>WNFC01013856.1_pt1 | contig 22174 bp, 18 predicted proteins | sample 5400541 | NCBI WGS metagenome assembly WNFC01 (sample SAMN13153342, study PRJNA577476) | soil metagenome | isolation source: 120 cm saprolite under Douglas fir tree site 2 hole 2 replicate 1 | place: USA:California | collected 2015-04-18
CGGAGGTGATCATTAATTCTCCCTCCAACGGCACAACCGTCAGTGGAACCGTAACCATCAGGGCCTACGTCAACAATGCCTGGTGGTCGAAGCTGTGGATCGACGGCAGTGGAGGTCCGACAGCATCGATAGGAAACGTCACTTTTCAGTGGAACTCGGGATCGGTATCCAACGGTTCCCATGTCCTCACGATCGACGCTTATCCATCGGGCCAGCCGGCCAATGCCGCCGATACCATTACCGTGGTAGTCAATAATGGTTCGGGTGGTGGCGGTGGTTCGTCGGGGCACTTTGGCACCCTGCCCTCAGGGGCTTCGCTGCCCAGTGATGGAACCTGTGCGGCCGAGATCCCGTGGGAACGGGAAATGGTCCCGGACAATTCGGGCACCAACAGTACAATGCCCTCGCAAGGGCAGCTTGATGGGTACCGGGCAAACGGGTACGCCGCCGATGTCTACGGTGGAGGCTGGGCCTATGCACGCGTCGACGGTCAATACACCGGTAACACGGATATGATTTTTCGTTGGGCAGCATGCAAATGGGGTATCGACGAAGACGTGGTGCGCGCCCAGGCAACGATTGAAGACTGGTCATGGGATCAGCCACAGAGCGGCGGCGATAAGAGGTGGTCGTATTCCCAGTGTGTCAACGGTGGATTTACCGAACTGTGGAATTATCAGTGCCCTAGTGCTGCTATCAATCGTGGAGCATCTTCCAAACAAAAGCGCTAAACAATTGGCAGACCTGGCCGATGGTGCTCAATTCCACCGCGTTTGCTGCGGACTACCACTTCGCCTCGATGCGCGCGTGCATGGATGGCGACCTCGCGGGATATTTCGCTGGGAGGTCAGGGAACAACGGTCATACCTATTCGGGAGACATAGCAAGCGGCAACCTCAGCACGATCATGTGGGGTTGCCTTGGATTTCACTATTCCGGCGACTGGTATGACGGCAATTCGTCCACAGGTGCGATTTGGTACATCGGTCAGGCACAAACGGCCTTGTCGCAGAAGTCATGGAAGACGCGTTGGCCTTCAGTAAATTGGCCTGATTGAAAGGTGGGGCAAACCCCGGGGCGGCGGCGGGCCAGGCGCTCGCCGTCGCCCTCATCCTGCTATCTTTTCTGCTATCTTTTGTTGACCCGCCGAATCTTTGGAATCAACGCCGCCGCGGCTAAATGTGATATTGCCGAAAATACCTCAGCCGCGATCTTTGGAATCGGCCTGGGAGCGCGAAATCAGTCCGACGTGACGGCCGAACAATTGCCAGGCGAGATCACGTTTGATCCATACGTTCATGTAGCTGCAGTAGAGCATTATGCCGGCGGCAGGTCCTTCGAGCTGGGAACTTTCGTTGCCGGTAGTAATAACCGTGTCGCCCTTCATCATCGCTCGCACGGTAAGCCGGCTGTAAGATTTCAACCGAAGGCGTCTGTTTGCAATTACACCGAGAAGAATCTTCTTGTCCGCGATCAGATTCGCCGTACTATTCACCAGCAGATCGTCGGACCACAGCGCGCTCAGGGTGGAAACGTCGGCGCGGAGCATCGCGTCCGCTTCTCGTTGCTCGAGTTCTTTTATTTCGCTCCAAATTTCCGGCTCAGACGATTCAACGTCAGACATGGACTGCCTCCCTGGACATCGGCCTTTCAGGTGCGCATGAGCCGTAATACCAATATTCCAGATTCACGGAATCATATTCTCGACGTCGACCCATTGGTGTCCGCGCGGCCGGCCAGCAGACGGTCCATGATCAGCAGGAGACGCTTCAGATCGATAGGTTTCGCCACGATGGCGTCGGCCTCGATCTTGGCTGCTTGCGCGAGCGCCGTCATGACCACGATCGGCACTTTCGCAAACGCCGGAACTTTAGCCAGTTCGGCGCGAAGCTCCCATCCATTCATAATAGGCATCATCAGGTCGAGGACAATCAGGTCGGGCGTCGGATTACCGCGGAGATATTCGAGCGCCTCACGCCCGTCATACGCGGTCGCGACGGCGTATCCCTCGTACTCCAGGATCTGAGCCAGTGCTTCGACGGCGTCGATATTGTCGTCGACCACGAGGATAGTAAGTTTGCCGGATTTCAAGGCGATGCGAGTCACGAAATTAGGCGTCCAAGATGCATCCCCTGCGCCTCCTCGAGTCTGAGGATAGCGCAGTGAACAGCGCGGGCAAAGCCCGAGTCAGTATTCGCACGATGGAAAAGTCTATTCGAAATTGCGGCGGATCACACCTCGATTCGGGCGGTGGCGTGTCTGCGGTATTCCCTGGCGAGGTCGTCGAGCCATGCTCTCCCAGATCACTCCACTTAACATCGTCTACCAACTGCACTGCGAGGTTTGACGGTGCCTGGGAAAGTACCTGTTCTGAAAACCCGACCGTCTCCAGCTTTCCAAATATGGCCTCGGCGTTTTCTTCTTCGCCAACCTGTACCTGGCGGAAGGCATCGTTGAAGGCGCGGAACATCTCGGGTGCATGTTCCGCGATCATCGCCTCAAGCACCGAGGCACGGGCCGCGATAACTGCGCTGTTCCATAGACACCCGCCGGCCAGCAGAGTGCGGGCCAACTCCCAGCGGGGCTTTCCCAGAATCGCTTGACCCGGAACAGGTTGGGAGTCCACGACGACATCCGGGCCGCCGGCTCAATCCATCCGTACGACGTCTCGCCCTTGTCCGGCCTGATGCCAAGCAGCACTGCGAGCGCGGGATGCGCGTCCACCGCATCGAACGCGCGCTCGACCTGCCGCATGAACCGGGCGTCATCGCTCACGTAATGGTTCGAGGGAAAGATGGCTATTGTAGTGTGGGGGCCGAGACTTCTGGCGCGCATGAGTCCGTACAGAATGGCCGACGCAGTTCCGCGATCGCATGGCTGGGCTACGATTTGCGAACGTCGAAAATCTCCCAAGAGCGGCTCATAGAAGTCGCGGTGGCTCTGCTTGACCACGATGAATGAGCGCTCGACTGGTATCAGTTGCGCCACCCGGTTCCTCGTATTCTCGAACCACGTCAGCCCGCCCATCATCGGACAGAATTGCTTCGGCACGTCGTCTTGTCCGGTGATAAACCGGGTCACGGAGCGCATACGAAGACCCTCGCCGCCGGCAAGAATGATCGCCGCGCGAGGTGATGGGCTGCGGGTCCATGAATTCATGGCGTTTGGGCCTCGCGTTGCAAGCAAGGGAGGTGCCATTGTGCTCTTCAGACACAGCCCGGAAAGTGGGGATTCTTAGGCTGTTGGCGGCAACGCGTTGTATTTTGTATCAGGTAAAAAACACAAGGCCATCGCGAGGGAGCATTTTTTTCAAGCGATTTCGAGCGCAAAGGCGATTCGAAGGCCGAATCAGACAGAGTATACAGAGTGCTAGCGGTCTCGTCCGAGCCGATCCGGCGCGAAACCGAAATCGGCGAGGCCTGCTATGACGGTGAAAGCCGGACGAGAAAGGTGCTGCCCGCGTCCTTACGTGTTTGCACGGAGATGCTCGCGCCGTTGAGTTCGAGGTAACGCTTCGTTACCGCCAAGCCCAGCCCCGCTCCGTCGATCCCGCTTTTTCTCTGCTCTCGCGAGAAGGGATCGAAGAGCCGGGAAACGAATTTCTCGTCCATGCCGATTCCTGTGTCACTCACCTTGAGCGCAAGTCCGCCTCCGGTGTCTCTGAACAATCGGACCCCGACCCTACCGCGTTCCGTGAATTTGATCGCATTGCTCAGCAGGTTCGACAGCATGTGAGTGAAGCAGTATTCGTCGAATTCCAAAGTGCTCGCCGGGGCCTCGCTGCTCCAGTCCAGAGTGAGGCCTTTTTGCTCCGCCAGCACTTTATAGTCGTCGATGAATTCCTCTATTAGCGCGGTAGGATCGATCGGCACACGCTTGGCCTCGAAGGCCCCGGCATCAAATCGTGAAAGATCGAGCATTTGGTCGATAATAGATGTCAAACGCGAGCCCGCGCGCTTGATTCCCCCGAGCGCCCGGCGATCCTCCACCCCCAGCGCATCGAGTTGTTTCTCCAGAACCATGGCCCAGGTAAATATGACCTGAATTGGGCCGCGCAGCTCGTGGTTTGCTTCGGCCACCACTCGCAGCGTCGAGCGCATTACTTCCAGAGCCGTCGCGTCGAGCCGCGATTCAGAGGCGCGCGATTCGGTGACGTCGCGAGTGACTTTTGAAAAACCGATCAGGCTTCCACTTTCGTCCTTGACCGCGGTGATAACCACATCAGCCAGAAACATCGAGCCATCTTTGCGCACGCGCCAGCCGCTATTACGAAAATGCCCGGTGGCAGCGGCGACTTTCAGCGCGCGCATGGGAACTCCGCGCTGCTGGTCAGCCGCGGTATAGAAGCAGGAAAAATGGCGTCCGACTATCTCTCCGGCCTCATAGCCCTTAATTCGCCGCGCGCCTTTGTTCCAGCTCACGACCTGGCCTTGCGGGTCGAGCATGAATATCGCGTAGTCGGTTACTTCCTCGACCATGAGGCGAAATTGCGTCTCATACGAATGCAAACCGGACTCCGCGGTTTCAGGAAGATGTTTGCTTCCAGCCATTGATCTTTTCCACTAGCGCAAGCCCAGATGAGGTTAAAGTAAGTCCCGCGATTGAGTTTGTCATCAGAGTTTGCCTGTGTCGACGGTTTTTTTAAGCGTGAAGCCATTCGCATGGTATGGTCATTGCTTTCTCCGGGATTCTTGAATCGAGCGTGTTCATGTTCCGTGGGTGACCGCCATTAAAAAAAACCTCATCCATCCGTGCGCGGCAGCGCCGGAAAGCGCCATCAGTCGCGCCATCTGTCGATCGATCAGCGCAGGTGGCGAAGACTCTGCCTCGGTTTTTGAAGTTTCCAATCGTCGGTGTAGGCGCATCGGCAGGCGGGCTTGAGGCCTTCTCTCAACTCGTCAGCGCGCTACCTGAGAATTGCGGGGTCGCTGTGGTCTTCATTCAGCATCTGGACCCCCGTCACGAGAGCATGGTCAGCCAGATTCTTTCTCGCAACACGCAAATTGCGGTGAGCGAGGCAACCGATCAGACGGCGGTCGAGCCCAACCACATCTACATCATCCCGGCCAACGCCGATCTTTCGATAGAGCATGGCGTGCTCCAGGTAGGCGCTCGCAAACCCGGACACATGGTCGTCGATTCCTTCTTTCGCGCCCTGGCCGAGGATCGCACCGACCATGCGGACTCCTTGCGGTCGGCCGCTCGGAGAGTGGTGGCGAACTTTTTTCGACGATTGGCGAGCCCAAACACGGATTCTTTGCCAAGCGGACCGGCGTTGTCCGCTCCGATGGCGCCGCGGCATCCGGGAGCCAGAGCTTTGCGCCGATCCCACCGCCCCGTAAAGAGAACCCGCTTTTGTCGGTCCAGGATCACTCGCAGAGGGACTTCGAACGGGCGCTGCTCGAACGGTATTCGCCGCCTGCGGTTTTGGTCGACGAAAACCTTGAGATTTTACAATTCCGCGGCAGCACCGGCGCCTTTCTCGAACCTGCGGCCGGCAAAGCCACTCTCAATCTGATCAGAATGTCGAGGGAAAGTATTCGCGCGGAGCTACAGTCCTTGCTCTATAAGGCCCGTCAGCATGACAGGGAGGTGCGCAGCGAAAACTTCGAGTTCGACCACGCCGGCCAACGCAAGCACGTAACCATCGAGGTGCTTCCGCTCGGGCACGCCGAGGGCGCACGCCACTTCCTGGTCACATTCGGAGAACGGACGGATGCCGAAAAGGTCCGCGGCGCAGCGCTGATCGCAAAAAAGGATAGCCGCAGGAGCGCCCCCCGCGAGCGCGAACTGGTTACGTTGCGCCACGAGTTGAAGGGCACCAAGGCTCAGCTCCATTCGATCATTGAAAATCTCGAAGCCTCCAACCAGCAACTCAAAAGCGCCAACGAGGAAGTGCTCTCCAGCAATGAGGAACTGCAGAGCATGAATGAGGAGCTCCAGACTTCCAAGGAGGAGTTGCAGTCAACCAATGAAGAGCTGACCACTCTGAACGACGAACTGCAGAACCGCTATGCGGAACTCTTCCAGACTTCGTCGGACCTCAACAACGTATTGGGCAGCATGAACGTGCCAATCCTGATCCTCTCCCGGGATCTGCGGATCAGGCGATTCACTCCGACCGCGACCAGAGTACTCAATGTCATCGCAAGCGACATTGGGCGTCCGATCGGCGACATTACGCTGAATATCCACGTGGCCGACCTCGAATCGATGTTGGCCGACTCCATCGACAGCATGAGCGTCAAGGAGCGTGAGGTTCAGGACCGCGAGGGACACTGGTATGCATTGCGTATCCGTCCTTACCGCACGCTGGATGACCGGATCGACGGCGCGGTCCTGGTGCTGATCGATATTGACGACATCAAACGCAGCCTCGAACAGACGCGGGCGGCGCGCGACTATGCTGAGGCCATCGTCGAGACGGTGGGCCAGCCGCTCCGGGTGCTTGACGCAACCTTCACGGTGCGCACCGCGAACCACGCTTTTCACGAGGTATTTCAAACCACGGCAGCCGAAATCGAGGGCCAGCGAATAGCGCACGCGCAGGGCGGAGCATGGAACCTGCCGACCCTTATGGAAAAGCTCGCCGAGGTGCGGAATGCAGGGCTACGGCTCGAGAACCTGGAGCTCGTTTGTCTATTGCCCCGCCTGGGCGAGCGCCAACTACTGATCAACGTTCGCCGCCTGGAGCAGGATCCAGGGAGCGATCCGCTCATCCTGATGGCGATCGAAGACGTCACGCTACGTGAGCGAAGCGCGGTTTCGATTGACCTTTGAGCAGGCGGCGGTCGGCATGGCATTGATCGACTCGGGTGGCCCTTGGCTCCGGGTCAATGAGAAGCTCGGTGCGATTCTCGGCTACTCGCGCGAAGAGTTGCTGTCCCGCACAATCGACGACGTTATATATTCCGACGATCTCTCCCCGCACAACGAGGAAATGGATAGGCTGCTATCGGGCGAACGCCGAGCCGCCTTGCGCGAGGAACGCTACGTTCGCAAAGACGGTGCGATGGTCTGGGTCGAATCGGCAGTGGTTTTGATGCGCGGGACCACGCGCGAAACTGGCTATTCGATTCTCGTGATGGTCGACATTACCGAGCGCAAACACGCCCAGCAGAAGAACCGGGAAGCCGCCTGACAGCTGGAAAACAGAGCTAAGACGATTTTTCTGATCAATTTCCCCGCGGTTTAATCCTAAGAGCGCGCCGAGCCGAAACGGTCGCGAGTTCCTTGGCGGTCTAAGCAGGGGAAATACCGATCAGGTATCTCTTTCCCTGATCTGCATCAGAGATTCCGTCTTTTTATGATCAGAGATTAGGCGATCCCCCGCCAACCATCGCCTTGCTCAAACCGTTCTTCAGAAATGACCGCCTCCGCTTGGCACTGCCAGCCGCGTAGACCACCCTCGGGACCCGTGACCATCGTGCGGTAGAGCTTTTGATGTGGAATCGCCCTTCGCCGACTGCCTACCTGCCGTACATGTTGACTAAAATAAGGCAGTTTTGCACCGCACTGGCTAGAGGACCTCCCTCGATTTGGTTGAGACTCTTGGTCGAATCGCTGGGCGCAGTCTTTGCATAAGGCAATTCTCGAACACGCCGCCCATCTGTGCCACGAGGTCATCCCCGCGATGGCAGCGGTGCGCAAAGCCGGCGACACACTTGAAGGCATGGTAGCCGACGATCTGTGGCCGCTGGCGAAGTATCAGGAGATGCTCTTCATCATGTAGGAATCGATGGCTTTACAGCGGCCAATTCTACTGCCGGTCCGGCCCCTTTTGCGAGCATAAACTTTGCGGGTCGATTGTCATACAATCTAGAGAAAGGCGCGTTTTTAGTACAGTGGCTACGGCGAGCATCTCGAACAGCGAATACGGCACTTTCGCCCAATTCGAGGATCTGATCCGGCACCATATACGATTCAGCAGAGCCAAGCGGCGCGGCCGATTGTCACGTCATGATTGGTACCACGTTACCGCCCTTGCGGTCCGGGACATGCTGGTCGAGAAAATGGTTGCGACAGAGGCGCGCTTCGACCGCTTTGGTGAGAAGAAGCTCTATTATCTGTCGCTCGAGTATTTGATCGGCCGCTCGCTGGAGAACAATCTCTTCAACCTCGGCATCTTCGACGCTTGTCGCGAATTCCTGGCGGAAAATGGAATAGAATTGCAACTCTTGTTCGACGAGGAGGCGGACGCAGGGCTGGGCAACGGTGGCCTTGGCAGGCTGGCAGCCTGCTTTCTGGATTCGATGGCGACCCTCGGGATGCCAGGATATGCCTACGGCATCAACTACGAGTTCGGGCTTTTTCGCCAGCAGATCATCGATGGTTACCAGGTCGAGCAGCCGGATAGCTGGCAGCGGGAAATGTCCCCATGGCTGATCGCGCGGCCGGAGGAGGCCTGCGTGATTCCGGTGTACGGCAGGATCGAGCCGCGGATTGACCGTGCGGGCGAGTACCGGCCGCTGTGGACCGATTACCAGGCAATCGTCGGAATTCCCTCCGACCTGCCTATTACGGGTTTCAAAAGCCAGAGCGTCAACCACGTGCGACTGTTCGCGGCGGGCGCTTCGAATGAATTCGATATTCACATTTTCAATTCCGGAGATTACGTCAAAGCGGTAGAGCAGAAGATGCTTTCGGAAGCTGTTTCGAAAGTGCTCTACCCGTCGGATGCAGCGCAATCCGGCCGCGAACTGCGCTTGCTTCAGGAATACTTCTTCGTCGCCTGCGCAATCCGCGATATCACCCGCAGTTTCTTTGCACGGGGCGAGGACATCCATGACTTTCCGTCAAAGGTAGCGATTCAGCTCAACGATACGCATCCGGCGCTCGCGATCGCTGAGCTGATGCGCATGTTCGTGGATCAATACGATTTATCCTGGGACGTTGCGTGGGAAATAACACGCGAAACGGTCGCCTATACCAATCATACCTTGATGCCAGAAGCACTGGAGCGCTGGCCGGTTGAACTGTTGCGCCGCCTCGTGCCACGCCATCTCGAGATCATTTACGAAATCAATCGGCGCTTTCTGGCCGAAGCGATTTCCATTTCTGACGACGGTCGCGACGAAAGCAAGATTTCGATTATCGAGGACGGCTACGAGCCGCACGTCCGGATGGCGCACCTCGCTATTGTCGGCAGCCACTCGATCAACGGGGTTTCAAAGCTGCATTCCGAGCTGATCAAGACCCAGCTGGTGCCCGAGCTTTATGCGCTGTGGCCGCAGCGCTTCAGCAATAAGACCAACGGAGTGACCCAGCGCCGATGGCTGCTGATGGCTAATCCTGGACTGGCGCGACTGCTCGACGAGACCATCGGAACCGCCTGGCGAGTCGATCTGGAGCAGACACGCGAACTCGAGCGTTTTGCCGACGATCAGGAATTTCAATACCGCTTTGCTGCAGTAAAGCGAGCGAACAAAGAACGTTTGGCGACGATCGTTCACCGCATCGGCGGGATTGATATCGATCCCGCGTCGATTCTCGACGTTCAAGCCAAGCGCATTCATGAGTACAAGCGCCAACTTCTGATGATCCTGGGAATCGTTCATGAATACCTGGCTTTGGTCGAAGAGTCGATCGAGCCGGCAGCGCCACGCACCTATCTTTTTGCGGGCAAAGCGGCTCCCGGGTATCACGCGGCTAAGACGATTATCAAGCTAATCAACAACCTGGCTGGCGTGATCAATAACGACGCACGCACTCACGGACTGATTAAAGTTGTATTCGTCCCCGACTACCGCGTTTCTCTGGCGGAAAAGATAATTCCCGCGGCGGACGTGTCCGAGCAGATCTCGACCGCCGGCACCGAGGCGTCCGGGACCGGCAATATGAAATTCGCGATGAATGGAGCGCTCACGATTGGCACGCTGGACGGTGCGAATATCGAAATTCGCGACGAAGTGGGCATCGGCAACATCTTTATATTCGGCCTGACCGCCTCTGCGATAGGACAGATGCGAACGGAGCGATCGTACAATCCACGAGAGTACTACGCGAACCAACCCGCTCTGAAGCGAGTACTTGACGCGCTCGCATCGGACCTTTTTTGCCCCCGCGAGCCCGGCCTTTTCAGATCGATGGTAGATAACCTGTTGGATCGCGACGAATATTTTGTCGCAGCCGACTTCGCTTCGCACGTTAGTACTCAACAACTGATATCGGGCGAGTACGTGCAGCCGGCGCTCTGGACGCGCAAAGCGATACTCAACGTTGCGCGCATCGGCCGGTTCTCCAGCGACCGCACGGTGGCCGAGTACGCCCGCGAAATTTGGCATCTTGCCGCGCGCGCTGAGACCGCAAACTGTAGCGGGTAGTTGGCCGTGACCGGTATCCCAGACGCGCTCTGCGAGGCGAATGTTTGCACCCTCGCCAACCCCGTTTGAAGGAGCGCGACGATGCCTCTTAAAACTATCCCGGTCATCGATATTTCGCCTTTCAAGGACGGCGACATTTCCCGCCACGGCATACCATCGAGCACGATCCAGAATGTCGTCACGACATCGAAGACATTCTTTGCGCTCGATTCAAAGGAGAAGGGCAAGGTCGCGCGGCCGCGGCCCGAAATCATCAGAGGCTACGGCGGTATGGAGTCCGAAGGACTTGCATACACCCAGGACGAGGAAACGCCGCCGGATCTCAAGGAAGTCTTCGACGTCGGTCCGACGGATGTTCCCAATACCGAATATTACCGAGGCGTTGCCGCTGGGGTACACTTCGCTGACAATCTCTGGCCCAGCAATCCTCCCGGTTTCCGAGACATCTATACGGATTACTTTCACCGGATGGAAAGTTTGGCGCTCGAAATGATGCATATTTTCGCGACGGCGCTGGACCTTCCGATGGATTTCTTCGATACGAAACTGGACCGTCACATCAGCATATTACGCGCCAATTACTATCCGAGGCTGTCACGTCCGCCGCGGGCGAAGCAGCTACGCGGCGGCGAACACTCTGACTACACCGCCTTTACGATCCTGTGGCAGGAACGTATCCCGACGATAGGGCTTCAGGCTCGCGGTCCGGGAGGCGAATGGCTCGACGTTCCCGCGATCGATGACACTATGGTGATTAATATCGGCGATTCGCTGATGCGATGGACGAACGACAAATGGATTTCGACGCAGCATCGGGTCGTCAATCCGCCATTCGAGATTGCGCGCGATCATGATCGCTTGTCCCTGGTCTATTTCGTGCAGCCGAACTACGACGCCGAAATCAAATGTATCGATAGCTGTCAGAGTGCCGACGAGCCCGCGAAGTATCCGCCGGTTCTCAATGGCGATTACCTCTACAGCAAGTTTTCCAAGCAATCCAACATGGCGCTGAAAGCGTCGTAGTCGCGCTTCCCTCCAGCGCGCTATCGATTATTGGGCGTCGATCACTGCGGAACGTTCCGCGAAGTCAGCCGATTGTTCACGCCCTTGACGCCGTCAATCCCGGCCGCGAGGGTGACGGCGCGACGCACATCCTGGGACGATGCGAGCACGCCGGTGAGCGTAACCCGTCCGTGGTCGGCGTCGACGGTAAGTGGATAATCGTCGGCCAGACCTTCATCGGCTATCGCGGTCTTGACCTCCACGATTAAGAGCGCGTCCTGAGCGCGCTCGGTGGGCGAAGCATAGTGATGTGTCGCGATGCTCTCGGCCGACAGGTTCTCCTGGTGGACGGTCTCGCTTTCGACGCCACTTTGGGCTCTCGCCGTCGACGGCTGCGCCATGATCGTCAGGCTCAGCGCGGCAACGGCGAGACCAGCCGCCAGTGACCCCTGGTTCGTGTATTTGGTGCGTGCCATGTAGCTCTGCCCCGCAGACAGGGTCGCGCGATCTGAAGCAGGAATGACCTGCCTTTCTCGCATCTATCTCACACTATTGGGCCAGGTCAGATTGTTCTTGACCATTTCCACGCCAGAGACTTTCGCCACCACCCTGCGCGCGTGTGCGGCCGTCGCTTGCGAATTCACGTTACCAACAAGCGATACCGTGCCGTGGTCGGACTCAACATGAATGGTGTACTTTTTGGTCACGTGATCGGCGAGCAGCGCACTCTTGACCTTGGTGGTCAGGGTCGCATCGCCAATCTGGTCCTTGGTGCCACGATACGCATGCTTTACCGAATCGGCGGCGTCGCCAGCGCCAGCCTTCACCGAGGGGGCGCTTACGACAGCCTTCGCCGAGGCGCCGCTTTGATGCATTTGCTGACCCGCAGCGCTGTCCTGCGCATGCGACGGCGGTGAAATACTCAATGCGCCGCCGATAAGGCCGGCGAGCGCCAGCGTCGTTACCGTCTTTACTCTGATCTTCATCGTCATCTCCCTTTTACGGACTGGTGTTGGTATACGTCGTGGTGTGCTGTCTCTCTACCGTCGTGCTGGTAGCGGGAACGGTAGAGGTAGTCGTGGTCGAAGAGGTGGTCGCCGCCGGCGTCTCAACGGCCGGAACCACTGTCTCATGTTCTTCGTAGGAAAAGCAGCCGGCCAATGCAAAATACACGCTCGCGCTCACAAGAATCCGGGCTAATCGACCTGGATATTTCATTCTCCGTGCCGGTTGACCTTTAACTAATCAGTCGTTGTTTTGTCGCTACTTTCGGAATGCGTCACTCCGTCCGGTCCGTAGGTCGTCTTGCTCCTGGAATTCTCCTGCACCGACGGAGCCGTCTCATACGGCGTGTCTGACTGCGTCGTAGTGGTTTCACTCGAGCTCGAAGAAGGCCGCATAACAACGACCGGCGGATTGACTTCCGTCTTCGTCGTCACCGTTTTGCTGCTCACGCTCGGCGCCGCGGGAACCGTCGTCGTTACCGTGCTGTTGGACTCCGTCGAAGTTTGGCACCATGCATTGCCGGCCAGGCCCACAGTCATACCGATTGCCGCCACGGAGATCCATAAACTGAAAGCTCTCATTTCTTCTATCCTCCTGTTTGTTAAGTGCAGTTCACGCGCGCCGGGCACTCATTCCATCTGGCCGCGCTCAAGCCGCGCCCGGTTTTCAGCGTCGGCGTGACCGCCTATTTACGCTGAAAGTTGTCGGAGATTACCGAAAATACATTGCGTGCCCGAGGCCACCACCCATCAAGAGATAGATAACCAGTATGATTAGCAGGAGGCCTCCAACGCCCAGTCCCCGCCCTCCGTAGTAGCCACCGCGGTATCCATAGAATCCGCCGCCGCCGAATAGCAGAATCAATACGATGACTGGTGCGCCGGCAGTGAGAACATCAAGTCACGGCCGCCGCGCCCGCTGGCTCGTCACACTACGCCGAGCAGCCAGAGCACGAGCACGATCACCACGACGCTTCCCACAGAAATGGGTAGATACATACGGACCCTCGTCAGGCCTTGCTTGCCGCAACTTGAAGGTTGGTCTAGCGGAACGCGGTCAAAGGCAAGTGGAAGGGCCGCCGTTGGGCTGGATCAAATTCGGAACTCGATTCCTATGTCGATCCCGACTCAACCACACTACATCGAGTGTGACGCAAAGCCCATCGGAAGACCCTCCATCTAGTTATGTAGAGAACAAGAAGCGCCGTTTGAAGGACGCACCGACACATCGATCAAGCTCATTTTCACTGAGCGCTTTGGCCCGAGAGCTTTAGATATGATGCGCGGGGTTGCAGCCTGCCGGCCCATCGTCCTGGATCCTTCACGCTCGCCAATCAACTAGTGCTGCCGAGCAGTTTTAGGGCCGAGCGAGATGTTCTCTGCGGAACAAAATTAAGCCCGTCGCGTTACATTTCACCTTCTGATCCCGCCATCACGAGGGTAAAGTCGTTCCAGGCAAGGCGCTGGCCGCTCCGACCGCTTCCGCGGCCGGCTGCAATCCATGTTGTTACAGCTTGCCTTAACGTGCGGGCTTCCGGCGCATAAGCCGGGATGACGTTGTGAACAGCGTTGTGAACAATCTACGCATGGTTTGTAGGCGCGCTTTATGTTATATAGGTGACTGGAAAATAGTGCGATGCGGAACATCTCGCACTCAGTGCTCGCCTTTGAAAAAAGGACTCCAACGAAAGCAGCGCAGATAAATAGAGGCCGTGAAGATCCAGTAGTCGACTTTTCCACGCTCGTCGAAGCGCTTGGCTGGCGAGCACTGTGGCAGCCGGAGCAGCGGATCTATACCTATCTGCGCGATGGGGAAACAGAAGGGGAGCATCTGACTTTTGCGGCCCTGGACCGGCACGCCCGCGTTATTGGTGCGCTGCTGCAAAGCTATGGAGCAAGTGGAGAGCGCGCACTTTTGCTCTATCCAACGGGCCTCGAGTTCATCGCCGCTTTTTTTGGTTGTTTATATGCTGGGGTGATCGCAGTTCCTGTGCCCCCGCCCAATCCGGCGCAGCCGCAGCGGACCCTCCCAAGGCTCTGCGCCATCACCAACGACGCTCAACCGTCGGTGGCGCTGACCACCTCGTCGATCCTCTCCAAGATGGAGGGTCTGTTCACCCAAACTCCAGAACTACAGACGATGCGCTGGGTGGCTAGCGACATTGTTACCGGTGATCCTGCGCAGCGATGGCACGACCCTTCCGCGACCGGCAACAGTCTGGCTTTGCTCCAATACACATCGGGCTCCACCACGACTCCGCGAGGTGTGATGGTGAGCCACGGGAACCTCATTCATAACTCCGCGCATATCGGCGATGCCTTCGAAGTCACGCCGGACTCTGTATCCGTGACATGGCTGCCGGCCTTTCATGACATGGGTCTTACCAACGGAATCATCCAACCGCTGATGAGGGGACGTCAATGTATTCTGATGGCTCCGCAGTCGTTCCTTCAGCGGCCAGTGCGCTGGCTTCAGGCTATTTCGCATTACCAAGCTACCGTCAGTGGAGGCCCCAACTTCGCGTATGAACTATGCACTCGCAGGATTACTCCGGAGCAACGCGAAACGCTGGACCTCAGCAGTTGGTATGCGGCTTACAATGGTGCGGAGCCGGTCCGCGCGGATACCCTGCAGCGGTTTGCCGCGACCTTCGCCTCCTGTGGTTTTCGTCCGCGTTTTTTCTATCCCTGTTATGGACTCGCCGAAGCGACGCTGATTGTTTCGGGCGGCCTGCTCCACGATGAGCCCATACTCTGCACGACCGAGGTGGCGGCGCTCGAGCGCAATCGCATCGTGGAGGCCGCCGTCGCGCGGCGCAATGTGCGGACATTAGTGGGGTGTGGCCACGCGATGCCCGATACACGGATTGTCATCGTCGATCCGGAATCGCGGACCCGCTGTGCATCGGACGTGGTGGGTGAAATCTGGGTTTCGGGTAAGACCATCGCTCATGGCTATTGGAACCGAACCCAGGAAACCGAGCACACCTTCCGGGCCTTCCTGAAAGACACGGGCGAGGGGCCATTCTTGCGCACCGGCGATTTGGGATTCTTGAGAGACGGTGAGTTGTTCGTCACCGGCCGCTTGAAGGATCTGATCATCATCGACGGCCGCAACGTCTACCCTCAGGATATCGAATTGACGGTGGAGCAGAGCCATCCGGCGATGCGGCCGGGTTGTTGCGCGGCGTTCTCGGTTGATTTCAACGAAGAACATCTGATCGTCGCTGCCGAGGTTGAGCGTCGCTACCAATCGGGCTCCCAAAACGGCCAAAACGGAGGAGCTCCTCAGAACGGACGTTCAGCGTTGGACGTTGACGCGGTCGTTCGGGCTATTCGCCGGACGGTGGCGGAAGAGCACGACGTGCGAGCGCACGCGGTGGTGCTCCTTCGGGCCGGAAGTATTCCGAGGACTCCTAGTGGCAAGGTTCAGCGCCGTGTCTGCAAAGCCAGCTTTCTGGACGGCACGCTGGACAAGCTGTGAGGAGTGATCGATGGCCGGAAATTCCACCAACGGCGACTTTCGCAATCCTGCCGATCGAAACCAGCGTGACGAACGGCGAAGTTCCGATTCTCCGCCGGCCGAAGTCATCAGCGGATGGATGGTCGCCCGGCTTTCTGAGTTGCTCGGGATCGCGCCTCACGAGATAGACGTCCGGGAACCCTTCGCCAGTTACGGCTTGGGATCAACAGAGCTAGTCAGTCTCTCCGGTGAACTTGCAGAGTGGCTCGGACGGCAACTTTCTCCTGAACTGACATATGAGTATCCGACCATCGAGATCCTCGCTCGGCATTTGGCAGAGCCGCCGGAACCGTCGCGGTCACCTACGTGGTTAGCCACGCGATCATCTAGTAACACGCAGGTCGGCCAGGACCAGGTTGCGCAAAACGAGCCGATCGCAATCGTTGGCATCGGCTGCCGATTTCCCGGCGCCAAGGACCCGTTGGCTTTCTGGCAACTGCTGCGCGACGGAGTGGATGCCATCACGGAAGTTCCCGCCGAACGCTTCAGCCTCGACACCTTTTACGATCCGGATCCGCAGGCCCCAGGCAAAATGAGCACTCGATGGGGCGGCTTCCTCGAGCAGGTGGACCAATTCGATCCTCATTTCTTTGGCATCTCGCCGCGTGAGGCCGCGCGCATGGATCCTCAGCAACGCCTGTTGCTCGAGGTCGCCTGGGAGGCCTTGGAGGATGGCGGCCAGGTGCGGGAACGCCTCGCCGGCACCCAGACCGGCGTGTTTATCGGCATCTCGAACAACGACTACGGCCGGATTCAGTTGAATGATCCGTATCGCATCGATGCTTACGCGGGTACCGGCAATGCCCTGAGCATTGCGGCCAATCGCCTCTCTTACCTGTTCGACTTTCGCGGGCCGAGCATCGCGGTCGACACCGCCTGTTCTTCGTCGCTCGTTGCGGTCCACTTGGCCTGCCGCAGCCTTTGGAACGGAGAGTCCACGCTTGCATTGGCCGGAGGGGTGAATCTGATCCTTGCCCCGGCGATTACTATCAACTTCAGCAAGGCCGGGGTGATGGCTCCGGATGGGCGCTGCAAGGCTTTCGATGCGCGAGCTAACGGCTACGTTCGCAGTGAGGGCGCCGGTCTCGTCGTTCTGAAGCCCTTGTCGAAAGCGCTGGCCGAAGCGGATCCGATCTACGCAGTGATTCGCGGGAGCGCGGTGAACCAGGACGGACGGAGCAACGGGCTGATGGCTCCGAATCCGCTGGCACAGGAAGCCGTTCTGCGCGAAGCCTATCGGCGCGCCGGTGTCCTGCCGGGCCGCATTCAATACGTCGAGGCGCATGGCACGGGCACATTCCTGGGCGACCCGATCGAGGCTAAGGCGCTCGGCACGGTGCTCGCCCTCGATCGTCCGCGCGGGCGCCCTTGCGCCCTGGGCTCGGTCAAAACCAATATCGGCCACCTCGAGGCGGCGGCAGGCATTGCCGGCTTAATCAAGGTGGCCCTCGCGCTCAAGCATCGGGAGATCCCACCGAGCCTGCACTTTCTCGAACCCAATCCGCATATTCCATTTGAGACGCTCTCTCTGCGGATGCAGACGAAGCCGGGTCCGTGGTCTTCGGAGTTGGGTCCGGCGTTGGCTGGTGTGACTTCATTGGGTTTCGGCGGAACCAATGCTCACGTAGTTCTGGAAGAGGCGCCGCGTCCAATCCGGGAATGCATAATGGAGACGGCGGTGTAAAAAATCCGCAATCCAGAATTCGTAATACCAAGTCCGCGCACTCGCCATCCGTGCACTTGCTACCCGTGTACGTGCTACCACTGTCGACGCGCAGTCCGGAAGCCCTTCAAACTCTGGCGCGCGCATATCAGGACTTCCTGGCGGCCTCGCGGTCCGGCGCCTCGCTCGGCGACATCTGTTACACGGCGAGCGTGCGCCGCAGTCATCATGATTATCGCCTCGCCGTGACCGGCAACTCGTCGGAGCAACTCACGGCGGGCCTCGAGGCTTTTTTGCGGGGCGAAACTCGTCCTGGTCTCTCTTCGGGCCGCAGCGTCTCTAGTCACAACAGAAAACTGGTTTTCGTGTTTCCCGGCCAGGGCTCCCAATGGTGGGGCATGGGACGAGAGCTGATCGAGCGGGAAGCGGTCTTTCGCGAGGTCGTGGAACGCTGCGACTGGGCGATGCGACGATACTGCGATTGGTCTTTGCTCGCCGAGCTCGGAGTCAGCGACGCGGCTCGGTCGCGGTTGAACGAAATCGATATCGTCCAGCCGGCGCTCTTCGCGATGCAGATGGCTCTGGCGGCGCTGTGGCGCTCGTGGGGTCTCGAGCCACAGGCTGTGGTGGGCCACAGCATGGGAGAGGTCGCGGCGGCTTGCGTCGCCGGTGCGCTGAGCCTGGAAGATGCGGTCAGGGTCATTTGCAGGCGGAGCCGTCTGATCAGGCCCACCATCGGGCGGGGAGCGATGGCCGCGGTGGAGCTGTCTGCCGAGGGCGCTCGGCGCGCCCTGGCGGGCTACGAAGATCGCGTGTCCATCGCTGCCAGTAACAGTCCCACCTCGACTATCTTGTCCGGAGATCCGGCAGCGCTCAAAGCAATCCTGGATCGATTGCAGCGTCAGGACGTCTTCTGCGGGATGGTCAAAGTCGATTTCGCCTCCCACAGCCCTCAGATGGATCCCTTGCGCGCTGATTTGTTGCGGGCTTTGGAAAGACTGGAGCCTCGGCCCGCGTCGGTGCCCATCTATTCGACGGTGACAGGAAAACTCAGTGGCGGGACGGAGTTTAAGGCACTCCATTGGGTAAGGAACCTGCGTGAGCCCGTACTCTTTTCCACCGCGATACAGCGATTACTGGAAGATGGACATGATACTTTCCTGGAGATCAGTCCACACCCCATGCTGCTTAGCGCCGTCCAGCAAGGAATTCATCACTTCGGCTCGGCAGGTGTCGTACTTCCTTCGCTTCGGCGTGAAGAGGGAGCGCACGCGGTAATGCTGGGATCTCTCGGTGCGTTATATGCCCTTGGGTACTCAGTAGACTTTAGCCGGACCTATCCGTCCGCAGGCCAATGCGTTCGAGTTCCATTTTATCCGTGGCAGCGAGAGCGTTGCTGGCTGGAGCCGCCGGCAAGTGACGCCGACTCTCCAACGGACCAATTTGGAGAGAAAATCCCTCGGGCCGAGATACGGCAGCATCCTCTCCTGGGCCGGCACTTCAAATCGGCACATCCCGCGGAAACTCACTTCTGGGAAGTCGCCCTGGACAAGAGAGCCTTGCCCTATCTGGAGGAGCATCGCATCCAAGGAACTGCGGTGCTGCCCGCGTCGATCTACCTGGAGATGGCCCTGGCTGCCGCACGCGAGGCTTTCGCGGAACAATCATTCGTATTGAAGGATATCGAATTTCATCGGGCGCTTTTCCTACCCGAGACCGGAACCCGCACTACCCAGGTGATTCTTGCGCGCAGCGCGGATGCAGCGGCATCTCTTCACATTTATAGTCGCCCGACAGGCGTACAGCAATCAAATGGATCGTGGACGCTGCACGTGAGTGCGAAGGTATGTGCGCAGGAGGGCACCGGCGTTTCTCCAGTTATCGGGCACGAGATGCTTGCGGAGATCCAGAGTCGATGCTCGGAGCAGATGTCCGGCCAGGACTACTACTCAAAACTCAGCGAAAGCGGAATTCAGTATGGCCGCTTCTTTCAGAGCATCGCACTGTTGTGGCGGGACAACGGGGATATGCTGGGTGAGGTACGAATTCCCGAGGGATTGGATACGCAGTTCGATACCTATCAATTCCATCCGGCGCTCCTCGACGCTTGCTTGCAGACTCTGGGGGCTGGTGTAGCTACCCAAGCGATAGAAACCGGCAAACAAGGTATCTATATTCCGACCCACATCGACCAACTCCGCGTCTATAGTCATCCGGGCCCGCATCTGTGGAGTCACGCCCAACTGCAAAAGTGGGAGGCTGATTCCATCACGGGAGAGGTGCGGCTGCTGGATGACGCGGGTCAGGTGGCGGTCGAGATTATGGGAGTGCGCTTCGATCAGCTCGGGCATGATGGGCGCCATGCGGCTCAAGAGAATCTGGACGATTGGCTCTATGAGCTTCAATGGCAGTCCAAGAAGCACCCGGCGCCGGAGCCTCCCGAACGGAGCGTCTCACAATCTTCCGCGCCGGCCAGCTCGGGGCCCTGGCTGATCTTTGCCGACGGCGGCGGCGTGGGAGAAGCGCTCGCATCGCTGCTACGAGCGCAAGGAGAAACGAGCATCCTGGTCTCTCGTGGAGAATCCTACGAGCACACGGATAGTGAGCATTTTCGCATTCATCCTGAACGGTCGCAGCACCTCCGAGCGTTGTTCGAGGCGGTCCTGCCAACTGCTCAGTCCATCTGCCGCGGGATTATCCACCTTTGGAGCCTTGATGCCGCTCTTCCGGAGAAGACCGACGTCGCCTCGCTGAAGACCGCTCAGACTCTTGGCTGCGGCAGTGTCCTGCAATTGGTCCAGGAACTGGTCGGGGTCCAATCGCGAGAACTCCCTCGTTTATGGTTAGTCACGCGGGGCGCTCAGGCCGTGGACGAAGATCCCGTGCCACTGGCTATTGCTCAGGCCCCGCTTTGGGGATTGGGACGCGTTATTGCGCAGGAGCATCCGACGCTGTGGGGCGGCCTGATAGATTTGGAGAGACCGATAGATTCGGATCCTCACGTCTCGCCTCGCGATCTCGCCGCTAGTCAGTTGTTAGCCGAGCTCTCCGCTCCCGATAAAGAGGACCAGATTGCATTTCGTCACGGACGGCGACACGTCGCGCGGTTGATGCCCAAGGGCCGCTCAGCGGTGCAGGGACCTCCTCTCAGGTTGCGGCCTGATGGCAGCTATCTAATCACCGGAGGATTGGGAGACCTGGGCCTCCTGGTCGCCCGCTGGATGGCAGAGCAAGGGGCGCGGCGGTTGATCCTTTTGGGACGCACGAAGGTGCCTGCACGCTCGAGCTGGAGTTCGATGGAAGCGGGGACTCGCGTGGCCCGTCAAGTTGCCGCCATCCGTGAATTGGAAGCGATGGGAGCGAGCGTGCATCTGGGCTCGGTGGATGTCGCGAATGAAAAAGAGCTGAGCGCTTTTCTGGACGAGTTTCGCGCCGAGGGTTGGCCGCCGATCCGGGGCGTAGTGCACGCCGCGGGAGTTCTGCACGACGGACTCCTTACGCAGCTTGATGCCGCCGCGCTCGATTCGGTTTTGCGGCCCAAGGTGATCGGTGGATGGTTGCTGCATCGCCTGCTCGAAGACGCTCCGCTGGACTTCTTCATACTTTTCTCTTCGGCGGGTTCTCTCCTCGGCCAGCCCGGTCAGGGGAACTATGCCGCTGCCAACGCATTTCTGGATTCTCTGGCGCATCATCGAAGAGCCCAGGGCCAGCCGGCCCTGACTATTAACTGGGGAGCGTGGGAAGACTTGGGCTTCGCGGATACGGCCGGGGGCAAACGTCTGGCGGCCCGCCTCGCGCTCCTGGGAATCAAAAACATCCCGCCGCGGCAAGCGCTGGAAGTGATGGAGCGGTTGCTTCGGCAAGACGCGACCCAGGTTGTTGCAGTGCCCGTCGATTGGCGGCAGTACCGCGAGTTTTTTCCAGCCGGCACTGAATCGCCATTGCTTTCCCAACTTGCACGTGAGGAAGCCGGCATCCCGTTGCGAGCGGACCAACAAGGAGAAAAGAAGTTTCTGACTCGCGATGCTCTCCTCGCCGCGCAACCTCAGGAGCGCCACCGGCTATTGCAATCGTACCTGAGCGAGCAAGTGGCTCGGGTGCTGGGGCTCTCCGCATCCAGGCTGGACGTACATCAACCGCTCAGCAATCTAGGACTGGACTCCTTGATGGCGGTCGAATTGAAGAACCGGATCGCGCTTGACCTTGGCGTAAATGTTCCGATGGTGAAATTTCTCCAGGGCCCCAGCGTCGAAGAGGCCGCGGCATATCTATTTGAGCAACTGACGCAAGAGGTTTCCGACGCGCCGGTGGCTTTAGCCTCGGCAGTCGCGCAACGTAATGGAAAGCAGGCAAACGGCCGCGTCGAGGAACATCTGCTGGCGAACCTCGATCAGCTTTCGGACGAAGAGGTGAACTCGTTGCTCACCGAAACGCTCGCTGAAGAGGAAAGCAGTGAATGAGCAACCCTTCCCAGCGAATTGCCGGTCTCTCGCCGGCAGAAAAGCGCGTCTTACTCGCCCAACTGCTGCGAAAAAAAGCAGGACGAGCCAAAGCGGTTTATCCGCTATCCTATAATCAGCAAGGTATATGGTTCCTATACCAGCTTGCGCCGGAAAGCACGATTTATAATGTTACGTTTTCCGCGCGCATCTGCTCCGAT
>WNFC01001911.1_pt1 | contig 22172 bp, 24 predicted proteins | sample 5400541 | NCBI WGS metagenome assembly WNFC01 (sample SAMN13153342, study PRJNA577476) | soil metagenome | isolation source: 120 cm saprolite under Douglas fir tree site 2 hole 2 replicate 1 | place: USA:California | collected 2015-04-18
GGTTCACCGAGAGCTCCTTGTCATACAGCATCAGCTTGCCGAGCAGCTCGATTTGCTGGACCTGATTGTCCGGCGGCACGGCCAGCCGCGCGATCGTCTGCGCCTCGATGCGGTCGATCTCGGCCTCGACCTGCGCAATCTCCTGTAGCGCCTGAGGCGAGAGCACTGTGCCGCTCTCCTCGGCGCGCGCCGCATCTGCGGCGAGGGTGGCAGCGACCACGGCCGCTGCGATCGACAGAAGCGCGCGCTGTGCCTTCACGTTTGGATCCTTCGGCTCAATCGAAGCACGAGTGCCATTGCCCATGGCGCGTCCTCTGAACGCCTAGCCGCTCTTGATCGTAGGCGATGACCGCTGATGAAGGAACGCGCCCTACGGGTAACGCAGCACATCTTCGTCAGTCCGTTGATACCGCTCTGGTTTCGCGCTCGTGCTTCGCAGAAACAGACGGTGCGTTGGGTAAGTAATTGCCGCGCAGACTCTGCGGCGGCGCCCGAGTCCGTCGACGCTGCTACGCGGTGCGGCGACGCGCTAATTTTTCGCTCTCGGCGAGCGTATCGCGCAGCGCCTGGTCAGCCTGGCAGGTCATGTTGACGAAGGCGCGCAGGAACGAGTCGCTGCGCGGCAGCTGAAAGAGCGTCTCCTCGTCGGCATTGTCGTCGGCACGGCCGGAGATGACCACGACCGTGTCGTGCGGCGTCAGGATCACTTCGCGCAGCGCCGTGCCGGGACCGGTGACGTATTCAACGACGCGCTGCGGTGCCGCCTTGCCGGGCTCGAGCATGGTGGACATGCGGTAAGGGTTGCGACTCGCCGCCGCCGCGATGAACGCGCGCGTGAACGGGCGCAGGAAGGTCTCGTCAAAGCCCAGCACCGCGGCCGCCTGCTCGTTGGTCGCGCCGGAGCGGACTTCGAGCGTCGCCCACAGCGAGGCGCGGCCGCTGAAGTAATCGACCGAGGCGAGGTCGAGATTGATCGCGTCGACCGGCAGCGGCGCCGACACGGCGCGGCTGCACAGGAAGGCGAAACAAGCCGGCTCGCGCTTGAGCGAGAGCGTGGTGCTCGCTTCGAAATTACGATCGGAAACCGTATTGGAAGGATCCGCCATGGATGGTGACCTCGAGCGATGCATGGACACTGGAACCTGCTTCCCGATGACGGGTACGTGCTTCATCGGCGACGTCTGTGCGCAGGCGGCCCTCACGCATATGGCAAAGGCCCCGAAAATGAATTTGACCTGTATTGCTTTGGTTGACCTGCTCTTGCGCGATCCCTTACTTCAGCACCTTTATTGGGCTGTTGTGCGCGCCAGAGTGCCGGTTTTGATCACTATTGGGCGTTGCTGGGTCTTTGGCAGCTGGCATGGCCGCGCCGCATGGCGAGGACAAAAGGTACTTCAAGCAGCCGGCCCACCGCGAAGCCGCTCGCCGGTGGCGCGGCCTCACCGCCGCCATCACCCCTGCGGTATTAGCACGACAGCGGCGTGGTGGCTCACCGCGATCATGAGGCGCCGGTTGCTTGCTTCGGAATGAGGTCGGTTCCAGTGAGCCGCATACTGCTCAGCGCACATCGTAGCGGCGCCGCCGGCTGTTCCGCGCGAGCGGTCGACACGATTTCGTCAGACGTGCAACGAACGATCGTCGTTCAGCATGTAGCGCGGTCAACTGAGCGCGTGGCTCATCGCCGGCTGGCTCAGGCCGACCTTTTGCCCCGTTGCTTGGCGCTGTGCTCCCGCATCGCCAAACCGAACACGATGAGCAGATGACGTCGAACATAGCTCAATTCATTCTCAACATGTGGACGTGAACAGAATGCATTTCCGGCATTAGATCGTCGCGCTTATGTCTTGCCCCGTGAGGAATTCGCCTCACGAAGCAGGAGCTCGAAATGACAACTCAGTTTCGTGTCATGCGCGCGATGGCGCTGTCGACGACCCTGCTGGCGCCCGGTGCGTCGATCGCGCGGGCCGACAGCCCGGCGGGTCTCCCGACGGATTCACCGCCGGCCAAGCAGACCGCCAGCACCATGTTGTCCCCAACAAGGGCCTGTGCAGCGCGCACTAGCCGACGACCGATTGCGATAAACCCCGGTCACCGCAGCACGGCGATACTGCCGTGGCTGACGACATCGACCACCGGGGCTTCCCTTGCAACCTGTCGAGCGGCGCATGAGCCCCACTCGTGTGCACCGGCAGGTGCCCAAGCACCGGCCGGTGCCACACCACGAGCCTCGTAGCGGCACCAGCCAAACTCAGATTGCACGATAAGGACCAGCACGATGACGATGTTTCATGTCGCGAGCGGCCGAGCGATGGCCGCCGGCCAGGGGTCTAAAGCGCACTCGGCCCCACCCTTGGTCCAGCACAAAGCCGAAGGACAAGAAGTCGAGAGGAGCGCTGCCAAGGTCGCGATTTCGGAACCCGCCGCCGCAAGCGGCACCTCGAACCGGGTGATCGTCTTTCCTGCGCCGCGCGCACCCGTACCCGCCCCTCTCGAATCCTCTTTCCAGGCGCCGAGCCTGCGTCCCGCTGACATCGTCAGGCGCCAATCCATGGCATGGGGGGGTCTCAGCGCCGAGAACGTCCAGGTGACGCGGCACGAGCCGTTCGAGTACGAATTTCGCGCGCCCTTCCATCTGCTCATCGCCTATGAGCGCGCTTCGCGCGTCGCCGGCGAGACCTTCCTCGAGGGCCTGCCGCGTTCGAGGCTGCGCGATTTCAGCCGGAAGCTCACTTTCGTTCCCGCCGGGACCCGCTTCTATGAGCGGCAGATCCCGCGCACCCTGCTGCGCGCCGCCTTCTTCTGTATCGACGCGCGCGAGCCCGTGCTCGCGCAGGCGGCCTTGGCGCCACGGCTCTTCTTCGACGATGCCGCGTTGTGGCAGACCGTGCAGAAGCTCAAGGCGCTGGCCGAGGCTGGAAGCGCTGCGAACACGCTCTATGCCGAGGCGCTGGGCGCCGTCCTGAGCCACGAGCTCGTGCGCCTGAGTCGGGGCGCGCCACAGCACGAGCCGCCAATCCGTGGCGGCCTCGCTGGCTGGCAGAGACGGATCGTCGCACAGTACATCGACGAGAACCTCGCCCAGCCGATATCGCTCGCTACCCTCGCCGACCTCGCTCGCCTGAGCCCGTTCCATTTTGCCCGCGCCTTCAAGCAATCTTTCGGGCTGCCACCACACGGCTATCATACGAACCGACGCATCGAGGAGGCGAAGGCGCTCCTGGCGATGCCGGCGCGCTCCGTGACCGAGATCGCGCTCGATGTCGGGTTCAGCGAGACCAGCTCGTTCTCTGCTGCGTTTCGCAAGCTGACGAAGCAGACGCCGACGGAATATCGCCGCCGCTTGATCTGATGCCGAAAAGGAACGACGAGCTTGTCCGATTTTCTTGCGCTGGCGTTTACGCAGTCTGGAAATGCGCGGCGACAGAGGCCATCATGTTGCGCAGCCAGCGGTGGGCGGCCTGATCGTTGAAACGCCTGTGCCACAGCATTACGGCGTGCAGCCATGGCGATTTGAAGGGCAACTCTCGGAGCTCGATGGGACAGGCACGGCGGAATTCCTGCGCAATTTGACCGCCGAGAACGGCGACCATGTCGGATTGCACGAGGATCGTGCCGGCCGAGAGATAGGGGGCCTCCAGGGCAATGCTCCGAGCATACCCCGCTGCGGCTAACGCGGCATCGACGAAGCTGAGATCCTCTCCGCTCGATGAGATCACGAGGTGCGGCAGAGCGGCGAATGTCTTCAGGTCCAGTCTCTTCTGGCCGACCGGATGGCCGCGCCGCATCACCGCTACATAGCGGTCCTCGACCAGGACGCGCGAGGCAAATCGGTCGGCCGGCGGTTCCACGGCTGCAATCGCGATGTCGAGCTCGCCGCGGTCGAGCAATTCCGGCAGATTCAGCGTACCGCTTGGCCGCAGCGAGATGCGGACATTGGGAGCCAACGCAGCGCATTCCGCTATGATCGGTCCAGCCAGCACCACGGCGGCGTAGTTGTTGACGGCGACGGTGAAACGCCGTTCCGCTTGTGCCGGAATGAATTCCTCCGGATCTAGTGCCGACTGCAGCTCGCCCATCGCGCGCCGGACCGGATGGGCCAATTGCTCCGCCCGGGGCGTCGGCACCATGCCCTCCGGCGTCCGTATGAAGAGCTGATCCTTCAGCATCCACCGCAGCCGGTTCAAAGCATGGCTCATCGCAGGCTGGCTCAGGCCCAACCGCTCCCCCGCCTTGGTGACGCTGCGCTCACGCAGGATCGCTTCGAAGACGACAAGAAGATTGAGGTCAAAGGTCGTCAGCTTCATGCGATTTTCCGATCGTGCCGCAGGGGAGACATTCACTGGACGAATTATATCGTGACGAAGATGCATTTGCAGCATGAGAGACTGCGCCCCATTCTTGTTGCGAGATTGAAAGTGGAGAGCGGAAGGATGGGCGGCTTGCTCCTGCACGAATTGCGCAGCAGCGATGGGGTGGAAGCGCGTCCACGCGCGCTGGTGGTGATACTGTTCGCCGCTAACGGCGCGGAGCAAGCGCTGGCACGCGCACGGCAATGGCAGCCAAGCGTCCCGCAAGCCGCGTTCGTCGGCATCGAACTGGACGCCGCGGTGGAACGGACCGACATCGCCGCGCTCCAACGCACCGCGGCCGCGGCAGCGACCGCCCGCTCGATACGGCCGTCACAGATCATCCTGTTCGGCGCCGGTGCGGCCGGTCGGTTAGCAGTCGATTTGGTGCTGCAAGGCGCCATCCCCGCAACGGGCGTGATCGGTCTCGACATCCCGCCGAGCCCCGCGCCGACCCGCATCGTGCCTACGCCGGCGAGGGTCCGGCTCGTACAGCACCGCACGAGCGAGGACCCACACGCCGCCAGCTTTCGCGCCCTCGTCGACGCGATGCAGCGGCAGGATATTGATGTGCGCAGGATGATATTGCCGGACGCCGCCCACGACGCGCCGGGAGTGACGCTGCGCGCGTGCGGCGGTTTCCTCGTCGAGTTGGTGGCGAATGCCAGCTGCTTTCCGCTTGGGTCGTGATGGCGTTGCCGACCCTGATCTTCCGCGCTTCCTCGGCCAGCAGCAGACCAAGAACCCCTCGTTGATCCCCGAGTCTATACGCCCGCTGAGCGTTGAAGGAGAAGCGGCTGGCGCGCTGGGACACGAGCCACACCCGCGGTCGATGCTCGAGGAACTCACGCGGGCCTTGGATGACGCATGCCGCGCCGGGCGATCCGCTAATCACCATAGATTTTACGGTTGCGCGGTCGACCACCAGCGCCGACGCCACTCGTCAGCGTGACGACGGAGGGGTCGCTAGCGCTTCTCATCGCCGGCGCCTTCCCAGTTGCCTTGCTCGGTTGAGAGTTTGACAGAAAAGCCGCGCACATCGCGTTCATGGTCGGCGGCGCCAAACTCACCAGCGACAGTCGAGAAGCGCGCGATCAACTCGGTCTTCTTGCCAACCACCGAAAAGATGCTTGCCTTGGTATACCGGGTAATGTCCTGCGTCACCGTAAAGATGCCGAGCGCACCCCAGCCTTTGGCATGCACGGTGCGCTCGGGAATGCGCTCACGGTTGTGGTGCGCAAGCTTTTCGAGCAGCTGATAGCCCTCCAGCAGCACAGGCCCGTCGGCGCCGGCCGTGACGGCGTTTTGGTTGTCCGCGACCTGATTGCCGGCCGAGGTGGTAAGGGTGGGGCGTTTTGGCCGTGACACTGCTCCTGGACTGCGATCCGGCGCGCCAGATCGCCACAGCCTATGCCAGTGCCAGGAGGTGAATTGGGCGGGCTTTCGGTGATCCGCCTTACCTTGCGCTCGAATCCTCCGAACCCACGGCCTGGAGGCGCCGTCACTTCGCCCGAAGGCGGCAGTCATGAACGCTTCTTATCTTACCCGCCTTCGCGCTGTACCAGGGCCGAGCGGATACAAACCAGCAAATCGTCTTCGTCGAATGGCTTTCTCAGGTAGCAAATGACGCCGGCACTCAACGCGCGCGCCCGAACGTTGTCGTCAGGGTAAGCGGTGATCAGGATCGTCGGAATGGTGCTGCCTAAGTCCCTCAGGCGGTCATGCAGCTCAGGCCCGGTCATCCCAGGCATGTTGACGTCCGCGATCAAGCAGGCGGTGCGGCGCAGATAACGGGAGGTCAAAAAATCGGCGGCCGATGAGAAGGTTTTGGCAATGAATCCCAACGACTTCATGAGACCCTTTGTCGCCTCGCGAACCGACTCATCATCGTCGACGATCGAAATCAGAGGCTTTTTCGGCACTCCGACCTCCGGCATCAGTTTCAGGACTAGCACTGCGCAACGACCCGACGCTATCGTCCCCGGATAAGATCAGGCGGGACTTGAGGAAGCATGGTATAGAGGGACCGCCAAGGCGACTATACTTGAGTATAGGTCGGCCGCACCCTTCCGGCCGCGGTGCTTCGCGCGAGATAATAGACGGCTGGGGAGGTGACGGCACCAAGTCCATCGATGACTCCTGTGTTCTCGACGGGAGCGTGAACCGGATATCCGGCTGGACCGGCCTTCCGCGCGCTTATGAGCATGCGTCCTAGGGAGGCGAAAGGGTGTCCGGCGTTGCTGGCACATCCGCGCGGTCACTCGGCAGGGTAAATTGAAAAATGGCTCCGCGCGGTGCGTTCGCGCTCGCCCACAGTCGCCCACTATGGGCCTCGATGATCGAGCGACTGATCGCCAGCCCCATTCCCATCCCACTCGACTTGGTCGTGTAGAAGGCATCGAAGATGTGGTCGACGCTCTCTGGGTCCAGACCCGCGCCCGAATCTCGCACCGAGACGAGGACGTCCTTTTCAGAGGTAACCAGCAACTCTAGCGGCCCGCCGCCAATGGCCATGGCCTCGACGGCATTGAGGATCAGATTGAGGACCACTTGTTGGAGCTGGATCCGGTCACCCTGGATAATCGGCAAGTTATCGGACAGCTGATTCCGCAGCGAGATGCGGTTCCTCTGCACTTCGCTGCGCGTCAGGGCGACAACCTCCAGGATGACCTCGCTGATGTTCAGCCGATCCTTTCGGGTTGGAGATTTCTTGGCAAGGGCGCGTATCCGGTCGATGACTTCGCTGGCTCGATTGCCGTCCTTGATGATGCGAGCAAGCGCCCGCCCGCTGGATCTCTCCCTGGTTCGGCGGTTGCGCTTTGAGCCAGCGCAAAGAGGCGCCCTCCCTGCGCCCACGGACGGTCCCATGTACCGACCATGCACACCCAACCGCGCGTGGACCGTAGGAGGAGCTATCCAGCGCGCCTCTCGGCGCTTAACGCGGTGCGACCGGAGAGGCGACGGAGCTTGGCTCTGGCAAACAACCGCCTCGTCGCGTCCGGAGCTCGTGCAATTTCAGGTTGTTTGATCATATCCTCCGGATTCTCTGGACTGGTCAAGACCGATTGACGTTAGGTTCTGGCGCACCCGACATGCGTGTGGGTAAGATAACGAAAGCGCATTCTCCTCTGCAGGCACGATTTAGGATGCTGCAAGTGCCGGATCAATATTGCCGTGAGCGCTAGCGATGACTGAGGCGCAGCCAACTATCGTCGTCATCGACGATGATCCGGATGTCCGCGGGTCGCTTGGGGGCCTTCTGCGGTCGGTCGGCCTGCAAGTCAGGCTGATGGCGTCTGTGGCTGAATTCCTGAAATCGGGGCGTCCGGACGGCCCCACTTGCCTTATCCTCGACGTTAGATTGCCCGGGCGAAGCGGCCTTGATTTTCAACGAGAACTCTCGGCCGCAAACATTCACATCCCGATCATCTTCATCACCGGCCACGGCGATATTCCGATGACCGTCCAGGCGATGAAGGGAGGAGCGATCGAGTTCCTGACCAAGCCGTTCCGCGACCACGACATGCTGGAGGCCGTCCAATTGGGTCTCGCGCGGGATCGCGCGTGGCGCGAGAGTGAAAAGGTGTTGGCGGTGTTGCGTGCGCGCTACGATACCCTGACCCCGCGCGAGCGCGAGGTTATGGCCCTGGTGGTGACCGGCCGGTTAAATAAGCAGATTGCCGGCGATATCGGCATCAGCGAGATCACGGTGAAGATCCACCGCGGTCAGGTCAAGCGAAAGATGCAAGCGTCGTCTCTGCCCGATCTCGCGCGGATGGCGGACAGGCTAAAGCTCGCCAAGGAAAACTCGCAAACCTCCTAACCGCGAGTATAGGACTTCCCTTCCCTTTTGGTTATCCGTCCTTTCCTTTCGGCCGATATCATGGTCCGTCGCGTGCTGCTAACCTGTTGTTTCCTCCCCCGGCCGGTTTTCCTCCCTGTGCCGGCCTACCTCAGCCCCTCCGCTCCCGGAGGGGCTTTTTTGCGACGACGCCTAAACCAAGGTGTGATCTACCTCATCCTCGGCGGTGTTGCGCTTCTTACGCACGTGCAATAGATCGAGCTGAGATACATCGCTAGCCTGAAGCCACTGCTTGGAGGAGCCCATGCAGTTGGTTCAGGAAAGTCCGGGATGCCTTGAGTTCGGCCGCTTCCGCGTGCTGCTGCGGCAGCGGCAGCTGCTCGCCGGCGGCGCGCCGGTCGAACTCGGTTCACGAGCCTTCGACGTCCTTATGGTCTTGCTCGAGGCGCGCGGCAGCCTCGTCACCAAGGATGAGCTGCTCGATCGAGTCTGGCCGGGCATCGTGGTCGAGGAAAATAACATTCAGGTGCAGATCTCGACCTTGCGCAAGGCGCTGGGCGAGGATCGTAACGTGATCCTGACAGTGCCGCTGCGCGGTTACCGCTTCACGGGCGAGGTCCGCGCCACAGATTGCGACTGCGATGCATCAGCGGCGACAGACGTCACCACTCCGGCGTCGGAGAGGCTAGCGGTTACCAATCTTTCCGCTGCCGACTTTGTCGGCCGCGAGCCCAACGGCCGGGCGGTTTTGGGCGCGGCGGCGGTTGCAGCGCCGCCCCGCACGGCGACGAACCTCCCAGAGCCCGTTTCCGAACTGATCGGCCGCGAAGCGGAGATTGAGGAAATCGAGCGCCTTGCCTCGGCCCACCGGCTCGTCACCTTGACCGGGCCTGGCGGCATCGGCAAAACCCGCCTCAGCCTCGCTGTCGCCAGACTACTGCTGCCGAAATTTGCCAACGGGGCCTGGCTCGCCGAACTCGCATCTCTGTCTGATCCAGACGTCGTCCCGACCACCGTTGCCGCGGCGCCAGGGCTTCACCTCCCCACGGGCGCGGTTTCGGCTGAACGTATCGCGAATGCGCTAGGATCGCAGCACCTCCTGCTCGTGCTCGACAATTGCGAGCACGTGATTGACGCTGCGGCAGGCGTCGCCGAGGCCCTGTTGCGTACAAACGCAGGCCTTCACGTGATCGCCACAAGCCGGGAGCCGTTAGGCGCGGAAGGAGAAATCATTTACCGCGTCCCTCCTCTCGGTGTCCCTGCGGCGGGCGCCGAGGATATGGACGACGTGCTCAAATACGGTGCGGTTCGGCTGTTCGTCGCGCGGGCACGGGCAGCACAGCGCCATTTCCCGGCGGATCGGTCTATTTCGGCGGCGGCAATCGCAATTTGCCGACACCTCGACGGCATTCCGCTCGCGATCGAGTTGGCCGCGGCACGCGTCGCCACGCTCGGGATCGAAGGGGTGGCGGCCCGGCTCGACGATCGTTTCAGGCTGCTCACGAGCGGTCGGCGTACCGCGCTGCCGCGCCACCAGACGCTGCGGGCGACGTTCGACTGGAGCTACGACTTGCTCCCCGCGTGCGAAAACCTGATTCTGCGCCGCCTGTCCGTCTTCGCCGGCAGCTTCACGCTGGAAGCAGCCAGCACGGTGGCGGCAGGCGCCGATATCACTGGGTCGGGCGTCGTCGACTGCGTCGTGAACCTAGTCACGAAATCGCTGGTGGTAGCGGATGTGGATGGTCCAGAACCGCGCTACCGGCTGCTCGAGACCACGCGGGCCTACGTCCTCGAGAAGCTGGCCGACACCGGTGAGCGCGACGAGATCGCACGGCGCCACGCGGAGTATTACCGGCAGTTGCTCCAGCAGGCTGCCGTCGAATCCATAAGGCGGCCCGCTGCCGAGTGGCTGGCGGCTTACGGCCCTGACGTCGACAATGTGCGGGCGGCGCTGGACTGGGCCTTTTCACCGGGTGGCGACTCGTCAGTCGGCGTGGCGCTCACCGTTGCGTCGGTGCCGCTCTGGTTACATGCCCACCGCGCGAAGCACCATTGAGGGCGCCCCGCCACTCGATCATGCGCTCGGCGTCTTACGTCCTGGCCGCGGCGACGCCAAACCGGAATCCGAACCGTTTCAGCAAGACCAGTGCAAGAGCGGCAATGCGCGGCGAGCAGCCCGTTGTCTGGCAAGTAGGCTCTGCGGCAGGACGTCGCGCCGGTGGCGTGGTCGTCTGGAGACGGTTTTGCCGGAAACACCCGTGATCTCGATCGTCCGCCACGCGCCCCTTCTCGTGCCTCCCGTCGCCCGCGCGGACGCTCGGGCCTGCGACGAGCGCTGCGCGAGGAAGCCGACTCGCGACGTACCCGCCCGGTCGCCCGGGGCCTTACCCGACCGGCGCTCGCAAGCGGAGGCAACCGTATGACCGCATGTCCCCTGTGTGGCGGCCGCGGCAGCCGCGTCGTCGCGGCGATCAGCGATCCGCAGTTGACGACGCCCAAGACCGGCACGCCTACGCTGGCCCGCAGCTTTGCTATCCCCATTGTCGCGCCATGCCTCTGCGCCGCAGAGCGCGCGGCAAAAAACGAAGCGCCGCCATGACCGTCATCGCCGAAGTCCTGAAGTTGCACCGGCTGCAGGTGCCGATGGTCGAGATCGCCGCGGCTTGTCTTACGTCATTCCAGCGTGTCGAGGAGATCATCCGCGATTACAAGGTTCCGCCCGCAATGCGGGGGACCGCGCGAACATTGGGCCGCAACGCCGCTTTACACATGCGCGGCCAATCCGTTCCCTCCCGTGCGAGGCCGGAGTCCCACGTGGACCGTTCGTCGATAAGTGACCAGCGAGACAACTTTGGCGGACAGTGCGAGCGCGTCCTGCCAGCCCTGCGCCGCTACGCGTTCTACCTCACGCGCGACCGCGTCGTTGCCGAGGACCTCCTCCAGGACACGATGGTCAACGCGCTCCGCAAGCAGCATCAGTTTGCGCCCGGCACAGACCTGCGCGCTTGGCTGTTCACAATAATGCATAACCAGCGCATGAACGGCGTCCGCCGCGCTTCGCGCCGAGGCATGTACGTCGACCTCCCGGAGTGGTCGGCAACGGTGAGCGGCGGCCAGGAGGCCAATGAGGAGATGCGGGCATTGCGCCACGCGCTGGAGCAGTTGCCCGACGGTGTACGCACCGTCGCGCTCCTCGTCGGCTACGATGGTCTCAGATACGGCGAGGTCGCCGAGAAACTGGGAATTCCGGTGGGGACCGTGCGGTCCAGGTTGTCGCGCGGCCGCATGTTCCTTCGCGCGCTCATGGAGCGCGAACGACCAGATAGAAGCTCCAAAGACGGGACCGCAGCACGTCACGCTTCTTAACCCTAAACCGATCAATTCACGGCGGTAGCAGGCAGCGAGTGGTCATCATGCTCGCCAAGTTTTCATGTCCACGACATCGGCTTAGTCGAAGATCGGCTCGCAAGGGCGGCACCAGTTCGAGCGGCGGTGAGGGCGAATGGATGCCGTTCAATAAGCGCTATCGGGCAAACCTGAGTAAATCGCCGCAACCCGAAACCACCCGAGGCCCGGCGCGGCGACTAGACTACAGCTCTCCAGACTTTCTGAAGCGAACCCAGCTCAGGCGAGGCAAGCAACTATGCAGCACAACAACAGTCATGAGAACACCGCAAAGCGTGTTGGCGCGAGCGGCGCGTTAACAGCGGTTCGGACGGTCGCCGTCTTTGCATTCGTTCTGCTTACCGCGGCGTGCGCGAGCCAAGCGGGTCTCGACCGCGAGGCAACCGAGACCAACAATGCCCTGGCGACCGCTAATCAAGCGAAGGCGGAAGCCGATCAGGCCCTCGTGGCGGCACAGCAGGCACAAGCCTCCGCTCAGTCGGCCAATGAACGGGCCGACAAAATGTTTCAGAGAAACCTGCACAAGTAGCAGCGATGACAGCCGCTGGCCGTAGCCGCGGCAGCATCCAGAGCCCGTCGCTTTGATCAGGCATCGAGCGTCCGCTGACGTGGCGCTCGAGCCTCTTCGCGATGCTGGCTTGCTCGTGATGCGAGCGGCGCGACTTGGCCCATTCGGCCTCGCTGTGGGACTCCTCGTCACGCCGGCAATAGCGGCCGATTTTACCCTCGCTTCAGATCAGCGGGCAGTCGGCGAGGTCGCCTATTACATGACGCATCGCCAAGACACGCTGCTCGACCTAGCCCGCAGCTACGATCTGGGCTTTACGCAGCTCATGGCGGCCAACCGGGGAGTCGATCCCTGGCTGCCCGGCACAGGGCGCCTCGTGACGGTGCCAGGCTTTTACCTCCTACCCGATGCGCCCCGACGCGGGATTGTCGTCAATCTCACCGAGCAGCGCCTTTACTATTTCCCGGGTGGCGGGCGGCTCGAGACTTATCCGATCGGTGTCGGCGTCGAGGGGCGGTCGACACCAATCGGAACGACGACCGTCATCAGCAAGGAAGCTAATCCCACATGGTATCCTCCGCCTTCAATCCACGCGGAGGATCCAGATCTTCCGGCCGCGATGCCGCCAGGACCGGACAATCCGCTCGGTGCCTTTGCGCTCCATCTCGGCTGGCGCGGCTACCTGATCCACGGCACCAACAAGCCCGACGGTGTCGGGCGCAATGTGAGCCATGGCTGTCTCCACCTCTATCCGGAAGACATCGAACGGCTCTTTCGCGAGGTCCCTGTCGGCACACCCGTCCGGGTCATCAGCCAGGACGTAACTGCGGCCTGGGTCGGCGACGGGTTGTACGTCCAGGTCCATCCCAGCAAGAGCCAAGCCGAAGAGATCGACCTGACGGGGAGCTTTGCTCCGAAGACGCCGCCCGATCTTGCCGAGCGAGTGGCCAGCGCCGTGGCGGATCGAGCGGTTCAGGTCGACTGGGACGCCGTCCGCCGCGCCGGCATCGAGCGCACCGGCCTGCCGGTACACATCGCGGACGCGCCTGCGAAAGGCACCGTCGCGGCGCGATGACCCGAGCTGCCGCCGCTGCGGCTGATAAAGCAGCAGCTGCCGGCTAGGGTCTTACCAGCTATGCCCCGGCTTGGCGGAAAAATCGCCCCTGCAACGCGTCGATATCACCGGTGGGGTAGCCCGTACTTGGCCGTGAGTGTCCGGCCGCGTTTGATCGCGAGGCGACGAGCCCGGTGGTCGCGAAATGCCGCCCAGGCCATATCAGCCGCAATGAGCACGCCAAGAACGAAGAGGACGGACGAGAACTCCAGCATGGCAAGGCGCGGCACGTAGAGCTGCCGCCGCCCATAGGTGAGCCGCACTCCCCGCAAGACAACTGAGGTGCCGGCAAGACCGGGCAAGCGATGCCTGCGGCGCCCTTTATCCTGAGATACGCGAGACCTCGGCTTGCCGCACGCGCCTACCGGAGTGCTCTCCGCGTATGTCGCGCGCCGCACCTATCCAAGAGGGGAATGACGCATGTATGACTGCGAGACTTTCTTCAGGGCGCGGCTTGATACCCTGCGGGCAGAGGGCCGCTACCGGGTATTCGCCGACCTCGAGCGGAGGGCGGGTGCGTTTCCGCTGGCCTATCATGAGGAACTGGGCTCCGTCATCACCGTCTGGTGCTCAAACGACTACCTCGGCATGGGACAACATCCTTCGGTGCTTGGAGCGATGCACGAGGCAATCGACTCGCTCGGGGCTGGCGCCGGCGGCACGCGCAATATCTCAGGCACGAGCCATTACCATGTGCTTCTCGAACGAGAACTCGCGGACCTTCACGGCAAGGGCGCCGCGCTTCTCTTTACATCCGGCTACGTCGCGAACGAGGCTACGCTCGCGACTTTGGGCGAACAGATTCCCGGCTGCATCATCTTTTCCGACGCGCTCAACCACGCCTCGATGATCCAGGGCATTCGGCACAGCGCCGCCGAGAAGCACCGTTTCCGCCATAATGACGTGGGCGACCTCGAGCGGCTGCTGGCAGCCGCCGACCCTCAGCGTCCAAAGCTCGTCTGCTTCGAGTCCGTCTATTCCATGGACGGCGATATCGCGCCGATCGCCGAGCTGTGCGACGTCGCCGAGCGCTATGGCGCCATGACCTACCTCGACGAGGTGCATGCGGTGGGACTTTACGGACCACGGGGCGGCGGCATCGCTGAGCGCGATGGGCTGATGCACCGTTTAACGGTCATACAAGGCACGCTTGCCAAGGCCTTTGGCCTGGTCGGCGGGTATGTGGCGGCATCAGCCGCGCTTGTCGACTTCGTCAGGAGCTTTGCGTCGGGCTTTATCTTCACGAGCGCCCTGCCTCCCGCCGTCGCGTCGGGGGCACTCGCGAGCATCCGTCATCTGAAGGCAGACCCTTCGGTGCGAGCACGGCACCAAGAACGCGTTGCGCGGCTGAAGCGTCTGCTGGCGAAGGCAGAACTGCCGGTGATGCCGTCGGAGAGCCACATCGTGCCGATACACGTGGGCAATGCCTCGTTCTGCAAGGCCGCCTCGGACCAACTTCTCCATCGCCATCGCATTTACGTCCAGCCGATCAATTACCCGACCGTGCCACGGGGGAGCGAGCGACTTCGCCTCACGCCAACACCGCTGCACACGGACGACGATATGGATCGACTTGTCTCGGCCTTGCGAGAGGTCTGGGGACGACTGGGTCTGAGGGCCGCGGCGTAGACCGCCATCTCGGCAGCAGATATCGCGCCGGCTCTGAGCACAAGAGGATCACTGTGACGCGAGTATCCTTCGACCCCACGGTCCGCCGGTATTTGCGGGACATCCACAAGTTCCCGCTGATAACGCCCGACCAGGAGTTTCACCTCTTCAAGAGCTGGCGCGAGCAAGGCGATCCCGAAGCGGCACACCGTCTCGTCACCAGCCATTTGCGCCTCGTCGCCAAGATCGCCATCGGCTATCGCGGCTATGGCCTGCCGCTCTCGGAGCTAATCTCCGAGGGCAGTGTCGGCATGATGCGAGCGGTCGAGCGCTTCGATCCCGACCGCGGCTTCCGGCTGGCCACATACGCCTTGTGGTGGATACGCGCGGCGATGCAGGAGTATATCCTGCGTTCCTGGTCGCTGGTGAAGGTGGCCACCACGACGGCGCAGAAGAAGCTCTTTTTCAACCTGCGCAAGCTCAAGAGCCAGCTCGAGTCGATGGACGAGGGCGATCTCTCGCCGGAGAACGTCAAGAAGATCGCCACCGAGCTCGGCGTGCCCGAGGCCGATGTCATCACCATGAACCGCCGGCTTGCCGCTCCCGACCACTCCTTGAATGCACCGCTCCGCAGCGAGGACGAGGGCGAATGGCAAGACTGGCTTGTCGACGACGTCAGCAACCAAGAGGCTGACCTAGGCGAACGGCAGGAACTCGGGCTCCGCCGTCATCTGCTGCACGACGCCATGGCGCTCCTGACGGAGCGACAGCGCCGCATCCTGATTGCTCGCCGCCTTAATGATCGGCCGACGGCGCTCAAGGATCTATCACGGGACTATGGCGTCTCAGTCGAGCGCGTCCGCCAGATCGAGCTGCATGCCTTCGACAAGGTCCAAAGAGCGGTTCGCCATTCAAGGGCTCTTCGCCAACAGGCAGTCGAGACGGTGAAGGAAGCGCCCGTCTGATCGATGCTCGGCGCGCGCCCAGGCGGGGCAGCGCTGCGCATGCATCATAGCTCGATTCTTAGGTCTAGAGGCTCTAGCCCAGGCCGGCGTCGGTGCGGTCGCGAGTTGGAGGTGCCATGAACTCCGGCCCAATCGGGTCGGTGATCGTATCACGGAGAATGTGCTCAATCGCGCTTTTCGCGGCATCATCGAGCGACCAGCCCATCACCTCCGCTACGGGCGCCAGCTGACTTGGGCGTCGTGCGCCCCATAGAGCGGTAGTCGCGCCTTGGTCGAGCATCCAACGCACGGCCAGATGGATCACGCGCTTGCCGTATCGTTGCGTTGCGAATTCATCGAGCCGCTTGACGGCAGCCAGGTATTGGGCAAAGCGCGGCGGCCGGAACTTCGGGTCGGCCTTGCGGAGGTCATCGCCTTCGAATCTTGTCGTCGTGCTCATCTTGCCGCTGAGCAGCCCACGGCAGAGCGCGCCATAGCCGAGGACAGCGATGCCGTGGCGATGGCAATAGGGAAGGATCTCCGCCTCGATGCCGCGCTCGAATAGGTTATAAGGCGGCTGCAAACTGTGGAGCGGCGCTACCTTCCGGAAACGCTCCATCTGCTCTACAGAGAAGTTGCTGACGCCGATCGCGCGGATCCGGCCAAGATCATAGAGACTGCCCAGCGCCTCGGCCGTCCTCTCGATGGGGACCAGCGGATCGGGCCAGTGCACCTGGTAGAGATCAATATAGTCGGTGCGCAGGCGAGACAACGAATCCCGGATTTCCCTGAAGATGCGCTGGTTGCTTGCGTTGCGGAACACCTTGCCATCGCGCCATTCAAGGCCGACCTTGGTGGCGATCTGCACCTTGGCGCGCAACCGGCCCTCGGCGAGGGCCTTGCCGACGACCTCCTCCGATTGACCGAAGCCGTAGACGGGGGCAGTATCGATGATGTTGATGCCTTGTTCGACGGCCGCCCGAATGGTGGCGATCGACTCAGCTTCGTCGCTGCCGCCCCACATCCAGCCCCCCATGGCCCAGGTCCCGAGGGCGACTCTCGACACATCGAGCGGAGTGTCGGCGATCATTGCTGTTTCCATGGTTTCCTCCACGCAACGAGAATTGCTACCGTCGCGGTGTGCCTACTCAATATCTGGTCTCCGCCGCGGCCGGCGCTTTGCCAATCTTGCTGAGCTGGTGCCCCGCCTGCGGAACCAGCGTCGCGCTCCGCTTGCATTGGCCGTCCGTTCGGCGTGACGCCCCTTGAGATCAGCGGATGCTGCGCCGGTATTGCGTTGGGGTCACGCTCGCCAACTTGCGGAATGCCTTGGTGAACGAGCTCGTCTCGGCGAACCCGACATCGATGGCGATGTTGGTCACCGACTGCGAGGGGCAAGCCAGGAGAGTCTTTGCGCGCTCTATGCGCTGGCTGGTGTGGTAGCGATGCGGCGGCATCCCGAAAGATTGCCTGAAGGCGCGGGCAAAATGGAACGGGCTCAGCCGAGCGAGTCCGGCCAGCGACGCCAGCGAAATTGATTCGTCAAGGTGCTCGTCGATGTAATCGGCCACCACGCGCTTTTGCCAACCGCAGAGGCTGCCACGCGCTGACGCCGCAGGCGACGGCGCGGCCTGGCTGAGGCGCACGAGCTCATGCACGAGAACCGCACCAAGCGCTTCGGCATAACGCGCGTTCGCCGCCCCGCCGACCGCGAGCAGCATCTTAAGTTTCTGGGCGGTCTGCCACAGCGCCGCGTTCTCGAAGAACAGTCGCGGCGCGAGCGTCAGCTGCGATGGCTGGGTCCCCGGATCGAGAAGAAGCCGGCGCGGATCGATGTAGAAGACCACCGCCGACAGCAGGGTGCGAGGCGTCTGCCGCTCGTGGAAGCGGACGCCGGCGGGAACAAAGGTCAGCCGTTGGCTAAAATCGCGTAAGGTCGAGGGTGGCAGGCCGCCCACAGACGTCTCGCCTGCGCTGCGCGACCCGCGCTCATAGGCAATCAGCATATGAACAGGCGCATGGAATTCATACTCAACCGGCTCGTGCCGCCCCAGTTGGATATTCTCCATACTGAGATCTCGCCATGCGACGGTCTGCCGCTCGGCCATGTCAGTGTGACGCAGTCTGAGCGCCGGGAGGGGTGAATCCGGACGCGTCGGCTCGCGCAATGCGCGGAGCATTGTAGGCGCCGCAACATTTTCACTGCGGCGGGAGGCGGCCGGTGCGGCGACGGTCGTGATCTGAGCAAGGCTGATCATCTGGGACCTCATTCCATCGACTTGCACGATGGGAAGAGGATGGTGGTGGACGAGGCTGAAATCCTTGAGCGGACACTGAATGGTTCTGAAACGGTCTGAGCGGTTGCGGGTCAGCTGCGCGGCCCCGCCGTTTATCCAGCGGCGGCACCCGAGCGAACAAGCCAAAAGCTCAGGGGACGTAAAAGAGCTTTCGACCGTATGCGGCGGCCAAGGTGGGACCCATCGCAACGCCCGCCACCTCGAGCGTCAGCTTCTGACGAAAGGCATCGGCAAACGCCTGGTGGCCATCGGCTACGACCAAGAAGGCACCAGGGCCGCCGATGATGTTGGCGCGATACCACTCGTCGACATGGGGCTCATCGCCCGAGGTTATGGGCAAGCCGTTCACGGTGACCCCATGCGAGACGGCGGCGTCCCGGGCACTGGCCGTCGGCACCTCACCGCTATTCTGTTTTCCATCTCCCGACACGTCGATCACCTTTCGCCCGGCGGGCAGAGGCACCGAGGCGAGGAGTCGGTCTGCCGCCGCGATCCCGCCAGCGGGATCGGTCAGTACGTGCACCGAGGACCGGGGCGCGCCACGCAGCTGGTTCGCCGCCGCAGAAATGTCGTCACGCCGATGAAGAATGGTCCAGGGCAGAATGGTCTGCTGTTCCTCCGCCCATTCAACAACAGCGATCTCGACCGTCTGGTGGATGCCGCCGGACAGAGCCGCGGCAAAGGCTTCGCTTTCGAGCGAGGCGGCGATGCCCTCGCGTTGCAGTTTGAAGCGCCCCTCGTCGACGGAGCCGGAGACATCGACGGCCAGCACGAGGGCGACATCGGCGTCGGCGGATTGGGCCGATGCCATAACTGGCTGCATCCCCGCGAGCGCGAAAGCGCCTGCGGCAAACCATGACCGCTTCATTCGCCATCCTTTTCCGGGTCGGCGTACATGCAGGTTACTTGGATCGGGCGATAGCCGGCATCGTCCGTAGTGCCGGTCAGCGTCCGCTGCAGCTTCGCCGCGCGTGCCTGACACTCATCGTGAGTCTTCGGGGCGGGATGCTGCACGATGGACTTGCATTGGCCGGTATGCGGCAGACAGGCGACCAAGACCAGTGCGATGACGTTCATGGAGTTCCTTGACTCCTCGAGTTTGCCATTTTTGTCCCTCGACGAACATCAAGGTCGAACGCAAGGTTCGTTTCGCCATGGGACTCCTCCCGCGGCGGTCTTTCGCCGTCTCAGAACGGATGCGCGTTGACCAGGATCGCAGCCGGCACGCTCATTACCACGAGTAAACCGAGCACGGCTGCAATCATGCGTTCAGCTGTCGTCCAGCGATTCCAATCGCGGTGAAAATCTTGGCTTGGCGACACCACCTCTCCGTTCCTGCGACGATCCGGATAATTAAATCGAGTAGCTCACGTTGCGCTTTCAGGTCTGCCTGACCGGCACCGCCAACCGCGTAGCGTCCATTTCGGATGATCGTCGAGCCATTGCAGCGCGATGAGCTGACCCTCCATGGCGCAAGACATTGCACTCGCGACATCGACGGGCGGTTGCTCCTCGCGGCAGACATCGGGTGTGGCAGCAAGACAGACGATAAGGATCAACGACACCATCACGACTTCTCCTAGTGCCGGCTCGGGGATGGGCCCGGTGCATCACCGGGTCCGCGCCGCCGCGGCTAATACGTGGGCGCTACCCCGCCCGCCCGCCGGTCGCCACCCGCGCTCCGCATTCGCCGTTCCATCTGAGCTCGGCCTTGTCGCCGGCCAATCTGCCGGTGAAACGCCGGGTGTCCCACTCGGCAGTCAGAGTACCGTCAGCCTGAACGGTCCCGATAAGGGGAGCGGCACTGGGGCCGCCCTCGCCCGGCTCGAGTCCTTCTCCATAGAGGCGATGTTGCAAACTGCCGCTCACACGATTGTCCCTGACCGTGAAGTCAATACGCAGCGCCTCGCACCCGCTGGCTTCCTGCGCTGGTTGATTCTGGCCTGTCGCTGGCGCGTCAACGTACCAGCTGCCGTCATAAGCCCCCGCCGCATGCGCCGGAAGGACGCCAACCGCAAGTGCCACAACCGCGACCGACATCGACGTGAATCTCCGAACCATAGTGCCACTCCTGTTGCTCAGTGAATTCGAATGCATCGATCTACCCGGAAACGGATCCACCGTATTGACCGCTGGTGCTCCTGAGGACTCGTTCTTGCCGCGAACTCCGCTACAAGAGATGCGGCGCTGGACGCGCACGGGCGCCGGAACGCCGGCACGCTGGCGGTCAGATCAAGCTTCGACGGTAGCCATTGGGCGTTTGCCCGGTGAGCTTGTGGAATGCCGCCGTCAACGCGCTCGGCTCGCTAAATCCGAGCTCGACGGCGATGCTGGTGACCGAGCGCGCGGGCTGGGCGAGCAGCATCTTCGCCCGCTCGACCCGACGGTTCGTGTGATAGCGATGCGGCGGTATGCCGAATGAACGTTTGAACGCCCGGGAGAAATGGAATGGGCTGAGCCGGACAAGGCCCGCGAGCGTCGTGAGCGAGATTTGCTCGGCCAGGTTCTCCTCGACGTACTCCGTGACAGTTCTGCGCTGCCAGCCTGCAAGACCGCCACGCGCCGGGCGGTCAGCCAAGCTCATGCCCTCATTGAGCCGCATGAGCTCATAGGCGAGGACGGCGCCGAGCGCTTCCGCGTAGAGCCGGCTCGAGGACCCGCCAACCTCGATCAGCGCCTTGAGCTTGAGAACGGTCTCCCAGAGAACTTGATTGTCGAAGAACAGGCGCGGCGCGAGCGCTACCCGGTCAAAGCGCGTATCGGGATCGACAAGCGTGCCCGCGGGGTCGATGTACAAATATGTCGCACGGCCCAGAGCACGAGGGTACTGCGTCTCACGGTAGCTGTGGCCCGCCGGCACAAAGGTCAGTTTTTGGCTGAAGTCGTGCAACGTCGACCGGCGCAAGCCGTGGACGATCGTCTCTCCCTCGCGCCGGACCGCTCGCTCAGAGGCGACGAGCAGATGGAAGGGCCCCTGAAACGCGACCTCGAAAGGTTCGTGCGTGATGATCCTGACGACTTCGCCTGCCAGGCCGCTCCAAGCCGTCGCTTGCCGCCTGACGCCGCCGTCGGGGCGTATATGAACGCTCGGACGCAGCGCCTCGGCGGTCGGCCGAGCGGTATGGGCCGTTGCCGAAGCCAGTTCGGACGATCCGCCGGGCGCGGCTTTGACGGGAAATGGGATGATGCCGGCGGTTTGTCCGGGGCGCCCGGTTTGAACGGCGGTCGCCCTTGTGGCAGGGCTGCTCATGGCAGGTCACTTTCCCTTGATGATCCGGTCAGGGGAATGTGCGGCCATCGCGTCCTGAAATCCTTGGCGCGCTGCTGAATATCCCTGAAATCATCTGAGCGCGACCGGATGCGCCGTGGTTCTTCGCCGGGGCGAGCCCCTCGGGAAAGCATCCGCTCGTGCGATCCGATCGGGCGGTTCGGATGTGCCGTTTAGCTCGTCGAGGCCGCTCGCTTTCAGCAAGAACCCGACAGGACCGCAAATGGCGGACGAGCAACCTCATGCTCGTAAAGCTACATCCGCATCCGTTGCCCTCGAGCAGCGAGGATCTTTTTTCGAGACCAGTCTGCGCCAAGGCCACCGCGTACCTCCCCGCCCGGTGGATCATGAAGCCCACCCCGCTTCGGCGCAGGCAGCTGGGACCGGCAGCTTTCGCCGCCGGTCCCAGCTTTTAACCGGGGCAATGCGTCAGAATGCTTCGACGCGACAGAGCGGCTCTTCGGCAGGACGTCACATGCACGAGCACAGTACCGGATTTCATTCTTTTGCGGCGAACGAGCCACGCCGCGGAGAAACTCCGCCGGATCAAATCCGGATCGGGTTCGTTGGATTGGGCCGAATGGGCAGTGCGATGGCCGCCAATCTTGGCGCCGCAGGCTACCATGTGGTGGCGCGCTTGCGGCGGCCTCGGCCGCCAGCGGAGATCGCGGCACTGGGCGTCGAACCGGTCGGGGAGATCGCGGACCTCGCCGACTGCTCCATCGTCATCACCATGCTGCCGGACGACAGAGCCGTGCACGATGTCGTCCTCGGAAGCGAGGGGAAACTCGGCCGCGATGGGCTGCGCGCCGTGCTCGCGCCCGGCGCCATCCATTTGGCCATGAGCACCATCAGCCCGGGAAGCGCTGCCGGGCTCGCG
>WNFC01002189.1_pt2 | contig 22171 bp, 15 predicted proteins | sample 5400541 | NCBI WGS metagenome assembly WNFC01 (sample SAMN13153342, study PRJNA577476) | soil metagenome | isolation source: 120 cm saprolite under Douglas fir tree site 2 hole 2 replicate 1 | place: USA:California | collected 2015-04-18
CGGTGTGGATGGGCGGCGAACGGCCGGTAACTCCTTCACGAGCCAACTGCGCCATCCTTTGGCTAACTGCAAGATCACGGATTGCGCCAACACGCTTTCCAATACTGCTGGCCAGCGTCCGCCACTGTCCGCCACCGTTCGTGACCTGGGCGGACAGCAGCATCGTGACCGTCGGCGGACGCCTGCGGACGGTGGTGAATGAGACACAAACTGAGCTAAGGGCCTGGGCTGCCGATGACCATGGCGCCCGCCTCGGGGACGCTGCCCGTTGAGTGTCGAGGCGATCTCCTGGGCACTGAACCGCGCCCCGGTCCCGGCCGACCGCGGCGGCCAGCCATCGAGCGCGTGCAAATTCGTCCTCGTCGGCCTCGCCAACCACGCTGGGCCGGACGGTACCGGGGCGTTCCCGTCCGTGGCCACGCTCGTCCGCTACACCGGGCTGTCCGAGCGGACGGTGCGCACCTGCCTGGACCGGCTGGAGGCCGATGGCATCATCTCGCCGTGTGACCCGGACCTCATCGCGGCCCGGATCAAGCGCGCCGACCGGCGACCGCAGGGCTGGGACCTGAACCTTGCTTTGGTCCGCGACGACCTGGCCGAGGCCGCCGGCACCGGGGCCATGGACTGCATGGTCCCTGTCGTCAGCCTGGTAGGGGCCACCGGTCCTTCTCGCTGGGTCGGCAAGTCTAACGGGGTGAAGTCACTGCACCCCGAAACTGGAACTGTGGATAACCTACCCGGCGAGATGCAGCCGCTGCACCCCGCACCACGAACCGGGTGCAACCAGCGCGCCAACGGGGTGCAGCCAGTGCAGCCACGGGGTGCAGTAGGTGCACCCGAACCGTCCAGGGAACCATCCCTGAAACCGTCCGCCGCCCGTACGGATGCGCGCGAGCCAGCGCTCGCGGACGGCCGGACCGGCGGCGGAGGCCCGGTCGGTGAGTTCTTCGCCGCGCTCGGCGGCGGCTGGCGGCTGACCTTGAGCCAGCGGGCCAGGCTCTCCCCAGTCCTCCAGACCGCGCTGAGCACCGGGTGGACGCCTGCCGCACTGGCGGCATTTACCGGCGCGAACACTGACGGCGTACGCAGCCCGTCTGCGGTACTCGCTGCCCGGCTGTCGATGGCCGAGCTGCCCGACCCCCCGTCGCGATCCGCCCCGCCGCCTTGGTGCGGTCAGTGCGACGAGCGCACGCGGCTGCTCGGCTTCGACGGTGACGCGCCCGCCCCGTGCCAGCGGTGCAAGCCCAACCGGAACGGCGGGCCGGGGAATTCGTCGCCAGCCGTGGCCCGTTAGCAAGCCGACCTCCTCCGGACACGGATTGCACTTGTAATGAACAGGTCGTCAGCTTGATTCCGACAGGTAGCTCAGCTGAAAGCCCTATTTCGAAAGCTCGAACACTCAGTGGCGGACTCGTTGCGCTAGCGCCTAAGGCCGAGCTTCGCCCATAAGGGTTGCTCCCAAACCGCACTGAGGGACTCGCTTCAACCGCCAGAAGCCGACCAGCCCCGCCGTCGCTGAATGCCCAACCAGCCCGGAAAAGTACGCGCAACTCCGATCTTGACCATTCCCGCCCGACATGTGGCAATCTCTTCGGAGAAGCCGCACAGAGCTCGTTGAGTCGCCAGATTGCGCCATGACCGATCTGCACGGGGGTGGGATGGCAATCGAGTTGCCCACGAAGGGCCGACAAGTGCGCATCGACGGCAGCCTCGTTACCGTCAGAGATGCCGACTGGGCAGGTGACGACTCGATCGAACTCCTGGTCCTCGACGCTGAGGGTCACCCGCGCCGAATCCTGCTCTCCGAGCGCCAACTGCTCACTGGACTGGTGCCGGTCAACGATCGCGGCGGCGACCCGGAGCGGGCACTGACTGCGCTGTGGGGACGCTGGATGCAGCACGCTGTGCCACGCATACGGTCAGCGGTACTGGCCACTCGTCCGCTGCGCCCATACGCGCACCAGGACGACGCCGTCCACGGCTACATGCTCAATCAGCCCCAGCTGCGTTTCCTCCTCGGAGACGAACCCGGCACAGGTAAAACGATTATGGCCGGTATGTACCTTACCGAAGGACGTCGGCAAGGCCTTATTCAGGGGCGATCCATGATCATCGTTCCAGCGCACCTTGTAACAAAGTGGGAGTGGGACATGCGCCGTCTCTTTGGCGTGGAGGCCCGCCGGATCACAAACGAGATTGCCGCCGACCCATCTGACCTTGACCCCCGCTATGACACATGGGTCGTTTCCCTCGACCTATTCACCCATAACCCTGATGTGCGTCGCAAGGTCGCCGGTCACCGCGCCTCCTGGTCCCTGGCGATTTTCGATGAGGCGCACCGGCTAACCCCTACCAGCCAGTACCTCTCCGCCGCACGAGAGATAGCACGGCGCTCACACCACCTACTGCTACTCACCGCGACCCCGCATCGCGGCAAGGAGCGCTACTTCCGAGGGCTAATGAATCTGCTTGACCCAACGCTGTACCCATGGGATCCCCGCCAGACCGATTACGAGACCACACTAGTGCCCAGCAAGCTGTCTTTCTTGCGGCGGATGAAAGAAGACCTTGTCGACCACGACGGCAGCAAACTCTTCCCGCCACGGTTCTCTGAGACCGTTTCCGTTCAGCTGAACCTCCACGAGAGTGCTGCATACGACGCAGTCATGGACTACGTCGATGCCTTCTATGTGGACAACGCCACCCTGGCGAGATCGGTCTATGGCAAGCGCGCCGCCTCCGGCCTGCACGCCGCCGCGGCGACGATCAGCCGCCGCCAGGCCGCTCTGAAGGGTGCTGCACACGAGCGCCGAACCCTGGTGGTCCCTGATGATCTGCTCAAGGCTGACGGTCTTGGCGAGGCTGCCGATGACGACGAGGCGTGGGCACGCGCGGAGGACGCCCTTGTGACCGTACGTACCCGGGACAAAGGCGCGGAGCTCTCTCGCGTCGCCGCAGTGCTAGAGACCCTGCGTCAGGCCGAGGATGCGGCGCCTCCGGCAAAGTGGACGGCGCTGCTGGAGCTGCTAAATGAACACGGCATCCGCCCGGGACACGGCCAGGTGCTGGTGTTCACCGAGTTCGCCGATACGGCCCGCTGGTTGCGTGACCGCCTCGGCAGCTTGGGATTCAGCACGGGCATCCTGGAAGGTGCAGTGGATCACCGCGCACGTGACTCGCTTCAGGAGCGATTCTTGGCTGGGGCATTCGAGGTGCTGGTGTCAACTGACGCTGGTGGTGAGGGCATCGACTTGCAGTCGGCGAACGTGCTGGTCGACTGGGACCTGCCGTGGTCGATGGTGCGCTTGGAGCAGCGCATGGGCCGCCTGCACCGGGTGGGCCAGCGCAATCCTGTGTACGTGTATCACTTGGTCGCGCCGCACACGCGGGAGGGCCGCGTGCAGGAAATCATGCTGAACAACCTTGAAAGCGCCAGCCGGGCGCTGGATGGCAAACTGTATGACCTGCTCGACGCCACGGCCGGCCAGGCCGGCTTTGACTGGGGCAAGGCAATGGTTGACGCCCAGGCCGGCAAGTGGGTCACCATTCCCGAGCCCTCCGCCCTCATTGACTGCGCCCGGGCGCTCGTGGCCGACGAGCGCTCCCTGAGCACTCCAGCGAACGCCACGGAAGCACTTGAGCGTTTCGCTGCCGATCGGCTTGAGGCGATCAACCCCGTCATCGTCGATGCAATGATCGACCAGCTCGCGCGCGGCGACAACTGGCACATAAGCCCAGGCCCGGCCAAAGGGATACGACACGTCACCGCCAAAGGAGGACAAATCCTCCCGGAGGCACTCGGCGGCATGGACACCAGCTATGTCGCTGCCGACGGCGCCTCCGTCCGCCGGGCCATTAACGACGGTGCTACCGGGCTGGACGAGGTTATAGTCCTAGGCCCCACCGAGGACGCGTTTCAACGGCTAGTCAGCCTTGCGCTCACCGTCGGGGAAGCCGATCTGGTCCGCGGTACTGTCCTGGCCGACAGCTCCTCCCTGACGTCGTACGTACTGGCACTGTTTGACGCCGACATCCAGCTGCACGACGGAACCGCGCGGATCACCCGCAAGGCCCCGCTACTTATCCGCTGCTCGGCAGGTGATGCGCTGCCCGTGGCATGGGAATCTCTGATGACATTGCGCGCACCCGCTTCAGGGGACCCCGCCCCGACCGGGCCAACCTCGCTGCCGCCGGCGACCAGGCATGACGTAACGGAAGCTGCGAAAGCCGAGCTGCGCGCCCAGGTAATGGGCCTAACCGCTGAGCGACGAGCGTGGATCCAAGCAGCCAAGGTTCAGATGGACGCCACCCAGTACAGATTTGAAGAGTCGATCGCCGATCGACCCGTCGCCGAGCGCGCCCAGCTCCTAAGCCAGTTCACAACGGCCAAGGCAAAGCGCCTGACTGTCCTCGACAACATTGCCCAGGTCAACGCCAGCGCCGTGAGACTTGTCGGCTGGGTAGCCGTCACCGGCACTGCTCGTGCCGACCAGCTCGGCTACGACCCAGACGCTGAGAGGGTCGCCATTGCGGCGGTCGTCACCGAGCTGGAAAGACTTGGCTACGACGTCGACGATCGGCAGACCGCTCGTCTCGGCTACGACCTGCACGCCCGGCACAGGACTACGCGTGAGCAGCGCCTAGTCGAGGTCAAAGGCCTCCAGGGCCCGCTCCGCGCGGTGTGGCTGGAGCGGAACGAGTGGGCGCAGGCCCAGCAGCGTGGCAAGGAGTACTGGCTGTACATCGTGAACTCCTGCGCCACCACACCAGTCATCCGGCTGCGCCAGCAAGACCCTGCGGCGGTTCTTGGCGGTCCCCGCCGCATCGAACGATTGCAGATTCCTATGTCCGAGCTCAACCGGCTGATCGGCACCTAGTCATGACGACGCAACTCGACCCCGCCACCCTGATTGCGGACAACAGTGAGGTAGCCACGCTGCCAAATGTGACCGGCCGCCTGATCGACAGTTGGTTTCCGTGCCCAGAGGTCGACACCGCGGTCCGAACTCCCGCCGGATCTGGACTCAGCGAGAAGGCGCTGTTCACGTGGTTCGCCTCCCGGCCCATCGCCCAGGCCAGGGCCGCCGTCTTGTGTTCCCTGCTGCCGGACAGCCTTGAAAGCCGCGAAGACATCAAGGCCGCCGTCCTTACCGGCGACACGTCTGCGATGGCGCGCCTGCGTAAGCGCATCGAAGAGCAGTTCGGGGCGAAGCCTCCGGTCGTGCTTGACATGTTCTCCGGCCGCGGGATCATCCCCCTCGAAGCAAGCCGTGCTGGTGTCTCAGCCATCGGCGTCGACCTATCTCCGGTTGCAACGCTCGCCAGCAGGCTCCTCGCTGACTACCCGATGCGGGACTGGTCCGCCGAGCCGCCCGTCCCATACTCGCTCGGTGGCGACCTCAGCAACGATGATGGATTGGGTGAACCGCCCTCAGCGGCGCGACGCAGGAGCAAGGCGCAGAGTGCGTGCTCTCCGTTGGAGGGAATGGAGGGATTCGCCCGCGAGCATCGTCTTCTAACCGACGTCTGCGCCGTCCTCGTAGAGGTCGGCCGACGCGTCACCACTGAAATGGCGCCTCTGTTTTCCGGCAATCCGGCTCTCGGGGGCGCGATGCCCTGGGCCTACCTCTGGGCTGTGACTATTCCGTGCGATGGCTGCGGCCGTCGTTTCCCAATGATCGGCTCAATGGTATTGCGACAACCTTACAAGCGGACGGGTGACCAAGGTCAGTCGCTGAAACTAGTCTTCAATGGCGACGAATGGTCCACTGAGGTGCACGAGGGACCACCCCAGCAGGCCCCGACCTTCGTCGCGCCCGCTGGGAGAAGGGGCAAGTCGGCACGCTGCCCGCTCCCGGAGTGCGGACACCCTCACAGTCTCAGCGTAATCAAGGCCAAGGGATTCGCGCGGCAATACATGGACTCCATGTTGGCTGTGGGCGAAGCCGATCACTATACCAAGCAAAAGGTGTTCCGCGTGCCGCGACCAGGCGAAGCCGCAGCAGCCGCGAAGGCCGACCCTGGAGCCCTCCTCCCGATCGAAGGGGTGACTGCCGTCCCAGACGAACGAATCCCAGGGTTCAACTGGGACAACGTCCGGGGAGGTGGGTACGGCTACGCCACCTTCGGCTCCCTGATGAACGCAAGGCAAGCAGTCATGTTTGCAGCTTACTCTCGCGCTGTTAGTGACATTTACTTCGAGTTGAGCGGAGTTGTTAGTCCCGCCTATGCCACCACGCTCTGTTCTTACGCAGGGGCTAACATCGCCAGGCAGTTGCGGCGTGCTACCCGGGGCTCCCGGAAAGAAAGCCGGGGTAAGCCGGATGGCTCGGGCCAGAATCGCGTCTACGCCGGAGACGTATTTACGAATCAGAGCACGATCACGCACGCCTTTGACTATATAGAGGCTGGGCCCGGAGACGGTCCCGGTACGTGGACGTCAGTTGCCGCTAGTCTCATAAATGCCCTCAAGAAAGTTCTTGAGGAAAGGGATCCAGCAGGCCAACCTGGCCGCTTTCGGCGCGCATCGGCCACAGCGCTACCCTTCCGCGACCGAACAGTGGATGTCGTGGTGACTGATCCGCCGTACTACGACATGATCGCGTATGCGGATTCCTCTGACCTCTCCTATGTCTGGCTCAAGCGGGCACTTGCGTCGGCTGCGCCTGACTTGTTCGGCGGAAGCGCTGAAGGCTCTGACGGGCTCCAGGCCAAGGAAGACGAGATCATCGTCAAGGGTCGCGGCGCAAAGGGTGCCGGCGACCATAGAAGCGATGAGGCCCGCTACGAGAGGCTCCTTGCTCAGTCGTTTTCGGAGGCACGCAGAGTGCTCAAGCCCGTGGGGCACCTCACCGTAATCTTTGGGCACTCCGATCCTGAGGCATGGAAACGCCTGCTAGCTGCTCTCACTGACGCCGGATTCGTCGTCACCTCCTCGTGGCCGTCCCGAACTGAGACAGCAGTCACGGGAGTGGCGACCATCTCAGTCACGGTGTCCATCGGTGCACGTGTCGCTCCCGCTAACCGGCCCGTCGGAATAGCTGCGCAGGTCGATGCTGAGGTGATTGCCGCGGTGAAGAGTCGCTGCCGCGCGTGGGACGCCGACGGCCTAGCGCTGGAGGACCAACTCATGGCCTCCTACGGCGCCGCCTTGCAGATCGTCGGTGCCTACGGCAAGGTCATCACACCAGACGGCAGCAGCGTGTCGTTGGAGCATTACATGACCCTGGCGCGCCGCTCCGTTCGCGATGCTATCGCCTTGCGGCTGGACGAGCTTCCCTTGGAGACTTTCGACCCACATACCCGCCTGGCCATCTTCTGGCACGAGGTTCATGGCCGCTTGGACGTCCCCAAGGGCGAGGCCAGGTTCTTCGCGCAGTCCGATGGCCTCCGCCTAGAGGACCTACGCGGACCCATCCTCACAGAAGCGAAGACTGGCTTCCGCCTGCGCCACGACGCTCCCGGCCGACTCACCTCAGTCTCCAGCGTCTACGAGGTCGTCCGCGGCATGGCCGCTTCCTGCGCGGCTGGAACCGAGGCCATTGCGGCCTGCCTCGCGGCAGCGGAGCGGACGCCCACCGATGCCCATGTGTGGGCTCTGGTCGACTGGCTGACGACCAAGCTGCCAGCATCCGACCCCGTTGCCGTCGCATTGGCGGCAGTCAAGCGCAACCACGGATCCATCCAGGCCAACGCTGCAACGCTCTCTGCCGCCGCTGCGGCTGTCCAGGCCAGTCTGTTCGAGGTGACGCGGTGACCAGACCCGCCTATGGTGCCCACTGGACCGATGTTCTGACATTGCGCGACGAAGTTCGCCTCACCGACGGCTCAGTTGGTGAACTGCAGATGAGCTTGGCCAAGGCCATATACCAGACCGTGCCTGTGCCCTATGCCAGGTGCGGCTACTACACGGACATCACCCAGCCCACTCCGCTGCTGGTCGGTTTTCTCGGCAGAGTCGCCCGGCGTCTTGGTGTGCTGGGAGTGGAGGCGCATGCCTGCTTCCACCTCGACCAGGGAATGGGTGGTGGCAAGAGTCATGCCCTGGTGGGTATGTGGCACATGATAAATAGTGCCGACGCATTCTTCGCGTCTGACCTCGGACGCGCCGTCGCCAAGGAGGCGACCGCAGGGGGGCATGCGCTCGACTTGAGCCGAGTTGTCCCTGTTGTCCTCATTGGTGACTCGATGTCCCCAGGCAAGATTGATCCGAGATTCGGTCCGGCCACGGACTTGTTCGGGCGCTTCCTGTGGCTGCTGTTCGAAGGCCACCCCGACCGCATGGCCCGCTGGAAGCACTATATGGATCTCGGTGCGAATAAGGCGACTCTGCAGGCCGTCTTTGCAGAGGTCACGCGCCCTGTACTCGTCATTATCGACGAACTGATGGATTACGCCCTGGCGCTTAGCGACCAGACTGCCATCGGCGGCCTGCCTGGCGAGCAGGCGTTCATAAACGCCCTCGCCGACGCCGTAGACGACCAGCCACGGGTGGCGTTGGTCGTGGTGATGATCCGCAGTGACGAGGACCAGGCCGGTTACCACCCGGCAGCGGAGGACATGCGCGAGTACCTCGCCGCTAGACTGCAGCGCAACGGCGAGACGGTCACCGTTACCGACCCGGCCGACTTCGCCCAGATAATTCGCCGCCGTTTGTTCACCCGCGCCGATATCGACGCTGCGGCGCGCTCAGTTGCCGACGCCTTCCAGGCCGCTGCTGATGAGGCGTGGGTCACCCAGGTGTATAGCAAGCTCGGACCCGGCCGGGCCCTGACACGGCTCGGCGACCGGATCGCCGATACCTACCCATTCCATCCGGACCTGTTCGAACTGGTATCTAAGGAATGGGCTGTAGTCCAGGCCTTCCAGCGAGTCCGATCCACCGTCGCGATCTTCGCCCGGACGGTGCTGCACTGGGTGAAAGAGCACGAGGCAGGCAGGTGGGCGCCGGACTTGATGGGCGCAGGTGACATCCCACTCCACACTGATGCTCTTGAGGCGCTGCTGTCGTCCGGCGTGCTGGCCGGAAACGATCGCGCCATTCAAGGATTGCGCGCCGTAGCCAACACCGATGTCGTGCGCTCGGGCGGCGGCGGAGGGACCGCCTTTGCCCTCGACACCGCTCTGGCTGCCAGCGGAGTGTCTGCCAGTCAGCCTGCTCCGGCGCTACGGATGGCGACCGCGTGCTTCGCCTATAGCCTCGTGCCTCGCGCTCAAGCGGCACGCGGCGCAACCAAGCCTGAGCTTATCGCGGCCCTTGCTGGTCCGGCCGTACCCTACGCTGCCGCCGAAGAGGTATTCAACGCCTTGGTAGCAGGGCCGGTTCAAGGTGGCCTCGGCGCTCTGGAGCGCACCCGGCCCGCGAACGGCAAGCTTGCCGAGCGCTTCTATCTGTCAATCAAGCAAACGCTGAATATGTACCACGCCAACTCCATGACGATGGTCAGCAACGACCTCGCATTGGAGCGCGTGTGGAAGCGCACCCAGCAACTGGCCAGCAAAGGTGCGTTCAGCAGCATGCACTTCGTTGAGGCGCCGACCACTAGTGGCAATATCACTGCAGCCGCCTGCTTTGACGGAGTTGACGGTCAGGAGAACCGCTTGGTCGTGCTCGACCCTCGCCGGTGGACCTTGCTCAACGGCAAGGACGCGGCCACCCGCGCCGATCTTGACATCGCCTTCGGCGTCACTCCCGGGATCACCACCACATATGCGGCCTCGATGGTTGTTGCCCTGGTGAACACGCAGCGCCGTACCCGTGCGCGAGACCGCGCCAAGGACGTGCTCGCGTGGGAAATCGTCGTCACTCAACTCGATCCATCCAACGAGGAGTACGGCGAGGCTTGCTCGCGTCGGGACGAGGCTCGCACGAAGCTCGATGCTGACATCAAGTGGTCATACCAGCACTATGCGTACCTGCTGCGAACCGCAAGCGGCCTCGCTCTCCAATACAAGGCAGTACCCGATGGCCGGACCACCCTGGCTGGGCAGGACGTCTGGAACGACCTTGTCACAGCGAGCAGGGCGGTTTCCTCTGGTGCCCTCGCTCCTGAATACATCGGCCAGCTGATCACGACGGGCGGCTTCGGGCGGAACCTTACGCCAAAGGAACTGTTCGCGCTCCCATACAGCAACCCAACGTGGCCGATGGTCGCTACTGTCGAGGATCTGCGCCAGGCATTCTTCCACCTTGCGACCAGCAATGAGTGGATGCTAACCGACAGCGATGGGAACGAGATCCGTCCTGCCGGGCCGTCCCAGATCCAGCCGGCCTCGATGCAGCAACTCTTGCGTCCACGACCCGCACCTGCCCCCGCGCAATCGCCCGGCTTGGGAAGTGTCGAGGCCGGGCCCAGCACCAATACTGGCAGTATCGCGCAGATACCCGCCTCGGTCACGTTTGTGCCATCCGGACGCGGGTCCGTTACCGGCCCGGGCACAGAGGTAACGTACGAGGTGACCAAGGTCCGGATGCCGCTTTCCTCGCTTACCGACGACGCCAAACGCGAAGCGGCCTGGGGGCTAATCCGAGAACTGGCGTCCCTGGTCGACCCGGCGAAAGTGGGTGTGGATCTCCAGATGCTCGGGCTGGACATTACCGTTACCGCGCGAGCAGGGGACACGCACCAGCTGCTCGCTAAGGCAAGGTCGCTCACCGGTCTGACCGTCGCCGTCGAGGACGAGGACCTGTAGTGCCGGAGCCCGCGGTTTCCGAAGAGACGACACCCGTCCCGCCGCACCAGCATTATCGCCTGCCGTGAGAATGGCCATGACCGCGTTGCTTTATGTTCGAGGCCAGGACCGGATTTCGGCTATGTTGACGTCCACGTGGCAGGCGCGCAGGGTGCTTCGAGTTCGTCGACGTCGGAGTCCGTGATCTTGCCGCGCAGCGAGCCGCCGACGTTCCACTTGTCGGTCACGTGGCCGTGTTGTCCGGCCACGATGCTCAAGCCGATGCCAAGCTCGGCTGCGAGGAGCAGTAGCTCAGGGCGTGTCCCGGCCCGGGCGATCCTGGCGCGGGTGTTGCCCGGCAAGAGGGCGGCCTCGGCGAAGGCGTTCGCTTCTTGCTCGGCGGCGTCATTGGTGGTCTTCTCATCCTCGAGGTTGATGAACGTAGTCCGTCGCGGGTGGAGCAGGATGTGCGCGATCTCGTGGAGGAGGTTGAACCAGAACGTGTCGGGCTTGCGGCTGCGCTCGGTGAGGCCGATGACGGGACAGTCGGCATTGAGCCACCAGGTGGCTCCGAACAGCCTGGTGCCGGGGACTTCCCTGATGAAGGTGAGCACCACGCCGGCCTTTGCGAGGGCGGCATGGGCGGCGGTGAAGCCGTCGGTGACGGACAGGTTGGTCATCGCCGGGACGGTGCGGGCGACCTTGCGGAGCGCGCTCGGCGTGAGTGGTTCGACCGTGGCGGTCTGGGCGCAACGGTCGACGAGGCGGAGCCACAGTGCCGTGTTCTGCTGGGCGACGGTGAAGGACTGGGAGCGGCGGAAGGAGACTCGCGGCTGGATCCAGGTATGGTCGAACGCTTCGGGGCTGGCCACGCCGAAGAACTTGAGGATCTTCTCGGCTCGCTCAGCCGGGTCCTCTCCCGGCTGCGCGATGCGGTGCCGGGCCAGTGTCGGTGAGTCGAATCTGGCTGCCCATGCCAGGAGGGCCGGCAGCTGGTTCTTGGATCTCTCTTTGCTGACGAAGGCCTGGTGATCGGCTTCGAGCCGGGTCCAGAACGTGACGGGCAGGTCGAGCGCCAGCTCCAGGAGCAGCGCGACGTCTCCGGAGATGCCGATGGTCTCGTTCACGATCTGGTTTACGTGCTTGGCCGACAGGCCGGTCCTCGCGGCCAGCTCGGACTGCCGGATGCCGCGTTTTTCCAGCACGTTACGCAGGACGGCGCCGGGGTGGACCGACCAGTCCGGCACGAACTCTGGCGGTTGAGGTGACATCAGCCTGGCACCCTGAGCACTGATCGCCCGGCGACCGCCACGTCGGTAACTTCCAGCCACCTCACTTCGGTGGTCCGCGCGTGCGGTTCGGCCACTCGCTCGCCATCCTCCCGCCGGGCCACGGCGCTGAGGACCGTGCTCATCCAGGTCAGGCCGATCTGCGAGAACGGATTCGTCCCGGGCGGGGTTAGCAGCTGGACCAGGCCCACGGCCAGGACGCCGGCCAGGGACGGGCCGGACATCCGCAGTATGTGGACGAGCAGCATCACCTCGTCGGTGGCGCCGGGCCACATCTGCGCGAGCAGCGCGGGCGATGCGAGCAGCTCGGCCAGGCCGGCATCGGGGATCGTCAGGAGCACGGGCCACAGTATTCCCCAACCTGGTGCAAGCGGCAAGCCAACTACCTGACATGTTGTGCATAGAATATGAACTGACTCCGCGATTTCTATGATAGAAGCTGACCTGACACCACTCCTGGTGCTGAACCTATTCAGCCTGATGGCTGGGATTAGAGGGACGAGCGTTGCGCATCCACACCTACTCCGCGGGCGGGCAGGCAGCGGTCACTCACCCGGACGTGCAGCCGGGCACGCTGCTGCGCGACCTGCTCGCACCGCAGAACGGCGACCAGGTGTACCTGGTCGGCCAGGAGGCTGAGGTCGACGCCGACCGCACGGCCGGGGAGGTCTTCGGTGACCAGCCAGGTCACGTGATCTCCCACCACTGCCGCCAGGTCACGGTCACGGTCACCTACTCAACCAGGGACGAGCTGGTCACCGCGCACCCCTCGACGCTGGTCAAGAAGGTCCGTGCCGAGGCGATCAAGGAGCTCGAGCTCAGCCCGGCGGAGTCGGCCGACCTGGTCCTGCGGCTGCCTGGCTCGACCGAGGAACTCGTCGCCACGAACCCGATCGGGGCGTACGTGCCGAAGGGCACGTGTGCGGTGACCCTCGACCTGGTCCACGCGATCCGGCCGCAGGGGTGAGCGGCATGCCAGAGCCCGGCGCAGGCCCCGCCCAGCAGCGCATCGAACGGGACCTTCACTCCGCGGACTTCGACAGCGGCGTCCGCGCCGGGCTCTGGCAGCAGGCGGTCCTGCGGTGGCCGCACCTGACCGCCGTCGTCACTGCCGGCGACGGGCGTCAGCTCGGGCTGCGGATCGCGGTCGACGACTACCCGGCCCTGGCTCCCGGAGGTCGGCTGTGGGACCTCGATCGCGATGTGCCGCTGCCGCCCGCGCGGTGGCCCGCCGGCGGGTCCGCGGCGCAGGTCTTCAGGCCAGACTGGCCGAACTCCACCAGCCCGGCACCCTACATTGCATGCGACCGCGAAGGCCTGGCCGCCCACCCGAACTGGGCGGACGAACACCCCGGCCGCGCGTGGAACCCGCGCCGGACCATCGCGTTCTACCTCCGCCAGATCCACCACGAGTTGCGTGCGGCCAAGTTGCCGCAAGACCAGGCCAGGAGCGCCGGATGACGCCCGACCCACGCCGCCTGGAAATCGACGCCGCCCTGTTCGCCGGGATGATGAGTCAGCTGGCACACCGAGGCGGCGGGTCGCGCGAGTCAGGAGCGTTCTTGCTCACGACCACTGCTTCCGAACCGGCCGCCGCTGATGGCGCATGGCAGCTCGTGACTGCCATCGCCTACTACGACGACCTCGACCCAGGCTCCTTGACTGGGGACATCACCTTCACCGCCGACGGCTACACCGCCCTGGCCGCAATCTGCCGCCGCAACGGCCTGAAGATCGCCGCCGACATCCACACCCACCCCGGAAGGTGGGTACGCCAGAGCCAGACCGACGAGACCCACCCCATGGTGGCCCTGCCAGGCCATATCGCCCTCATCGCCCCCCGCTACGCCCAGGGACTCATCGAGATCAGAGACCTGGGCGCTCATCACTACCACGGCGACGGGCAGTGGACCTCCAGCTACGGCAACGACGTCGCCAGCATCCTGCGCCTAACCGAGAAGCAAGCCCGGCCTGCCCGCGCCGCAGATCCGCTCCGCCACGCGGCGGTGCTGTTCCACCGGAGCCGTCGGCTGCTCATTACTCGGAAGCCCAGGCCATGACACGACTGAACCCCGACGACATCCACCGGACCGCGCTGCTCGCCATGCACGACGGCTCGCAGCCCACCCTGGAAGCCGCACTCACGGCGCACGCCGCGACCGGCGTCATCATCTGCGCCGACACCGCGACCTGCCACGACGTCCACGGGCAAGCCGCCTTGCTGACAGCGACGGTGACCGCCGAACGCGCCTTCGGGAACGTCGTCGTCATCGCCGAGGCCCCGGATGCATTGATCACCGCCGGGCTCGCCGCTGGGCAGACGCTAGCCAGCGTGATGCACCAGCGCGGGGCACAGATCGCCCGAACTGCCTGCAAGGAATGGGTTGCGCGCCCCTGGCCGGTACTGCTCATCGGGCACGACACGCCCGCGCTGCCCCAGGTCACCGGGCCTGGCGCGGCAGCGCGGCCCGTGCTCCGCGTCTCATGGTCTGGCTGGATCGCCAGCATCCGCGCCTCCGTCAGCCCCGCGAACGACCACACCGGGCCGCGCTGCGTCCTGGCAGCGATCGCCGCTGCGGCCATCGCCGTCAGTGAAGCCTTCGGCAGCCTCAGAGCCGCTCCCGGCAGCGACGCCGGCTACCGCGACGTTCACCTGAACCTCTGGAACCCAGCCGGAGACGCCGCCGACCCCGGCCCGACACTCGCGCACGCCCCAGCCTCATGGTGGCTCGTCGGCCTCGGCCACCTCGGCCAGGCCTTCACCTGGGTCATCTCGTGGCTCACCTACCTCACCCCCCAGGACATCGAGCTAGTCCTCCAGGACACCGACCACACCACCCCGGCCAACCACAGCACCAGCGTGCTGACCCCGCGCGGTTCCAACGGCATCCGCAAGACCAGGCTCATCGCCGCGGCACTCGACCGCACCGGGCTCGGCGCACGGATCATCGAACGCCGCCTCGGACCCGACCTGCGGATCACCGACAGCGAATGCCATGTCGCCCTCCTAGGCGTCGACAACATCCGCACACGCCGCCTAACCTCCGACGCCGGATGGCGCCTAGCCATAGACGTCGGGCTCGGACACGGACCGCAGAACTTCGCCTCCTTGCATATCCGCCGCTTCCCCGGGACCCAGCGCAGCGACCAGATCATCGCCTGGACGTCCAACCCACTCGAACCGGTCACTATCCCCCGCACCCCAGCCTTCACCGACCTGCAGGAACGCCATGACCAGTGCGGCGTCGTCGAGCTCGCCGGCAAGGCCGTCGGCGCCTCCTTCGTCGGAATCACCGCCGCCTGCCTCGCCATCGCCGAAGCCACCCGAGAACTCCACGGCGGCACCGGACACGACGTTCTCGCGCTCGACCTGCTCACCATGGACTCCGCCAGTGCCCCCGCCGCCGAGCCGGCAGACGTGATCAGCTTCCCGCTTTCCACATCCGGACCGACGACCCATGCACTCCCGGCACCGTGATCGCGAAGGCCAACCACTTCAATGGCGTCTGGGCGCTCAGAGCCGTATCGGCGCCGATGCTGCCAGTGCCAGGGACCACGCCGCCGCGGCGGGGCGGAAACTGTTCGTTTCCACCGTCGCTGACCGGCACACTTGTAGCGTGACACAGCAAGCTGTCCGGCCCGCGCCGACGTTAGTTGTCCGGCCTGAGCCGATGCGTTATCCGATCACGGCTGCCCGAGAAGGGCTGACCGCTGTGACCGATGCGTGCTCGCTCGCGTCCTCGGCGGGCCATGTCGTTAAGTACCGGGCGCCATCGATCATCGCCGCGCTGGCTTGGCGGGGCCGGCCGAACGTGTTCGTCAGCGAGAACGTGGAGGCTGAGCTGCCTAAGGCGATCCGCCGGGTGGCCGCCGACATGCACGTTCCGATTGCCGACGTCGACCGGGTGATGCGCGAGCAGATCCTTCCCCGGATCCGGGTCGTACCTCTGGCGGTCGGCGACTACCTGCATCCTCGTATCGCCGCTATCCGCAGGTGTGACCAGGAGATGCCTAGGTCGATGCGCGGGGATCCCGATGACGTCGGGACTGCCGCGCTGGCGCAGTTCCTCGCTCCTGCGGTGGTGATCAGCAAGGACAGTGTCTTCAACCGGTTCGGGCTAGCGGTGCCCGCTGCGCAGTGGACCGAGGAAGTCCAGCGGCTCCTGACCGCCGCAGGGTATGAGGCCGAGCTCCAGGGCGCGGCCGCAACAGTCGAGCTAGCTGCCCGTGCCATATTCGCTGGCATCGACGGCGTAAGCGCGGTCGCCGCGCGGAACCCTAAGGGCACCATCGCCGTCATGGCCGCGCTCGGGATCGTGATCTGGCTCTGTAGCCGCCGCGGCTGGCTGACCGCGGAGAAGCTGCGCAAGGCCGGCCAGGGCGTCATCACCGCTGCCAAGCCGATCGCTGACAGGGTCGTCGTAGCTGCACAGGGGCAGGCAGAGGCCCTCGGCGCACTCACCATTGTCCAACGGAACGTGCCCATCACGGTGGAAGAACGATGCGCACGGCACCTCGCTACGCGCCGCACCGCGATGACGCCGTCCGAGCTCCGGGACGCGCTCAGCACCTACGACCAGGCGCTGACCGCCGCAGCCATCCGGCGGGCCGTTCGCTCTCATCCCGCGTTCGCCAGGCAGCCCGGTGACAAGTACGCGCTGGGGCGCCCAGTCAGCCTCCCCGCACTCGACGGCGGCGCCAGCATGCGCGCAGCGCCGGCAATGTCGCCACAGCATCACGTCATCCCGCCCCCGCCTTTCCTGGACGCCGCTCCGGTCAGCACCGCAAGGCCAGCCCGTATCAGAGGTGGAGAATGACCGATGACCCAGGCCCGATGACGTCCCGGTTGCAGGACCACGTCACCAGCGGTCTCGGCGCGGTCGCTGGCATGATCAACCACGAACTGTGGTGCGCCCCGCCAGCTGGCAGTGAGGCAGCAGGTGATCTCGCCGGATGCGTGTGGGGGGAAGGGCCGGTCCGCAATGCGCTTGACATCGCCTGGATGGCTATCAGCACCGCGGCCAGCGAAACATCGGCGTTCAGCACTGTCCTGCCTGATGCCCGGGCTTGCTATGCGCCCGAAATCCTGGCCCGGGCGGTGCTCGAATCCGCATCGCTCGCGCTGTGGCTACTCGAACCGGGTATCGGCCCGCGCGCGAGGATTGCCCGTAGCCTCGCCTACAGGCTCAGCGGCGCGACGTACATGGAAACGGCGCTAGACAAGACAACCTGACCCTCCGTGAAGGCGAGCAACGGGGCGACTACGGCGAGCTGCGTGAAGACGTCGCCGAGGAAGCCAGCGGCCTCGGCCTGCCTACTGGGCCAAAGTCCGCCACATGCGACGGCCAGGCCTATCCCAGGTACGCGGACCGGGTACGCATCCTCACTTCGTTGTATTTCTCCGACATGCCCCCGGTGCCCTACCAGGTCTACTCCGGCGTGGCCCACGCAGAGCTCTGGGGCCTCTGGCGCGGAATCACTGAGCTCCCAGCAGACGGACACCCGCACCGCCCCTACAAGATCGTCAACCACCCGCTCGCCATCCATACCGCAGCTAAAGCAGCCGTCGGCGCGGTCGTCATCACCGCAGCCCGCGCCGCAAACTATCTAGGCTCTGTCGAACAGCACAAGCGCATCCTCCAGTGGGCTAAGGAAGCCGACACCGTGATGGATGCTCTCCGCCCGTCCAGCTGACCCGAACTGCCACGGAGAACTGGCCGCGCGGCGCGTCCTGAGGGGGGCGCGAATCTCGTGCAGGCGATGTCCACGCCGCTGGGTCCGGTCACATGTGGGCCGGTCAGAATGCCGATAGCCGTGGTCGAGGTGGCTGCGGGACTGAGCAATCTTGCGAAGCGATCGGTATTTCGCGCCAGCCCGCGCTTAGGCCATGCCACCCTATGCCACCCGCCTCTCCCTGTGGGCCTTAATGATCTTGCAGTCTGCGCGCTTCCGCCACTTCTGCCATCATCGACTCCGCCAAGCGGTCGACTACACACCTGAGCATCAAGATGATCAAGGTCAACTTAGACCCGGCAATGACTGCCTGAGTATTGCTGAGGATGGATCGACAGCGGTTCTCATCCTCTGACAACAAGCGGAGGTCGCATTGCCCTGTCGATGCTCGCAGAAACGACCTGCACGAGTGGGGTTGCCGCGATCAGCGCCAGCATCGACACGCAACCCGTGGTCGTCCGCCGGATCAAGCGATCCGCACGCCGGTTCACGGCCGCCGCCGATCGCGAATTCGGCCGACAGCAGGCCGGCGTAGGCAATTGGTTCAAGTCGGAACAACGACACTGTCGCTTCTAGCGAAGTCCCGGGTCAGCGCGGCGCAGCCAGACTAGCAAGTTCAAAGAGAAGCTCCGCGGTTCCAACCAGCCCCTTATCGCCAGGCTGGATGCCGACGGTTACAGGGGGTTGCTCGGCTCCGTGCAGCCTACCCGCACGCTCGGTCGGCCCCGCACAGTGGTGGGGTCGGCGAGGGGGCAGCGTCCTGACGTCCTCAAAAAGGAACACCGGCCTCACGGGGGAGGTCAGGAGCTGTCCGTACGACCGCCCATGAACTCAGTTATGTAAGCCAGAGCTACCCGGTGATCCAGTTCGGCGGCGGTGGCGAGCGAATCCGCCACCGCCGTCATATCGGCAGCACTGGTGACGGCTGGATGGTGCCTGAACATCTCCAGTAGGCGCTCCTTCTTCCGGAGGTCGGCGAGCTGCCCTGAGAGGACGGTAGCCGCGTGCTGGTCCGCGGGGCGGGCGAACTGGGCATAGAACCGCAGGGTCGTCGACCCCTCCGAATGCCCAAGCCGTCCGGCCACGGTGCGCAGGTCCACCCCGTTGGAGAGCAACTGCGGCGCCGAGTAGTGCCGCAGTTCCTTCAGTGAACTGGAGATCCCCACCGCAGCCGCGTACCGCTCATACCGGTGCGTCATTGTGTCCGGGTTCCATGGCACCGACCCGGCCGGGTCCGGCGAGAACACAAACGCGTCAGGCGGCACCTCCTCCCCCGCTTCAGCGAGCGCGACCCGGCGCCGGGCGAAGTGGCCAGCGAACAGCTCACACGTCAGCGGATCCAGCGACACCCGCCGCCCCTCACCGGTCTTGGTGTCCTTCTCGATGTGCTGGCCATTCTTCACCAGGTAGTTGCGGGAGAACGTGACCTCCTGAGCTTCGAAGTCGAACCGATGCTCCCGTAGCGCGAGTAGCTCGCCCCGGCGCGCACCAGTCGTCATGGCGGCCCACAGGAACAATCCGAATTCCTCGTCCCTGCCAAAGACCTCGTTCAGCAGCCGCGCCGCGTCCTTCGGGCTGGGCGGGTCCGGCTCCCGCTTGCGCAGACGCGGCAGGGTCGCCCGCTCGGCCGGGTTGTAATCGATCCAGTCGTACCGCACCGCCAGGTTGAGCGCCGCGGAGATGATCGCGTGCACCTTGACAATCGACGCGGCCGACAAAGGCGTGCACTGGTGCGGCCGACACCGCTCATCGCACCTGTGCGGAAAGACCGTCCGGTGATCACGCAGAGGACCGCAGCGGTCGTCGCACTCGTGCGGCCCCTCGGCATAGTGCTCGGTCTTGGGCAGCCGCCCGCACAACCGCGAGCAACGCCTCAGATGGGCGTAGAGCGCGTCGAGGCTGTCCGGGCCGATCTTGCGGAGCTTCACGTCGCCCAAGACCGGCCGGATGATCCGCCGGATATAGCTCTCGTGCGTCATCCGGGTCGAGACCGCGAGGTCGGTCACCTCAAGGTAGCGATCGAGCGCCAGGCCCAGCGTGGCCGTGTCGTCAGGAGCCCGTCCAGCCTCGGCCGCGTGCAGCAAGGTCGCCAGCTCCCGCACGGCCCGGGCCTGCGTCTTGACCGTCCGCCGCATGCGCCGCTGCCTGCCGGTGACGGGATCCCGGCCGACGTACACATGCACCCGGTACGAGCCGCTAGGCAGTAACTCTATGTGACCACTGTCCGTCGTTGCCATGACACAACGATACGCCGAAATCCCGAAGTGGTTCCACGACTCGTTCCACGGCAACTCCCGTGGACTCGTGACTATGCCTCTGACCTGGAGCCCCCTTACGGAATCGAACCGTAGACCTTCTCCTTACCATGGAGACGCTCTGCCGACTGAGCTAAGGGGGCACGGCGGGTGACGACCCGCACGACCAGCGCCGGTGCCAACGGTAGACGACCACCGCAGCGTCCGCGCGCTAGGCGAGCATACACGATCACGCTCCCGCCAGGTTAACCCTGCTCGGCAGCGGAACCGGCCAGCACCCATCAACCGCCGACGCGCCAGAACGCATCCACCACCTGCGGCCACTCCTCCGATAGCGGATCGATCACCTCGAAGTGCCCGGCCCCCGGCAGCAGCAGGCAGGTCGCCGCCGCGGCGCGCGCTCCGGCCGCCCGGGCCCACCTGGCGTAGTCCAGGCTCATCAGGTACGGAACCCGGTCGTCGGCCATGCCGTGCACGAGCCACACTGGCCCGCCAGCGGGTACCAGCCGCGACGGATCAGCCTCCAGGTACCTGCCGTCACGAAAATCCCCGGGGCCGCCGCCCATCAACTCGGCCGCGGCCCGCCGGCCCAGCGCCTTCCGGTAACTCCCGGCCAGATCGCTCACCGCCGCCAGCGCGACAACGCCACGCCACCTAGAGCGCCCGGAATGCCACCGCGATCCCGGCGGCAGCCGATGCCTGCTCGCCGCCCAGAGTGCCAGATGCCCGCCAGCCGAGTGCCCGGCAAGCACGACACCGGCCGGGTCGGCGGCCACGAGTCCGTCAGTCGACTCGGCGACCAGCCCAGGCAACCGGTCCACGGCCGCCGCGACATCATCGAAGGTGCCGGGCCAGCCGCCACCAGCCTGTCCCGTCCTGCGGTACTCGGGCGCGCACACGACGAATCCGGCCGCCGCGAGAGCCTCAGCGAGCGGGCCGGTGTGCTCGCGCCCATACTCGGCCCGCCAGAAACCGCCATGCAGAAATATGGTGAACGGAACCCTCGCGCCGGTCCCGCCACAACGCAGCACCAGGTCAGGGGCCCTGGCTGTTCTGGTCAGCACGTCGGTCGAGTCCCGGCCACCGCCCTCCGGCCGCCGCTCACTGTTCATCTGGCCGCCATCCTGAGGACGCTTATGGTGCCCTGGCGAAACACGATCATTATGAGCGGGAACTATTGTGATTCGGCCGCCGGCCACTTCAGTAAGACAGGCAGTCACCTTATGCTCGAATGCATGGCCCATCAGGCGGACGGTTAGAGTTCCCTATCATGCTCATAGACGACATCGGACGTCAGACGGCAGAGCCGGCTTCGGCCGGCCCGACGATCGGAGCGCCGCGGTGCCGCTAGGGACCCTGCGAGCTGGCCGGATCGCTTTCTGCCTGGCGGCGGGTTCGTTCCTCGTGTCAGGCTTCGTAATCGCCCCGGCACTGGCAACATCAGCCCGCCCGATGGGCTCGCCCTGCGGCCGCAGTTCTACCGCGGTCGTATCCGCCAAGCTGCTTGGGGCGGTGCAATCGCGTAGCGCGGCGACATCGCCCAGCGCTAGCCCGTCGAAGAGCACGAGCCCCTCGCGCACTGCCAGTCCGACGCCGAGTCCGTCACGGAGCCCAACGAGTTCCACGAGCCCAAGCCGGACCAATAGCTCGTCTCCCTCGCCCAGCCACAGCCCGAGTCCGTCCAGGTCCAGCTCGCCCAGCCCCTCGCCAAGCCGGTCCTCTTCGAGGTCTCCGAGCCCGTCGCCGTCACCCAGCCGGTCACATCACCATCGGGCAGGTGCGCTCTGCGTCACAGCCCAGCTCGTGCAAGGCTCAAGCACCGCTCCTGGCGGCACCGTGACCTACTCGATCTGGGTCTGGAGCACGGCCACCGCGAACAAGGTGACCGCGAGCGCCGCATCGAGCGCGCAGGCGATGCGGCGGCCGCGATTCACGCTCTGCCCGGCCGCACACAGGACAACCTGCTCGATCGGCAGGCTGCCGGCTAATCAGGCGTTCGAGCTGATGATCACCGACCGCGTCCGGGACACCGCGACCGCCGGTGAGCCGATGACCCTGACCGTGAGCATCAGCGGGTCGTCGCTGTCTCCGGCCGTGGCGACAATCACGACCATCGTCGGTCAGACGTCGGCATTCAACCCGGCGCCCCCGCTGCCGCCGCCGCTGGCCCCGATTCCTGGCACGACGATCAGCCCGGCTGGCCTGTCCGGCCTGTTCCCTGTC
>WNFC01001915.1_pt1 | contig 22165 bp, 15 predicted proteins | sample 5400541 | NCBI WGS metagenome assembly WNFC01 (sample SAMN13153342, study PRJNA577476) | soil metagenome | isolation source: 120 cm saprolite under Douglas fir tree site 2 hole 2 replicate 1 | place: USA:California | collected 2015-04-18
GTGCCAACGGGCGTCAAAGTCTTCAACTGGCTATTCACGATGTATGGCGGCCGCATCCGGTTCACCGTTCCGATCCTGTGGTCGATCGGCTTCATGGTGACGTTCGTGATCGGCGGCATGACCGGCGTTTTGATGGCCGTGCCTCCCGCCGACTTCCAGCTGCACAACAGCCTGTTCCTGATTGCGCATTTCCATAATGTCATCATCGGTGGCACCGTGTTCGGCTTGATGGCGGGTTACAATTACTGGTTCCCCAAGGCATTCGGCTTCAAGCTCGACGAACGCTGGGGCAGAGCCTCGTTCTGGTGCTGGCTGATCGGCTTCTATATCGCCTTCATGCCGCTCTACGCGCTGGGTCTCATGGGAATGACCCGCCGCATGCAGCATTACGACGTTGCCAGCTGGCAACCGTGGTTGGTGATCGCAGCGGCCGGCGTCGTCGTCATTCTCGTTGGTATCGTCTGCCAGGTCATCCAGCTTGTGGTGTCGATCCGCAACCGCGAACAACTTAAGGTGACCGCGGACCCGTGGAACGGCCGCACGCTGGAATGGGCGACGGCTTCGCCGCCGCCAGCCTGGAATTTCGCCGTGCTGCCGCAGGTCAGAGGCCTCGACGCTCTCTGGAACAAGAAGCAGCGCGAGCGCACGCAGGCTCAGCCGACACAGGAGCGCAAATTCGAGCCGATCGAGGTGCCGAAAAACAGCGCGATCGGCTTCATCACGGCATTTTTTGCGGTCGTTACCGGCTTTGCGCTGATCTGGCACATCTGGTGGATGGCGGGTGTCGGGGCAATCGGCGCCTTTCTAGCCATGCTCGCGTTCGCGTTTCGCGACGAAGAGGAAATCGAAATTCCGGCCGAGCAGATTGCGCGTTTCGAACAAGCGAACCAGGCGGAGATTGCAGTATGAACGTCGCTGTCGCAGTTAATGATGAGGTTCGTTACGAGGCGCGGTCGAATGCAAGTGAGGCGGGTCCCGCTGCCAAGCGGGTCGTCGTTGGTTACGGCTTCTGGGTCTTCCTGTTGAGCGACATCGTAATGTTTTCGGCAATCTTTGCCGCTTACGCGGTGCTCAACCATGCGACCGCCGGCGGGCCAAGTGGCGTGCAGCTGTTCAACCAGCGCAGCGTTGCGATCGAAACCGGCTGCCTGCTCGCGTCGAGCTACACCTGCGGATTGATGTCGCTGGCGATCGGCGCGCGGCGTTATCCTGCTACTTACTGGGCTGCGCTCATCACCTTCGTGCTGGGAGCGGCGTTCCTGGTACTGGAGGTGAGGGAGTTCGCCAGCATGATCGCCGTCGGAGCCGGTCCACAACGCAGCGCTTTCCTTTCTGCCTTCTTTACCCTGGTCGGCTGTCACGGGCTGCATGTCACCGCGGGCTTGGTCTGGCTGGCAGTGATGATGGCTCAGGTCACCATCAAGAGCTTTCACGCGACCGTCGAACGCCGCCTGCTCTGCTTTTCACTGTTCTGGCATGCGCTCGACATCGTCTGGGTCTGGCTGTTCACGGTGGTCTATCTGATGGGAGTTCTTTCATGACCGATACGCAGTACGATCGCGCGCCCGGCGACGCGACGGCGCTTCCCGACGTGGAACAGGGCACGTCGTCCGGCGTGCTCGTTTACACGATCGGATTGGCCCTCGCGGTAGGCCTCACGGCCTTGTCGTTCTGGGTTGCCAACACATCGCTGCTCTGGGTGGGTGGCATCTCTCTCGGCCTGACCGTCCTCGCGATCGCGCAAATGGGCATTCACCTGGTGTTTTTCCTGCATGTCACCACGGGGCCGGACAACACCAATAACGTGATGGCGCTGGCGTTTGGTGTGTTGATCGTCGTCCTGGTCGTCGTCGGATCGCTTCTGATCATGGCAGACCTGAACGACAACATGATGCCTGCGGCAGAGTTGATGAATCTGCACATGCAGCACTGAACAGCACCGCAGGTGCCCGGTCCAATCGGCTTCGTATCGACGTCGGGTGCGCACAAACGACCAAGTCGTCACGCGTTTGTCCAAGCGTTGGGAACAATACCAACGATAACATGTCATGTTGAAATAGTACGCGCCGATACACTACCGGTGGCGGGATGAGGAAATGCTCACAGGGTACACTGCCCCCCGGTCTCCCCTCGGCGTTGCGGCACTGGTCCCGTCGCCACCCTGGCATTTCGCGGGTGACGTCCTGACGGTGGAATTTTGGAATGATCCCGACGTGTCGGTCCATATACTTCCAGCCGGTATCGAGCTTGATAGGGAATGTCCAGGTCACTCCGTTGCTCTCTTCACAGATTATCAGTTCACCGCACAGAACGATGAGTATCTGGACCCCGCCAGATATCAGTGTCGCGGATTCAGCGTCCTCCTCGACGCGATGTGGAAGGGGACACGAATAGCGTGGTGTCCATATTGTTATGTCGACAACGACGCTGCGTTGATGAGAGGCTGGATCCAGGGCTATCCGAGAAAGTTCGGTACCGTACACCAGACCCGTACTTTTGCCACTGCGAGCATAGCTTCGGCGCCACTCGAGCATGATAGCAGCTTCTCGGCCTGCATGTCCGCTCACGGCCGTTTGCTGGTGCAAGCCAGCGTTACCTTGCGCGAAAAAGCCGAGCGTCTTGTTGGCTTGCTCGATCGCCGGATTGTGGGACGGCGATATTTTCCGCGGCTCTCCGCCGGCATGCACGACAAGCCAGCTGTGGATGAACTCGTTCGATGCGTCTCGAATCATCTCATGATTACAAACCTCTGGACCGGCGAAAGTGAGCTCAATTTCCCGGAAGCCTATGGCGAAGAGTTGGAAGTGCTGGGGCCGCTGAAGGTGGGACGGGGATGCCGATTCTCGTTTTCCTATTCCGTCACCGATATCGAGATCCTGGCAGACCTGACTGCCTAGCAAACGCGGTCGACGTCAAAAGGCGTGTTTGGATTGCGGCAGGAATGAACAAGTCGACGCGCTTCAATCAAATCAATGGTCGCTGGCTTCTGTAGCCTCTTTGCCGAAAGTGATGCAGCAGGACACGGGAATGCTTAAGGGCTTTACAGTTCCGAAGTCGCCATTCGGCCAGGCTGCTCTAACTCCGCCGCCACCCTGGCACTATGCCGGCGATGCTGTTGGAGTTGAGTTCTGGACCGACCCCGACGCGACGGCAGCGACATTGCCGAACGGTCTTTCCCGAGATCCGAAGTCGAACGGTCGCGCTGTCATGATGTTTCTGGACTGGCAATTCACGGCCCAGGACGACGAATATCTCGATCCGGCTCGCTATCAGTATCGCGAGGCGTTCATTTTGGTCGATGCGATGTACGGCGACCTGCCGGTCATGTGGTGTCCGTACATTTATGTCGACAATGACGCCGCTCTTGCGTGCGGTTGGACGCGGGGGTTTCCAAAGAAAATGGGCAGCATTTTTCAGACGCGCTCCTTTGCGGCCTCGGGCCCAGCCGCGGCACCGGTTGCGCCCGGCAGCCGATTTGGCGCCAGCCTCTCCGCGCATGGCCAACGTCTTGCGGAAGCCTGCGTCACCTTGCGCAGGCCGGTCGAAGACGGACTGTCTCTTCTCAGCCGCCCCACAGTCTTGTTGCGATACTTCCCGAGACTGGCGGCCGGATACCAGGACAAGCCTGCGGTCAACGAGCTGGCGATGTCGGTCACCGACAATCTCACCGTGACAGGCGCATGGATCGGGAAGGGCGAGCTAAATCTTCCGGAGACGAAGGGCGAAGAACTCCACGCGCTCGCGCCCAGGCGGATCGAGTCGGGGTTCCGTTACTCACTTTCCTACTCTGTTAGCGATCTGAAAGTCCTCGAGGAGCATTGCTCGAAACTGACTGGAAATACTTCTGCCGTAGCGGCGAAGCGTTAAGTCCCACGCTCTGCCGAGAGGGTCTCCGCGGCACCCCGTCCCGCGGGGACCCTTCGCAGGCGCTTTCACGATAGGGAAGAAAAGCTTTGTCTGAATCGTAGCCCTCTGCGAACGACGTTTGCGATGGCCAGACGACCCAGCTCATCGAACCCGGCGCCGCCGTGTGCGTCTGCCCTCGTTTCCCTTGTGGCGCTTTGGCTCTGAGCCAGCCTAAAGGCGTCCGAACGGCTCTTCAACCAGTCAGCGAGTGGCCGTACCTCACCATGTCGTTCTCGCATCCGATTGAAAACAAACAGATTTTTGTTAAGATGAGGCGTTTGCTCACGGAAAGGGCATTTGCCCAACTTTAACAGTTCAGAACGCTACTTAACAAGCCAAACGGGGCTGCATGCGCCATGTTCTTGCCGGGCCGGGCTTCTCGTCGAGGGATTGACATGGATAGGTCTCAAGGCACTGCGATGAATTCTTCTCCAGTCGGCCTGCAGTTCGGCTATCTGGCGAATAGCCTGGCCCGACTTCTTGAGGCGGCGAGACGTGAGCTTGAGCGCGATCGCGACGCGGCGAAAGCATCGCTGGCTACCGCATCAACTATCCTGCAAGCAGAGATCGAGCGTTGTTCAGGCGCTAACGGCTCCACGAGGGGCGGTCTGGCGGCTTGGCAGATCCTTCGCGTGCGAGCTTATGTTGACAGCAATTTACACCGCACCATCCACATCCGGGACCTCAGTGCTGTCGCGCGTCGAAGCCCGGCGCACTTCTCACGGAAATTCAAGCTGGCTATCGGCGAGTCGCCACATGCCTACGTGGTGAGAAGGCGCCTGGAGAGAGCCTGCCACCTGATGATGACCAGCGTGGCATCACTGAGTGAAATTGCCTTGAGCGTAGGCTTTTCGGATCAAGCGCATCTGTGCAGGCTGTTCAGACAGGCCTTTGGTCAAAGTCCGGCCAACTGGCGACGCGAGCGCGGAATTCCTGGCGGGGGCGGTGCAAGAGCCGGCATCGACGAGAACATCCCATGAGCGATCAGCGCGGCAAGGTCCTGAGCTTCGGACCTTTCGAACTGTCGATCGGAAACAGGCTTCTGACAAATGGCGAAAAGGTCGTACCGCTCGGTGCGCGCGCCATGGATATCCTCATCGTCCTGGTGGAGCAAGCAAACCAGGTCGTCGGCAGGAGAACCCTGATCGAGCACGTTTGGCCAGAAAGAGGAGCCGAACAAGTCAGCCTGCGCGTCCACATCTCGGCGCTACGCAAGGCTCTCGATCAGAGTGACCCTGGCAGGCGATATATCGCGAACGTGCCCGGAAGGGGGTACAGCTTCGTCGTACCGGTAACCTCACTTTCCACGCCAATGTCGGTGGATCTCAAACCATTATCGAGGTCCCGACTGCCTTCGCGCCTGATGCGAATGCTTGGACGAAAAGACGCCCTGGATGCAATACAGACGAAGCTGGCTGAGCGGAACTTTGTGACGGTCGTCGGACCTGGTGGCATCGGCAAGACCACGTTAGCGGTCGCGATTGCCCATGAGATGAGTGCAACTTTCAACGGTCAGGTTCATTTCGTTGACGTGGGTGCGCTCCGCGACGCTTCGCTCGTCGCGCCAGCCGTCGCCACCGCACTTGGTGTATCGGTACAGACAAACAATGTCGTACCAGCGTTGATCGATCGTTTGCAGGAAAGGCCAACGCTCGTCATTCTTGACTGTTGCGAACACCTTATCGATGGGGCGTCCGCTGTCGCAGAAGAACTGATTCGCCATGTTCCGACATTGCATTTGCTTGCGACCAGCCGCGAGGCGATGCGTGTTGAAGGTGAACATGTCCACGAACTCCGCGCGCTTTCATGTCCTCCGGAAGATAGCAGCCTATCGGCACATGACGCTTTGCAATATCCCGCTGTTCAACTGTTGATCGACCGCGTGCGAGCTGTGCGAGGCGGCTTCGAACTGGTCGACGCGGATGCGCCGATTGCCGCGGGTATCTGCCGGCGGCTTGATGGAATTCCACTGGCAATCGAACTCGCAGCGAGCAGGATTGACATATTTGGCCTTAGCAAGACCGCAAGCTTGCTCGACGAGCGACTAAATCTGTCATGGGTGGGGCGCAGAACGGCCCTGCCGAGGCACCAGACCTTAAACGCCGCGCTGGAGTGGAGTTATGACCTGCTCGGTGAAGCGGAAAAGCGTGTCCTGAACCGGCTCAGTGTTTTCTCCGGCGGATTTACGTTCGAGGCGGCAGTCGCCGTTGTGTCTGATGAGATGATAAATGAAGGGAATGTCTCGGACTGCATTTGGGAGCTTCGTTCCAAATCGATGATAGCCGCTCGGGGGCAGGAGGGGCGGCTGCGTTTACTCGACACTACTCTTGCCTTTGCTTCACGACGACTTGCGGAAGGCGATGAAGAGAACCACTGTCGCCGGCGTCATGCCCTCTACTTCAGCGACCTGTTTAGACAAAGCGCTGCAATGGATATGCCTGAAAGGATCGGGGCGCTTGGAGCCGAGGTCGATAATTTCAGAGCCGCTCTGAACTGGGCTTTCTCAGCCGAAGGCGAGGCGAAGATCGGCATCGAACTTGCTGCCGCCTCGGCAAGCACCTGGATGGCAATGGCCCTGCTTACCGAATGTCGGGAGTGGATGACGAAGGCCATCAATCGACTCGACGATGCAAGTGCCGGCTCGCGGCAGGAAATGATCATTCAGTCCGCACTCGCCAGCTGTATGATGTTCACGGATGGCATGACTGAAGAGTCGTACGCGAGCTGGGCGAAAGCGCGCTTTCTTGCCGAGGGCCTCAACGACACCGAATGCCAGCTCGATTCTCTGCTTGTTCTTTGGGCTCACCAGATACGGCTTCCCAGCTATGTCGAGGCTACAGATTTGGCAGATCGATGCGGCGATGTCGCCGAGGGGAGCGGCGATCGCGGCGCGATCGCAATGGCCAATTACATGCGCGGCGTGACCTACCACCACATTGGGCAAATTTTGCAGGCCGAAGCTCATTTCGAATTATCCCTGCATCGCGATGATGAAGCATCTCGACAATCTCTTATCAAGCGGTTTGGCTACGATCGAAAGGTCGATGCCCTCGCTGTTTTGGCCAATCTGGTCTGGCTGCGCGGTCGTCCTGATCAGGCACGACGCCTCAATTTGATGTCGATCGCCGAGGCACGCCAACTCGATCACGCGGTACCGCTCTGCGTAGCGCTCGCCTGGGCGAGCTTCAACGCCTACCTGGCAAATCCGGACGATCTCGAGACCCAAACGCTCGCCAACGAACTTGTCGACCACGCTGCAAAATACGCGGTGGAGAGCTATCACGGATTCGGCCTCAGCATGCAGGCTCTCTGCAGCATCAGGCGGGGCGAAGAGGATGCGGCTTCGGCGACGCTCAACCGCGGCTTAGAGAAACTGTCAGCGGCCCGCTATGGGGTCTTCAATTGGATCCTGCAGGCAGAGTTTGCAAGATGTACGGCCCTCGCCGGTCGGCCTCGGCAAGGACTAGCTGTCTTCGAGCGAGCGAAGATCGATCTTGACGAGAATCAATGGTACGCTCCGGAATTGCGTCGTATCAGGGGTGAACTGGCCCTGGCCAACGACGAGGGGCTTGCGGTTGGCAGGCAGTATTTTCTCGGAGCGCTCGAACTATCGAACAAACAAGCAAGCTTGTCGTGGGCGCTCAGGGCCGCAACCAGTCTTGCTATCGCCGAGAAGTCGGTCGGACGAAAGGAAGCTGCGTGGCGGACCTTGCAAGCCACCCACGCGAAATTTCGGGAAGGCTTCGAGACCCCCGATCTATGGTTGGCCAAGCAGGTGTTAAACGGCTCATACCGGCGCGACAGCGCGATCAATTCGATCAACTGACGGCTTGTTGCTGGAGGAGGTTTCGGCTAACACTCGATGGGTTGGGGGTGCATTTGCACAAGACCGACGACGAACGGTGCAACGATCGAATCGTCTCGTCTCGGGTCTTGGCGGAATAGCTCATGAATAACTCATGTCGGTTCAACAAGTTGGCTCACCGATTGCAATCCGGATTCGGTTTGGCCCATTCGAGCTGAATGCCGCCGAACGCTCTCTCAAGAAGGCGGGCCATGTCATTCCACTTGGTGGCAGGGCCTACGACATCTTGATTGCGCTTCTCGAAAGCGCCGGTGAGGTTGTCGGGAAAGCCGAACTGATCGCGCGGGCATGGCCCGACGTAACGGTCGAGGAAGGCAGTCTTCGCGTCCATCTGTCAGCGCTGCGCAAGGCACTGGGTGACGGTCAGTTCGGAGACAAGTATATCGCGAATATCCAGGGCCACGGCTATAGCTTCATCGCGCCGGTCGCTCGCCTTCCCGCGGACGACGACAGGGTCAATGCATCCGCGGGAACGTCCAACCTGCCGCCCGCACTGGGCCGCATGGTCGGCCGCAACAATGTTGTCCTTGAGATGCAGGGCTTGCTCCAGGCCGGACGGCGCCTGATTACAGTTCTGGGGGCCGGCGGCATCGGCAAGACGACGGTTGCTCTGTCAGTCGGACACGGGGCGTTGGCCGACTTCACTGGCGCCGCATTCTTTGCCGATCTATCAACGGTAAACGACCAGGAGCATCTCATCGGCGCGATCGCTTCCGCGGTCGGGCTCGGCCCGCACTTGGTCGACCCAAAGCAGGCGCTGCTCAATTTTCTGCGCCCTCGCAGGGCGCTTATCATTCTCGATAGTTGTGAGCATCTCATCGAGAAAATTGCGGAGATTGCCGGCTCTATTTTTCAAAATGCCCCCGGCATCTACATCCTTGCGACCAGCAGGGAGGCATTGCACGTCCCTGGCGAACACGTACTTCGTCTTTGTCCACTGGATTGCCCGCCGGAGCAGGCGGGGTTGACGGCGTCAGAGGTGATTGCCTATCCGGCCGTACGGTTGTTCGCCGAGCGCGTCAGTGCTCGCCGCGGCGAATTTTCGCTTAGTGACGACGAAGCTCCCATGGTTGCCGAGATTTGCCGCAAGCTTGACGGTATTCCTCTTGCCATTGAGCTCGCCGCCGGAAGGGCCGCTATCCTTGGCGTTGGGAATACGGTGGCAAGACTGGGTTCGCGCCTCGATCTCTTGAAATTCGGCCGACGGACCGCAAATCCACGGCATCAAACGCTGATCGCAACGCTGGACTGGAGCCACGACCACCTTTCCGAGGTCGAGCGGGTCCTGTTGCGACGTGTCGCAATTTTCGTGGGGCACTTTACACTGGAGGCGGCGCTCGCGGTGGCGGAGGAAGCGGGAATAGACGGCTCCGAGATCGCGGAGGCGCTGGGAAATCTCGTCAATAAATCGCTGATCGGAGTTTGGACCGGCTCGCGGGGGCCGTGTTACCAGTTGCTCGATACGACACGCGCCTACGCATTGGAGAAGTTGGCCATCAGCGACGAGCAAGATTCCATTGCCGAACGACACGCGAGCTTCGCGATTCAAATGCTGGAGAGCAACCCGGCCAATCTCTTCGATCTGGAGTCCACGGAAGCCGCAGCCAACGCCGTGCGAGACTATCTTGGAAATATCCGTGCCGCGCTTGAATGGAGCTTTGGTCCCAATGGAAACGACCGCACAGCCATAAGATTGGCGGCAGCAGCCTCGCCGCTGCTCCTGGCCATGTCGCTTCTTTTGGAATGCAGAAAGTGGATGGAGAGGGCGATCGATCGGATCGCTGCGGACTGTGACCCGCGGGACCAGATGGAAATCCATGCTTCGCTCGCATTGTCGCTGATGTTCACCGCCGGAAACAGCGAAAGGGTTCGCGAGGCCTTCAATATGGCGTTGACGTTCGCGGAGCGGCTTGAAGATACCTACCAGCAATTGCGTCTCCTCAGCGGGCTGTCGATGTATCTTCATCGGACGATCGACGCGGCTGGCAGTCTCGAAGTTGCGCTGCGCGCCGAGTCTGTCGCGAAGAGGACGGGAAACCGGGAAGATGCGGCCCTTGCGGATGCGATGCTGGGAGCCGCGTACTACATGCTCGCCGACCACGTCCGCGCGCCAAAACACCTCGAACGAGCCCTGCACAGGTCGCAGGATTCCCAACGGTTCAACGCAACCCAGTATCTGTTTGATCTGCGAACCACATCGCTGTTCAACCTTACCCGATCGCACTGGTTCGCCGGCAATCTCGATAGGGCCGCCGCTTATGCCAAGAGAACGATCGAGGAAGCCGGGAGATCGAACCATCCGATCGCGCTGTGTCGAGCCTTTATTCTGACGATGCCGTTCCACTTCTGGATCGGCCACTTGGGACAGGTCGAGAGGAACCTCTCTGAGCTTGAGCTCACCGCGGAGAAGTATTCGTTGGAGCCATTTCGCGCAGTCGCGATGGGCCTCAGGGGACGGCTTTTGATTCACATCGGCCAGACAGTGGATGGCATACGTCATTTGCAGGATAGCTTGGAGAAGCTGCGGGTTCTGCGATACGAAATGCTTGTAACGGATTTTGTCGCCGAATTGGCGGTTAGTCTGGCAAGACAAAACGAGCGGACGGAAGCGCTGGCTCTCATCGACGCCTCGATCGCAACGCAGCTTGACCTGAAGAGGCCTCTCCACCTTCCGGCCCTCTTTTTGTCGAAAGGCATCGCGCTCGTGTGTGGGGATGCCCGACAGATTGGTTCGGCTCAAGAGTGTTTCGAGGAAGCGATGACCCTGGCCGGGCAACAATCCGCGCTATCGTTCGAGTTGCGGGCAGGACTGGAACTGGCGCAGCTTTGGATTGATCGGGGTCAAATCCGAAGAGCCCATGATCTCATTGGCCCCATTTACGATCGATTTATTGAAGGTCTTGCAACACCCGATCTCGTTTTGGCGAGGCAAATCCTCGAACGGACGAGCGTTCCGGCGCGACGCTTCACTGCGTGGTGACAAGGCCCAGGGTCTGTGCGCGTGATACGGCTTGCGCGCGCCTCTCCACACCCAGCTTGGTGAAAACGCTCTTGAGGTGCGACTTCACGGTCTCAGGACCGATGTAGAGGCTCCGGGCGATTTCCTTGTTGGACAGTCCTTCCGCGATCAGCGTGAGAATGTCGGTCTCACGGGGACTCAAGGCGTGCAGGGCCTGGACTCTGAAGGCCGGTACCAGGCGATCTTGCCGTACCCTTTGGAAATCGGACATCAGCCGATTAACATAAGGCATTAAATGCGCGCTAATGCTGCCGCTCTGCTGGACCGTCTGGACGAGGTCGGAAGTGATCGAACCTTCGTCCAAAATGATCTGATAGAGACCCCCGCCTGCGCATGCAGCAAGAATACGGCGAAATCGATTGGTTGCCTCCGCGGTTTTGCCGAGGCGCAGCTGAAGGGCTGAGATTCGGATCTCAACCCGGATCAAGAAGTAGCGATGGTGTGCTGCTTCGGTTTCACGCTGCAGCTCCCGCAGGATTGACATCGCCAGCTCAGGACGCTCCCGTTGTCCTAACAAATGAGCGTGGGCTAGTTTGTGGTCCCAATGAATTTCCGACCAGGCACAGAGTCTGGGCGCAGGGTACTTTCTCGTAAGTTGCTCCAGGCGATCGACGCATGCCGCGCCTTCATCCACGCGGCCTTCGTTGAGGTAAAGCCGCGCCTGTTCTGCTGTCGCGGCTGCCGTCAGCCTTCCCCAATCCTGTGAGATGCCATGGCTTTCGGCCCGCTCCAGCAGCGTGTGGGCACGCTCGAGGTTCATTCGAGCAGCTGCGACTCGAGCCATCACGAAATAGGCGCTGCGAACGCAGTCGAGCATCGTCCCGGAGTTGAGCAGCGATGCGCGATCGATCACCAGCGCTTCTGCTTCGTCCAACTGGCCCTGCTCGTACAAGATCCGTGCAATCAGACTGGTAGGCAAAGCCGCTGCCACCGAGTGTGGGCCAACATACTGCTCCGCAATGCGCAACCCCTCGCGATAATGTCCCTCCGCCGCGGCGAGACGTATCTGCCGGAGCTCTGCGACACCTTGTAGGCAACGCCGATATACCGACGCGAATACGTTTCTGCGGTCTTCCTCCGGCGAATAGGGCATCCAGGGCGTCGCATAGAACTGCTTGAGGTCACCGGCTTGCATGTGGCCGAAACGAACGACGTTTGAGGCAACATTCGCGGTCCAGGGATCGGACGAACGGTTCACGCAATCCTGTGCCAGGGGCAGCGCCCGCTCGCTGTCATCCTTGAGCGCGATGGCAACAGAGCGGATCGCCTGGCATTCGCACAGCAAATCGCTATCCGGCAGCTGAGTGGCAGCGATATCGCTCTCTATTTCAGTAGCGAGCTGCAGGGCCTCATCAAAACGTAGCGCGAGCGCCAATCCCCAGGCGATCGCCAGCCTGACCTCGGGCTGACCCCGCATGAGTTCGTCGGGAAATTGGCGCTGCCATTCGAGCAAGGTGAAGAGATCGCCTCTCTTTATCAAAGCCATGGCGCAATTGTTGATCCAGCCGATCGCACGATCAGAAGCGCCGGCTGCAATCGCGTGCTGAACCGCCTCCGTCCATAATTCGCGGGAGGCATACCAAAGAGCGGCACGTCCGTGCAGTTCAGGAATTTCAATCCCGCGGTCCGTCTCCAGCCTCTGTCTCAAATATTCGGCGAGCAGCGTGTGATAGCGAAACCACACACCGTCATTATCGATCGGCGTGAGCAGCATTTGGCGCTCGGCAAGCGATACCAGGATGGTGCGGCTCGAGCTCGAACCGGTTACGGCCTCGCATAGCGGACCGGAGAGCCGATCAAGAATGGCCGTTCGCAGCATGAAGTCGACCATTTCGACGGGAAGCGTATCCAACATCTCCGACAAATAGGCCGCAATTGGACGCTGCGAACCTGAGAGACTTTGTACGTAGTCCTTGAAGGCCAACCCGAACTGTGAGGGCATCGATGCAACAATTCGCAGGGCTGCGGGCCAGCCTTCAGTCTTGCGTTGCAAGCGTTGGACGTCGGGGAGTTCTAGAACGCCAGGCTTGGCGTGGTCCAGAAACGCCTGTGTCTCGTGCATGTCGAATCGCAGGGCTAGGGAATCAATCTCGATCAGCTGATTCTGGGCTCGTAGGGTCGCGAGTGGCAGGGGAGGTTCGGTACGGGTCGTAAGCACCACATGACAGTGAGACGGCGCGTGCTTCAGAAAATACGCGACCGTTTGATGGATGCGGGAAGCGCTGAGCCAGTGATAGTCTTCGAGAAATAGGTATACATCCTCGTCTATCTCGGCCAGATCGTTGACCAGGCTCGACAGGATCGCGGTCGGGTCGATCAGGTTGTTTTCGAGGATCAGCCCGATTGCGCCGGCGCCAACGTCCGGACAGGCCTGATGCAGGGCTTGAGATACGTAGTACAGAAACCGCGTGGCCTCGTCGTCGTCTGAATCGATGGTCAGCCACCCGACACAGTTGCCGTCTTGCTCAAGCTTCTCGGCGCAAGCGGCCGCCAGCGAGCTCTTGCCGAAGCCTGCCGGCGCCTTGATGACCGCAAGTCGCTTGGCGGGGAGTTCGGACAAAATGGCGATGAGCCGGGGACGCGCGACCAGCCCGCCGAATCGTGCCGGCAAAATCTTGGTCGCGAGGAACGGCAGCTGTCCCCCGGCAGGCAACGTAGCCGTTCGGATAGCAAGATTACTCGAGCGCGGCTGGACCAAGGGCTCCCCCCGTATCGCCGGGAGTTCTCCCCCCATTCGGGGGGTACCCCCGCCGACGAAAGTGTACGATCTCTGTTAAAGAGAGGGAAGCGTCGGGGCATCATTGGGCAAAGGCGCCCGCCGAGAGCCGAAGCAAAGCTCATGTCTATCAGGAACGTACACTTGGGTTTCGCACGGATAGTTGAACACCCGGACAAGCAAACCAGGTCCAGGCCACGAGCCATGATTGACGATGAAGCTCAAAGAAATCTGCAGTTTGGCCCCTTTGGGATTTCGAGCAGGGAGAGGGTGCTGCGGCGTGACGGCGCGGTGTTGCCCCTTGGCAGCAGGGCCCTGGACCTTCTGATCTACCTTGCGGGCCGTCCGGGCGAGGTGATCGCAAAGCAGGAACTGATCGATCACGTCTGGCCGGACGTGACCGTCGAGGAGGGTAGCATCCGGGTCCACGTGGCCGCGATCCGCAAGGCACTTGGTGACGGCCAATTTGGCAACCGCTACATCGCAAACATCAAGGGACGGGGCTACTCGTTCGTCGGCAACGTTGTCTCCCTCGCTGGTGGCACGGAAAGCGGGAACGCCAAGCTCCGACACCAGGGCAGACGCCCCGCGCGACCGATCGTGATGATTGGGCGCGAAATGATCGTCAGCGAGGTCGGTGACAAGCTGCGAGAAGAGCGGTTCGTAACACTGCTTGGTCCCGGCGGCATCGGCAAGACAACCATTGCTCTGGCTGTTGGCCGCGCCGTCGCCGAGGAGTTTGGCGGGAACGTCCATTTTGTCGACCTGGAAAGCCTTACCGATCCGCGGCATGTTGCGGGGGCCGTCGCGACATCCCTGGGACTTGCACTCAAATCGAAAGATCCCGGCCTGGAGCTGGTCGACGTCGTTCGTGCGCGCAAGCTTCTTATCATTCTCGATAGCTGCGAGCACGTGATCGAGGCGGTCGCTCTGGTTGCCGAGCAGCTGTACCAGGAAACGGAGCAGGTCTATCTTCTGGCCACGAGCCGCGAATTGCTGAAAGTAGAAGGCGAGCATTGTTGCCGGGTTCTTCCCCTTGATTTCCCACCAGACGACTCACCGCAAACGGCAAATGCCGTGCTTCGATATCCGGCGGTGCAATTGTTTGTACGGCGGGTGGAGGCGAGGGCGGGAAGCATCGTTCTCACCGACGCGGAGGCGCCGTTTGTCGCTGAAATGTGCCGAAAGCTCGATGGAATACCTTTGGCGATTGAGTTGGCAGCGGGGCAGGTGGCTGCACTCGGCCTCAAGAACACGGTTTCCCGCCTGGTGTCTCGGCTGGAATTGCTGAATCTAAGCCATCGGACGACAGTTCCCAGACACCGGACGCTTAAGGCGGCATTGGATTGGAGCTACGATCTGTTGTCCAGCGCAGAGAGGATTGTCCTTCGACGCATTGCTCCTTTCGTCGGTCATTTTACTCTTGAGGGTGCGCGGTATGTCGCAGGCGAACTCGGCGCAGGTACCGGAGAAATTTTTGACGCGATCGCCGGCCTGGTCGAGAAATCATTGATAGCAACTCGGATCGATGAAGCGCAGGCGCAGTATCGGTTGTTGGACACGACGCGGGCATATGCGCTCGAAAAATTGGAGGAGCATGCCGAAGTCGACGCGGTTCTACGCCGGCACGCGGAATACGTCGCAGAATTTCTCGAATCGCAGAGGGAGATGATGCTGGCCTTGCCGAGAGCGAGGAGGACCGCAGCCTATTCCGACCAATTGAGCAACATCCGTGTGGCGCTCGAATGGAGCTTTGGTCCAAACGGTGACGACGACATAGCGACGCGACTGGCCGCCGCCTCAGCACAGGTGTTTCTGGAGCTATCACTACTCATCGAATGCCAGGCGTGGGCGGAGCGCGCGATCGCGCGCCTTGGCAATCCGTATCAAAACTCTCGCCGAGCAATGGAAATCTTTGCATCACTGCCGTTGGCCTTGATGCATACTGAAGGTAACGATCAACGCGTCCGAACGGCTTTCGCGAGCGCGCTAGAGATTGCGATCGGTCAGGGAGACCTCGCCTACGAGCTGAGGATATTAAGCGGACTCTTCATGTATTCGCATTGGACCATGGACATCCGGGGTGCGACCGACATCGCCGTCCGGAGCAAGGAATTGGCGTTGAAGACGGGGGATCCCGACGACATGGCGCTGGCGGAAGCAATGTTGGCCGCCTCCGATCATCTGCTGGGAAATCACCTCGACGCACAACTACATTGCGAATCGGGCCTCCGATATTTGGCGTCCGGTCCGCGCTTTCGAACCGAACAGTATCTCTTTCATTATACGAGCTTCTTGCTCGTCGGCATGGCGCGTTCCCACCTGTACAGAGGCCTGCTCGACCAATCGCTGGACTATGCAAAGCGCGCCAGGGAGGAAGGCAAAAAGTCTGGCCACCCCGCCACGTTTTGCCGATCCCTAGCCTTGGTCGTTCCTGTCTTTCTGACCGTTGCGGATTTGAGGCATTCGGAACAGTACATCGGTGAACTGAGTGATCTCTCCGCCGCGCACTCCCTGATACCGTATCGCGCCATAGCGCTTGGCCTGAAGGGTCAATGGTTGCTCCTTCAAGACAATCGTGTCGATGGAATCCAATTGCTGAAGAGAGCGCTGGAAGATCTTCGCGCCCAGCGTCATGAGATGCTGAATATGGATTTTACCTGCGATCTGGCCGCCGCTCTTGTGGACCTTGGTGAACACGGGCAGGCGCTGCTCCTAACCGTGAATGCAATCGAGCAACAGCAGCGCGCCGGCAAATTTCTGCATATGCCCGCCTTGTTCAGAATGAAAGGACTGATCCTGGCGTCCCGATCGGCCGAGGATTATCTTGAAGCCGAGGGAAGCCTGCTGTCGGCAATTGACTGGGCGAAACGCCAGTCCGCAGGCCTGTTTGAAATGAAGGCTGCGGCGGACCTTGCGGAGCTGTTATTGAAACAGGATCGCGTACCAGAAGCCTACAAACACCTCAGCGAGGCGCTCGGCCGAATGCCGGCCGGAATTGGATTTCCCGCTCACAAGCGCGCCTCGGAAATCGTCAACCAGCTCCAATCCGGCACCAGCACCGTCGGCTAACGCGACCACCCTGGACTACGGTGCGGTGTTTGCGCAGTCGGGTTCAAGTCCTCGCATTCCGATACAAGCCCAGCCCTGTAGTTGGGTGCAAGTTGTGGCTGAAAATGATCACAACGCGGTTGAATACGATGGGCAAGCTGGTCGCAGACATCATTGTTGAAACCCTGCAGAATGCTGGCGTCAAGCATTGTTACGGCGTGGTGGGCGACACGCTCAACCTGATCGCCCGCTCACTCGAAAAAAGCGAAATCGAGTGGGTGTCGGTGAGACATGAAGAAGCAGGAGCGTTTGCCGCGCAGGCGGAGGCGCAGGTAGCAGATCGCCTGACGGCAGTTGCCGGGAGCTGCGGCCCCGGTAGTCTGCATTTCATCAACGGGATATTCGAGGCGAATCGCAATCGTGCGCCCGTCATCCTGATCGCAAGTCAAATCATTCGCGACGAATTGGGCTTCGATTTCATCCAGGAGGTCGACTTCAAGCAGGTCTACAGGGACTGCAGCGTCTTCTGCGACATGGCAGGCGACGGCGGAATTTCCATGCTGTTCGGAGACCTGATGACGGTCGTCGGACAGGAGCTACCGATCAAGATCGCCGTCTATGACAACGGCAAGCTTGGCTTTGTGGAGATTGAGCAAAAGGCCGAGGGCATGCTCGATACCTTCACCAAGTTGAAGAATCCCAATTTTGCTGGGGTCGCGCGCGCGATAGGTCTGTGGGGCGAGACGGTTTCGCACGCGGACCAGCTGGAGACCGCGGTCAAGGACTGGCTGGCGCAACCAGGGCCCGCACTTCTGCACGTGCACGTCAACCCGTTGCAACTCGTCATGCCGCCATTCATGCAGGTAGAGCCGGCGATCGGAATGGCACTCTATTCGGCTCGCGCCATCCTGCACGGCCGTGGTGGCGACGTCTGGGAAATGGTGAAGGAAAATTTCCTCTAGATGAGGCGTCGGCTAAGCTGCGCAGGCAGTCGGCGGAAGAGATGCCGCGTGTCACAGCTTCGGTGCATCAACGATGAAGATTCTCGCTACGCTCCCGGCGAAAGGCCGAGATCTCCGACTTGACCTATTTCGAGGTGTGGCAAATTGGGGAATCTTCCTGGACCACATCCCCAACAACATCGTGAACTGGGTGACAACGCGGAACTACGGCTTCAGCGATGCGGCGGATCTCTTCATCTTCATTTCCGGCTACACTGTCGCCTTTGTCTTTGCGCGGATCATGCTCGAACGCGGGTTTATCATCGGCGCCTCAAGGCTTCTGAAACGTGTCTGGCAGATCTATGTCGCCCACGTGTTCCTCTTCGTGCTCTACCTCGCCGAAATCGGATATGTCGCGCAGAGGTTTGGTAACTCGGGTTTCACCGATGACTTCAACATCCGGGGCTTCCTGGCAAATCCGGCGCAGTTCTTGTTCGAGGGGCTGATACTTCGCTTCAAGCCGGTGAACATGGATGTGCTGCCGCTTTACATCGTGCTGATGGGTGTTTTCCCGCCGATACTCTGGCTGATGCTGCGCAGACCCAATATGACTCTGGCAGTTTCGGGGTTGCTCTATTTGGCGGCCAGGCACTTCGGCTGGAACGTTTCGGCCTATACGACTGGCGTCTGGTATTTCAATCCATTCGCATGGCAATTTCTGTTCACGTTCGGGGCCTGGTTTGCGCTTGGGGGATCGGCACAGGCGATGCCAGTCATTCGATCGCGTACCGCGTTGGTGCTTGGCACCGCCTATCTTCTGTTCGCTCTGGTGATGACAATGGCGGCCCGGTTTGACGAACTGCGGTCAATGATCCCACCGGAGATCTATGGCGCCTTTAATCCGAACGACAAAACCAATCTCGCGCCCTATCGCTTGCTGCACTTTGTTGTGTTCGCCTTCTTCGTTGTTCGTCTGCTGCCACGCGATTGGCCGGGGCTGGAATGGCGGATCTTTCGGCCCGCAATCAAATGCGGTCAGCAGTCGCTCGAAGTCTTTTGCGCCGGCATATTCCTGTCCTTTGCCGCACATGTCGTGTTGGTCGAGATTTCCGGCGCCATCTGGATGCAGATCGTGGTCAGCATTGTCGGTATCTTGATGATGACCGCGCTGGCGTACTACCGGTCTTGGTCGAAGAACGCCGACAAGGCACCGACGAAGACCAAGCCGGTCGTCGCAGCGGCAGGATGAGAGGCGCCTTGGCGGCAGCTTTGGGCAAGATCAGATTCGATGGGGAATTTGCTCAATGTTGATCGCTGGTTACCAGCGTATCACGTGCCCGTCTTTGCTGTCAGCGGTCGCGGTCAGGCCGGAAATCTATCACCGAACATCGGCAGACCGCTGCGCGACTGCTCTCGCGTCGCCTCGTCTTGGATGACGTCCCAGTGTTCCGCGAGCACGCCATCCTCCATGCGCACGATGTCAGCGACCACCCACGCTGCCGGCAGTCCGTGGCCGCTGAACCGCCCATGGAGAATGACGAAATCACCAGTCGCCGCCGCAATATGGTTTTCGTAGCGCAGCGTCGCGGGCAAGGTCTTGACCAGGCCAAAGAGCCCGTCGCGACCGGGCGCAATATGTGCGCTGTGCTGGATATAACGCGGAGACCAGAAGCGCTCTGCGGACGCGTAGTCGCGCTTGTTGAAAAGGATATCGAACGCATTCAGGACGGTTTGGACGTGACGATCATCGCTGCTCTGTTTGGTTGGTTCAGCCATGTCAATTCTCCTCTTTCGGAGGCCGAGCATCTTCATTTTGTCGGTCGCGCATCTCCTGCGTTGCTCAAGACAGACCGCCGACAATCGAGGCCCGGCGGGAAAGTTCGATCCAATTGCCATCCGGATCGAGGATCATCGATATCCGGGCCACGTCTCCAAGCGTTATGGGTGCAAGACCTTCGCGCACGCCCTTGCTCCGCAGCTCGCCATGCGCGGCGTCGATATCGGCGATCTGCAGGGTGATGTAGCGCCATCCAGCGGCTTGACGAACCGGATCGACGGTCGCAGCGCCATCTTCCCCGAGAAGAAGCAGACTATCGCCCAGGCGAAAGGCCGGACCGCCCGACCAGGACTGTTCGGTGAAGCCGAGAATATCGCCGTAGAATCTCCGATGTTCGCTTAGGCTTCGGACTGCCATCGAGACAGCCAGTTGGGTGATGCCATCATGCCTCGGAGGCACCAGCTGAACACGATTGCCATCGGGATCGACCATCCGTCGCGGCTTCTGCAGACCCTCTCTCGCGATAATCAGCTCGCGGTAACCGCTCGGTGCTGCTTCCGGCAACGGCGCGGCATGATGGTTGAGCTTGATGACGGAGCCTTGCTCATCGTGCCTGTACTGCTTCTGTCCGCGGCGAACCGGCAACACATGATCGAAGCGGACACCGACTTCCTGCTGCCAGAACCGCAGCATTGGCTCCAGATTGTTCGTCGAAAGTCCGACGTCGATGACGCTTTTTGCCAGTTGCATCTGCCGACCGTTATTCGAACGATGTACCCGCTAGTTTTCCGGATACGTTCCAAAGTCTGGGGCCGCTGCCGCGTCTCGCGCCTGTGACATGAAGAATCTGCTCAAGGGTTCAAGGCCCGCGGTTACTTCTTGATCAGCGGGATCTGCAGGTTGGTGGGGCGGTTCTGCTCGGTATCGAAGCCGCGTCCGTCGATATTGCGGGCGCCCCAGAACAGCAGGTCGCCTCTGAGGTAGACGAGGTCGTACTCCATGAAATTCGTCCCTTCCTTGAGACCGAAGGGGGCGAAAGCCTTTCCGAATATGCTTTGCGGTGAGTTGACCGCCCATGGCGCATATCCGGCCGACGCGACCTTGTTGAGTACGTCGGCGAACCCCTGCGCGAGCGGAGTGACCTCGTAGGTTTCATCAGCCACGAAGTCGACCTTCTGCGCGCCCGCAGCGATCGGATGGGCTCCCTGCCACAGCATGTGACCGCCGATCTTGATCCGCGCGAGCGGCACGGCACCGTAGGGGTCGGCCGAGTTGACGACCTCGAGCTCGAACCGATCAGACGGCTGATATTTGAAAGCGCGCTTGAGATAGAACGGCTTGAGCGAGCCGTCCGGGTTCTTGCTCGGCCGTATCTCCGGAGCGATGCTCTCCCAGTTTCCGAGCATCGCCTGCTTGACTTTCGCTACGTCTGCTTCCATGGCGCTTGCCCTCGGTTGATTGCTAGGGGACTGCGCCGCGACTCCGCCGCACCCTGTCATCACCAGAAGCAACAACAGCGACGCTCTGATGCCTCTACCCATGCGCGCACTCCAGGTGGGGTCGACGCGGGCCTTCGTGCCGAGCTGGACGGATCAAGGCCGCGATGCGTTCTGCCTGCCAGGCAGACCCTCGCTTACAGTGTTTCTTGCTATAGAGACCGCTGGTCCGCTTGAGAAAGACTTTGTAAGCTGGGCCCATGCTTTTGAGACATGGGAGATTGTGATGGAGCTCCGGCATCTCCGCTACTTCGTCGCGGTGGCTGATGCAGGCAGTTTGACCGTTGCCGCCGAGCAAAAGCTCCATACTTCCCAGCCATCTCTCAGCCGGCAAATCCGGGATCTCGAACAGGAAGTCGGCGTTCAACTGATCAGTCGCAGCGCTCAAGGTGTTGAGCTGACACCGGCCGGAAAAGCGTTTCTCGACCATGCACGCATGGCGCTGCTTCAAGCGGATGCCGCAAAGGAAGCGGCGCTGCGCGCAGCTCAGCCCGCGAGACCGACATTCGCCCTTGGCTTTCTATCGGGGGCTGAAATCGGTTTGTTGCCGGAGGTGAACCGCATCCTTCGCGACGAGTTTCCCGGCATCGAAATCCGTCTGTCGAGCGATTACTCCCCGACGCTCGCCAAAGCCTTGATGCGACGCAAGCTTGATGCGGCTTTCATGCGGCCGGAAGAGCAGATGGGGGATCTGGCCTGCAGGCGGGTGCGGACGGATCCGCTGATTTTTGTGTTTCCGAGCGACCATCGCCTGGCATCGCTGGAGGCCGTCGCGCCGGAAGAGATCGTGAACGAAACTTTCTATCTTCCGTCCAAATCCGCTCCCGCGGTGCGCCGTGTCGTCTTGGAGTATCTCAACCGAGCCGGTATCGATCTCAAGCCGGAACATGAAGTACACAATGTCGTCCACGCAATATCAATGATCACATCGACGCGTGGGGTTATGCTGTTACCGGCTTACACAAAACGGTATCTGCCCGAGTCCATAGCCACGCGCCCGGTGAAGGGAGAAGTGCCCACACTTGATCTGATCCTCGCCTACCACAAGGCGAACAACTCGCCGATCTTGAAGCTGCTTCTTTCCAAAACCGGCAAGCTCGTTGGGAGGTCATCCTAGAGCATGAGCCGGAAAAGTGTGCAGCGGTTTTCCGAAAAGATCATGCTCAAACAAAAAGATAGAGCGGGATGACGATTCGAAGATAAGTCATCCCGCTCTAGCTGAGCTTATCGAGCGACACTTGGGCTAAATGTGTCGAGTTTTAAGCGGTGAATTTTGCTTGGTTGATCCATGCGTCGATCTGTTCGTCGATTTTGTCGAATGCGGGCTTGAGGATTGCATCGGAGGCGCGGAGGTTGGGAAGCGCGGCGGCCAATCCCGGACGCAGCAGTCGGTT
>WNFC01007077.1_pt1 | contig 22165 bp, 20 predicted proteins | sample 5400541 | NCBI WGS metagenome assembly WNFC01 (sample SAMN13153342, study PRJNA577476) | soil metagenome | isolation source: 120 cm saprolite under Douglas fir tree site 2 hole 2 replicate 1 | place: USA:California | collected 2015-04-18
AATGAAGGTCAATTCACCGCCCGAGTGACAAGAGAGGAGCTTTGCATCTGTGGCACCCCAAGGCAGCGCCCTGCCGCTATCGGGTTCGCGCGATTACCAGCGGACGGTTCGACCCACGCCGTTCGATCACCGTGACGTTCGGGAAGCCATTGTGGCGCACCAGTTCGACGTTGAACGAAAGTGATGCCTTCGTGTAGGTCTCGGGATCACTGCGTTCGATTGAGCGCTCATTATTGCATTGCAGAACCAGGACATCGGTGAGCTGTGCCAAGTCGGAAACGGTCTTGCTCATTGCCGCGCTGCTCAAATAGTACAGCGTGCAGAATGCGGTAACCAGATCGAACGGACCGAGGTTCATCGAGCCGATGTCGGCGTGCGAGCCGTGAATGTACGAGAAACGGTACTCGGTGTTGTCCGCCCACTCGAAAACGCGCTTCACGAACAAGCCCTGCTCGATGGCGCCAGTATCGATCTCCACCCCAATAACCTCATTCGCGCCTGCGCGAAGCATCTGCAAGGCGTTAAAGCCGTTGTTCGCCCCAAGATCGAGGATTCGTCCGCCTCGTGGAACCGGCAGGTGGTCGGCCAGGATATGGCGCCAACGGAGAATTCCGAGATCCGGATTCCAAATCGTCCCCCACCAGATTCCGGCACCCGCATAGAACGGCGAGTAAATAGCAGTGTCGGCAGGCAGCCGGAACTTTCGCAGCACCTTCGCTGTTAGTAGATCTGTGCCAAAAAGCTGGTTGAGCCGGTCGGCGTCGCGATCGCGGAGATAGATCGCAGTCGTGCGGGAGAACTGACGCAACGGCAGCGCCCGCTCCCAATCGACGAAGTATGGCGTTTTGGTCACTTCGACGATGACGTTGCCATACTTTACGTCCTCCACCGTGTAGCCAGCACGATGGATCGCGAGCAGGGTTTGGCCGATGCGCGCGATGGTCTCGGGCTCCAAGACCTTATCAACCAGCCGCCTTCCGGCTTCTCGTCGCTCTCGCTGAATCCTGCGGTCGCTAAGGGCAGCGCGGTCTGGCCGCACGTCCCGATCCCGCATTGGGGTTCCCGCTTGGGCCAGTGCCTCGCGTACGACAGCCCCATTGATGTAAGCAAAAGTGATCGAGGGCCGGTCGAAATCTACGCCCAAGACCGCCGGGACGTGGCAGCCAGCTGCCGCGAGGTCGAGAGCCGCCTCCAGTTCGTTCACGAAGGCGATTCTGTTTCCGCGGAAGTCTTTGCGCACTCCGATCCAGCCGTCATGGTCCACGACCACAAGCTCGAACCGGCTCCGCGGCAGAAACGCGTCCGCCGCCACCACGCGAGGCGCCGGCCAGAGCTGTTCGAATCGTGCGAGGAGGAGACCATCCTGGTCGATGCTGGCGAGAGTGATCTCCTCGTTGGGGCGCCTTATCGCGCGGCAGGTCTCGTCCAATTCCGGGCATAGTTGCGCCAACGCGACTCGGTTGCCGCCCTGCGCAAGACATCCTTGCCCGATCCGGGCGCGCAGTTGCGCCGTCCGCTGGTCGAAATCCCGCTGCCGGCGACGACGGACCTGCCATCGCCACAGCAGGTGCATCGGTCCGGCTGCGCGATGCATCCACGGGGCAATGCCCACCACGTAGGCCAGCCAGATCAGGTCTCTCGTGTCATGGGCAAGGAGCTGCCGGATCCGTTCAATTGCCGATGTCATCATCGCTTCCCAAACGAAGCGAACGATCGAACGTTCCATCGCCTACGCTGTCAGAATCGAAATGCAGGATCATCAACGGTATTCTGCGCGAGCGCTCCAAGTCACCAAGTCTACCGCTGGTGCGCCTTATGGCGCGAGAGCGAATTGTTCCAGAGATTGGCCATGCGCGGCTCATGCCGATCGGGAACGTGTCAGGCGACTGGTAAGTGTGACCGCAGCGTTGCGAGGCCAGCCAGAGCGTCTAATCCTGTGAAACTGGAAAGCCTTGCTGCTATGATGCGAGCAGCGGCGGCCGCCATCCAAGCGCGACCAAATTTGCTCTACGCCGCCGCCGTCATGAGACACGCCGCTCGCGAGAACATCGTGAGTTCCAGAACCGACGCTGAGTAAGAGAGGAGATCGCGATGCTTAACCGAACTCGGCTTCGCCTGCACTCCATCCGGTCGGGGCTACGCGCTGCTTTTCTCGCCGCCCCCTCCACGATTCGCGGTTACAGGAGCAATCGGAGTTGGCCGGCTTTGAACACGGCGCAGGAGATTTCCGACCGAGCAAATCCTCTGCGCGATTTCTTCAACCGCCATCGGCAGGGTCGCGGCATTTGGAAGTGGGATCACTATTTTGACGTCTACCATCGACACTTCAGCCGTTTCCGAGGTCGCGAAACCTACGTGCTTGAAATTGGCATCTACAGCGGCGGCAGCCTCGAAATGTGGTGCGACTATTTTGGCTCCAAAGCTCACATTTATGGCGTTGACATCGAGTCAGCGTGCAAGAGCTACGAGAACAGCATGATCAAAGTGTTCATCGGCGATCAGGCCGATCGAAAATTCTGGAGCCAGTTTCGAAGGGAAGTGCCGATCCTTGATCTTGTCATCGATGACGGCGGACACGAGCCCGAACAACAGATCGTCAGCCTTGAGGAACTGCTCCCCCATCTGAGGCCGGGCGGAGTCTATGTCTGCGAAGATGTAACCAAGGCCTTTAACCCATTCATCTCCTATTTGACTGGCATGGTGCACCAGCTCAACGCCTACAAAGGCGCCGAGTCGGATGTCTGCGGCGGTGAAGGTCGGGTATCCTACAAAACGACGCCGTTTCAGTCGGCCGTCGATTCAATCCACTTCTATCCCTTCGTAACGGTCGTTGAGAGAGCTCGGTCGCCGGTAATAGAGTTGGCCGCGCCGAAGCACGGCACCGAATGGCAGCCATTCCTGGATCCGGTACTGCCTGCCCGATTGCGCAGCGCGCGTCGAAATGCGCACTGAGACCCTTGCGAAAGGACCTAGGCTGACCCAGTCGTGCGCAGGATTGCGGCGCGGCGCTCCACGGGGAGCTCAGTGATGTAAGCGAGTCTCCTGCGGCTCCAGATCGCTCTTGGGCGTCCAAAACAAGCAGTCGGATCAACCTCAAGGAATTTGCGACCGAGCACTCCACCCCCGTCGCTGCTATGGAGCTTCGCTCTCGCGAGCTCGCCAAATCCGCTTGACACCGGGAGGCGCGCAAAGGCTCGTATCGTGCTCACGCGTAGTGTAGCGAACGGATCTTCCCTCAGCGCCGTGAGAAGTAGCCGCGCTCCGGTCAAGAAGCGCCCGTCGCCAAGGTGAGCCAGACCGAACTCCCGGTCTTGATGTGCGCTTGCCCACCGAAAGAGCTTGTTGGGCAATTCAGGATGGCGCGCTCGCGCCTCCTCGATCACCACTTTGCGGGAGCGCAACATGGCATCGATATTGGTCGACATGCTTCCGGCACGGACGCGGTACGAAAACAGGAATTCTGGGACGAGATCGAAGTCGCAGCGCTCAGCGACCTCCAGATTGAACTTCAGGTCCTCGCAGCAAGTGGCCCCTCGGGAGGAAAGTGTCGCATCGTAGCCGCCCACTTCTTCGACGCAGCGTCTGCGAACCAAAGGCGCGCCGCTGGACAGAAAATTTCTTATAATCAGAGCGGCGTAGACGCTACCCCGAAGATTGCACGGCGTAACATCCCAGAGCACGCGGTCCTGCTCGTCGACCGCCCGCGACCAGCAGTAGACCAGCCCAACCTGATCCCCACGGTCCCGCATGACCACCATTTGCTTCTTGATCTTGTCCGGATGCCAGAGGTCATCGGCGTCGATGGGGGCAATGAACGCTCCAGCCGCATGCGCAATTCCATAGTTGCGAGCTGACGCGAGGCCGCCGTTAGGCTTCCGTAGAAGCGTGATCCTGTGGTCTATGTCCGCAAGGCGCTGGACTATGGCGGCAGTCTCGTCGGTCGAACCGTCGTCAACAACCAGGACTTCTAGATCTGAATAGGTCTGGTTGCGTACCGAAGAAATGGTCCTTTCGATGGTCGCAGCCTCGTTGTAGGCGGGAATGATGACTGAGACCAGCCCCGCACGGTTGGGGCTCGTGCGATCAGCATAAGTGCGCCCAGCGGGAAGAGGCCGCTTTAAGGAGTGCTGCCCTTTGGTCCCTGTGCCTTGCATTCGTTCAGGCCCATGTGCCGATCAAGACTCTGATCTCAGTAAGTGGAGATTCAGAACCGAGCGGCCGTACACCCAGACGGTTCCGCACGCCATAATGGCGGCGATCGTCACTCCGGTCAGGAGCAAGCGAGGAAACGGAGTCCAGTCTTGTGCGATGAAATGCCTGAGCGCCCATACCGCTGCCACGGTCATCATCATCAACAGGAAACAGGGAAGCATGGCCTCTAGCGCGTCCATGAGCCGGATTGTTGTGCCTTTTGCGGCATAAGCAAAGCCTGGAAGAAACAAAACGAGGTTCGCTGTGGCGAGCCCTGCGGCAACGCCAATCGCTCCCCAGCGAAGACCGAGAACGCAGCCGAGAAGGCTGGCTGTCGTGTCGATTGCCGTCCAACGAAAAAAACGGTCCGCCTGTCCCTGCGATCGCATCAGCCAATCAATGCTGGCGTAGCCCACCTGCAGGGCGGCCACGGGGGCGAGCAGCCTTAAGATATCGGCCGCGTGGCCCCACTGCGGACCCGCGATCACGTGGACGACGTCGTCGCCACAGATCGCCAAGCTGAACAACGGCGGGAACGACGCAAAGGTCACCAATCGAAGTAGCTTCAAATACCACCTCTTCAGCCGATCAGGGTCACCCTGGAGACGGCTCAGAGTCGGGACCATGACCTGGCCGAGCGGCCAAGAAATCTGCTGAGCCGGAAGAAGAAGCAGTCGGTTCGCGAGCGCGAAAGGCCCGACTTCAGTGCTTCCGTAGCGCCAACCGATCAAGACGTTGTTGGCGTGCCGCCCGATCGAAAAGAGAAGCGAGGATCCGATGCTATACCTGCCGTATCGCAGCAGTGCCCTGGTGGTGTCGTCCCATTCGGCGCGGGTCGGCACCCAGCCAGCCGAGGTCCAGACCACGATGCCGTAGACCAATGGATCGGCGAGCGCACGGATGGTCAATGCCCAGTAACCAGCGCCATTGAGCGCAAAGGTCACCGCCATCACCGATGACACCAGCGATGCGGCGATCTGCGCGCGCAGCAGCGTGTCAAACATCAGGGCACGGCGAAGAAGCGCTTGCTGCACGGCCGTGAACCCGGAAAAAACGAACATGAGACTCAGGGCGGCCGCGACCTGCGTCACCTCAGGATCGCCGTAGAACGAGCCAAGCAACGGCGCGCTGAGCAGGAACAGCCCGCCGAACGCGGTCCCGGCCACCAAATTGATGCGAAAGACAGCAGAGGCCTGCCCCTCGTTCAAGTCGCGCTGCTGAAGCACCGCGGACGCCAACCCCAGATCGCCGAAGGTCATGAGGATCCAGACGAAGGGTGTCGCCATCGCGAACACTCCGAAATCGGCGGGAGTGAGCAATCGCGCCAGGATGGCCATGCTGACGAACTGGAAGAGGAAATCTATGCCGCGGGCGCTGAGATTGAGGAAACCCGCGCGTTGGGCATCGTACCGCAGCCGCTGGTTCGAGATTTGAAATGGGATAGGCATCTGAACCCGGCACTTTGATGCTGGCAGCGAACGAAGTTTTGGTACGGACATGGAGCGTCATGGGGCCGAATGTGCGCACCAGGCTCCCGTTCCACAGGCCACCTCGCGCCATGCTTGGGCGAGAACGCACAAGATAGCGAACTCTGTCGCTGACACTGTGACAGCCTACAATGAAGAAGCCGACATTGCAAAAGAAACCGACATTGCACTGCCGATCACCCTGGTCCGGCTTCGACACGACGTCGACGGAACAAAAGCAAGGGTAATCGAGGGCCAGACCATCGACTGACTTGTTCGACTGAAAGCAACTCTTCTCGGGAGTGGTCAATTGCGGGGGCGACAGTCTTCCTGGCCCCTCCAAACCGGCACCATCGATCATTTCACCGCCCGAACGCACACGACCACGGGATACGCCGGATCATGGACATCGAGAGCAGTGCGATTGACTTCCTCGAGGGCAAGCCCGTGCAGAAAGGCAATCGCGGCGAGCACGTTTCCGGCGGATTCGACGCAAACGCTGCCGCCAGGAAAGGCGTCCGCAATGAGCCTCTCTACCGATGCCGGTCTGAAGGACCAATAACATGGCCAGCTTTCCGGCCCGATGGCGCATATGCCGGGGACGGTCGCAAGCAGCACCCCGCCGGGCGCCAGAATTCGATAAATCGTTCTCACGGCGGCGGGCAGGTCGTAAATGTATTGCAGCGTCTGAGTTAGAATGATGCAATCGAACGTGCTCGACGGAATTTGATCTGCGGACGTGAGGTCAGCGACGATCGTCACCTTGCTCCCAGGTGAGACACTCAGTACCTCGCTTCGTTTAACGAGGCTCTTGCCAAAACGCTTGGTATACGCGTCATCCTGGATCTCAAGTACGACGCCGCGGATGTCGTTCGCATGGCGAGCCAGAAAGTCTTCGATGTAGTACCTATCGATGGCCGTGCCGCGATCGGCACCGTACAGCCGACTTATCGGGGAGGTTCGACGCAAGAGGTCATGGGATGCGACAGCACCGAATGGCGGCCAAAGTAGAAGCCTGCGTATGGCCGCGTCCTGCCACCAGCCTTGAAGCCTCTGCGTGACGGCGATGGGGAGAATCGCCTTCAAACCAACAGCAAGTCTCTTTTGGACCGAGGACATCATCTCGTACTCTGCATGTCAGATTTGACGGATATGGGCTGCCACATCTTCAGGCGAACGGTGATCCGCGCCTGGATGGGACATCCGCGCGGCGCTCTACGAACAGTGCAGCAGCGTAAGCGAGCCTCCTTCGGTTCCATGGCGCTCTTGGACGTCCGCACAGAATGGTCGGGTCAATCTCGAAGAAGTTGCGATTGACCACTATATGACCCGCGCCGCCACGGCGCCTCGCTCTTACGAGCGCACCAAATCCGCTTGACCTCCGGAGGAGCGCAAAGACCCGCCTCGTCCCTTGTCGGATGGTGGCAGGAGGATCTTCGACCAGCGCTTTGAGAAGCAGTGGCGCTCCGGTCGCCCACTGCCCACCGGCCAAGTACGTGAGCCCGAACTCCAGGTGTTGGTGTCCGTCTGCCCAGCGAAATAGCCTAGCTGGCAATTCAGGATGTCGGGCTCGCACCTCCTCGATCACCACCTTGTAGGAGCGCAACATGGCATCGCTATCGGTCGACATGCTTCCGACACGGACGCGGTACGAAAACAGGAATTCTGGGACGAGATCGAAGTCGCAGCGCTCAGCGACCTCCAGATTGAACTTCAGGTCCTCGCAGCAAGTGGCCCCTCGGGAGGAAAGTGTCGCATCGTAGCCACCCACTTCTTCGACGCAGCGTCTGCGAACCAAAGGCGCGCCGCTGGACAGGAAGTTTCTAAGGATCAGAGCCGTATAGACATTGCCTCGAAATATGCACGGCGTGATATCGAAGAGCACCCGGTCCCGTTCATCGATCGCCCGCGACCAGCAGTAGACCAGCCCAACCTGATCCCCACGGTCCCGCATGACCACCATTTGCTTCTTGATCTTGTCCGGATGCCAGAGGTCATCGGCGTCGATGGGGGCAATGAACTCTCCACCCGCATGCGCAATTCCATAGTTGCGAGCTGACACGAGGCCGCCGTTAGGCTTCCGTAGAAGCGTGATCCTGTGGTCTATGTCCGCAAGGCGCTGGACTATGGCGGCAGTCTCGTCGGTCGAACCGTCGTCGACGACCTGCATCTCCAGATCTGAATAGGTCTGGTTGCGTACCGAAGAAATGGTCCTTTCGACGGTCGCAGCCTCGTTGTAGGCGGGAATGATGACTGAGACCAGCCCCACACGGCCGGCGCTATCATGACCTGCGAGCGCGCGGGCCGCAGCAGGAGGCCCGGTCGACAAGTGCTGTCTCTTGGACTCTGTGGCTTGCATGCAGGCCGGTCCATGAGCCGATAGGCCTCGTCTTCAATAAATGCGTTCCATGGCTAAATTGCGGACTTTGGCATCAGTCGATCAATGTAGGAGAAAGGTAGTCAACGCTGACGTAAAATCGCACCTCTGTAGCTATCAGCGCGGAGAGACGTTCGGAACGAAATCGCTTGAAGAGACACTGCGGAGCGACAACGCCGACCTAGCCGCTCGAAAAGGATCAGAGTTAGACAGTCGAGATCGAGAGGCAACGCAGATGGCGCACCACCCCGATCTGATTTTCGATGTCGGCTTGCACAAAGGCGAGGACACCGACTTCTATCTGAAAAAAGGGTTCGAGGTTGTTGCCTTCGAGGCCGACCCCGACCTCGTCGCCCATTGCAGGGACCACTTCCAGCAGCCGATTGCCGACCACCGATTGCGAATAATCGAAGGTGCCGTCGCTCCAGAAGCAGCGGGTGAGCGCATCGCCTTTTATAAGAACCTGCAGAAATCCGAGTGGGGCACTATTGATCAAAGATGGGTGGAGCGAAATGAAAAATTTGGAACGCGATCAGTCAAGATCGAGGTTGGCCGAGTCGATCTTGCTGAGATCTTTCGCACACATGGAATTCCGTTCTATTTGAAGATTGATATCGAGGGCGCCGATCACCTGGTTCTGGACGAACTGGGGCGATTCGAGGATCGTCCACGCTACATTTCGATGGAGGCTGAAAAAGTCGACTTCTCGCAGCTCGTCTCCGAATTGAACCTCCTCAAACGTCTTGGTTACCGGACATTCAAGCCTGTTCAGCAAGCGTCGATCCCGGGCACCCGAATTGCGACGACCACTCTTCGGGGCGAACCGCTGCACCATGTCTTCGTCGACGGCGCTTCTGGACCATTTGGGGAGGACCTTTCCGGCCGCTGGTTGAACTATGGCGAATGCCTTCGGCGATTCCGAGCGATCTTTGGTCTCTACCGTTTATTTGGCGATGATGGGATTGTGCACAACTTTCCAGGCGGAATGCGCATAACGCGCCTGTTGTCGCGGCTGTACCGACGGCAGTTCCCTGGTTGGTATGATATTCACGCCAGCTTGCGGTAACGAGCTTACGTAACAAGCAGAAATAGTAGGGCTGGATAACGCGATCAATTCATCTGTGCCAAGGAGTGCGCGAAGGAAAACATGTTGTCGGCACGGTGCATGTAGTCCCGAGGATGCGTGCTGAGGCGTGAAAACACGGAGTGTCCCGCCCCGCGCCAACCACCTTGCCAATCGTGCAGCTCGAATACGATCAGGGGCGTTTGCTCGATCCATTCGACGTTCGAGCGGAATAGCTCGATCTCGCCGCCTTCGATATCGATCTTGACGATGAGCGGGAGGCCATTGGGCTCGCGCTGCAGGAGGTCGCGCACGGTGACGGTCTGCACCTCACCGGAACCGGATTCGCGCGCCGCCCATGCCCAGGGCTCACCGTCCGGATTGACCAGATCGACCCGCGTGTCGCGATCCCATATGGCGGCGTGTATCGGCGTGATGTTGGGATGAGACGAAACATTCTGGCGCAAGAGTTCGAAATTTTCTTGCGCGGGCTCGACCGCGAATATGCGAGCACGAAGAAACCGCTGTGCGAACCAAAGGGCAGCAAGGCCAATATGCGCGCCGCAATCCAAGATCACAGGAATTTGACCACGCTCGAGCATCCTGTCGTAGTTTGAACGAATGGCGCGCTCGTGCCCCGGCCAACGCGACAAACTGAAACCTTGATCGATGAAAATCTGCTCCATGACGTACCAGTCGGTTGTCGCGGGGCGCAGCCAGATCGGGTGCGGGACGCTGGGAATGCGCATCGGCTTCGCCTTCCTTTCGGCAAATCGGGACAGGCGAGGCAACGCAAGGAAGAAGTATGCGCTCGTTCCTTGTCCGAGGCCGAACGCTTTGACGGCTTTCCACCAACGCCCAAGTTCCAATTGTTCCAGCATTCCGCAACGCAAGCACAGACCCTGATTGCAAGCAAGCGGTTGAGAGCCGTGGACGCGATAGGCGTCGGGAAAGTCACTTGGGAGATCCGCAAAAGCTGCGCCTGCACCCCGAAAGGCGACCTCGCCGCCAGTCGAGGCCAATCTCCGCCATATAATGCCAGCGCCGGCGGGCAACGGAACAGGCGATAGTTGGGCGAACGCTGCGTCGCTCTGGCGGCTCAACGATATGATCGCCGCCGCCGGTCCGGGCGGCGCGGTCTACGTTCGCGCCGACGCCGGGCCGTATTCGCTCGCAAGCAACAAGGTCAACATCAGCGTCGGCGGTAAGGTCGGATCCCCGGTGACCATCATCGGCGTCGATCGGGAGCTCGTGCCGATGAGAGCCACCATCGTCGGAAGCCGGACAGCTTGGACGCTTCCGACTGATCCGGAGGCGGTGACGAACGTCAGGAACTGGTTCCCTGGCGGGGACGTGTTCGCCCTGCGGTCAGCCGCGGATTATCTTACCTTCAAGTTTTTTGATTTTCAGGGAACTGGGCAGCCGTTCCACCTGGCCGGTTCGACACACAGGGGAATCACGGTCAGCGACTGCAACGCCTATAACTTCCAGCGCTTCTTTGAGCACGAACCGGCCACCTCCCACATCGATACGATCCTAAGAAACATCACGGGCACTGGCTTTTCAAAGACAGCCATCCGCATTCGCGGCGACAGCCACAACGTCCTCTTAGAGGACATTGTCTTGAACTCAGGACGCCAGGACGGCCACAATTTCGCGACCGGGGTCGAATGCAATGAAACGGCGCACAATATTACGATGCGCCGAGTGACCGCCACAAATTGCCATGACACACGCAATTCGAATCCGGACAAATTCTGGAACGCCGACGGCTTCGCAAGCGAGGGCAGCAATTACGCAATCTATCGCGAGAATTGCACGAGCAGCGGAAACACTGATGCCGGATATGATGACAAAGCCGCCGACGTCGTGAACGTGAATTGCACCGCCAGCGGAAACAAAGTGAACTTCAAGTTCTGGGGTCCCTCCACCACGAATATCCATTGTCGGGCGCTCAATCCGAAATCGCGCGGCGGTGTCGGCGCGCAGATGCAATATTATGTGTATGGGGGCTTTGCCCGGGATGTCTCCGGCGCTGACGTGCTCATTCAAGGCGGCATCGTTTCCGATAACGACCCGAACACCAACGTCTTCGTCGCCGAGGCGTACAATAGTGTCTTCCGCATCGCTGGTGTTGCAATCACTCATCATGCCCGCGCGGCTCGGCAAACGGAGTTGTCAGGATGGGGCAACGCCTTCCTCTACGCTAACCCAGCGTTAGATGCGACGCCACCGACGATCACGTCCGCAGCATCGGTGACCGCGGCGGCAAATGCCAATTTCGCGCACCTGCTGAAAGCCAGCAGGCCCGTCACGTGGTCGATTGTTGGGGGTCGCGATGCGGCCGCGTTCAAGGTGCTGCCGGACCGATGTGCAGGCACGCTTACGATGACCGCCGCAGCGAGCGACGCGAACCGTCAGGTCATCGTCCGAGCGACGGACGCCAGTGGCAACAAGGCCGATCAAACGATTACGCTTGTCTTCGGCACAACGGAAACCGCCTTCTTCAAAGACGATTTCAATCGCGCCGACCAAGACCTAGGAGCGAGCGCCGATTGGAGGTTCGCTCCGGACGGCGGCGGCGATGGCGCGCCGAGCGATATCGCCATTCGCGGCCAAAAGCTCGCCATCTTCAATACAGCATACCGTGGCGCTGCCTACGCCTCTCCAGATTGCGGTTTTGCCGATCATTTTGTGCAGGCGACGGTGGCGAAAATCCCCACCTACTACAATGGCATTCTGGCTTGCCGACTCACGAACCCGAGCAACCTGATCGGGGTCGAATTCAAGAACCACCGCATTGCGCTCTATGAGAGGACGAACGGTGAATTCAAGGAACTCGGGTTCGTGACAATCCCGCCCCTGGTAGGCGATATAATTCGCTTGGAGGTCAAGGGTGCCAACGCAACCGTGAAGAAGAACGGTGCGATCATCATCGGGCCGAAGGCCACGGCCGGGACGAATGCCACATGGACGTGGTCGGGTGTCGTCTCGCGCAGCTTTGCGGTCGATCCCTGGATTGACAACTACGAGGCGGGGCCACTGTAGCCCGAGTCACCGGCTTGATCTGGGCCGTTCAATCCCGTCACGGGCCCAGAGCATGCCCTGACGCACGATTTTCAAAAGCCAGACCGGCAGATATGAAAGCGCGAGCAACAACAGGTAACCTAGCGGATTGATTGATACAAAGAACCCACGGTAAACGTCTGGCGAGAGGCGTTCGCGCCCACCAACCCACCGCGCATATTCGATGACCTGATGGTTGAAGAGCCGCATGAGCAAGTGGCGGCGCGCCCCCGACGCCTGAGAGATCATCTCTTCAAGCGTGGCGCACAGGCAATGGCGCACGTTGGTACTGATCGTTTCGTTCATCGCACCAGGTATATCGCGATAATACGAACTGCACACTCGCGGTGAGCTGAGCGCGTCGGTTATCGCCAGCACACGCAACCACATGTCCTTGTCCTCGCCACGGCGGCAACGCTCTTGAAACAAACCGGCGTCGAGCAACATGTCGCGGCGAATAACAACCCCGGAAGGGAATACGGGACAGGCGTCAAGGTCGAGCCACGCAGAAACGAAGCTATCAAGATCCGACCGCCTGAAGTCCAAACCTTCGCAACGCACGCTATATGCATCACGCGTTACGACGCCGTTAGGCGAGACGCTCTCCCAGCCGGTGAAGAGAAATCCTATACGATCGAACGCTTGGGCCATGAGCTTGTTGCTCTCTTCGATGAAATCTTCATGCCAGCGATCGTCCGCGTCCAGGAGCGCAATCCAGCGCGATGTTGCAGACCGGATTCCAAGGTTGCGAGTTGCCGGGAGGCCTCTTTGCCTGGGATCCGTCCGGCGAAGCACGCGTATTCGCGAATCTTGAAAAGCCTTGATCCGTTCAAGGCTGCCGTCCGTAGAGGCATCGTCCACAACAATGATTTCGTCGACGGGCCTCGTCTGAGCGAGGACCGACGCGATCGCTCGCGCGATATAAGGTTCCTTGTTGTACAGCGGGATCACGGTAGCGATGGTGCTGGTTGTCATATGCAATCCCCCTCCTGTTGTGTACGTAGACCAGAAATGCGAATTAAACGAAACGCGCGTGCGACGCTATGACCGACCAGTATTGTTCAATCGAATTGCGGGTTCCGAAATCCCGCGCACGTTCCTTGCTGCGTCGCGAATACCTGGCGCGGATGTCCTCACGGCACCCGATACGGATCGCGTCTGCGAGCAGATCAGCTGAATTCACCGGGACCAGGATTCCGTATTCGGCGAGCGTTACCTCCGTGCATCGGGCCTGCATTTTTCCCGTCAAGATCTCCATCGGACCAGTATCACAATCCGTAGCAACAACTGGACATCCTAATGCCATTGCCTCAATCAGTGCGTTCGGAAACCCCTCCAGATTGGAAGAAGAAACGAACAGCCGCGCGGCCCCAACAATCGGATATGGGTTCTGCATGTGGCCCGGCAGGATGACGCGCCCTTCCAATCCGAGCCTCGATACAAGTCTCTCGAGTTCCCGGCGTTCCTCCCCCTCACCCAGGATAACCAAATTCTCGTTGATGCTCGATGATCGATAGGACTCGATCAGCAGCCGAAAATTCTTACTTGGAACCAGGCGTCCCAGACTCACGATATATGGTTCTGGAACTCTTGTGCTCGGCGTCTCCAACGCTCGTTCACAGATCCGATCCGTATCGACGGGATTGTAGATTACGCGAATCTTCGCTCCGTCGACGCCGAAATTCGCCATCAGATCGGCTCTAACCCCTTCGGATACAGCGATCACTTGGTCTGCATGCGGATATGTGAGCCGCATAATCACTTTGGTGATCACGGCACTCAGGCCGGCTCCAAAACGGCTGGTCGGGTAAGTACGCTCACTGACTATGCATGGATATTTGAGGATCTTGGAGGATAAGACGTTTGCACAGTTCGATCGGTTCAGGAAGCTTACAGTTACCGCAGGCGCCAAACCTCTCAGAAGCCGAGTAAGCGAAATCGTGCTCCAAAGGAAACTAAAGTTGGCATTGAGAACATGCTTTTGCACCCAAGGCGGCACGGCGTGCAGCTCTTCTTCGACGTCCAGAAGCACAAGATGGACAGCATAGCCTCTTAGGCGATCCTCAAGGTACGCCAGCACATCGACCAGGGCTCGCTCCGCGCCACCGGCAGTGAGCGAGTTGATAACGAAGACAATGCTCTGAGAGGCCGAGCGCATCTGATTGCAATCACTCATTTGCCCGCGACGCGCGCTTCCCGCGCGAGGCGACCAAGAAGGCGTGCAGCTCGAGCCGTGCCACGGCGGAGCTGCCGCCACTATTGGCACTCACGACACGAGCTCACTGTGCCGTCAACTGGTCTCGTACCCGGGACACGATGAGATCCACACCGACTCCGATGCAGAAACCCAACGCGTCCATTGCAAAGTCGATCCATCTCGCATGCCGACCCGCTACCCAGATCTGAAGCACCTCAAGCGCCGCCACAAAGTCGACGCCGGCCAATGGAACAAGCAGAGGGCGGGACCGATACCCGATAGAGAATAAGAGGCCTGAGATGCTGAAGGCCACCAAGTGCTCCACATTATGGGGCAGCACGGTTTCAAAGCGATACCTCGGCGAGCCGAGGGTCAAAAAGACCAGCGCCGCGGCGTAGAGCCACGCGATAGCGCGGGTCAAACGAGTGCTCATCCGATCCCCTTAGCCGGTTCGCACCGCAAGTCAATCCGCGGTCGCTATGGCGCAGAGCCTTCTACTCAAGACACTAAAGAGCCTTCGCACCGGGTTATCCTCGGTCACATAGTCATCGAGCGATGCCGGAAACAGTGTGCTCTGCCCGCGATCCAACCTTTCGACAAAGCGCTTCATCAGATGCCCCGCAAGTCGTCGGGAAATCTTATCGCGCGAATCACAGCAAACAGAGCGTTTTCACACACCCTGGGCCCCGAGCTGCCGGTTGACTTGCTCGGGGCGAACGTCGGCTTTCGGAGGAAGACCAGGCTATGGCAAGAGCCGCTATGCAGGCCCGACTGACCCGTAGCGTACAACTTGCGCGTATTGCGGCGCGTTGGGGATCGTTAGATGGCTACGGCCCGAAGCGCATCGCAACGACAACACGTTTTCTTCCTCGAGCGAGTTTCGATAAAAAGCGGCAGTAAGGTTTGAGCAGAGCGAACAGATGACATTCTCGTATCGCTTAGGCGAAAGTGAGACCTGAATGACAGTACTTATTACCGGCGGCGCAGGCTATATCGGCGGACATGCGGTTCTGGCGTTTCTAGATCGCGGAGAGATCCCGGTTGTCTTGGACGACTTGTCTACCGGCAGTCGAAGCGCAATTCCTTCGGAAGTACCATTTATCTTCGGCGACGTTGGAGATACTTCGCTATTGCTTCAAATTATTGAAGCGCACAAGATTGATGCAATTTTGCATTTCGCAGCGAAAATAGTCGTACCCGAGTCGATAGCTGATCCGCTCGCTTATTATTTGAACAACACTGCAAAGACGCGGGCTTTACTAGAGGCAGCAGTGAAAGGAAAAGTTAGATATTTCGTTTTCTCTTCAACGGCAGCTGTCTATGGTAATCCAAATAGAGCGACGGTGAATGAAGAAACCGTCCCGGCACCGCTGTCACCGTACGGGATGTCGAAGTTAATGTCCGAATTTATGATCCGTGATGTCAGCGCTGCTTATGGTCAAAAGCATGTAATCTTAAGATATTTCAACGTGGCGGGGGCCGACCCAAAGGGCCGCCATGGTCAATCTACGGCCAATGCCACGCACCTGATTAAAGTAGCAATCGAGACTGCACTTGGTCGACGGCCTTTCATGAATATCTTCGGCAATGACTACCCGACGCCGGATGGGACATGCGTCCGAGATTATGTACACGTTTCCGATTTAGCGTACGCCCACCTTCTCGCGCTCGATCAACTGCGGCTCGACGGAGTTTCTCGAACACTTAACTGCGGATATGGCCGGGGCTACTCGGTACGAGAAGTTGTCGAGGCGGTCAGGCGCGTCGCGGGCACTGACTTCGAAGTTCGTCAAGCGCCTAGACGGCCGGGCGATCCAGCCTCAATAATCGCCAGCAATGACCAATTGGTGAGGCTGGGTTGGAAGCCGGAACTGCATGATCTTTCGGTAATTGTTCAGCATGCCTTGGCTTGGGAAAAATCATGCGTGATCCGGGTGTAAGGACGGTCAGGGCGGCGCGCTGGCCGGAAAGAGCGAGGGGCTTCGGAGCGGAGCTATGCCCGAATCTGGGTGATGGGGCCGATCAGGCAGCGTGGCTTTGCTGGGCCGTGATGACCTCGATGCCGTCGGCAAATCTGACACCGGCGACGATCTTCGGCAACTGATTTGTTCCTTTGAGTCGGCACCAGGTTTTCGAGGCGGCGCCGCCGCACATGATCAGGGGAATGATTTTTCTGTTCATCGCGTTCTGCCGCTAAAGCCTGTGATACTCACGATACCATTTTGCAAAGGAGGCAATGCCGTCTTCGATTGACGTCGAAGGCCGAAAGCCGATGTCGCGCTCAAGCTCCGCTACATCCGCGTAGGTCGCCTCGACGTCACCCGGCTGCATCGGCAGCATCTCCTTGATTGCCGTCCTGCCAAACTCCTGCTCCAGCAGCGATACCACATACATCAATTCTTCCGGCCGATTGTTGCCGATATTGTAAACTTTCCACGGGGCGGCGCTGCTTGCCGGATCGGGCCGGCTGCCATCCCAATCCGGGCGGCCCTGGGGCGGCCGATCGATCAGGCGCACGACAGCCTGGCTGACATCGTCGATATAAGTAAAGTCGCGCCGCATCTTGCCATGGTTAAAGAGCTTGATCGGCTGGCCGGCCAGGATCGCCTTGGCAAAGATGAACATCGCCATGTCCGGGCGGCCCCAGGGGCCATAAACCGTGAAGAAGCGCAAGCCGCTTGCGGGAATGCGGTACAGATGGCTGTAGGCATGTGCCATCAGTTCATTAGCTTTCTTTGATGCGGCATAGAGGCTGATCGGGTGATCGACATTGTCCTGCACCGAAAACGGCAGTTTGGTGTTGGCGCCGTAGACGGAAGAGGATGACGCGAAGACCAGATGTTTGCAGCCGTTGTGGCGGCAACCTTCCAGCACGTTGATGAAGCCCTCGATATTCGCATCGACATAGGCGTGAGGATTTTGCAGCGAATAACGGACGCCGGCTTGGGCAGCAAGATGCACCACGGCTGGAAATCGATGGTGCTTGAACAAGGACTTGGACGCTGCACGGTCCGCTAGATCAAGCTTGACAAAAGTGAACTTCGAATTGCGCTTGAGAAGCTCGAGCCGCGCTTCCTTCAGTTTCGGATTGTAATAATCGTTGACGCTGTCGACGCCGACGACCTCGCGTCCATCAGACAACAGCCGTTGCGCGACGTGGAATCCGATGAAGCCTGCGGCTCCGGTGATCAGTATGGTATTGTTCGGCATGTTCGTTCCGGACTTTTCTCAGAGCCGCCAAAGCTCGATGCCGGAGGGCATGGAGGCACGATCAAGATTGGTCTTCACGTCGAGCACAAGGCCTGAGCCATCCCGCAGCAGCCGTTGCACAAGCGGCCAGCCGCCATCGACATAGGGCTGGTGGGCGACGGCCAGGATGACGGCATCGGCAGGCTTTAGGGCATCAAGCTCTGTCAGCGTCACGTCATATTCGTGCTTGGCATCGGCGGCATTGGCCAACGGATCGTGCACCTGCGTGGTCAGCCCGAAGGACTGCAGCTCGCGGATGATATCGATCACCCGGGAATTGCGGGTATCAGGGACGTCCTCCTTGAACGTTAGTCCGAGCACGGTCACGATGCCGCCCTGCGCCTTCCGCCGCAAAAGTCCGCGCACGCATTCGCGCGCAACGCGCTGGCCCATGCCGTCATTGATGCGCCGGCCGGCCAGAATGACCTCCGGATGATAGCCCGCTTTTTCGGCGCAGTAAGTCAGGTAGTAAGGGTCGACGCCGATACAGTGACCGCCGACAAGCCCCGGCTGGAATGGCATGAAATTCCATTTTGTCCGTGCAGCGGCGAGGACGTCGCCGGTATCGATGTTAAGCGCCTGGAAGATCAGCGACAGCTCGTTCATGAATGCGATGTTGAGATCGCGCTGGGTGTTCTCGATGACCTTTGCGGCTTCGGCGACCTTGATCGAGGGCGCACGGTGAATGCCTGCGGTGACGACCGACTCATAGACCTCGGCGACGATGTCAAGCGTCTTTTGGTCCTGCGCCGAAACTACCTTGGCAATCGTCTCGAACCGGTGCTGCTTGTCGCCTGGATTGATCCGCTCCGGGGAATATCCAATCGCAAAATCGACGCCTGCTTTCAGACGCGAGACTTGCTCTAGGATCGGTACACAGTCTTCTTCGACGGCGCCGGGATAAACGGTCGACTCGTAGACGACGATGTCGCCCGTCTTGAGCACGGCACCGACGGAGCGGGATGCTGCGATCATCGCGCTCAAATCCGGCTGCCGCACCTCATCGATCGGCGTCGGCACGGTGACGATGTAGAAATCCGATTCCCGCATCGCTGCGGGATTTGCGGAAAGAACCAGCGAGGCCTGGTGCAGATCCGCGCCCTCGACCTCACGGGTCCGGTCGATGCCTTCCTTGAGTTCGGCGACGCGCCTTGCATCCAGGTCAAATCCGACGACCGGAACTCCCGATCGCGCAAAAGATACCGCGACCGGCAACCCGACATATCCAAGCCCAATAACCGCAATCTTCCGGCCGTGCGCCATAAATTGATATTCCAGGCTTTCGCGACGCCATTGACGCCACTCTGCTAACTGCTTAGCCACCGTATGGTGGAGACCGCAAGGGGGGCGCGACCAGGAGGTCGTCGGGGGTTGGTCCGGCGCCGGTCCAGGTTGCTAGACGCAAGGGGATTGCGCCCGGCGCGCTCGCCTTGATTAATGTTTGAAACATGAGCGAGCCCGGTCGGGAATGCGAGCGACTTTAATTCTTACCTTCCGAATCCTGGTATCGCTGGCGCTGCTTTACCTTGCCCTCCGCGGCATCAACGTTACGGCGATCCAGGCCCGTCTGAGCCAGATCAATCTTGGCTGGATCGGCCTTGGCATCTTAATCACGGTGTTTCAGATCTTCCTGGGCGCGCTACGGTGGCGTGAGATCTCCGCATTGTGCGAGGCCCCGCTGAGCGATCTACATGTCCAAACCGATGCCCTCAATCGGCAAAACCGGACAACCGGCACTTCCGAGATTACCCATGCTTCCCTAAAGACACCCGCGCACTGATCAAGACAGCGCAGGATCACGACTCCCCGATCCGGATTGTCGAAGTGGTCGTGGCCGTCAACGAAAATCGCAAAAGGGCAATGGCCCGCAAGGTTGCATCGGTATTTGGCGGAACGCTTCGAGACAAGACTGTCTGCGTCCTCGGGCTGACGTTCAAGCCGAACACCGATGATCTACGGGAGTCACCGGCCATCCCCCTGATCACCGCCCTTCAGGATCTCGGCGCGAAGATCAAAGCCTACGATCCGGAGGGCATGGAGCAGGCGCGCGCGGAATTATCGGACGTGACGTATTGCGATGTACCTTACAGCTGCGCCGAGGGAGCCGACGCTTTGGTGATTGTGACAGAATGGGAGCAGTTTCGCGCTCTCGATCTAGCTCGCCTGAGGCGTGCAATGGCCAACCCCGTAATCATAGATTTGCGTAATATCGATCGACCGGAAGAAATGACATCTCAGGGTTTTCGGTACGAGAGCGTTGGACGGATCTCTCGGAAGGCACCGATCTCTGGGCCGACTGGGAATCCCGCAGGCTGAGACTTCGCATCCGAGGAGGCCGTTCGGGCCTCTAAGTGCGTCTCTCAAACCGCTGTTGGCCTTTCACGGCGGCTATCTAGGAGTTCTCCTCCAAATGCTAGTAAGTTCGGTTGTCTGCGATTCTCTGGTGCGCGGAGATCTTCGATATCGACCTTGTATCGCGTCAGATAAACGGGGCTACTCACCTCGTACGCTACTTAGCACCGGCAGCTTGGAGTCCAGAAACCGTGTCAACATTGCTGCCTTGATAAATTTCAAATGGGAGATCATGGTCGCGAGCTCGCTGAGACGACGCTCACCATTTTTGATCTCTAAGTTAAAGAGGCTTTGGTGGTGGTCGTTGAGCGACTCGCGCTCCATGTATTCATCCGTAGCAGTGCCCATAGTGACGGCTGCGAGTGCTAAAGCGTCATCGACCCGCCGACTGAGTCCTACTTTTTCCTTCTCTGCGTCATCCAACACAGTTTGGATTGCGGCCATTATGGATGCAATGCGCACTCGATCCGTTTCCGCATCGCGATCAGCCAAACGGATCTTAAATTCGCGGTTGTTAGATTGACTTCTGAGAAAATTGTGAACGCGAGCTCGCAAGAACAGCTGGAACATTCGCGCAATCCCGATCTTGGGCAGGTTTGAATACCGGATAATTGAATTATAACCTGCCCAAAGCCGCCCGACCACCCATCTCTAAAAGTGCATCGCAGGTGGCCCGGGCGTCCAAGCGCACTAAGCTTTCGAAGGTTAGAAGACCAAAAAGGCGCGGAAAACCGGGACACCTCTCGCGTCGGCCCGGCTCTGGCCGGCGCTTCACCCTGGCCCGCGCGACGGGCAAAGCCCCTAGGGCTCTTCCAGAAGGATGGGACCTATCGGCGCAGTCCAAGCGGCGTCACTTGGCAGTGACAGGGCCAATAAAAGGAAATACCTTGTGGTGCGCGAGGGATCTAGACGCACAGCCGAGATGCTGCGCGGCTGGAGACACGTGAGCCAATGAGGCGCTTGCCGCCCGCGCACCACCTAGGCTCGTGGAATCTGCACCTTCTCTCGGCTAGCGGGCCTACACGTCGATACGATCGCTAGCAAGATCGGCCACCGCGTCGGCAATCAGCACCCTGCCTACATGCTTCAATTGATACTTAGGCGAGCGGAGCGAAACGGCGCAGCCTGGCGAAATGAGGCTGAAGAAGGCTCAATTTTTTGTTAGTCTTTCTAAGTTGGCTTCTGCGATAAAAGGCAAATTCATGTCCGGTTCCCAAACTGCCAAATCCGAAAGATACGTAGGTAGATTTTCTAATTGTTGTCTTGCGCGTGCGGTATTTGCCCATTGCGCTTGTACATCTAATGTTCAGTTGACTTAACCACCGCGTATTATGGTCGCATGTTCTACAAATCCTTAGCCGTTACTGCTTGGGGAATGCTGGCCTTTATCGTGTATGCAACGATTTCTCCGGTCCAGGATCGGCCGACCCTGCCGACGTCCTCCGCTTTTGAACATTCAATAGCCTTTGCGGTGCTCGGTATCTTGTTCTGCCTCGCGTATTCTCGGCGAGTCATTCTTGTGTGGCTGGTTGTGCTTGGCAGCGCCGTTACGCTGGAATTACTCCAATTCTTCACGCCAGATCGTCATGGTCGCGTTCGCGACGCGATCGAGAAGATGGCAGGTGGTGCCTTTGGCATATTAGCAGCGAGAGCGATGCTCTATTTCAAACAAGCCAACCGCTGGTTTGCGAACTAGCCGGTGACGTAAAGTCCATGCTGGTATAGTTTCCGCCTCGCTATCCTCGCCAAGTCATTCTGGTGTGCATACCATTTCGTCCATGCTCGCGTTCAGGACGCGATCGAGAAGATGGCAGGTGGTGCTTTGGCAGATTGGCAGTAAGAGCGCCGCTCTATTTCAAGCAAGCCAACTGCTGGTTTACGGCCCAGCCGGTGCCGTAAAGCGCACCCGCAATTGAGGCGGTGACTGTTCCGCGGACAGCGGCGTCAGCGCCAGTGTTCCCCCCAGAAAAAATGTAAGTCCGTCCCGGCGGTTAGACCGGGACGGAGAGTGAGTTATAATAAAAGTGGTTGCGGTAGAGTCGAGATGTGGCGCGGTGGCTTTAGGTTCGAACATATCTGTTCCCGCCTCTTTCGTCTGGCGGTGCCTCACTGGTTCGACCATGGCTCCGTTTCCACATCCCGCTCATCGAACCGGACATGCAGATCTCCCGCATCCGGCTCTCGGACAAGACCTCACGCCTTCG
>WNFC01001916.1_pt1 | contig 22161 bp, 17 predicted proteins | sample 5400541 | NCBI WGS metagenome assembly WNFC01 (sample SAMN13153342, study PRJNA577476) | soil metagenome | isolation source: 120 cm saprolite under Douglas fir tree site 2 hole 2 replicate 1 | place: USA:California | collected 2015-04-18
GATCGATGCCATGGCCGCCATGGTTTCGCAAGTCCGGGACGGTCACTTCACTCACGTCGCCGTTGGATCACGCGTAAGACGTGTGGCACGCCGGCGCAGGTCAGGCGCGCACCCACCGACCGGTTCCAAAGCAGTGTTCCGAAATTGGTCGAGGTTGTTTTGTGGTACTCAAAAAGGCACTCAATCATCCCGAAACGTCACGTACAGAGCGGGCACACGCAGGACGCGAACCAATCTCAGAATGAGCAGCTGGATACCCAGAAGCGGGCTCCGCCCGTGCCTGGCAGGCAAGGGTGTCCGGGGTTCGAATCCCCGATGCTCCACCAACATTTGAACTCGAAACTGGCGCTCGTAGGTACTGAGTGCCAGGTTTTGAGGGATGTGACCACTAAAGCTGACTATTTGCTCGCGGGCAAGTGGTCGGCGAGTCAAGTCCAGCACGTGCGACACCAATTCTGAACTCAGAGCCTCTGTGCCGCGGAAACTTGCGTGTGACCCGGTTTGCCTGTTGACCACTAACGGCTGGACGGCAAGGCAGCCGCGGGGATCGTGCGGGAGGCCCTAGCGTCGACCTGGCCGCGTGCGATTCCCTCGAAGAGACATCTCGCCACTTGACCGGGACGGGGGCCGGCCGGCCCGGCCCGCGTCCCAACGGATAAACGTCTTTTGTTAGTTCGCGGTGTTCGCGAAGGGGTCGGCCGGCCCCTTGGTGGCGATGGGTTGCGCCATGACGAAGAACGGCGCGAACTTGGTACCCGAGGCGGTCAACCCCTCGTAGTCGCCCACGAAGAAGCCGCCCGCGTTCGGCGCGGTGGTCATGTCGAAAGAACCCGTCGTGCTGAGGAGGGTCTGCCCACCTGCGGACCAACTTTTGGCCGCCGTGCAGTCGCTCTTGGCCTGACAATGGACGATGAACGCATCGGTCAGCCCAGGCTTGGAGGCCGTCGCATTCTGCAGGTTGTAGTACGTGACGCCAACCGTGCCGTCGGAGGCCAACGAGAGCTGCGGTGTAAAGGCCGGAGCGCTACCTGGGGTCTGGTCGATGCGAATCGGCTGGCTCCAGGTGAGCCCACCATCGGTGGACTGCGAGAAAGCGATCGCCGCTAGCCCGGTGAACCGTCCGTCCTGCCAGGCGACGTAGAGGGTGCCCGTCGGGCCTGCGGCCCACGCCGGCAGAATATCGCCCGTCCGCACGGCCTGGCCGTTGATGGTCACTGGTGCATCCACCAGTGAGCTGACAATGGTAGGTCCGGACCATGTCGTGCCCCCATCAGCCGAGCGGATCAGGGCGACATTGAACGTATTCGGGCTGATCCGTTCCCGCTGGCGGTTGACGATCAGATCGAAGCCGTCGATTAGCACGCCTTTGGCTGGTCCGGCTGCAGGGACTACGACCTGATTGCCGATGGTCTGATTCTGCTCGCCGGGGTCGAAAATCATTCGGCCGTGGCTCCACGTCACGCCGCCGTCCGTTGTCTTCGAGAACATGGCCGGGCCACGGAAGGCGCGAGAGAAGGTAAATGCGCTCGGGTTGGCGTTCGTGCTCGGCGAGACCAGGCGGTCCCACACGCCGTAGGCGACCTTCGCCAAGACGGGGTCGGCAGTGATCGACTCCTTGTCGTTCAGCACCGTGAATGACGTGTCGAGCTCGAGCGTGACCGGCGTCTTCCAACTTTGGCCGCCGTCAGTCGAGCGGCTGACGATGATCGAACTCGCACCGCCGAAGCCCGGGCCGTCTGCGTTGAAGGAATCGCTGATCGAATAGACGATCTTGCCATCGGCCGAGAAGCTCACCCATGGGTCAGTGGCGCGGTTGAAGAAGCCAGGTGAACCCGATGTGGCACCTTCACAAATGCTGAACTGGGGTTGCTGCTTCGCCAGCTTCCAGTTGGCGCCACCATCAGTCGAAACCACGTTGGTCAGGCCATTCGAACCGCCGTCGTTCCAGCGGTCCTGCTGGAAGCTGGCCACCAGGTGCGACGGGTTGGTCGGGTTGACCGCAACATACGGCTCGACCTCGGCGTCAGGGTAATTCGTGCTGCCCAGTGCGGTTTGCTGCGCAACCTGCTGTTTGCAGACTGTCGAGCTGCCCAGTGGATTGTCCACGACCTGAACCGGCGTGCTGGCGCTCAGGGCCGTGGCTAACGCGGTCGTTGCGCTGGCCAGGATGGCAAGCGCGCTGAGTGATGCTGGCCAGACTCGTCCAGCAACGCCAAGGCGAGACAGTAGCGGGGTCCTCATGTGTGCATCTCCTTCACATGAACAACGACGGAATGCGGTCCGTCGCTATGCTAGCCGCGACCTTTCGCAAGTCCCGGCCCGCTGAAGTAAGATCGTCGCGTCAGGCAGCTTGTCCGGCCTGACATTGACAACCGCATACTCGCGGCGGAGAAACAGGGAAAGTCCGGTGTAAAGCCGGCGCTGTGCCGCAACGGTGAGTGCGACCACGTGTCCACGAGTCCGAAGGCCTGCCTCCGTCTCGAGCCATCGTCCTTCGAGCGAGAGGGCGCGGGCTGTACCGTGTTGACAATCCCCCCTCGGCCTCGAAGAGCCAGGGGTTTTTCTGTTTGGAACACAACCATACGCGCGGACCGGGCGAGTCGCGCCTGCAGGAAGTCATCGGACGCGTCGCGCCGCTCGAGCAGGCGGCCCAGATCGAGGCGCGTCGACGGCAGGATCAACTGACCAAGCCGCCCGGCAGCCTGGGCCGGCTCGAAAGGCTCGAGCATAACCACGGTTTGACCACGCTGGACCTCGTCGAAGACCCCCGCCACCAACCGATCGGTCACATATTCGAGCACCACCGATTGCAGGGAGAATGCGGCCGCTCCTGGCATCGGCGCGCTCCGCGAGCGAGCGGCGGCGCAGCGCCTCGACCGCCTCCAGGGCCGCCCCTCGACCTACGCTTGGTCCCAGCTCGGCAATTATCTGGCCGATGCTTACTGGCTCCCCGTCGACCGCGAGCAAACGCAGTACCTGTTGCTCCAGGGCCGAGCTGCGGTCGACCTGCTCGGCCAGCAGCCGCCGAATGCCCGCGAAGACGTTGCCGTCTCCAGCCTCTGGCAAAAATGTGCCGATATCACCTCTGAAGAGCTCGCGGATGGTCTCGCCTACCACCTTGAGCGCCAGGCCATTGCCACCGTAGCGCGCGTTCAGCTCACCCCACTCCTGGCTGGTGCCGTCCAGTTTGTGGGAGGCCAAGAGCACCTGCGCTTCGGGGACGCCGAGACCGCCCAGGTGGAGAGCGCGGACGGCGCCGCCACCGAGCACGGCCAGCTCCGGCGGTGCCTCGCGGCTTGTCAGCACCAGGCAGCTCTCATGCGACGCTTCGCCTATAGCCTGGAGCAGCCGACCGTAGCCAGCCATGCCTTCGCGATAGCTGCCCTCGCGCTGGGCGGTTCAAAGAGGGCCTCGGAGTTATCGAGCACGAACAGGCACCGCCGGTCTCGCAACACCTGCAGGAGGACCCCGATCCGCTGCGACTCGGCCGACGGCGGCACCAACTGCTGGTCGGACAGGAAGCCGATGGCGCCGGCCAGCCATTCGCTCACCGGTGGCGCATCGCGCAGGCTGCGCCAGTAGACGCGCTCGAAGCTGGGCGCCACCTTTTGTCCCAGCCTGGCGAGCAAGCTCGTCTTGCCGATGCCGCCCATGCCCAGCAGCGCCACCAACCGACAGCGCTCGTCGATCACCCAACGCTGCAGCAGCGTCAGCTCGGTCGTCGCGTCCGACGAAGTACGTGGTATCGGGGGCCTCACCCCAGTCCTGGGCGCGCTTGACCGCACCAGGCCCCGGTTCCGCGGCAGCCACGGCCTGGAACGCGTCATTCGCCCCTCCAGGGGTCGGAGCCGCGTGGGCCGCGAGCAGCCTGGCAAACCACTCGTCGTCGAACGGAGTGTGCATCCGCGGCGCCTCTTGCTCAGCTGCCGCCCATAGCCCGCGCGCCTCCGACGCTTCCTGGCCGGCGGTCAGCCCGGCTTCCTCGAGCATCGCGCCTATAAGCGCCTGCAGCCTGTTCGGCGGTCGGGTAACTTAGGCCGGACTCCCAGTCCTGGAGCGAGTTGCGGCTAATGCCAGCCCGAGTAGCTAGGTCTCGCTGGAACAATCCCGTTCGGCCGCGGTGGCGCAAGAGCAAGCCACGAAACGACTCTGGCGGGGGCGGGGTGTCCATGACGTGCCCGAGAGCACCGCGCAGTCTACCTGAAGGTCAGCGCATTGAGGCTGCCCGTTCTGGATTCGTCCGGAATATGAACCGCGACAGCCCAGTGGCATCGCACCACCGCGTGATGTGATGGTCAATGCGTGACTGTGACGGTGTGGAACTCGCTGGTAACCAGCAGTTTGCGCTGATCGCAAATCAAACAAAGGGCAACACGATGTCTCAATCAACCATCCCACCAGAGCTCGCACTGAAGATTCAAGATAGTCAGCAGAGTGTTGGACGCGAACCTGACGGTCCAGGCAGACGCATTGGGAAGGTTGGTGAGTTCACGTTCATTGCGCCGCTCAAGGCCGGAGGCGCCGAGAAATTTCGCCAGCGTTTGGCAGCCTCCCAGGCACAGGCGGGCTATTACGAAGGCCAACTTGGGACAGTTCATGACTTGCGCATAGTGCTCTTTGACAACGACACGCGGATGTTGTTCGCCGCTACCTATGACAGCGATTTCCGGCCGTATGTCGCCGATGTCATTGCCAAGGCGGCACCCTGGCTTGACGAGATGTTCCTCGATGTTCTTGAGGGCTACGCTGGCGCAAATGATCCAGGTTTTATTGAATGGGTTGCCACGTACCAGATCGAGGCTGATGTCTGGTACGCATCAAACCCGGACTTGACCGCCACGGATATTGCAAAAGCCGGAAAGATGACGAAAGCGTTCGAAACGCTATTGGATGTGGCATCGAGTTGAGCGAGCTGCTTCGATGACGCAATCACCCATCCCCTCGCTGCAACTGGACGACATTCAGGGCATCATCTTGCGGGATCATCCCGTTCCATACTTCGGGGCATACCTCCTGCTGCGTATCGACAACCCAGTCGACGGCTGCTCGCTGCTGCGTCGCCTCGCGCCGAGGGTGGCCTCCGGGATCAACTGGCAAGATCACACCGACAGTGCCTGGTTCAATGTGGCTTTCACCTTTGAGGGACTTAAGGCGTTGGGCGTGCCGGAGGCTAGCCTCCAGAGCTTCGCCCCCGAGTTCCGACAGGGCATGGCAGCGCGTGGCGAGCGACTGGGAGACGTGGGAGAAAGCGCTGCCAACAACTGGGAAAAGCCATTCGGGACGACGGAGGTGCATGTCGCGCTTTCATTTTTCTCGAGCGACTGCGCGGCACTCCAGCCTTTGCTACAGCTAGCGCAGCGCAGTCAAGACGACCTGCTTGGTCTCTCGGTCATCTACCGGGTCGACATTGCCATGTTGCCAACGACACGCACTCATTTTGGCTACAAGGATGGCATTGGCGTCCCGTTGATTGAGGGAAGTGGGTCGACCGGTTACCCCGGTCAAGGTCCGGCCATCAAGGCGGGCGAGTTCATTCTGGGCTACCCGGACGAGACCGGGAATCTGCCTGCCATGCCGCAGCCTGAAATCCTCGGACGCAATGGTACCTATCTGGGTTTTCGCAAGTTGCACTCACGCGTAGCCGCATTCCGCCAGTACTTGCAAGCGAACGCGCGGAGCGATGCTGAGCAGGAACTGCTCGCGGCGAAGTTGGTCGGGCGTTGGCCCAGCGGCGCTCCGTTGGTGCTCGCGCCCGAACGAGACGACCCGGCGCTCGGCGCTGATGCCCAACGGAACAACGACTTCCTCTATTACGACGGCGATCCCCACGGTCTCAAGTGTCCCCTTGGGTCACACATCCGGCGTTCGAATCCGCGCGATGCATTGAAGGATCAGGGCGCCGTGGTGAACTTGCATCGCATCCTGCGTCGCGGTGCGACCTACGGTCCGATGCTGCCGGATGGCGTGCTGGAAGACGACGGCGTCGACCGAGGAAGCATTTTTGTCTTTATCGGCAGCAGCCTGTCGCGGCAGTTCGAGTTCGTGAAATCGCAGTGGCACAACGATGGCGGCTTCATCGGTCTGGATCAGGAGCGAGATGTGATTGGAGGGGCAAATGACGGCTCCGGCACCTTCACCATCCCTGAGCGTCCCATCCGCAGGCGATTGCACGGCCTGCCACGCTTTGTCGTTACCCGAGGCGGCGAGTACTGCTTTATGCCAGGGATCCGCGCACTCCACTGGCTGGCAAATCTTCATTCCTAAGAGAGACACGCTAACCATGTCCGATCACCTGTCGGGTCACCGGGCTCTGTCGGATCCGGCCATCGACCTCACGGACCTCTACGCCTTCCCGAGCCCTTCACGGCCGGGTTACCTCGTACTCGTGCTGAATGTTTTTCCCTTTGCTCGGCCGGGCGCCCTCTTTTCTGACGAGGCCAGCTATCGGTTGCGGCTCCGACCCGTCACGACAACGCCGAGCGGCTTCGAAGTCGGCACGCACGAATACGCCTTCACGTGTACGTTCGCGGCGCAGGCAGGCACGTGCATCCTCCCGAACGGTGCGGCGGTCTCATTCCGCGTGAACGAGGTGACGGCCAGCGACCCTGACGGCGTGCGCATCTTCGCCGGATTGCGGCTGGACCCCTTCTTCATGGACGTGCCCAGGGAGGTGGAAACGCGAGCGAGTCGACGAATCGCCTTCCAAGCACAGGGAACCAACACGCTGGATGGTCTCAACATTCTGAGCATTGTCGTCGAGTTCGACGTCGCTAAGGTGCTCGGGCAAGCGCCGGGAACGATGTTCGCCGTCGCCGCGGAAGCGGTCACCTCCGGGGATTCCCCGGAGCGGCTGGAACGACTCGGTCGCGCGGAGGTGAAGAACATTCTCCTGTCGGACAACGGAGTCGACTCGATCAACCGCGAGCACGATATTCGTGATCATTACAACCAGGATGATCCGTTCCAGGTGACGACGGTTCATCTTGGCACGTACCGTGCGCGGCTGAACGCCAACCTGGCCTTCTTCGACAGCCTCGACGGCAAGCTCGACTGGCCCCTGAAGTCGGATGGGGCTCATCCGCTGACCGAGCTAGTGCTCGCCGATTTCCTGGTCGTGGACGTACGGAAACCTTTTGCGGAGGACAGCTATCTCGAGATCGAGCGGGCCCTGTTACAGGGTCAGGCGCACGCGAGCTGCGGCGGTCGGTCGCTCAACCAAGACGTGATCGACAAGCTGTACACGCTGATCGTCACCGCGGGCAATGGACCACGCGTCAGCGACGGTGTCCATCAATCAACTGTGCGGGCGTCGCAGAGTTTTCCGTATCTGGCGCCGCCAAACCTGGATCCGCCCGATCTCGATCCTCGGAGTTCTTTGAGGCCTGGCGCGGGCAATCTGGGTCCGCGCGGCAATCTCGGCTAATCGTGGGGGGCCACCGAGGCGCGCGTCGAGCCGGAGATCCACGCGGCTGGGCCGTGCTCCTCGACGGCACCCAGGGCCAGCAGCCCAGTTCGCCTCCGGCGGACCGCTCGCTCGAGCACGGACAGAGCGTATGTGACACCACGAATGGCTTTCTGCGGAACACTCCCATTGAGAGTATCGAGGCCGATATCCCGAGCGTCATGCGGCGCTATGACTTCATTCCGGATTCGGGCGGGCCAGGTCGACATCGCGGCGGCTGTCCATGCGTATGGAATTTCAGGTATTTCATTCCGATACGGTGGTGACGGCGCGCGGCCAGGAACGGTTCAAGATTCAACCGTGGGGGGTAGCCGGCGGGCAGTGCGGAACAACCGGGTCTGCGGTGGTGAACCCCGACACACCACTCGCGCGCGACATTGGCAAGATCGATGCGCTGCCACTTGGACCTGGCGCCGTCGTGCGCATCTGCGGTCCGTCGGGGGGTGGGTATGGCGACCCGTTCGACCGCGCGCCCGACCTCGTGGCGCTCGACGTACGGGCCGGACTGGTCTCTGATGCGGCCGCGCGCGAGAGTTACGGAGTCGTCCTGGTCGACGGCGGCGTTGAGCCTCGGGCAACCTCGGACCTGCGGGCGGATATGCGGGCACAGCGTGGGCCACGCCGGGAGTTCGACTACGGCCCGTTTCGTGAGCAACTGGAGGCGCGCTGGCCGGTCGACATCTCAGCCGAGTGCGCGCTGCTGGCGAACTCGCTGCCCCCCGGTTTCAGTGCGCGATTATGCCAAGCACACGATGTACGACGCGATTCGCCGGGTCGCGCGACCGGCGGGCAACTCTGGCCGACCTGGACCAGGCGTGGCAAGCGTTACGACAGCGACTCAGCCGCGCCTTGGGTAACCCTCACGAGACGCCCAGCAGCGAGCCCACCAACGGGGGTCTGACCGAAACCCACTTGTGCTGGCGCTCGTAGGCACGCGCGATCTGGAACAGCATGGCTTCGCCGAACGGCCGGCCGAGCAACTGGAAGCCGACTGGCAAACCCGCACGTGACATGCCACACGGCACACTCAGAGCCGGTTGGCCGGTGATGTTGGCCTGGAACGTGTGGTGCACCATGGCCGTGATCGGCGTACCATCCGCACCGTCATCTCGGGGCGCCGAGAGTTTGTCGAATGGCGCGGTGGTGACGGGCAGCGTGGGCCACAGCATGGCATCCAGATGATTCGACTCAAAGGCGACCCTGAAGTTCTGGCGGAGTAGCGCGCGCGCCCGCTGGGCCGTGAGGTAGTGCGTCGCCGGGATGAGCTCACCCAACTCGGTCAGCAGCCGGACCGACGGGTCGTACCTGGCGGCATGCGCGCGTAACCGGCGGCGGTGGAGTGTGCTCGCTTCGGCAAGCATCACCGTGAGTCCGGTCGGGCCAAGCAGCTCGAGATGCGGCAACATTACCGGCACGATCGTCGCGCCCAGTCCCTCGAGCTCGCTGATGACCCCGTCGACCAGCGCGCGGATGTCGTCAGACACCCCGGGGTAGAAGAAGTAGTCGCGTTCAATACCAATCGTCAGGCCGCCGACGCCCGACTCGAGCTGCGCGCGATAGTCCGGCACTGGCTCGGCGACGCTGCCTGAATCACGTGGATCGTAGCCAGCCATCGACTGGAGAAAGATTGCGCAGTCCTCGACAGTCCGCGTCATCGGGCCGACATGGTCGAGGGACGTCGAGAGCGGCACGACGCCATACCGACTGACGCGACCGAACGTCGGCTTCAAGCCAACAATGCCTTCGATGCTTGCCGGCACGCGGATCGATCCGCCGGTATCGGTGCCAACGCCGGCGAATGCTGAGCCCACCGCCACGGCGACGCCCGAGCCAGTGCTCGATCCGCCCGGATAGCAGGCGAGATCCCAGGGACAGCGGGTTGGTGGTTGATCGACGCCATACGCAAACTCGTGCGTGTGCGATTTGCCGATGATGATCGCGCCCGCATCCGCGAGCAGCCGCACCACGGTCGCGTCGTAGGTCGGGACGAAACCGGCCATCACTTCCGAGCCGGCTTCGGTAGGCACACCGGCCGTGTAGCAGATGTCCTTAACCGCGACCGGCACGCCATGCATCGGCCCGCGCCAGCGGCCGTTGGCCAACTCGCCATCCAATCGTGCGGCGTCCGCGCGAGCGCTGGCGGCCATGACCGTGGCGTAGGCGTGCACGACCGGCTCCGTCTCGTCGATCCGCCGCAGCGTCGCCTCGACCAGGTCGGCGGACGACACCTGGCGCGCTTTGACCTGCTCGCCCGCGGCGGTCAGGCTCAGCTCAGGGAGCCCCGTCATGCCACCTCGGATCGAACTCGACGATGGGATTGAAGTCGTCCAGGTCCACCAGGTCCAGAACCTCCATGGAGCCGAGTTGATCGGCCAGGGCTACCGCCAGCTGCGCCAGATCTTCGGGGATTACGGTGATGCCGGCCACGCCGGCGAGGATCAAAACGACATCGGGCGGGACCGGCGCGGCCGACCGCGGCGTCAGATAGCTCATCGGGTCAGCAGGCCGTAGAACTCCGGGCGGCGGTCCTGCAACAAATTGGAGCCAAAGAAGTCCAACGTGCGGGCCCGTTCCAGGTCACCATGCAGGTCGACTGTGGCCGTCACCAGTCCTTCTTCGTGGCCGTTCTCCGCGACAATCTTGCCGGTCGGGGCGATAATGCGCGAGTGGCCGTAATAGTTCGGACAACCGTCCGTTGGTGGCCGGAAGACCTGGTTCGCGCACACCATCCACAACTGGTTGGCAAAGGCGTTCGACCGGCTGACCAGGTCGTAGCAATAGCCGTAGTAGTCCGTTTCAGGATCCTCGCCCTTCATCGGCCAGGCGGTGCTCAGGCTGGCTATGGTCGCCCCCTGCAGGGCGAAGGCCCGGGTGATCTCCGGAAAGCACAAGTCGTAGCAGATGAACATGCCGATCTTGCCAAGCGGGGTCGGGAACACGGACAGGTGGTCGCCCGCACCAAACACCGGCCGCTCGCCCTGGTTGTGCAGCTTGCGGAACACGCCGATGACGCCACTCGGACCCACCAGCACGGCCGAGTTGTAGATGACGTTGCCGTCCAGACTCCGCTCGGCCATGCCCGCCTGAATGAGCATGCCGTGACGCGCGGCGTACTCCTGCAACACGCAGGTGGTCGGACCCGGAATCGGCTCCGCGGCACTCCGGAAGTACTGCAGCTGCTCGGCCATTTCTGGTGACCCTTTGCCGGGCGTCTGCCAGGTATAGCCGTGCACCGATGCCTCGGGGAATACCAGGAAATCGACGCCTCGGCCGGCGGCTTCATCGATCAGCTCGCGATACTTCTTGAAATTGCGGACATAGTCATGTGAACTGTGTAGGGAGGCTGCGCCGAGCGTGGTTTCGCGCCCCTTCAGCACAGCAGCTTAGACCAGCGCCGGTTCGGAGTGCGGCGCAGACGGTTGCGCGAAAGTCTGGTGGATGAGCGGCTCGACAGACGGCTGGTAGTAGATTTCCTTGTCCGCCAGCAGACCATAGAACTCGGGGCGACGGTCCTGCAGGAGGTTCAGTCCAAAGAAGTCCAAAGTGCGGGCGCGCTCCATCTCGTCCTGCAAATCGGCCGTCGCCGTCACCAGACCCTCTGCATAGCCGGAGTCGGCCACGATCTTGCCCGTCGGTGCGATGATGCGCGAGTGGCCATAGTAGTTGGGGCAGCCCGGCTCCGGCGGCCGCATGACCTGGTTCGCGCAGACCATCCACATTTGATTGGAAAAAGCACTGGCGCGGCTCATCAGGTCGTAGCAGTAGCCGTAGTAGTCCGTCTCGGGGTCTTCGCCCTTCATCGGCCAGGCGGTGGTCAGGCTGGCGATGGTCGCGCCCTGCAGCGCGAACGCGCGGGTGATCTCCGGAAAACACAGGTCGTAGCAGATGAACATGCCGACCTTGCCAACTGATGTTGGAAATACGGACAGATGATCGCCTGGACCGAAAATCGGCCACTCGAACTGGTTGTGCAACTTGCGGAACACCCCGATCACACCACTCGGGCCCACCAGCACCGCAGAGTTGTAGACGACGTTGCCATCCAGACTGCGCTCGGCCATACCGGCCTGAATGAGCATGTTGTGACGGGCGGCGTACTCCTGCAGGATGTTGGTGGTTGGGCCGGGAATGGTTTCGGCTACCCGGCGGAAATAGCGCAGTTGCTCAGACATCTCGGGCGAGCCGACCCCGGGCGTGCTCCAGAAGTAGCCCTGCAGCGACACCTCCGGGAACACCAGGAAATCGACGCCTCGCCCGGCCGCTTCGTCGATGAACTCGCGGTACTTCTTCAGATTGCTGGCATAGTCATGCGAGCAGTGCATCGAGACTGCCCCAAGCGTCGTTCCCGATTCACCGAGATGGACCCGTCCATTGGTCTTCGACATACAGATTCTCAGCTTCCTTTCGTGGTGGGATTCAGTCTTTCAGCGTGACGTCGAAGCCGTCGCGCAGCGCGTCGCCGAGCAAGTTGAGCCCGACTGCCACCGCTAGCAGCATCAAGCCCGGCAGCAGCACCGTGTGGGGCGCGATGTTGACGTACGGTCGCGACTCAGCAAGCATGGCGCCCCACTCCGGGCTGGGTGGCTGGGCGCCGAGGCCCAGGAATGACAGGCTGGCTCCCGCCAGGATGAGCCAGGCAACCGAGATTGTGAAGGCCACGATGACATACGGCAAGACCGCCGGGAAAATCGCCCGACGCAGAACGCGCAACTCAGTCGCCCCGACCGCAACGCTGGCCTCGACGAATTGCTGATGGCGAACGGTGACCACGATGCCGCGCATCAGGCGCGCGTAGAACGGGATGTTGGTGATCGCTACCGCGATGATGGCATTGACGAGGCCGGGCCCCAGCGCGCCGACGATGACGACCGCCAGCAGGATGTACGGGAACGCCAGCAGCATCTCGACGATGCGCATGGTGATGGAGTCGAACCAGCCCCCGCGATAGCCCGCCAGCATACCCAGCGGCACGCCGATACCCATCGCGACCACGCTCGCCACCACGCCCATGATCAGCGAGATCTGGCCGCCCCAGATCAGGCGACTGAGCATGTCCCGACCGAACGCGTCAGAGCCCAACAGGTAGCCTTGCTCGCCAACCCCCACCAGCCTGGTCGCCAGATTCTGAGCGACGGGATCGCGCGGGGCGATCCACGGCGCGAAAATGGAACCCAGCACAACGATCAGCACCAGGCCGCCACCGGCGAGCCCGGTTTTGTGGCGGAGCATCCGCCACACGGCCGGGTGCCGCCGGCGGAAGCTGGCCTGGACTGGTCGCTCCTGTTCCGCGTCGAGCGGCAGTGCTGGGGGTGGGGCAATAGTTACGGTCGCCACGCTTGGTCTTCTTTCAGAAAGCCTGTCAGCTGAATTGAATTCGCGGGTCCACGACGGCCTGCACCAGGTCCGTTATCACGGTGACGCCAACGTACAACAAGGCGATCACCAGCACGCAGCCCTGGGCAAGGGGCAAGTCCCGCGTCACCACGGACTGGACCAGCAGCGACCCGATCCCCGGCCATGAAAAGACCACCTCCACCAGCGCCGCGGCGCTGAGCAAGTAGCCCACTTCCAGCCCGAGCACGCTCAACACCGGCGCGATCGCGTTGCGAAATGCGTGGCGGACCATGACGATCCGCCCATTGAGCCCTTTCGCGCGCGCTGTGCGGATGTAGTCCTGATTGATGACCTCCAGCATGCTCGAGCGCGAGATGCGCGCGATCACGGTGAGTGGCGCGGCGGCCAAGGTGACGGCGGGCAGCACGATGTGCCGCACGAGCTCCCAGGCGGTCGGGTCATTGCGGATGTCGTACATGCCACTCGCTGGCAACAGCGGCAGCTTGACCGAGAAGACCACGATCAACAGCATACCCAGATAAAACGGCGGCATTGACAGGCCCATCACGGTGGCTACGGTCACCAACCGATCGAGCAGACTGCCGCGCTTCGCCGCCGACCCGACTCCGGCCGCCAGGCCCAGGATTGTCGCGATGAGAAACGCCACCGTTGCCAGCAGCGCCGAGTCTCGGAAACGAGCCAGGACCTCCGGCAACACGGGCCGGCTGAGGCGAATTGACGTACCGAGATCACCCGTCAGGGCGCGTGTGCTCCACGACAGATATTGCAACGGCAGGGGCTGATCCAGCCCTAGCTCGTGGCGTACTTTGGCCAGGGTTTCTTCGGTTCTTAACGGACCGAGCATGGCCTCGGCCGGGTCGCCGGGCGCCAGGTGCATCATCATGAAGACGATGAACGAGACGCCGACGAGCACCGGTACCGCGAGGCACACGCGGCGGATGAGAGTTGTGGTCAATGCAGCTCAGATCAGGTGGTGAGATAGGCAGTATTGAGCCTGATCAACGACGGATTGGGGTTCAGCACGACGCCCTTCACGCGCTGGCTGGCCGCGGCAATGTTGTTGGCACTGAATGTGAAGATCCACGGGCAGTCGTCGACCATGATCTTCTGGGCTTGTTGAAACAAGAGCCCGCGCGCGTCACGATCAATCGTCGCGTTGGCTTTCGTCAGCAAATCGTCGACCTGGGCGTTTGAGTAGAAGCTGCCATTGAAGGCTTTGGGCGCTTGCGCATCCGTGCGCACATTCGGGTTCAGCCAGAAAGCAGGATCTGCGGCGGTGAAGTTCCAGCTCATCTCGGCCATGCCGTAGAACGGCTTGCCGTCCTTATCGAGGCCGGTCTGGCCCCAATCGTGAACGTACGAGGTCCACTCCTGGGTGACGATGTCGGCCTGGACGCCGATATCCTTCAGGTTGGCCTGGACCACCTGGGCGATTTCCTTCGGCGCGATCATGCCGGAACCCGACTCGGGCACCCAGAACTTTGTGGTGAAGCCATTCGGATAGCCGGCCGCGGCCAGCATGTCCTTCGCCTTCTTGGGATCGTACGGATACGGCTTGATCGACGGGTCGGTGCCATAACTATTCGGCAACATGGGCCCGGGCGTAATGACGGCCGCACCACGCAGAATCTGGTTGACAATCGCTTCTTTATTGACGGCGTAGTTGAGCGCCTGGCGGACCTCCTTTTTCTTCATCGGCTCTTCGTGCATATTCAGCACGATCCACCAGATGTGCATGCCCGGCGACTGCAGCAATTGGAGCTTCGGGTCGGACTGGATGGCTGGAATGAACTCGGGACTCATCGCCACGACGAGATCGGCGTCGCCCGACTGGAGTTGGCTCAGCCGCTGCGCATTCTCGACGATCGGCTTGATGATGATTTGATCCAGGTGGCCTTTGTCGCCCCAAAACGCGTCGTTACGCTTGAGGACGATGCGCACACCCTTCTGCCACTCGGTCACCTGGTAGGCGCCCGTCGCGACGGGCGTGATCCCGGCTTGCTGCTTGCCCATTTTCTGGACCGACGTCGGGCTGACGGGGGCCGTGTAGGGCACGAGCATATTGCTGGTGAAGGTCGCGTCCAGCTTGCTGAGCGTGATGCGCAAGCTCGTATCGGTGGTCTTCTCGACGCCCTGAATTGCGCCCAAGTAGTAGCTAAGCAGGCCGTACGGCCCATCGTAGAACGGGTGGTTGGGATCCAGCCAGCGGTCGAAGTTCCACTTGATCGCATCGGCGTCGGCGGGCGTCCCGTCCTGGAACTTGACGTTCGGCCGGAGCGTGATGTTCCAGGTCAACCCGTCTGCGCTGGGTTCCCATTTGGTCGCCAGGCCCGGTGCAGCGTCGGTGGAATCGCCGAACTGCTCCCATAACGTGTCGCTATACAGCTCAGCAATGCGCGACTCGTGGGCGCACAAGAGCTTGGTCGGGTCGAGATTCGCCGCGTCTTCTTCCCAGCCAGCCACCAGCGTGCCACCGGACCTGGGTCCGGCCGCCGCGGTTGGCGCGGCTGCTGGCGCAGCGGGTGCGGTGGTCCCCGCCGGTTTGGCCGGTGCGGCTGTTGCGCCAGTCGCGACGGCGCTGGTCGGTCCGGCGGCCGGGGTAGGCGTGGTGCAGGCACCCAGCAGCGCGCCGGTCACGCCAGCGCCCACCAGTCCGAACATAAGACTGGACCTCAGCAGCTTTCGCCGCGTCCAGCCAGAGGTAGGTAGGAGCCCGTCTTGCGGAAGCCCGCGTTCACTCATCGAGTCCTCCACGCGCTATGCGCGCAAATTAATTGGGGGTAGGAGTTAGGGCGCGCTCAATTGCCCACAATTTGATGGCTGCTGCACCGAGCGAACAGCCGCAACCCTGCTGCACGGCCGGATCGGATCCGTCTGGGACTGCTACCGCACCACCTGCCTTTTGCCAACCTTGAAGTCCGTGCTCGAGAATGACAGCATTGGGAACGCCGACCGCTTCGACGGCCGCTGCCGCCCATTTCGCCAAGTGATCGTCGGGGCAGGTGCAGTACATCACCCAGGCCTTATCGCCAGGCAGGTGGCCAACTTCGTCGGGGATCTGAAAATCCTGAATGTTCAACGCTCCGGCGATATGTACGGCGGTGTATTCGTCACTGGTCCGCACGTCGATGAACACTGGCGTGGTTTCGGGTGACGTACGAACCGCCGCGACGGCCTGGTCCGCCGAAATGAAGCGAAGGCCATCGACGGTTTGCGCGCTGCGCACGAGGTCGGGCAGCTTCGGCGCCGTAATTGCGGCACGCACCTCGCGCGCAACCCAGAAGCCCCCAAGAAAGATCAGCAGTATTGCTGCACCCTGTAGCGCCATGGTTAGACGCGTCTTGGATTGCACCGTAGTAGTGTTGGACAGTCTGGGGGACGGTGTCTTCGGGCGAGACGCCCGAAACCGAATGCTTCCATTCAGTCAGGGTGCACTATGCCGAAGCGCCCGGCCGGCCGACCGCGGCCGGCCGCGTATAGCAAATAGTTCAGACGACGATTGCCGCCGCGGTTCAGCCGGTGGCGCTTCGTTCTACCTGAGGCGGCGGCGATTGGTGCGGTGCCTTCGAAGATGCAAATGTCGCAGCGGGGGAAGCGGTGCACGTGGTAGGTTCACCCAGAGGTTGCGCGCGGCTTTCGGCAGAATCTCCAGGGGCGCTGACTTCGGGAAGGTGAGCTGGCGCTCTGGTCAGCCGCACCGAAATGCGGGTTGGCACCTCACTTCCACGGACGTTGGCAGCTACGATCAAGCGCGGGCCGTCGGGCTGTCCGAACGTCTCCCGCTCAACGACGTACAGGCGGTCGCCCTCACTGGTGGCGCCGCGCTTGACACCAGTGGCGGTAAGCACGATGTCGCGGAAGAACCGCTGCCAATGTCATCAGGTGTGCGGCCGCCGGCGAAGATGTAGTTGTTGTAGCCGTCGATGCCGCAGCCGACCTGGATGCGCATCAGGATGTCCCAGTTATATAGGCCAGTACGGGCGAGCTCGTTATCTTGCTTGCCTCACTAAGCGCGAGCATCGAGATCGAAATGCTCAACTTCTCGCTCGCCGCCAGGTCGGTGATGATCTCCCACCAGGCTGCTCTCAATGACGATCGCCGGACCAGGGCGCCGCTGGACTTGAGCATGGCCGTGTGCAGGATCGCGCCGCCGATTCCCTGGAAGTCCTGCTCGCCACCATACAGATAGCAATGGCCGGCGGTAAAGAAGTCGGGCACTCCGTGCTCGACCATGTGGTGTGCGGCCGCCGCGTGCTGGCCTGGGCGCCACACCCGCTGGGAACGTTTGGTACCTTGGGCATCCCTAGCTCCATAGGGTCGTCGACTCGATAGTTCTGAGGCTGTTCCTCTCGTTCGCCCTTGGGTATCACGCGGAACACCCAGGCCGTCCGCTTGCGCTGGTCAACGGCCTTTGGTGGAGCCGGGATCGCCACCTCCAGAAAGCATTCGAGCTCGATGCGGATCTGCAACGCTTCGTTCATGCGCATGGCCGTCGTGGTAAGGATGTCCACGGCGAGCACACCGAACATGGCTCCGACGTACAGCATTGCTGCGCGATAGCGCCGAGGGCCAACTTGGCAACATTGTGAATGTGTTGCATACGGCGGACAAACATCTCACCCAGGTCGTCCAAGGCACGTGCCGCTGGTATCGAGATCAGTGCCACAGCCAGGGTCGCTCGCTTGTGCGGTTCCAACGCTTGCGTCCGCGCTGCGTCGAGCGTCATGGCCTCGTCGGCGAAGTTCTGCACCTTCACGACGAGGATGTCGTCCAGAGCGGCAGTGCCGATCACGTAGCCTCGGTGCGGCAATGTCGCGGAGCCTGTTTCATAGGCCCCGCGACACGGTGCACCGGCTACATGACGCGGTGCTCAATATCCCGCAGGTAGGATGCCGTCAATCGCGCTGTCCAGGGCATTGTTGACGATCGTCTTGAGTGTCTTGTCAAGAGCAAGGACGCCTCCGGTGGTGATGGACCCACCTGCGAAGACCCAGCCTGAAGTCCCCGAGTTCGTCTGGCGGTACACCCAGTCTGACCCCGAACCGTCGCTCGCGATGAGGGTACCGATTTCCGTCGTGTGGCTGCTGGTGCAGTTTCCGTTCGGAAAGTACCCGCAATCGTGAGCGAACCGATTCACTTCCCACGCCGATGCCGGCAAGTTGTGGTTCAGGCCTGGTTGGCCCCCAAACGTATAGCCCACCACCCTAAGGTAGGTCTGACTGGTCAGAAAGGGGTGCAGGGCCAGCACCTGGTAGTCATGTCCAACCGTAAGAGACATGTAGCTCGGTCCCGTCTCGTAGGCGAGTCCCAACACAGCACGCTCGCTCCGGCCGTCCGGAAAGCTGGACGTGGCGAAGCGGAACAGGTCCCGCGCCGGGCATGGAGCCAAGGCCGGACCCGTACACGTCGATCCTCCCACGCCGTTCTGCAAGCGCATCTTGCCATCAGGTGTGATTGTCACACGGTCGTACAGTCCATTGCCCGCCACGTAGATGAGATGCCCGCCAGCCTTGAGGTACGCCTCGAGGTTGGTTCGCATACTGTCGCTCCAGTACTCGGGATGGGTGCTTAGAATGACGACGGCATACTTGCCAAGGGGCGCCTGGTCGAGATCGACGTCGGAATACATGTCATAGGCATATTTGGCGTTCTCATTCGCCAGGCTGTCGAGCCAGGTAGTCACCCACACCTCGGCGCGCACGAGGTGGTTGTAGGCCCGCGGATCCCGGTTGTTGAGGCCCAGTCCACTGACGTCACCAGTCATGTCGGCCACCGGGCGTTCATAGCTGAGATCCACCGGCTTCTGGTTCACGGTGCTCGTCACCTCGGGCGTGACCGCGCTGAAATAGCGGCTGCTCCCGCCCCACCCGTTGTAGGCGTTCCAGGTGTTCGTGTTCGCGATCACCGCGATTTTCGCAGTCAGCGACCCGTCGGCGTTCATAGCTAGCGGAGACGCCGGTTTGACGACGAAAGGCGCCACGAAGCGTCCGCCGCTCGGGGTCTTCAATTCTGCTCCATAGATGCCTGGCGCCGCGTTCGGCGGCACTTGAATGTCCGGGCCGTCACTCGACCAGCCGGCGCCAGTCGTGTACATCGTGAAGTTCTCGGCCTTCTTGAAGTTGCCGTCTGGGTCCTGACTCTGTCGCGTGACCAGGGATGTAACCGGAACGCCATCGATGAGGCCGCTGGGGAAGGTGCGATCGTCCTGGGTGTGCCGCTGGAGTCGCATCAGCTGCACCGTGTATGTCGGAGAGAAGGTCGAGGCGCGCACCTTGACCGTGTCGCCGGGTGCCACGCTGAGCGTGGCGATGCTGTTCTGGGAATTCGGAACGGGTCGCATCGTCGAGATATAGCCCTCGATTGACAGGTCGCCAGGATCCACGGTGAGCGGGGTCAGGTTCGATAGCGTCGAGCCGTTGCCAATCTGTAGGAGAGGCCCGGCTACCGTACCGTCGGGATGCACACGATACCGGTACAGGATGCCCGCACCGTCCACGATGTACGTGATGCCGTTGCCCCCCTCGAACGTACTTGTCGGCGCTTGCAGTCTGCTCAGATCGGGGGCGGCGGGGGGGTTGTACGTTCCTGGCTGTGGAACACCCCCGTTTGTCCAGGTCTGGTCAACCGCTCCATTGGCCAGCCAGCCGTGCTTGTAGAATGTAACGTCCGTAGGTGACCAGATCGCAGACACGAGGCTGGTACTGTTCTGATCGGCAAGTCGCGCGAAGCCCGACGCCTTCAGGTTCGGGACGAGAGGGGTCAGCGACACGCTCAATGTCGGTAGCCTGCCCCATCCCGCGTTGATGACGGTGTTGCTGTCGGGGCTCCAGCGCAGTTGCGCACCAGACGGAGTGGTCGGATTGCGCCATGGATCCAGCAAGCGAAAGTAGTGAAGATTCGATAACGCGTCGACGCCGTAGATGACACCGTCGCCACCGGCAAAGACGCGCGCGAAGGTCCTCCAGTTCACCCCTGCCAGTGATGGTGCTTCAATGGCCTGCGCAGGCCAATTCACGGTTGTGTCGGTCGAAGCGTCGACGCTCACGAGCAGCTTGCCGTCAGGTGTCGCCGAGTAGACAAGGCGCGGCGGGATCGGCGAGTCCGGTCCGGGGGCCGGACAGACGGAGCCGATTTGCGGACAGTTGGCCGCGCCCGGGGCGGGGCTCCTCAAGAACACGCCCAGGAAATTCTGCCAGCCCGACCCGACGCTCTTAGGGCCGCTCCACGCCGTGCTGCCGTCGGCGTAGCCGAGGTGCTGGTACCACTGCAACGTACCATCGCTCGTGATGGCGTAGATGATGCCGTCACCAGTGGAGAACACCTGCTTGAAGTTCTGCCAGCCGGTCCCGACGCTCTTCGGGCCGCTCCACGCCATGCTGCCGTCGGCGTAGCCGACGTGCTTGTACCACTGGAGCGTGCCATCGCTCGTGATGGCGTAGATGATGGCCCCCGTGCCACTGCTGGTGGTCATCGGGAATACCTGCTTGAAGTTCTGCCACCCGCTCCCCACGGTGTGCGGTCCGGACCACGGTTGTGCGGCGCAGGTCGCGTATCCATCGTGCTGGTACCAGAGGAGGGTGCCGTCAACCTGGATGGCGTAGATGGCGCCGGCTGCCGAGAACACCTGTTTGAAGTCCTTCCAGCCATTGCCCACGACGAGGCCGCCACCCTTCTGCCACAGGCTCGATCCGTCGAGATAGCCGTCGTGCTGGTAGCAGCTGAGCGTTCCATCAGCGTTGATGACATAGATGTCGGCCAGCCCACCCGCTGTCATCGTCTGAGCCGCGGCGCCCAGTAGCCCGAGATCCACAAGCGCAAGCGCGACCGTCACGACCGCCACCAGGGCCATTCGTGCCCGACTGCGGAAGCGCAATCCGCCACCGGTCTGGGGCGCGCTCGTGCGGTTATCGGTCACGGTGGTGGGCGCTCCGGCCGCGCTCGCCGTTCGCCCGGCCGCGGGGAATGTGCTCAGGCTGAGCCCGACGGGCATGGCGAGCGACAACGGCCGCGCAGGGGAGAACCAGTGGCGACCCACGCGGTAAAGGCGTCGGGCGATTCGGCCGAGTTCGTCGCCACGTATCTCGGGCATCAGGCGGTGGACCGCAAGCGTGCGGCCCACAGTCGACAAGAACATCAAAGAGCGACGATCGGCAGCCTGCATCGCAACAATCTCCCGCGTGAGGTCCGTGGACGCGGAGGTGCTCGTTGGTCCGACCTCACCGCGTCCTCGCCTGTACAGCCTCGCGAGCTCCGCCCCCCGACACAAGCGACGTTCGGACTCGTTTTCGACTCGTTTCCGTCGATTTCAGGGGGGAGCTCGTCAGATCTGGTGCTACACTTCGGGTGCCGTGCAGGGGATTCGGCCTGCGGGCGGCCAGCGTCCGAAGTCCAACTCTGATGAGGTGGCCGAATCGCAGGCCGCCGGCGACGGTGCAGCGGCCATGTTTGGCAGTCAGTTGCGGCAGTTTCGAGTTCGGAGCGGTCTCAGTCAAGAGGCACTGGCCGAGGTGGCCAACGTAAGTAAGGCGACGATCGCGGCCCTCGAACAGGGGCTACGCAGCCGCCCGCACCCACGCACTGTTGCTGCCCTGGCTGACGCCCTCAACCTTGGCTCGGTGGACCGACTGGGCCTGCTGGGGTTGGCCGGCGCAGCACAGGCTCGGCGCGGCGCCACCGGTCCGTCAACATCGGCACCCGATGCCATGCTTGCGATCGGTCGAGTGCGCATTCCGGTTTCCCCCTCGCCGCTCATCGGTCGCACGCACGAGGTGGCACAGGCAAGCGCTCTACTGGATCCTGCTCGTTCTCAGGTTCGGTTGCTGACGCTGCAGGGGCCAGGCGGAGTCGGCAAGACTCGCCTCGCGCTGGCAGTGGCCGCCAGGCTGGCGACTTCCTACGCCGACGGCGTCGTCTTCGTGGACCTCGCTCCTTTGCGCGACCACCGCCTGGTGCCAGCCACCATCTCGTGGACGTTGGGTCTACGCGAAGCGGGTGGGCGGAGCGCCCGAGACCTTTTGCTGGCGCACCTGGCGGAACGCCACGTGCTGCTGGTGGTGGACAACTTCGAACATCTGCTGGGGGCCAGCACCCTCCTGGCGGAGCTCCTCGCGGGTTGTGCTCGGCTAGCACTCCTGGTGACCAGCCGAGCGGTGTTGAACCTCCGCGGTGAGCATCGGTTCGAGGTTGCACCGCTCGCGCCACCTGCTGCCGATGTCCAGTCCGCCGAAGAGGTCGCGCTATCACCGGCGGTGCAGCTGTTCCTTGAACGGGCGAGCGCGGTTGCGCCCGACTTCGCGCTCAACGCGACCAATGCCGCCGCGGTCGCCGGCGTGTGCCGGCGGCTC
>WNFC01001917.1_pt1 | contig 22159 bp, 24 predicted proteins | sample 5400541 | NCBI WGS metagenome assembly WNFC01 (sample SAMN13153342, study PRJNA577476) | soil metagenome | isolation source: 120 cm saprolite under Douglas fir tree site 2 hole 2 replicate 1 | place: USA:California | collected 2015-04-18
CAAAAGCGTCGGCCGCAAAGGTCTCAAGTGCGTCAAACACGGTCTCGAATTAGGGGACAAGCAGGCTCATGAGCTTGGCTGTCCTATGCGCGCTCCTGTACCAGGGAAAGACCGGTGGAGAACTCGTCTATGATCATAGAACGATCACAACGACATCGGCTCAACCTGAGAAGTGAGCAGAGTACCTAAATCGCGCGCTAATCACTGGGACCAAAATGCCCGCTCGCCGAAATTTCGGCGCGCGGAATCTGGTTTCGCGCCGGCCGGGCGAACTGAAGCTGCTCGCGCGGCGTCAACAATCGTTTCAACTTCGCTCGCTGAGTCACAACACCCATAAGCCTGCGGCTATTCAGTTCATAGACGTCGACTGTGCTCTGGTAGCTCATCCGGGAGGCGTCATCGAGCCGGAAGCGATGCGTGCAAATGTAGTAGAGGTCATGGTCCGCGGCTTCGTACTCAACGATTGCAAGCCGAGCACCTACCATTCTGGCCCTTGGGCGGCGCACGATTGTTTGATTTGCTGAACTATAGAGTTCACTTGCCATAAATACGGCATCGCCTTGACGCCCGAAGACCACGCTGACCCGATCCGGACTGGTGCCAACCAAATCGGGGTTAACCCGATCGATTGATGAATGTGGATAACCGCCCCAGTAACCGACGAAATCGGTACTCGCCGTCGGCAATTCCAGAAAGTTGGATTGCGCGCTGTTTCCGGGAAATAAGCTGGTAGATTGTCCCGCCTGCTGAGGTAGGTGCGCGAGCGTAGAATCAATTGATGCAATGGCGGGAGTATGCGGCGCGTCTGCTGAGTGAAGCTCCGGTCGAGCCAATCGCAATGCCGCCGAAATCCCGGCCAGCAGCGAGAGGGTCACCAGTGCAGTAAGGGAGGTGAACCTGACTATCTGCATCGTTGGCGTTGGTTGCGGCGGCTCATCAGTCGGCCAACTATTGAAGACCGAAGCAAAGACGAAGCGCCCGCCACCCAAGCATCTTGGAAGCATAGCTTCGCTGCTAGAGTGGCGCGTAACATGTGAGAACCATACTAAACTAACGTCTCGTGTTGAACCTACCGGACAACCCCACCTCACCTCCCCTGGTCAGATAACCATGGGTCCGTTGGACTCGCCACGCCGCACGAAAGCACAAGAGGAAATCTGCCACGAACGACTCCTTGCGACCGGTCTCGTCTCTTTACCTGTGTGCCCTACTGCCCAGGCAAATCGCTCCGCGTTGATCCCTCGGCTTCCCCTTCGGCTTCGCTCAGGGCTTCGGCTCACCGGGATGACAGAACAGGCTGCCCGGCATCACAAAGACACTACTTTCATGCCAGGGGAAGGGATTTTCCAGGGTTCCCGATTTTGATGCTTGTGGGCTATAAATTCTCCCGCTCGGTGGCTAGCCGCCGAAATACTCTCTCGGATTGTCTACGGTGAGCGTGTGGATAGTTTGTTCACTCACCCCACCTTTGCGCAGTGTCGGCAATATATTTTTGCAGATGTGCGCGTAGTTCCAATTCGGACATTTCTCGACCATCTGCGACATCAGCTTCGACTGCCGTCCGAGCATGCACGCGACGGCGTCATGCGACAGCATTATCCGATCAAAGCCGACCGCCAGCAGTCCAAACAGCGATGCGAGCCGCATCTTGTCGGGAGCTATCGTATCGATCCCAAAGCGGTCGAACCCCAACCATGCGCCGCGGTTGAGAATATCGAAGTAGTACCTCATATTGCCGACGCCGCAGGCATGGCCAATCAGCACGCGGTTGAAGTCGACGCCTTCGGATTCGAAGATATCCAACGTCTCACGCCCGAACGGCGACAACTCATTGTTATGACAGAGGATGGGCGCGCCAGTGGCCTTGTGGGCACGCGCCGCGGCTTTGAGGGCTTTCTGTTCGTGCTTGGTGATCTCGGTATCTACCGTCCATCCGGGTACGCCGCCGGTCGCGGTCTTGATGATGCCGGCGCGGATGCCGGTATGATCGATGCCCTCGGTCAATTCGCGCACGTAAATTTCGGCGATATCATCGGCCCCGATCATTCTGAAATGGGTTGGAAAGCCGAGCGCCTCGTTGTACACGCCGGTGGCGATAATGACCCGCATACCGGATTTGTCGGCGGCCTCGGCCGCCAATTCCGGATTGCGTCCGAGTTCCATCGGACAGGGGTCCACGAAACTGGAAACGCCGAGGCTTCGGATTTCTTTGAGCTTTTCGACGATGTTGGCGAGTTCCCGGCTGCGGTCAAAGCCGGCGTTATCGAATTCCCACCCGGGCATCCCGGCGGCCAGATGCTCATGAATCAAGGTGAAGCCGAGGTCACGCGGGTCGCATTTCCCTAATACGGTGTTGATTGACATTTGGTTGAGCTTCCTCGGGCGCGCAGTTCCCACGCACTGTGGGAATCTGAGGCTGCACCCCCTCCCTGACCCTCCCCCATGTCAAGCAATGGGGGAGGGGACAAGAGCAGAGTTCGCCGGTGCTCCTAGATTGCCCGGTAAGCGGCGAACGACACCGTTGACGAGCGCGCATTCGGATCGCAAATTACGTTGACTACCGAGGCCTTGCCGGAAGCTTTGGCGCGTTCCAACGCGGGCCGAATGTCCTGCGGCTTCTCAACATATTCGCCATACCCGCCGAATACCTCGGCCATCTTGTCGTAGCGGCTGAACCCGAGGTCGCGGCCGGCCGCCATCCCTCCTTGTGCCGCCCATCCGCCGTTGTTGACCACCACGTTCAGCACCGGGATGTTGTGACGAATCTCGGTATCGATTTCCATCCCATTCATCCCAAACGAACCATCGCCGCTGAGCACGATAACCTGGGTATTGGGCTTGGCGACCTTCGCTCCCAGGCCGAATGGCACTGCGACCCCCATGCATCCGTTGGGGCCGGCGTTAACGCGATGGCCGGGGACGTGAGTAGGAATCGTTTGACGGGCGAAATTGAGCGTCTCGTGGCCGTCGACCACGATAATCGCGTCGCGGTCCATGAAGTCACGCACTTCCTTGAACAGGCGCATCGGATGGATCGGCACGGCATCGGAGTTCCAAAGGACGCGGGACTTCTCTTCGGTCTTTTTGTCGTAGGCGCGCAAGGTTTCGATCCAGGGGAGTTCTTTGCGCCCCTTGAAGGCGTCGCGCCCTTCCTCGAGCAGTTGCCGCAGCACCGTCTTCGCATCACCAACGATGCCGATTTCGACCGGCCGATTGCGCCCGATTTCCTCGTCCGAGATATCAACCTGGATAAACTTGACGTCCTCGGCCCATCGCGGAGGCTGGCCGAAGCCGATAATGAAGTTGAAACGCGTTCCAACCACCAGCACCACATCGGCTTCCTTCCAGGCCTGGTTGCGCGCGGCAAGGAAACTCAGCCGATGATCCTCGGGTACGACGCCGCGTCCCTGCGGGGTGGTGTAAAACGGAATCCCGCTCAGATCGACAAATTCCTGCAATTCTTTCCAGGCCTGCGACCAGAACACTCCCGTGCCGGTCAGAATCAACGGTCGCTGTGCCTGTTTGAGCAACGCGATCGCGCGCCGGATCATGTTGGGATCGCCTGAGAGCCGTGGAACTTCGTGTGGCTTTTTGAAGAACGGTACCTCGTTGTCTTCAACCCGCTTGTAGAGCACATCGCCCGGTAGGTCGACGTAGACTGGCCCGGGTTGGCCGCTGGTGGCGATGCGAAAAGCTTTGTTGATGATTTCGGGGATGCGCCGCGTGTCGATCACACGCTCGGCCCATTTGGTGATCGGTTTGAACATGCCGACCTGGTCCATCTCCTGAAAGGCGAGCATCCCGGATTGTGCCACCGCGCTGGCGCCGCCCAGCGCGACCACCGGCACGGCGTCGAGAAACGCATTGCCGACGCCGGTAATCAAGTTCGTGGTGCCCGGTCCCGAGGCTGCGAAGCATACCCCGGGCTTGCCGGTGACACGGCTGTAGGCATGCGCTGCCATTGCCGCCGCTTGTTCGTGACGGGTGTCGATCGTGCGAAACACTTCCAGACAACGCACCGCTACGTCCACCATCGGTCCGCCGGTTATATAGAAGGCGGTATCCACCCCCTCGTCCTGAAGCGCCTGGACAACCAGATCATTGCCGCTGACCTTTGCCATGGTCGGATCCTCCTCGTCCCCATTAAGTAGCGCTAAATGGGGGCCCGCGTCCAAGCACACAAAACGGCGTAAACGCAGAGCGCGTGGCCGGCGGATTCGGCTGGTGCGAGGCGCGCATGCTACAAGGAGTCGGCGACGAGCGTTCAATCGGCGCGCATAATAAAAAGGAGTCTGCGACGTGCGCATAAAAACACTAGGCGGAGCGCCGCGGAGCCGGTGAGCCGAGGCCAGGCCTAGCGGCCGAAGCCCTGAGCGCAGTCGAAGGGAAAGGAGTCTGCGACGTGCGCATAAAAGCGTCGTACTATCGGCTCGGCATGCTTGCGTTCACGCTGGCCCTGCTCTATCCGCTAATTGGGCTCGCCACTCCGGTCGGGCCATGGCAATGGGATGGCGGCATTGCAGGATCGACCAGTTCGGCGGTCAGGGTATCGCTACTGCTGACTGGCGCTGCGCTCGTGGTCGACGTCGGCATTGGCACACCGGCGGCATTCTACCTGGCGCGTGCTCAAGGACCAGATACGATTTTGTGGGAAGGCGCCGTGCTGATTTCCGTGCTGATGCCGCCGCTGGCGATTGGCATTTTACTGTCTATCGCATTCGGGCCTCAAACGGCGCTGGGGGCTTTTCTATTGCGACTGGGAATTTTGACCAGCAACAGCCGGCTCGCCTTTATTGCGACGCAAATTTACGTGAGCATCGGCTACTACATCGTCGCAGCCCGCGCAGCGTTCGCCGCAGTGCCGCGCGAATTTGAACTTATTGCCGGCCTGCTCGGGTCGCGGCCCGGGCAAGTTCTTCGCCGGGTGACTCTTCCGCTCGCCCGGCTCGGGCTGGCGGCTGCGGTGAGCATTGCATGGGTGCGGGCGCTGGGAGAGTTCGGTGCGGTAATTATTACGTCGTATTATCCGAGCGGAATGCCGGTTCAGCTCTGGGTCAATTTGCAGGATTCCGGGATGCCCGCAGTGATGCCGCTGCTGGTGATTTTCATCCTCTCCGCATTACCGCTGCCATGGCTGATTCATCTACTTGCGCGGAGAGATCCAGAGGGCCGCTCAAGCGCCGCCCGTGCCGGGCATTAGGACGACAGCCTTCGCAGGACGCCCCTACGAATTGCGTGCGGCGAACTTGGTCTCCAACGCGATCAATCGCTCGCGAATGTTCAGTGCGTCATCCACCCTTTGAGTCAGCGCGTCAATTCGAGTATTGACCGCCTCGAATCGCGAACTGAATTCCGACCTCAAGCTGTCAATGCGTAAGTTGACCTCCGTCCTCAAGCTGTCAATGCGGGAGTTAATCTCCGTTCTCAAGCTGTCGATGCGCGAATTGACCTCCGTCCCCACGCCGTCGATGCGAGCAATCATCTCGTTGCGCAACGCCGTCGTCTCATTGCGCAACGATGTCATATTGTAGGTCAGCCGCTTATCGATTTGCCCGAGTTCTCCTCGTAATCCGCGGACCTCGCCCGCCAGCTCCTCCAGTCGCGGCGCCAGAGTGCGTTCAATGAATCGCTCGATTGCCCCCCCGGCTCTCGCGGCAGTATCAGCTGCGCGTTTCACTCGCGTGTGACCTCTCCCGTATTGTAAACACCCCGCTCGGATCGCGCGAACGTCCCACCATGTGCAGCTTTTGCAAGACCTGGCATGGCGCCGAAAAAGGCCTTCCGCACCCTGCTAGTCAGGCACCAGGGTTTGCGCCGCGCAGGAACTCCAGCACAATGCGATTGAATTCATCGGGCCGCTCGAAATAAACCGAATGCCCGGCACCGGGAACTTGGACAAAGCGTGCGTGGGGAATTTGGCGCGCCATCAGTTCCATCGTCTTCGCTGGCGTCAGTACATCCTCCTCGCCGACCAGCAGCATGGTCGGGACTCGCCGCTCGATGAGCGGTTCGACCCGATGCCGCATTGCCGTCAACTTGGCCAGCAGATTCGGCGGCACGTGCACGTTGAGGCCGGAAATCTGCTGGTAAAGGAAACATCTGACCGGCTCGCGTTGCGGAAATTGCGCCGAATACGCCCGCTGGAGCACGATTGCCAGGCTGCCCTGCATTGTCGCCTGTAGCGACTTCATCTCGCGCGCCACCTCCGGGTCATCGATTCCGGCAGTGGTATCGCAAAGAGCGAGTGCAGTGATGCGACCCGGATATTTGCTGGCGAAGCCGAGCGAGGTCCAGCCGCCCATCGATTGTGCGACCAGCGCAGTTCGCTCGATGCCGAGATGGTCAAGCAATTGCCGCAGGTCCTCGATGAAGGCGTCGGCGCCGGGACCGTCAGGCAAATCGCGCGACGACCCGAACCCGCGATGATCGAACGTCACACAGCGGAAATGCTGCGACAACCGCGGAACCTGCTGCCACCAACTTAGATGGTTGCCGCCGGCCCCATGCGCCAGCACCACTGCCGGCCCTTCGCCATGAATTTCATAATAGAGCTCGATTCCATTAATCCGCACCAGCGGCATCGCTCAATCTCCTGCAGACCAAACTGTGGTGCTGAATAGCGGATAAATCTGCCCGGATGTCAATCACGAGAATTACATCGGGTGCGCCGCGGCTTGATAGGGCCGGTGCAGGACGTTTTCGGTGGCGCGCGGTCAGGTTTCCGACCGGTGTTGCTGGCGCTCGCGCCAGAAAAACCAGAAACCTGCCAGCAGCAGAAATACTACCAGGGCGACCCAATGGCTGGCGGTATGCATCACATGCGCGGCCCATTCAAGCTCGTCTCCGACGAGATAGCCGATGGTGATTATCAGTGAGCACCAGATAAAAGCGCCGGACACATTCCATCCCAGAAAGCTCAGAAAAGACATTCCGGCCGCGCCTGCCATCGGACCTGCCAGAAAGCGAGCGCCTGCGACAAAGCGCGCCATGAACACCGCTTTGGACCCATGTGTCTTGAAAAATGCCTGCAGGCGCTCATAGCGCACTCGCACAAACGTGAAGCGCTGCGCGAGCCGCTCAAATAGCCGTTGCCCGCCGGTCCGGCCGAACAGGAACCCACAACAGTCGCCCGTTACGGCGCTTCCGATCCCCACCAGGTACAGTGGCTGTAATGAGAGGTCACCGCGGCCGGCCAAAAACCCGGCTGCCAGCAGCACAGTTTCCTCCGGCACCGGAATTCCCAGATTGCCGATAAAAACGCAGATGAAAACGCCGAGATAGCCCCAGGTCGAGAGCCAATCACTCAGTGCCGAAGGATTTAGCACATGGGGCATCGGACAACGCCCGCCGGGAAGTGCTTAACGGTCGGAGGCATATGAGCAACCAGCTTGCCGGATAGCAGAGGCAAAAGGTAGAGCCCCCGATTTTGCCCTGCCATTCGTTTAAAACGCCGATATTCTTATGCTCGGATCCGCGACCTTCTACGAGGTTGAGGAGTCTTACGCGGTTATTTGGGGTGGGCGATGACGGTTTCGAGAATGTAGATGTCGCGTTCGATACGAAAATAAAAGCGCCAATCCCTCGTTATTCTGGCTTGCCATAAGTCCCGGGCTTCGTCGTATTTTTTTGCGTACAGTCCTGGATGCCGGAGATCGCGCAGAAGGTGCGCCAGCTGCCGTGCAAAGGCCCGCTGCACCTCCGGCGGGGCGTTAGCGAGCTGATCGGCGAATTTTTCGGCGATGAGGGCCCGCATGCGCACGCTCGTTGGCATGGGCCTCGAGGGCGCGGAGCGCGTCGCGCGCGTTATCAAACGGCCCCAGCACCCGCCCCGCCCTGACGTCCGCCTCGGCTTGTTTCAGCTGCTCTTCCAGTTCGGCCGTGAAGTCGTGCTCAGTGGTAACTATTGGACTGGAAGGGTACCCCTTGGTGCCGCCGGGGATGGCGAACTCCAACACGTCCCCATCGTTTAGAACGTGGCGGGAGTCCACAACCCCGCCGTTGACGATTGGAATTGCGCGCGGGCCAACGTTCATCAACTGTTCGACCATCGTGCGAACATCGCCGACCGTTTTGCCGGCTAGGTTGCTCGTGCGTATGTTGACCGTACTGATAACTGTTACGGACACAATTTTCCCGGGTAGCTTCGGGTCATAGATTAGCATCCTTGCGGGCATTCTCACCAGCCGCTGGAGCGTCGGTCGGGTTTGCTCGTGTGCTGAAGCGGGGGGCAAAACCAAGAAAGTGCCGCTGACGTTTTGGGCGTTGCAGCCGAAATGCGCTATGCAAGAAGCTCAGTGGAGGTGGCACCATCAGGCGGAGCGTAGGGAGCCGAGCTCACTAGACGGAACGAAGTGGAGCCGAGCAAACGAGTCTGCGAGGCGCGCATGATAAAGGGAGTCAGCGACGTGCGTACAAGAATGGAAACGCTCGAGGCGAGGATCCGCAAGCTTACGGACATCGAGGAAATCAAGCTCCTCAAGGCGCGCTACGCCGCCGCTTGCGATAATAATTACGATGCTGACGCGATCGCAGAACTCTTTACCGAAGACGCGGTCTGGGATGGTGGCAACTTTGGCAAGGCTGAGGGACGCGAGAATATCCGCGGTTTTTTCCGCCGCGCGCCGGAGGTTTTTTCCTTCGCGATCCACAACCTGATGAATCCTCGAATCGAGGTGGACGGCGACCGCGCGGCCGGGCAATGGTATCTGTTGCAGCCGGCCACGCGCGAGCCCGGAATTCAGGCGGTCTGGCTCGCCGCGGTCTATCACGAAGAGTACGTTCGCGTAAGCGGCAAATGGATGTTCAAGCATCTACAGGTCAGCTCGAATTTCTTGACAACCTACCAGGAAGGCTGGGCCAACAAACGTTTCGCATGAAGCCGACGGCGGCATTCAGATGGGGTAAGTGAAAGAAGTAACTCCGGTGAGTGCGACGGCTGTAGACCGATTTTAGATTAGGAGGTAAGCATTCATGGCTCTGGCGGGTGAAGTAAAAAATCTCGAAACTCTGGACACGCGCGACATCACCTTTGCAAGTGATGGTTTTCAGATGCAGGGTTATCTGGCACGGCCCAAAGCGCCCGGGACCCATCCCGGTGTTATCGTGTTGCATGAGGCCTTCGGCCTGGTCGAGCACGAGCGCGACGTCGCCCGCCGCTTCGCCAATGCGGGCTTTATCACGCTGGCACCCAACGTCTATTCGCGCGTCGGCGCGCCCAAGAGCCCGCTTGAGATGGCCGAAGTGATGAACAAGATGTTCGGGCTGAAGGACTCGCAGTTAGTGCACGACTTCGAGGCTGCGGCGGCCTTTGTGCGCGCGCAGCCCGGCTGCAACGGAAAGGTTGGATGTGTCGGTTTCTGCGTAGGTGGCCGGTGGACACTGCTGTTTGCATGCAGCAGCGACAAGGTCAACGCCGCGATCGACTGCTGGGGGGGATTCGCGACGCGGGCGACGCCCGAGGCGGCCACAACGCCTGAGCGGCCAACACCGGTTATCGACCTCGTCTCCCAGGCGCACTGCCCGATTTATGTCGTCGGCGGTGAAGAGGACCAGAATCCGTCGCCCGCTGATTGCGCCGAGATCCAACGGCGTTTGCAGCAGGCCGGTAAGAGCGTTCAGTGCGAAGTCTTCAAGAACGCCGGCCACGCCTTCTTTGCTGACTATCGTCCCAGCTATCGCGAGAAAGCCGCGTTCGACTTATGGCCGAAGATGGCCGCGTTTTTCCAGTCGCACCTGAAATGATGGAGAAAGCAGCGGGAGCCGGCGAACGGTGGTCGTCTCGGCCGAGCAAAACAGAGCCGCGACAGCGGAGCGGCGGCACATGCTAGGTCGGTGAAAAAAAAATGAGCAAAAACGAATCCGAAAATCCTCTTCTGGTCGAGCACGAAGCGCCACTCGGGTGGCTGATTATCAACCGTCCGCATAAGCGGAACTCCCTCAACTATCACGCGTGGCAACGGATCGTCGAGGCGGTTGAGGAACTCAATACCGACCCCGAGGTGCGCGTGATTATTATGCGCGGGGTCACGCCCGAAGCCTTCATCTCGGGCGCCGATATCTCGGAATTCCCCAGCCATCGGGCAAATGCCGACCAGGCGCGCGCGTATCGCTCCGCCCCCGGCAATGCGACCAACGCGTTGATGAGCAGTCCGAAACCGGTGATCGCAATGATCTCCGGCATTTGCATTGGTGGGGGCCTGCAGGTGGCGCTCTGCTGCGATATCAGGATCGCGGCGCGCGGGACGCGGTTCGGCATTCCGGCGGCGCGGCTGGGATTGGCGTATCCGTTAGACGGTATACTTTCGCTGTCGCAAATTGCGGGACCGGCCAATGCGCGCGATATTCTCATATCGGCCCGTATTTTCGACGCCGATGAAGCGTTTCATATGGGGCTGCTTCATCGGCTGGTCGAACCCGCCGAACTCGAGTCCACGGTCCGTCAGTATGCGACCCGGATGGCAGCCAATGCGCCTCTGACGATGGCGGCGGCCAAGGCAACCATCCGCGAGGGACTCAAGGAAGCTGCTGATCGCGACATGCAGAAAATCGCGGCGATGGTCGCCCAATGTTTCGATAGTGAAGACTACAAGGAAGGAGTGCACGCCTTCCTCGAAAAGCGTCAGCCGCATTTCCAGGGACGCTGATGCGGCTCCAAAGCCCGTGGCTCCGGCCGCGGGCCCGGGCCACTTGTCACCTCATGAAAGCCTGGCTTCGTAGTCGTCACGCATGCTACCCTGATTCCTACCGTTGGTAGGATTCATTGCATGAGTGTCGCAAAACTTTCGGTCTCGCTATCCGACGAATTGGCTGGGTTCGTCGAGAACTATCGCAAAAAGCGCGGCCTGAATCGCTCTGAGGTGTTCGAGGAAGCGGTCAGGCTGCTCAGAAGCCGCGAACTGGAGTCCGCCTACCGGCAGGCGAATGCGGAGTTCGACAAAGAATTGGAAAACACAGTTGCTGACGGGCTTGCCGATGACGCGTGGTGAGATCTACTACGCTGACTTAAGCCCCACGGTCGGGTCTGAGATTAATAAGCGGCGCCCGGTGCTGATCGTAAGCAACGACGCGAATAACCGGGCGGCCAGCACCGTGACCGTGCTGCCCATCACTTCCAACGTAAGCCGGGTGCATCCCTTTGAGGTTCTTCTGTCGCCCAGGGAAAGCGGTTTACCCAAGCCTTCCAAGGCTCAGGCCCAGCAGATTCGAACCATCTCCAAGGAGCGCTTACGCGGCAACGAGCTGGGCAGGCTCAACCTTGCCCTTATGCGCAAAGCTGAGGACGCGATGCGCCTTCATCTCGATCTCTAACCTGGTGGACGTTCCGATGGATGAACGCGACACCTCTTTGTTGCTCGGTCGATCGGGTTGAAGAGCTCAGCGCGCGTTTGAGGATCTATCGAGCTGCCGACAATGACACCTGCAGGCCTGCGAGCAGCGCGTCAAGTGGCGGCCGCAGGCCGAAAGAGGTACTTAGATGGGGGCGGTAATGACAACAGAACAAATTTACTTCAACCCCTGGGATGAGGCGTATCGGGCTAATCCGTATCCGTATTACAAACCGTTGTACAGACGTCCGCCTTATCTGCTGAATTTGTTTTTCCCGATGGCGCTGGTGGGGCGCTACCAGGATGCGATTAAAATTCTGCGCGACCACGAGCGCTTCTCGAGCGTGCCACCGATGTCGCCATTTTTGCAGGATCGTCTCGATGTGTTCGGCACTGCGCCACGCGTGGTCTTTTCCGATCCGCCGATCCATACGCGGCTGCGCCGCCTGGTGAGCCGCGCGTTTACTCCCAGGCGGATTCGAGATCTCGAAGTACGAATTCTTGAATTTACCAGCATCCTGCTCGACCGCGTGGCAGAGAAAGGTGCGTTCGAAGTGATGGGCGATCTCGCCAATCCGTTGCCCGTGATGGTGATTGCCGAGATGCTGGGGGTGCCGCCCGAAGACTATCTGATCTTCAAACAATGGTCTGACCAGGTAATAGAATCCGACAATACGCCACCGGGGACGCCGCTGCCGGCGACAATCAAGGACGCGTTCCAAGCGCTGCGCGAATACTTTATTGGCGAGATCGAAAAGCGCCGGCGCTCTCCCGGGCCGGACCTCGTCAGCGTCCTGGTCGCCGCCCACGAAGCGGCGGAAGCGCTGACCGAGGAAGAATTGATTACGTTCGTGGTGCTGCTTTTACTCGCGGGCAACGAAACCACTACCAACTTAATCGGCAACGGAATGCTCGCGCTGGGACGTAATCCCCAGCAAATGCAGAAGTTGATGGGTGCGCCTCAGTTGATGCCGCGTGCGATCGAGGAGATGCTGCGCTACGATTGTCCGGTCCAATCCACTGCGCGTTATCCAAAAATTGATGTCACAATCGACGGTGTCGAGCTCAAGGCAAATACGGTCACCTTCGTCATGGTTGCCGCAGCGAATCGCGACCCTGAGCAGTTTCCCAACGCTGACACCTTCGACCTGACTCGTCAGCCCAATGATCATCTGGCTTTCGGCGACGGGATTCATTACTGTCTCGGCGCACCCCTGGCTCGAATGGAGGGTGCAATTGCGATCGGCGCTGCGCTGGTGCGCTTTCCGGGTCTGCGTCTACCGAATCCGGCGCAGCAGTTTACCTATAAGGGATCATACTTCCTGCGTGGATTAGCGGAATTGCAAATGACGCTCGACTAGCATGCCTGTAACATTGAAAATGCAGCGCTGCAAATCCTCCCCGTGACATGACAGTAGTGGTTTGTGACGTCGGCAGCCTGTTTAGTCATCCCGGTGAGCCGAAGCCCCGAGCGGAGCCGAGGGATCAACGCGGAGCGATTTGCCTGGGCGGTAGGGCAGGCAGGTAAAGAGACGAGACCGGTCCCAAGGAGCCGTTCGCTACGGATTTGCCTTCTACTTTCGTGCAAAGTGGCAGGTCCAACCGACCCTTGGATATCTGAGCACGGGTAGGTTAGGTGGGTTTCCCGTTTCAATACGAGACTGCAAAATCGGGTTCAATGTGGCAAGTACCGGACCGCTGAAGAGTCGACGCAGTCGGCACCGCTGCTGATGCAAATCCCTGTTACCGATGACGCGCCTGGAAGGCCGGCGAGCCTGATGGACGAGTCTCCTTCCCCCTTGCCGCAGCCGCGGCGACGACGGCTATTTATCGCGCGCCAGTTTCCGCCGTTTAGCCCGCGGCAATGGCGCGTCTTTGCCATCTCGACCACCGCCGGATTCTTCGACAATTACGATAGTGCTCTGCTGAGCCTTGCGCTGCGGCAGATTCAACGCGGACTGGGAATCGCCGAGGCACACTTGGGCGCGACCCTGTCATTGATTCGCCTGGGCTATCTGGCATCGCTCGCGCTCTCGCCGCTCGCCGACATTTTCGGCCGCCGCCAACTGCTGCTGTATACGATTGTCGGCTACACGATTTTCACCGGAATGAGCGCGATCGCGCCCCACACCGGCAGTTTCGTCGCAACGCAATTCGTTGCGCGTGCTTTTTCCGGGGCCGAAGCGACCGTGTCGCTCGTAATTCTGGCTGAGGAGGTCGATGCGGCGGTGCGTGGATGGGCGCTCGGGATGCAAGGGGCATTGTCGATCTCCGGGTACGGGCTGGCCGCCTTTGTGTTTGCGATGATTGGGATAATCCCGTTCGGATGGCGCGGGCTCTACGCGCTGGCCCTGCTTCCGCTCACATTGATAATTCCGCTCCGGCGGATACTCCCGGAAAGCCGCCGATTCGAACAGATGCATCATGCGCAAATCATGCGGCCCAGCGTGTTGGCGCCGTTGCGCGCTTTGCTGGGCAGTTATCCAACGCGTTTGCTGTCGATTTTCGCCGTCGTGTTCGTGGGCTCGATGGCGGGAGGAGCCGTTGGTTTTTTTGTGCCGAAGTATCTGCAGGAGGTCCATCGATGGTCGCCGGCACGAGTGTCGTCGCTCTATATTTTCGGCGGGGCGCTGGGAATCATCGGGAATATCGTCGCCGGCCGCTTCAGCGACCGGTTTGGGCGACGGGTCACGGGTCCACTATTTATCGCGATTGAAGCGGTACTGGCCTATGAGCTTTATACGATCCGCACTGGCGCAGTCGTGATTCTGTGGATCGGCTGGCTGTTCTGTGATCAGGCCGGAGTGACGGTGACTAACGCTTATAGCGCCGAACTTTTTCCCACCTCATTCCGCTCCGCGGCAGCCGGTGCGCTATACGTTGCGAGATATGGCGGAGGCGCGCTCGGCCTTTTCGCAGAAGGGATGCTGTACGGTGTAATCCGCTCGCATTGGGGAGCGATTCGGATTCTGACGCTGTTTTGGTTATTTGCGGCCGCCCTCATGTTCCTGCTCTTTCCCGAAACTGCCCGCCGCGAACTGGAAGAAATTGCCCCACCGCAGATATAGGGCCAGGCTGCACAACTGGGACCGGTTAACCACCACCGGCGCCTCAACCGCTGTTGAAAATCGAGTTCTTCCTCGATTGACTTTCGCCTTTGGATCGCCCAATGTGGTAAGCAGTCCAAATCGCCGCACTAAAGGTGCGTGTAGTCGCTAAGAACAGGAACCCAAGGCGATGAGCCATCCCGCAGAGACCTTACCGCCGGTTCAGCGCCAAGCCACGTTTGGGCCCGAATGGCGCAAACGATATGAGCCCTTGGCTTCCATATGGACCGGCGATGACGCCGAACTGCTTGAAGAGTTGCTGCGCTTCTACCCTAGGAAGGTCCCGAACCGGATACTCGACGCTACTGTTAACGGCGGTCGTTTCTGGCGGGGCAATAAGCGGCAGATTGTCGGCTTGGATATCGAGTCCAGGCACCATCCGCACGTCGTCGGCGATAACAGCTCGTTGCCATTCCGCAACGGTGTCTTTGAAGTAGTCGTCTATGATCCGCCACATATCCCAAATCAGGGTAAGGACCGATCGAAAGACTTCAACACGCGCTTTGGCTTGGGACGCCGGGTTCCGAAAGAACTTCAGTACAGTTTCGCGCACACTTACCCGTCCTTCTTGAAAGAGGCTTGGCGAGTGCTGCGGTCGGAAGGCCTGCTACTGTGCAAAATTGCCGACTATGTTCACCACCACCGCTATCAATGGGCGCACGTCGAGTTCCTGGAGGCGGCCCGCGTAGTAGGATTTCGCGCTTGCGACTGCATCATAAAAATCCGCAAGGGTCCGATCGTGGATCCCAAGTGGAAAGTGGCACACCACACCCGGCGCCAGCACTGCTATTGGTTAGTTTTCAGAAAATCAGATAAGTGCGAGTAACGCAGCGGACGTGGGAACCGGCCAGATTCAGGCATTGTCCGCTTCCAGGCAACTCCGGTTTCACCAGCTTCTCGTGGCTGCTCGAAAAACCGTCCTTGGCGACGCCCTCAGCGATACACTAAGAACTATCGATCCTAATGCCCTTAGATCGGACCTTGCGACATATGTTCCTGCAGACGTCCAGCGGATTCTTGCCGCAGCCGCTATACGCGATGAATATATATTCCCAACGACGGTCATTCTGGAGAGAAAACCAACCCTGCTCGGCTATTACCGGCTCCTGCTCGGAGTACCGCAAAAATCTTTCTACGCCAGCGGCAGCGGCAGAGGTCGATTCAAGAGCATGGAACAACGTGGGGTACTCACTGATATTCAGAGAGCCTCCCTTCCTAAGCTATGTAGATCCTTGTGTGAGGCGTTAGCCGAACTTGTCCGTCAAATGTCACCCACTATTACATCACGCGACGTGACCGAGTTGCCCCTACTGACCATCGGCTCGCAATTTCAGGGTGGCAATAACGTTGTTATCGGTCGCCAAGCGATCGAGGCGCTCTACTTGTCGGTCCTCGAGGTGGTGCGGACCAGAATCGAGCACGCGCAAAAGGACAAGATCATCGTGACAAACTCGTCCTCGAGGCTGGTGACGCTATCGTTTGGCGCAGACCCTGATTTGCGGATACAGGAAGAGTCAGCGCCAGGGCACGTGCAAAACAAAGTTGCGGTCGAAATCAAAGGCGGAACGGACAGAAGTAATGCTCACAACCGGGCTGGAGAGGCTGAGAAGTCGCATCAGAAGGCCAGAGCACAGGGCTTTAATGACTTCTGGACGATAATTGCCAAAAAGGGGTTAAGCCTCGCAACCTTGAAAAGCGAGTCACCGACTACCAACCGTTGGTTTGATGTTTCGCAGGTCCTCGGCCGCACGGGAGAAGATTGGGATGAGTTTCGGCGGCGTTTTGGCCGTTGCCGTCGGTATTCCGCTCAGCGACTGACCTGTCTGTCGATTTGCAATTTGACAAGGCATCGAGAGGGCGTTTGCCCGGCGAAAAAAGGCTTGAAGATCGAGCCTAATCAAAGCGACTGGTCCAGGGTTGGACCAAGCGGCCTATTCGCAGCCTTACTGATCTCTCGATCGCGGCGTGCGCGGGCCGCGGGTCAGAATTTCGGATGCGAATGAAGCCGCCAAGCCACTTGCCGAACCACAAGCGATAGGGGTATATCCGTTGTGTATCTATAGCCGGAGAGGTGAGCTTTTGCGTGCACGGATTGCAAAATGGGGTAACAGCCTGGGCGTGCGAATCCCCAGAGCGATGGCCAGGGAAGTGGGTTTGGATGAGGGATCAGACGTAGAGGTAAAGGTCTCCGACGGGGACGTTGTGCTTACACCAACCAGTCGTGAGTACAGCCTGAAGGAATTGGTTGCGGGAATAACTCCCAGGAACCGCCACGGGCAAACTGACTGGGGCCCTCCAGTCGGTAATGAACACTGGTGAGCGCAGCGCGGTACGTTCCTGAGCGTGGCGATATTCTGTGGCTCACGTTCGATCCGCAGGCTGGCCACGAACAAGCCGGACGCCGTCCCGCATTAGTGCTGTCGCCGGCGGTGTATAATCGCCGCGCAAGCCTGGTGCTCGTTTGTCCGATTACAAATCAAGCGAAGGGCTATCCCTTCGAGGTTGCCCTTCCGGAAGGTTCGCCGGTCTCGGGTGTTGTTCTGGCGGACCATGTAAAGAGCGCCGACTGGGCGGCCCGTCGTGCGCAGTTTGCTGCAAAAGCTTCGGCTCACGTAGTGACTGAAGTCACCGCCAAACTGCGTCCATTGCTCGGCATTTGACGAGTCGTGTCCTTCGGAAATTTGACAACAGCGATAACTGCGTTACTTAGCCGGAGACTAACATCGATCAGCAATCCTGGCGGTATGTGGTGGGGCAGGATGTGGGCTCAACGCGGTGGCGACGTTAGCTGCAAGATATCTCCACGCGGTGAATGTTTTGCTGGTGTGATTTGCTGCTCGCGACGCGCTTCGAGTGCGCTCGTTGCCTTCTTGCTGGCGCTGTCGATGGTGGCGTGCGCGGGCGGGCCGCGGGTCACAATTTCAAATGCGAATGGCGTTAAAGCGGTCGTCCGGGTCGAGGTTGCTGATACGGCCGCGTCACGCGAATTGGGGCTGATGTATCGTCAGCATCTTGGCCAGGATGCGGGCATGCTGTTCGTGTTCAAGCAGCCGCGGCATCTGATTATGCGGCTGAAAAAGGTCGCGGGCGCCGAAGGGTCGTTTCGATAAGGAAGTCCGACACCGATAACCGGTTGCCGGATGACGGACGTTGAGAGAGCGTAATCAGGACCGACAGTAATTTCGGTTTCGTTGGATGCTGAGCGACCCAGCAACTCTCTAGAGTGAGCTTAAAGAATCGAGGACGGTCAGAAGAGGAACTTCTTCCTAGCGGCGCGGGAATAAGGGCTGCCAAGGAAACGCTGCATTGCCATGCGCCCAAAGGACCGGTAGCGAACAGTCGGGAGTATTGTAGTCGGTTACAATGCACCACTGACAATCCCCAGCCGAGGGGATAATTCGGACACAGTTGATGCCCAATGTCCCTGCACGTACTGCGAAATGCGTGGCGCCGCTGAGCATTTTCGAACACTGAAAGGTTCGGACTAAAGACCGTGTCATCACGCGCTAGGACACGGTGGGCAAGCACCTTTACCTTTCCCCGGCAACGATGAGCATTTTCAATGGCGCGAATGCCTTCTTCGCTAGCCACAGCGACGAGTATGCTGATCTTGTGCTCATCTCTTTGCAACCATGTTGCTAGGTCGCTAGAGTTCACAGTACCTAGGTCGTCGAATAAGCACTCCGTAAAAGTAGCTCCGCTACCTATCACGTCGTCAAAGCAGAGAAGGTGATTGATGGAGTTCGACCGCGCGATTTCATTGAACTGCACAGGCGCGTTATCGTCAACGCCTCGTAGCTCATAGAGTAGCATTTGTTCACTTTTTCCTGGTCGCTGGATTGAAACGACGCGAACTTCACCAACATTCGATTGTTGCTTGACTTGCTGGCGCAATGCATACAATTGGTTGCTTATTGGAGTGCCGCAGAAGTCCTTCTAGGCGAGTGCTTAGCGGCAGGGGTCGATTCAAGAGCATGAGGAACGCGGAGTACTCAGCGATTCTCAAAGAGAATTCCTTCCTGAGTTATGCAAAGCCTTGAGCGAGGCATTAGCCAAGCTCGTCCGACAGGTGTCACCTGCTATCAGCCAACCCGATGTTAGCGAATTGCCGCTGCTCACGATCGGCTGACAATTCCAGGGTGGAAACAACGTTGTTATCGGCCGGCAGGCGATCGAGGCTCTCTATTTGTCGGTCCCGAGAAGTAGTCAGAGCAAGTATCGAGCACGCACAAAAAAACAGGATCGTCGTCACAAACTCGTCTTCGCGGCGGATTACACTGTCGTTCGGCTCCGATCCAGACCTGCGGATACAGGAAGAGCTGGGGGCAGGACACGTGCACAATAAGGTTGCGGTGGAAATCAAAGGTGGAACGGATAGAAGTAATGCACACAACCGCGCCGGAGAGGCTGCGAAGTCGCACCAGAAGGCCAGGGCTCAGGGTTTCAATGACTTCTGGACAATAATCGCCCAAAAAGGTTTAAACTTAGCTTTGTTAGGTCGGACCGGGCGGTGCTCTAGTTGGCACCGCTCAACGGCCGTCCAAAACCATACGATCGGGGGAAGGTCACATGAGCGGGGTCGATATTCGTATTTCTCTGTCTGGGCTGACTCACCGGTGCTGGCAGGCGATTTCAATTGCGGCTTTAACGCTGACGTTGGGCGCACTGCTCAGTACCGTCAACGCGGCGCCGCCTTCACTGCCAGCCAGCTCAATTTTTCTGAATCCGCTTCAAGTCGCGATTCTCCGCTGGTATCCGGCCAACCAGACCGGCCAGAAATTCACGTTTAGTACTATTTGCGCGCCAGTTACCGACAGCTTCAATCGATTTAGGGGGCGTCCATGAACAAACCATCAAAAAGCATCGTCGCGGCGGCCGGCTTGATTCTCGCGCTTTCAGTCGCCTGTGGTTGGGCGCAGGTGCCCGCTACCAACGATACCAGTGACAGCGCTCACAACACCGGCGGAGGCAACGGTGGGCTCAGCAAAAACAGCCCCGGGCCCTTTCCCAACGGTTACTTCAATAGTGCCTGGGGTGACAGTGCGCTCGGTAGCAACACCAGCGGCTTTGACAACACCGCCATCGGGTTTAACGCGCTGCAGCTCAACGTCAGCGGTATCGAAAACACCGCCGCCGGCGTTGGCGCCTTGGCCAATAACACCAACAATCAAAATACCGCGGTCGGTTTCCAGGCGTTGCTGAGCAACACGAGCGGTGGGTTCAACACTGCGGTTGGCGCTAACGCGCTAGAGTCTAACCAGGGCGGCTCCAGGAACACTGCCGCCGGGTTTGGCGCGCTAGCTAACAACATTAACGACGACAATACCGCCGTTGGCTACAACGCCTTGGAAGTTGACACTATCGGCACCCAAAACACCGCCATCGGAGAGGAGGCACTCGAAAACAACAACGGCTTCAGGAATACGGCGAACGGCGTTGGCGCGCTCGGTAGCAACAGCAGCGGCTCCGACAACACCGCCAGCGGGTTCCTGGCTCTTGTGTCTAACAACGGCAAGAACAACGTCGGCACCGGTTCCTTCGCCCTGCTCGACAATACGAGCGGCAGCTACAACACCGCCACCGGAACGAATGCTTTAGTCAGCAACCACACCGGCAACTACAACACGGCAACCGGCAACAATGCGCTATATAGCAATGCCGGCAGCTACAACACCGCGACGGGCAACAATGCGCTGTATAAGAATACCGGCAGCAGCAACACTGCGATGGGTTTCAACTCGCTCTTCTACAACACGACCGGCAACAATAACGCAGCCGCGGGCCAGGGTAGCCTGCGGCACAACACCAGCGGCAACGGCAATAACGCCTTGGGCACCTCCGCGCTGGCTTCCAACACCAGCGGCGCTAATAACATCGCGCTCGGCTACGGTGGGGGTCAGAATCTTACCACGGGCAGCAACAATATCGACATTGGCAACGTGGGGGTGGCGGCCGAGGGCAACACCATCCGGGTAGGCAATAACACGGTCCAGACCGCGACCTACGTCGCCGGCATCAGCGGCGCGGGCATCAGCGGCGGCACCGGTGTGGTCGTCAGCAGCACCGGGCAACTCGGCGTTGCGGCCTCCGCGGCCCGCTTCAAGCGCAATATCCAGCCGATGAGCGAGCGCAGCGCCAACTTGATGAAACTGCGGCCAGTGACCTTCGTCTACCGGAACGACCCCAGTAACACCCGCCAATACGGCCTGGTGGCGGAGGAGGTGCGCCAGGTTTATCCGGAGCTGGTGACCTATGATGGCCGCAGGCAGCTAATCTCGGTGCGCTACGAGCAGTTAATCCCGATGCTGCTCGACGAACTGCAGAAGCAATCCGCGCAGAACGCGCGACTTTCCGCGCAGTTGGCGCAGGCCAACGCTACTCACGAACGTGAGCTGCAGCTTGTGCAACAGCGCCTTATGGCGCTCGAGACCGGCCAGCGCAAGCTCGCCGCCCGCTGAACGCCCGGACGTGACCGTGGAAGCCACCTTCAGGGCGTCGTATAGCGCAGCGGCGGAGGGTGCTTAACTTCCAGCTTGAGCGCGCGCTCGACCACGTGCTCGGCGGTGAAGCCGAAGTGCTTCAGCACATGGGCCGAGGGTGCCGACATCCCAAACCGCGCGATCCCCATAATGTCGCCATCCGGGCCCACCCATCGATACCATGAGAAGGGTGCGCCGGCCTCAATCGCCAGACGCCGCCTGATGCCGGCTGGCAGAACCGACTCGCGATAGGATGCGTCCTGCCGCTCGAACAGTTCGAAGCTCGGCATGCTGACGACACGCACCGCGTGCCCGCAGCTTTTCCAGCTCAGGCTTGGCCGCCACCGCGAGCTGAACCTCCGAGCCGGTGGCGATTAAGATAATCTCGGTTAAACCTCGAAACATTGAGAAGCGAATCGCCTTCGACGAATCGCTGGTTCGATGTGTCGCAGGTACTTGGGCGCGCCGGTGAAGATTGGGAGGAGTTTCGACGGCGCCTTGCTGTCGCCGTTGCCATTCCGCTCAGCGACTGACCGTTCTGTCTCTGTGTTGATTTTGTGAGATCGGAGAAAGCGGACGGCAGACTGGGCGTCGAGAGCAGCCACTTGCGAATCACGGCTAACCCGCAACACGCGCCTCGCATCGAAGCAAGCGTGCTCGCAGCAGCCTTGCTCATGCTGTGCTTCGCAGCTTGCGCGGGTGAGCCGCGAGTCGAAATTTCTGATGCCCGCGGCAGTGAAGCCGTTGTCAGCGTCGAGATCGCTGACAACGCCGCGGCGCGGGAACTGGGGCTGATGTATCGTCAGCATCTTGGCCAGGATGCCGGCATGCTGTTCGTGTTCAAGCAGCCGCAGCATCTGACTTTTTGGATGAAGAACACCGAAATTCCGCTTGATATGATCTTCGCCGGCGCTGACGGCACGGTAGTAGGAATAATCGCTGATGCGGAACCGTTTTCGGAACGCCAGCTAAGCGTGACCGGGGACTCACAGTATGTGCTGGAAGTCAACGGCGGGTTCGCGCAGCGCCATGGCATCAAGCCCGGCAACAAGCTGCAATTCCTCGGCTCGCTGCCGAGCTCGAAGGACTAGGTCCGCAGTTGGTCAAGGGTTCCCAACCCGGTAAAAGAAAGACATTGCGCTAGCCAGGGCAGGCGGGCTCGTACGGACTTCGGCCTGCAGGGGCGAGCTTGACGATAGCTGATTCTCCGTGGGCAACATGCAGGATGGCGCTCTTTTATAAAGGCGTG
>WNFC01002963.1_pt1 | contig 22156 bp, 26 predicted proteins | sample 5400541 | NCBI WGS metagenome assembly WNFC01 (sample SAMN13153342, study PRJNA577476) | soil metagenome | isolation source: 120 cm saprolite under Douglas fir tree site 2 hole 2 replicate 1 | place: USA:California | collected 2015-04-18
GAATTTGATTGCACCAGACCCAGGGCGTTGCCCTGGGCTGATATCCCTCGCGCCGTTGGCGCGATGCCGACTCAATTTAGCTGCAATATGCGGCTGCTAACTAACAGACTCGATCGTTCACCGAGTACCATTGGTGACCCTTTCGTAACACCCTGCTCGACTAGAGGCCTGGCATGCCACTTTCACCGGCCCAGACTACGGCGGCGTAGAGATGCTTCGGGCCGTGAACACCCAGCACTATCATCTTTTCGATATCGGCGGTGCGGCTTGGGCCAGTGATGAACGCGACGCGATGTCCCCTGATCGTGTCAGGACCGAGAGCGCTCACTGCCGCGGCCATGTCAGGGAGAACCCGAGCTGCATCGACCAGAAGCACATTCGCCGGCGGCAGTAGTGTGAGCGAGCCTGGCCGTCCGGGAGTCGCGACGACCACCAAGGTTCCAGTCGCTGCGATTGCATAATGCGCCTCGACCACGGCGAGATCGCAATGTGCCAGCCGTTCGCGCAGCACGCGGCGTTCGCCGTCATTGCTTTTGCCGCAACGAACCAGCTCGATTCCTGAACGTTCGAGCGCCTGCACGAGAGGCGCAAGGTCGAGTGCTACGGCTTCACCTATCGCCACGCTGCGATGTCGCATCTCATGGGTGAGCGCGACGATTTGTTTGTATATTTCGCCGGGCGAGGTTACGCCCATGAAATGGCCATTGACGCGTTCGAGTTCGTTGGCGAACTGCGAGATCAGTTCGGCGCGGCGAGCGGCGGGCGCCGCTGGGAGCTCTGGTGAAGCGGATGATTGCGGGATCGGGGCAGGCGGCTCTCGTTCGAGCGCCACGCGCACGGCCGCCAGCACTTTGTGAAACGCGCTTTTCACGGATTAGAGTCGAAGGACCCCTCGGCCTCTCGTTTTTCGTATCCTCATGCTTGGTCTCAAACCGCCATGCGCTTGCGTGCCCGCCTGCGAAAATGCGGGATCACCTTCTCTGACACCAGCTTCATCGACGCGCGGATTTTCTTCGGTTCGATCCCGGGGAGGGCCAGGCCGAGTGCCAGATGAGTCGCGTAGCCCTCCATCTGCTCGATCTTCGCCACCAAGTCGTCGGGGGTACCGATTACGGCGCCGAAACCGAGGGAGCTCGCATTGCGCAATTCGCCGACCGGCGGCACCCGTGCGAAGTTTTCATCACCTGGCACATCGTTGGCTTCGGCGATCCACTGTCCATAGCGAGTCAACAGGTGATGGAGCGCGAATTCGCCTTCGTCCCACGCCTTTTCTTTCTTGCCGGCAATATACCCGAAGCACAACTCGGCGATGTTGAATTCGTCGGGATTGTGACCGCCCGCGCGCAAGGCTGCACGGTAAATTTGCGCCTGCTCCGCGCCAATACCCGCCAGATGATAACCGTTACGGCCCGCCCGTTCGGTCGCAGAGCGCGAGCGTGCGCCTATCCAGATGGGCGGATGAGGCCGTTGCACCGGCTTGGGGTAAAGGGTGACATCGCGCACCGCATAGGATTTCCCCTCGAAAGTGACATTGTCTTCGGTAAACACCCGGCGCAGGATTTCAACGCCTTCGCGGAGGCGGCGGCTGCGCTCTTCGCGCGGAATATTGAAGCCGGCGAATTCACGGGGCACGTAGCCCTGCCCCAGACCCAGATCGAAACGGCCATTAGAGAGCACGTCGATCGTCGCCGCATCTTCGGCCACGTGGAGCGGATTGTGAAGCGGCATCAACAGCACGAAAGTGCCGATCCGAATCCGCTTGGTGCGCGCTGCGATCGCCGCCGCCAGCGGGAGCATGCTGGGCGAATAGCCGTCCTCGACAAAATGATGCTCGGTCAGCCAGATGGTGTCGAAGCCGAGTTCTTCCGCCTCGACGCACAGGTCAACGTGGCGGCGGTACAGTTCAGAGTAAGATAGCTCGTTGCGCGACGAGTTGCGAAACGACATCAATAGACCGAAGTTCACCGTGTCCTCCTTTCGAGCATACCGCCCGATCCTGCGTCAGTTGTAATCTCCGTCAAAAACGGCTCTCTGAATCAGGCTCCCCTCTCACAAATAGTTGCCTGGATGACAAAAGGCCAGCATCGTCATGACAGGAATCCATCCTCCTAGTGGGCTGTAACATTGAAATCGGTATCGCTGGAAATCCCTCCCCCTGACCAGGGGGAGGTTAGGTGGGGGCCGTCCGGCTGCGTTTCGATACGACAGTCCACTATCGTTTTCAACGTTACAGGCCACTAGTATCCTTCTCGCCAGCGGGTGAGATACGGTAGATAGGCTGGCGATGTCTGCATAGGGTCGCGAACAGGTAGCGAAAAGGCCATAGTCGAGCAAACCAAATGAATGGCTTTAGCGACAAAGAAATCGTGGGTGGGTTGTTAAGTTTGCTCGTCCTGAGCTACGCGGCGATTTTCGCCTTCATCTTCAAAAGCATGCGCGAACTACGTGAGGAGACAGTTGGCCTACGGCGTGACATGCAGCTCGAGTTCACGCGAGTGCATGAACAACTAACTGGGCTGGCGGTCGGCATCGCCCGTCTTGAGGGTAGCTTGTGGGGCCGCGGGCCAACCGAAGCGCGCAAAGCAGAAGGTTAAGTTAAACTGCTGGAGGAGTAGTCAGGTTCCGTTGCCTACAGTCCCTGGACTAGCAGGCTGCGGAGTTGCGTTTCGGCCTCTCTAAAGTCGGCCGCCCGCATTGTGCTATTAAGAATGCCTGCAAGTTCGATTAAATACGGGAGGTGAGATCACCATGGCGACCATGCTGACCTCTCAGCTCGATTACAATCAATTGATTCTCGACGTCCGAATCAGCGGCCGTCTTTATTACGATCCCGAACAGAACGACGGATCCTGTTTTCGCTTTTGTGCTGGTAATGGTCAGAGGAGCGACCGGGATGGCTGAGCTATTTAGCGAATTGCTCGGAAAAGGACAGTTGCGGCAATATCTGCTGCGAATGGGGCCGATCAGTCTTGGCGATATCTGTTCACAGAGTCCCGATCGGACCAAGACGCTGATCACACTTCTCCGGCTGACGAAAGAAGGCGCTGCGAGGGTAGAACGCGAAGCGAACGCCGCAAGACTGTTCGAAGGCCTGGCGCCGGAGGTCACGAGATTCAGCGAGGAATCGCCGCCTGGGCGCGTTGTTGATCGGCTGCAGGAGTCGATTCAAACCCCCGGCTTCGCAAACCTTGTAGTTTCCCTATCTGAAAGCGGATTTCGCAAGGCCGCGGCAGGCATATAGATGACCGCGTTCTTCGCCGGCGTCGCCTGCGCCATCGCAGTTGCTGCTGCATACGAAGACATCGACCTTTTCTTTCGGGGCAAGCGAATCAGCTATACAACGCGAAGAAATGGGCGCCTCGGTTACATCCAGCCCTTCTATGGCAAGAGTGAACTCGATGCACTCGAGCGCGATCTGAATTCTCTAGCGGGCAAGGGTGATCTCAGTGCTCTGATCCGGATGGCCATCGACTGGACCAGTATCAGAGCGGTCGAAGAATGGGCGGCCAACTAGAATTTCCGGGCTGAGCGTTTTAGCGCTTCGGTCAACTAGCTTCTGTCGACGTTGCGTTGTGCTATACGGGATTCTTTGCAAGTGCAATAGACCCGGGAGGTTGAGGCCATCATGAGCTCTCAGGTCGATTACAACCAATTGATTCTCGACGACCGAATCAGCGGCCGTCTTTATTACGACGCCGAAATCTTCCACGAAGAGATCGAAAAGATCTGGAATCGCGAATGGGTCTACGTCGCGCATGAAAGTGAAGTACCGGAGCCCGGCGATTACGTGACCCGCCAGATTGGCCTGCAGCCCATAATCGTTTCGCGCGACGAGGACGGCGAGGTTAGCCTCCTGCTCAACCGCTGTGTCCATCGCGGCAACACCGTCTGTCAGAGCGATCGCGGCAACGCGCACGCGTTCCGATGCGCCTACCACGGATGGACCTACAATAATCGCGGCGACTTGGTTGGGGTGCCTTACGCCGGGGGCTATGACGAATCCTTCCGCAAGAGCGACTACGCGCTCGCCCGGGTGCCACATATCGCGAGCCATCGAGGGCTAATCTTCGCCAGCCTGAGTGCCACCGGCCCTTCGCTCGATGAGCATCTGGGCGCGGCCAAACGGCTGATCGATCAGTTCGTCAATCTGTCGCCGAAAGGCGAGATCGAGCTTCGCGCCGGTGTCCTGAAACATTCTTACAAGGGCAACTGGAAGATGGCGCTGGAGAATTCCGTCGACGGCTATCATCCCAACATCCTGCACCACGCTGCGATGGTGATGATGATGCGGGGCAAGGTCGACATGGAATCGGTGTTCGGCGAAAAGGGCGAGGCCAACGCGCGCGACCACGGTCATGGGGTCGAGCAACTCGATTTGAACCCGGTGCATAGTAAGAACGGCGGGCGCGTAGTGCCGCCGGGATGGGGCAAGCAGGCATTTGACGAGTATCACCGCGCGATGGTGCGCAATTATGGCGAGGAGGGCGCGGGCAAAATTATCGCCGACGGTCCGCCCCATTTCTGTATCTTCCCCAACATTATTTTTATTCTGAACCAGATCCGCGTAATCCAACCGGTCAGCGTTGACGAGACCATCATCTACTACTATCCGACCCTGCTAAAGGACGCGCCGGAGGAGATTAACCAGCGCCGGCTCAGCGAAACCTACCTGCTCCATGGTCCCGCAGGGCGCGTCGCGCCCGACGATGTCGAGGCCTACGAGCGCAACCAATACGGGTTCCGGGCTCGCGTCAACGAGTGGCTGGTGTTGCGCCGCGGACTGCATCGCGAAATCCTTGACAATGGCAGCATCGCCGGGCACGAGACCGACGAAACCACCCAGCGAGGCATTTGGCGCCATTATCGTCAGATAATGACCCGCTCAAGATAGCCAAACTGTCGGAATCGTCCGATAATGCGCGAGGAAGTAATGAGCCGGTCCATTGAGATCAAAAAGAGCACAACCCCGCGGCACAACGGTCTTGAGCCCTCCCCCTGACCAGGGAAGAGGAGAGCCTGGCCTGAGGAGCGCGAGCGACGAATGGGTCAGGTGGGGTTGTCAGGTGACTGGATCTTTATTTCTCAGCAGTGACACAATCAAAGCCTGTCCACACGCAAGGAGCAGACATGAAATTCGGCATCTTTATGGCCCCGTTTCACCGTGTCGGCGAGAACCCAACCCTGGCGTTCGAACGCGACATCCAGCTTATCGAATGGCTCGACGAACTGGGCTATGACGAAGCGTTCGTGGGCGAGCATCATTCGGCCGGTTGGGAAATTATCCCGTCGCCCGAGATTTTCATGGCAGTCGCGGCGACCCGCACCAAACGGATCATACTCGGCTCCGGTGTGGTGAGCGTGCCTTATCATCATCCGTTCAATATCGCTAACCGTTTCGCCCTGCTTGACCATCTGACGCACGGCCGCGTGATGCTTGGATGCGGCCCCGGCGCGTTACCGAGTGATGCCTACATGCTCGGCATCGAGACCACCACGCAGCGGGAACGCATGGTCGAGGGGATCAAGGTCATCCAGCGCCTGTTTACCGAAGAAGGCGGCATCAGCGTCGACGGCTCGTATTTTAAATTGCACGACGCCCATCTTCAGGTGAAGCCCTATCAAAAGCCGTACATGCCGATTTTCGTCGCCAACACGTTTTCACCGTCGGGGATGGTCGCGGCTGGGCAACTCGGATGCGGCGTGCTGTCGATTGGAACCTTCGCTCCCGACGGCCTCAAGGACCTGCCGAAGCGATGGGCGATGGCCGAGGAAATCGCGGCAGAGAACGGCAAGACGGTCGATCGCAAGAACTGGCGCCTGGTCTTTCCGATGCATCTGGCGGAATCGCGCAAGGAAGCGCTCGACGATATTCGCGACGGATGCAACGCGTGGATCCAGAAGTATTTCGTGGAGACGCTCGCCGCCAAGATCCAATTCGAGGAATTTCCCGGTCAGCCAGTCGAGGAGATGACTGCTGATCGCATGGTGGCACGCGGCGGTTCCATCGTCGGCACGCCCGACGACGCCGTCGCCTATCTCAAGAATGTCTGGGAGTTATCAGGCGGCGGATTCGGCGGCGTACTCTTCCTGGCGCATGAATGGGCAACGCGGGAAAAGGTGCAGCATTCATTCGAGTTGATGGCGCGTTACGTGATCCCGCAATTCCAGGATAGCGCCGTACCCATCGAGTATTCGCAGAAATGGACCTCCAAGCGGAGCGAAGCGCTGTTCGGATCGTCGGTGGTGGCCATAATGAAGGCGATTCAGGATTACAAGCAGCACGCCGAGGAACACGGGCGCAAACCGTCTGATATCGTTGATCAACCGATCACACGCGTGCGGCCATAGCAGTAGCCGATGCGGCTAGCCGCCACTCGCCTGTTCAGGCGAGTGGCCGCACTCAGCGCCTCCCTCGCCGGCTGGCCGTCGGCATTGGCAAAGCCAACGCATTCACCGCCACCGGGCCGCAAGATCGCAGTACCCGTCTGCTGCGTGCTCTCCGGCAAACTACCAGGACCGCCGGTGCATATCACAAGCGCGCACGATGCCGATTCTGGTTTAACTGCAATTTGTAGATGTCGCCGACTCCAATCTAGCAGGCTGCGGAAAAAGGCCTTCCGCACCCTGCTTTCCCTCACTGTAATCTCCCCCAAAGGGAGAGAACTAAACACTAGCGGAGCCGAAAGGCGGAGCGAGCTAACGAGTCCGCGAGGTGCGAATCTAAAAGGAAGGAAGCCAGTTTTATCGCAGGGTGCGGAGAGATCTATTATAAAGAAATTGGTTTTCCCCACCGTGCTAGTCAACGGATTTACGACTCACGCCATTAGCTTACCGTCCAGCCGCCGTCGATTATGAATGGGGCGCCGGTCGCAAACGACGAATCGTCGCTGGCCAGGAATAGTGCGACCTTGGCGATCTCTTCCGGCTCGGCCATCCGTCCGAGTACCGAAATCCGCTGGATAGCTTTGGGATTTGGCGGCTGCCCTTTGCGAATCCGCTGCGCCATCGGCGTTTCGATAGCGCCAGGGCAGATCGCGTTGACGCGGATGTTGTAACGGCCGTATTCCAGCGCCGCCACCCGGGTGAGGGCGATCACGCCGGCCTTTGAGGCGCAGTAGCCGGCGCCACCGCGCGCGGCAACCAAGCCGGCGATCGAGGCCTGATTGATAATGGAGCCGCCGCCCGCCTTGATCAGGTGCGGCAGCGCGTACTTCATCCCCAGAAAAACACCGCGCAGATTGATCGCGATCACCCGGTCGAACTGCTCCTCGGTCATGTTGGAGAGGAAATTCGACTCGCCCTCGATTCCGGCGTTGTTGTAAACGATATTGAGAGCGCCGAAATGGGCGACGGTCTCCTCGACCATTTTTTGCACGTCCTCGGACTTCGACACGTCGGCGCGGAGTGAGAGCGCCTGCCCGCCGGCACTTATGATTTCGGACGCAGTCTGCTGCACCTGCTGCGCATCAATATCAACTGCGGCGACCTTGGCCCCTTCTTTGGCGAAAATTAGTGCAGCGGATTTTCCCATTCCTGATGCGGCGCCGGTAATTAGCGCGACTTTGTTGGCGAGTTTCATTCTTTTCACCGACCTAGCATGCGCCGCCGCTCCGTTGTCGCGGCTCTACCTGGCCTGACCGCGCGGGATTGCCATGCGTGCAACGGACAGCTCGGCGGAAGATATATTAGGCACCTTTCGTGCTTCGATTGATCCTCGCTACTCAATAGCATTGGCTATAGGTATATGGAAACTGGAAAGAGCCGGCGGGCGCACGTATTGGTGCTGATGGCGGCGCTTATCATGCTGCCGGCGGCAGGCGCCGCCGCCCAGCAATTCGAGTTGCCGCAGCAATCTTCGCAGGACCAGCCTCCTGATTATAACCGTCTGAACCCGGCGCCCACCCCGATTCCGCGTCTGCCGTCCGGGGCGGACGTACGTACCCTGCCGCAGCTTTCGCCCCAACTTCCGCCATCTCAACCATCATCAGCGTACCAGCCTCCGATTTACCAGCAGCCGAGTTCACCGCCGCCACCGCCCGTTCATCAAAACCAGAATCAGCCGATATTGCCGGCGGTTTTCCGCGGCTGCTGGCAGGGAAGAGTGGATTATATCGATGCGCTCGAACGGCTGCCCGGCGCAGTCAAGCCAGGCTTCTGGACCCCCAAGACTTACCGCTTATGCTATCGGCGGCTCGGCAACGGCCCTTTCGTGCTGACTTTCACCGAAGCTGGAATCGAACAAAACGATAGAATCACCAATGCCGAGGGCCGAATGACGTTGTTGTCCACTGACGGCCGCAGCTACGCCTCGATGCGCTCGGATCTGGATTTCGACGAGTACCGCACTCACGCCAGCTATTTCGGGAGCAGCACCTTCGCGGTTCACGAAGTTGCAGACCTGAATTGCAGAGTCGAGCCGGACGGCATGCACGTGAGCGGGGTCGTGACCGGATGGCGCAACCAAGCGCCATGGTTTCGCGCGCGATGGCACACGGTCTTCGTCCATATCGGTGAGCCACCCCAACAACTCGCCGCCCCGTCAGGCGGCATCCCGGAGTAATAGCTGACCCTACAAGAATAAGCACTCTCCAGCGGCTCTAGCAGGCTTAGCTGCTCCATATATCTCACGGCCGTTGGGCGCTCTACGCTTTCGCCTTGGTTGCGCCATATCGCGCACGTCTACGCTCCAGTTCTTGAAGAGAGCCATGTTGTGGCAGCCGCGAGAACCTCTGCTCAAATACTCACTTCGCGGTTACGATGCTATGCTACAACCGTGTCCGGGGTGCAGTTGCGCATATTGCGACATGAGTATAGGTCCGGGAGCATCATGGCGTTCCATGCCTCCACCCGCTCTCGATGGCGACAAAACGCCCATCCGCGCAAGCTTCGCGCGTGCTTCATCTGGTGAAAACCGTTTTACCATGCGTTTCGCCTTCCCACATCGCTCGGAAGGCCGCCTTGGCGCGCTCCATGGGAAGGACCTGACCAATCTCGGGCTTGATGCCCGCACCGACGATGAAGCTGATCATATTCTTCATGTCCCGAAGCGTCCCCATGATCGATCCGCACACCGTGATCTGATCGCTGAGCATCGGCAAGAGCGACAACGTAACCTCGAGGCCGGTCGTTCCGCCCGTGATCACGATCGTCCCGCCACGGGCGACCGATGCCATCGAGTGCTGCCAGGACGCAGGCCCTATATTGTCGATCACCGCTGCGACCTTGCGCGGTAGCTTCTCGTTCGAATCGAAGGTGCGGCGCGCTCCGAGCTTTCGGCGAGTTCGCGGCCTCTCACATTACGGCTGGTAGCCCATACCTCGAAGCCTGCGGCGCGGCCGAGCTGGATCACCGCAGTAGACATGCCGCCCGAGGCGCCCTGGACAAGCAGCGTCTCTCCCGGGTTCAAGTTCGATTTCGTGAACAGCGCCCGGTATGCGGTCAGCCACGCAGTTCCGAGTACCGAAGCATCGAGCGCGGAAAGGCCATCCGGGAGAGGGATCGCATTGCGCCTCGGCACGGCGATGTAGTCGGCAAAGGTGCCGGGCACTCTCTCGCTGAAGATGTGCCAGTGTGGATCTAGCGTCTCGTCGTCACGCCAGTCGTCGCTGCCCATCACCGGATAAATGACCACAGGAGTGCCGTCATCCAGCGTGCCTGCGCCGTCATTGCCCAGGATCATTGGAAAAGGGATAGGGTCCTCTTGGGCGGTGATCCCGCGCAGGGTAAACAAATCGTGGCGGTTGAGGCTCGCCTGCGAGATCTTCACCCGTATCCAACCGTCGGGCATTTGTGGTTCGGGGCGTTCGCCCACCACGAGCGATGCAAGCGGGTCATCGAGGTTAGGTTTGGCGGCATAGACTGCAAACATCGGCTAGCCTCCCATGTATCACGGCAGTTTGGTTACGCGCCACAAACCCGAGACTCTCGACCAATCGTCGCAGCCTTTGCCCCATATCCGGCGGCTCATAAAAGGAGTGCCCTCGATAGATAGGTCTTCGCGCACTGATCGTCGAGCCTCCTGATGGTCTAGTGGCCTGTAACAGTGAAATCGGTATCGCTGGAAATCCCTCCCCCTGACCAGGGGGAGGTTAGGTGGGGGTCGTCCGGCTTCGTTTCGATACGACACGCCACTATCGTTTTCAGTGTTACAAGCCACTAGTAGGCTTTTGTTGTTGACTCCTCTCGCTGACCCTTAATCGGCATCTCGCGTTGACTGCCCGCCACATCGGGCCGCAGCCGTCGCGGTTTGGGTGAGAGGCCTCTGTTCCATTAGACACGCGCCATTGGAGAGTGTGACGGAAGTGCTCACAATAGCCACGCCGCCCTTGACGTGGTGGCTTCCAGGAGCTACCTTCCAGCCCGTGAGAGCGGTTGGACTTAAAGTCCTCAAGAACAAGCTAAGCGAATACGTCCGTCTCGCCGCGGGTGGTGAGACGGTGTTGATTACCGATCGCGATCGCGTGGTCGCCGAGCTGATACCCCCCACGCAAGGGCGCAGCCAGGCCGTCGATGACGCGGTGCTCGCGGAGTTAGTGCGCGGTGGGTGGTTGACGCCGCCGCTGATCGGTCCCGGAGGTAAGGTACCCCGACATCCGGTGGCCCGGCTCGCAACCATCCTCGAAGAGCTCGATCGCGACCGGGCCGATCGATGATCTACGTCGAAACCTCCGTCGCGCTGGCGCAACTGTTGGCTGAAGATCGATGTCCGCCCGAAAGTCTGTGGGACGCTCAACTCGTTTCGAGCCGATTGACCGAATACGAGGTATGGACCCGGCTTCATGCGCGACGCCTCGGCAGTTCGCATGGGGAAGCCGTTCGCCTCCTTCTGGGGCGATTGAGTTGGCTGGAGCTCACACCCACAGTCCTGGCGCGAGCCCTGGAGCCCTGGCCGGCGCCGCTCCGAACGCTCGACGCGTTGCACCTGGCGTCAATCGAGTTTCTGCGGTCCCGAGGGCAAAGGGTGACTCTGGCGAGCTATGACGATCGAATAGCCGCCGCCGCTGACCGTCTTAAAATTCCCTTGTACCAATTGTGATGCAATCGCCTGAGCGATCGCTCTGGCGCCTCATCGGCAATTATTCGCGGGCCGGTAGCCGGCGGCTTGCGCGGCTTCGGCGCTGGGGAACTCGACCCGATTGCGTGGTGAGATCTTGTCGTAATAGCGGCAACCGGGCCACTGATAAATCATGCTGCGGCGGTTACCGATCACGGCGCCTGAGGGACCGGCACCGCTTCCGATGAGCGGATGCGACTGGCCCGCCCGCTCATTCCAATTCTGCAGGTATTCGGCGGCCAGCGCCGGATCATGAATCTGCAGCAGATTCTCTGCGTTCCAGTGCTCGGCCCCCCACGTGTAGTTAAAGCTGCCGGTCAGCACCGTCTCGCCGTCAATCACCATCACCTTGTCATGCATCAGCCCCGGCACAGTATCCACCAGGACCGGGACTCCGCTTGACGCCAGGCTAGCAACGCGCAATTTATCGCTGTGATCCTCCTTGAGCTGACCGCTGTCCACGATAACGCGCACGTCGACGCCGCGGCGTTTTGCCGTTACCAGCGCGCTTACAATCTCTTGCAGGGTGAGCGAGTATATCTGGATGCGGATTGTCTTGTGCGCTCCGCCAATCGCGTGCAGTACGCTTGACAAAGGATCACAACCGCCCGCCATGGGCGGCGAGAAGCAGGCCTGGAGGTCCGCGCCGGGCACTGGCACGGCGGCCATCACCGCGAAGAGTGCGACGGCGCAATACAGCAATGCCCGCAGCAGCCGACCGATTTGGGTCGCATCCATGTTTTGGCAAAAATCCAGTCACTCCATGCGAGTGAGCATCGTGCGGGTCTCGTCGGTATAGACGCTCGATGCCGTGTAAATGAACAGCGGGGCTTCGACGATTGCCTCAACGCCACCGCCTTTGCGCGCTTCCATCAATACCAGCGTTGCGGGTTCGTCTTTCCGTGGATGAACGAAACGAATCCGTTTCGGTTCGAGCGATTGTTGTTTCATCTCGGCGATCAGCTCGGCGGTCCTTGACGCGGTGAATACGAGCGCAGCCCTACCCCCATGGAGCGCATAGCGCGCGGCCCCCGCGATAAAGTCCGCCAGGGTCGCGCCGTCTCCACCACGTGCAACCCGCCGCTCCGCATCGGGGCTCTCGCGTCCGCGCGACGCCGCCCGATATGGCGGATTCGCGACCACGTAGTCAAATGATGCAGCGGTGAGCCCCGGAATATTGCGCTGACGAATATCTGCACAAACCGCTCTCACCGCGGCGGTCCCGTTCAGAGCGGCGTTCTGCGTGATCATCGCAGCTAGCGGAGGCTGAAGCTCTACCGCTACGACCTTATTGAGATGATGGAGCGCGGCGAGCATCACCGACACCACACCACATCCGGCACCAAGCTCCAGAACTCGCGCGCGAGGGCGCGGACGGGCAAAGCGCGCAAGCAGGATCGAATCGATTGCGAACCGGTAGCCGCCGGACGGCTGGACGATACTAAGTGCTCCGCTTAGGATGGTGTCGACGGTTTGCGCCGGATTGATTACCATGGAAGCCGCTGAAAAAGGAGCCCGCTACGCTCGCGTCTTTCGCAAGGCCGGTGTACTGCTCGGCAAGGGCAGAATAGCGCGAGCGATTGAGGTGCTGAAAGAGGGCAAGTCGCTGGCGGAGAAATGGGGCGATGCGGGGATGGCGCGCCGATTCTCCGCCGAAATTGCCCGCGCAAGCGCCCCTCCTGAACCGTCAGAATAGGGTCAACTCTGGACTATCGTTGTCCGCCTGAGTGCGCCGGCCGGGGTTCGTCACAGTGCCTTGTCTTCTCCCTTTTCCAGTGTCCCGCACAGTACACACTTCGTGCATAACCTGACGACCGCGCTAATGAATTTCTCTGGATGACCCTTACCGCCGCGCGTAAAAATGTGCGGCCGCCCTCTGCCGTTCCGGGAGAGGCCTGCAGGCCCTTGACGATAGGCAATTCGTACTTAACTTCATCTCAGACCATTTGACAGCACAGCGAATAACGAAACGCCAGGCAGTCAAAAGAGAATTACACCGGGACAGCCGGTTAGGAGGCATTTAGTAAATGGAAATCAGGTACGAAAGCTCGTTTCCGAACAACGGGTGGTTGTTCGATCGGATGAACGGATTGTTTAAGGAATTGCAGCCGCCGGTGCGGCGCCCCGGCGTGCGTCCGCCGGTTGATGTGGTCGAGGATAAGGACAGTTATCACTTCTACTTCGACATGCCGGGACTCAAGAATGATTCGGTCGATCTCCGGGTTGACGATGGCACCCTCACCATCTCTGCGGAGCGCAAACAGCCCGAATGGCCGAAGGACGCAGCGGTTCACTTTTCCGAGCGTCGTTACGGCACGTTTCATCGGAGTTTCGAGCTGCCCAAGGATGCGAGCCACGACCGGATTCAGGCCAGCTACAAGGACGGCGTGCTCGAAGTAACGGTCGAGAAGCGTCCCGAAGCCAAGCCAGTGAAAATCCAGATCAACTGACGCAAATCGGCGGGGATATAGACCCGCCGAGTTCGTGGGGACGGCTCTAACAGGGTGCGGACTTCTTTATGAAATCTTTCCGCACCCTGCGATAAAGCTGGCTTCCTTCCTTTTTGATTCGCACCTCGCGGACTCGTTAGCTCGCTCCGCCTTGCGGCTCCGTTAGTGTTTAGTTCTCCCCCTCTGGGGGAGATTACAGAGAGGGAAAGCAGGCTGCGGAAGGCCTTTTTCCGCAGCGTGCCAGTGGCCGTCCCATAGTTTGGGTTAATCAGTCGGCTCTCCGCAAGTTAATTCCAACCCGTTATTCCAACCCGATATCGACCACGCGCGGCGGTCCCTACGATAAAGTTCAGTGGGCGTAGCAGGCTGTAAAAGAAATTCTTCACAGCCGGCTCCCCCTCTGTAATCTCCTCCGCAAGCGGGAGAGAAGTGAAGGAGGGAAGCCGGCTTTCAAGCAGGGCGTTGAGGCCGTACTTTCCAGCGAGTGCTATTGGTAACCCTTTTCTCAACACACCTGCTAGTGTGGGGTCCCGCAAATAACTTCACAAAAGGCCAAGACGTCATTCTGAGCCGAAGGCGAAGAATCTCGCGGCCGCCATCTTTGCGGCCGTGATGGTTCTTTCCTCGCGCAGCCTGGGAATCACGCGGCAAAACAGTGCCGCGCGAGATCCTTCGACGCGGTCGCCGGCTCAGGATGACAGACCACCTTCGTCGAACTTATTAATAGGACACAACACTAGACTGGTTATATACAAGGATCACAAAGCCTTGTTATAATTGAATTATGCCGTTTTCTGATCCTCGGGATGACAAGCAAAGGATTGACAGAGGTATTCGAAATAAATGGGCTCCTGGATAATAATCGGAATCATCGTAGCCGCCGCACTTTATCTGATCTTTGCGTACAACTCGCTAGTCAAAATGCGCAACTCGGTGGAGAATGCCTGGCGTCAGATCGACGTACAGCTCAAACGCCGCCATGACCTGATTCCCAACCTGGTCGAGGCGGTCAAGGGCTACATGCAGTTCGAGCGCGACACTCTTACGCAAGTGGTTGAAGCACGTAATCGCGCCGTTGCGGCCCCCAGCCAGGAAGCGCGGCTCCAGGCCGAAAACCAGCTTACTGCCGGTCTTGGGCGATTGTTCGCGTTGATGGAGAATTATCCGCAGTTAAAGTCTGACCAGAACGTGCTGCAACTTCAGGAGCAGCTCACTACCACCGAGAATCAAATAGCCTTCGCGCGTCAGGCCTATAACGATGCGGTGTTGGAACTGAACAATCGCATCGAGACTTTCCCGAGCAATATCATCGCCGGTCAATTCGGCTTCCATCCGGCAGACTATTTCAAAGCGCCCGCCGAAGACCAGGCGCTACCCAAAGTCGACTTGTCGCTGGGAACACCGCGCGCCTCATAAGACAGCCAATCGACTTTTGATCCGATGACGCAGAGGCACGCCGATTTTCGGGAGTTGGAGCGCCGGAATCGAAACCAGACCGTCGCGCTGGTTATCGTATTTCTGGTGCTCTTCTGCGCGCTCGGCCTGGGCCTCGATTTTGTGATCGGCGCGGTGCGGCTCCGCAGCGGCCACCTGGTAGGCTTTCCGATTCTCACAATCATTGCCCTGATCGTCGGTTCTGCGCAGTCGCTAATCTCGTATTACGGCGGTGCGGCGTTAGTACTGGCATCGGCGCATGCACGTCAGCTCGCCCCGGATTCGCCGAAGCATCAGATGGTGCTCGATGTCGTGCAGGAGATGGCGCTGGCATCGCGGCTGCCGGCGCCGCGTGCCTACATTATCGACGATCCGGCGCCCAATGCGTTTGCTACCGGCCGCGACCCGCAGCATTCCGTGATCTGCGTCACGCAGGGACTGGTCGATGAAATGGACCGCGAGGAGTTGCAGGGTGTGCTCGGCCACGAAATGGCGCACGTCCGCGACTACGACATTCGAACCATGACGATGATTGCGGTGCTGGTGGGTGGGGTCGCGATGTTGGCGGACTTCTTTATGCGGTGGTCTTTTTTTGGCGGCTTCGGCAGCCGCGACGACCGCGACCGCGACGACCGCGGCGGGGCCGGTGTGATCATCGTGATTGTGGTGTTCGTGCTGGCTATCCTGGCGCCGCTGTTTTCACAGCTAATCGCGATGGCGGTGTCGCGCCAGCGGGAATATCTGGCCGACGCGTCGTCGGTCGAGTTCACGCGTAATCCGCGTGCGCTGCTGCGGGCGCTCGAACACATTGCGCGCACCGAATCGCCACTGGCCAACGCGTCACGTGGCACCGCCCATCTTTTCATTGTGAATCCGCTGGAAGGCGCCGACACTACGGGCGAAGGGTTTTTTGATAATCTGCTCTCGACTCATCCGCCGCTTTCGCAGCGAATTCAGCGCCTGCGTGAATTGCTGGGCGAACCCGGCAACAGCGCGGTGTCAGGCCAGCGGACTGAACGAGCATAATCATCCGACGAATTGCATGGTAGAAAGCCGCCGCGAAATATTGCGGAATTCTACTCTGCCAGCAGGAGACTGCTCATTCCCCAACGCCATCCCGCTAACCATTCAGCGTCATCAGCGGTCCGCCGATTATCATAAACACCTGGAGGAGAAAGGGCAGCCAGTCCTCGTCGGGCGAATAATGCTCCATCCGTAGCGTTATGCCGCATGCCGCGATCGTCATTGGGACCACCCAAGCGCTTAGTTCGCCTGTCAGTATCGCGGCCACAAACAGCCATTTTTCGCCCCATTACTATCGTTGTCATGACCGCGACCACGAGAGTGACAGCGATTGAGCCCAAGGCGGTCGCCGGCCATTGGCCGGGCGGAGGCCATACACTACGCTTCCGATAAGAGGCCGCGCCGAACTGCAGGGCTGAGGCGACGATGAGGATTAATAGCCAGCCGACGCCGATTGCGAGCAGCCGGCGGCGTCGCAGAACTAACCCGGCAATCAGCGTTGCCGCGTCCGCGAGAAGGGCGATTGCAGACGAAAGCGCATACTGATGAGAACGCCGAACGAAGTAGGGAGCGCCGACCTTGCTCAGGATATCGTGCGAAGCTTCAAGTGCCAGCGCTGGTTCGAAATGATCGGTGGCGTGCAGAATGTCATTCAAAGGGGAAAGTTACATGATGGCTGTGAGAATAGCAGTGCTCTTGCTTACAACTGGCGCCCTAATGCCCTGGACGGCTCTTGCCCAAGGAACGTGCGCCGGGATGACCGCCGGCCAGTTGACCAGCCTGAACGGGTTCGTGCCTTTTCAAGGGACCGGCAGCCTGTGGAATACGGACATCTCCAGTGCGCCAGTTGATCCAAACTCAGGGAACATTATCAACTTTATTGGTTCGACCGTTACGCTCCATCCGGACTTCGGCTCGGGCACCTATAACGGACAAACCATCGGGATTCCTTACCAGGTAGTCTTGGGTAGTCAAAGCAAAGTTACAATTATCTTTGGCCTCTACCCAGCCGAAAGCGATCCGGGGCCTATGCCGATTCCGCGCAACGCGCTGATCGAGGGTTATCCACAGCCCGATAACGGAGATCGTCACGTGCTCGTGCTCGATAAGGGCGGCTGCTGGCTTTACGAACTGTACAACGCTCACTTGCGGAAGGATGGAAGCTGGAAAGCTGACTCAACCTCGGTCTGGGATATGACGCTCGATGAACAGCGTCCTTACACCTGGACCTCGGCTGATGCCGCCGGTCTGCCGGTCTTCGCAGGCCTGGTGCGATACGACGAAGTATCAAATGGCGCGATCAACCACGCATTGAGGTTTACCGTACCTGCTACGCAGATGGCCTTTGTTGCGCCCGCCACTCACTGGGCCTCGAGCAATACCAGCTCCAGCGCTCCGCCGATGGGCACGCGGCTGCGGCTCAAGGCAAGTTTCGATATCTCCGGTTTTTCAGCACAGAATCAGGTGATTCTCACTGCGCTCAAGAACTATGGGATGATCCTGGCCGACAATGGCAGCGCGATCTTTATCAGTGGAGCACCGGATAGCCGCTGGAATAACTCCGATCTGAGTAATCTGAGAAAGATTACCGCGGCCGATTTTCAAGTTGTGGAGACAGGCACCGTTTTCACTCCCTCCAATGTGCCGGCCGGACCCGTGCCAGTCGTTACTAGCTTCACTGCCTACCCTACTGCGGTGTCGAAAGGCCATCCCGTGACCCTGAGCTGGAATGTGAGTGATTCCGAATACAACATAATCTCGCCAACATTTGGCGCGGTGCGCGGCACGAGTATCGGATTCGTTCCATCCCAGACGACCACCTACAAACTATATTCAACTAACGCTTATGGCCGCGTAACTAAAACGTTAACCGTAACCGTGCAATGATTTTCTGCCTAAGACTGCCAGGCTGCGGAGATATTCCCGCAGCCCGGCGGCAGTTGCCCTTTAGCGGATCGCAGAAGATCAACGTGGATGCCGGTCTTCGGTCAGGCGCTTGACAATTTGTTCGATCACCGCGTCGGCCTTGGCAAACGTCTCCTCCTGGGTCAGCGGAAAGATTGGATGCGGGATGAAAACGATATCGTACGAAGGATAACCGAGGTTAGTGTACTGAATACGGCCCGCCTCGCGAAACTCGGTAGTGGCCACATTGGCGGTCGGAACTCCCTGCTCCTCAAAATATGCGGTGTCGTGCGAACTGCACGACATACACGACCCTCAACTGCTGGTCCCTTCCACAATTGCGTCGCAGCCCTCGAGCAACTCCTTTCGCACTTCGTCGTCGGCGGTACGGGCCGGACTCGGCTTGGCGCGCCGAACGAAATCGACCACACCGTACCGGTCTTTGAGCGGTTTTGCCGCTAAGCGTTTCGAGCCGTTTGGCCATCGGCTTGGGCGGCACCTCACTTTCGAAGCCAACCGGATCCAGAATGTCATCTGCCATTATGCTCCTCCTTTTAAATACGCACGTCGCGGACTCGTGACCCTTCGACTCTGCTCAGGGCTTCGGCCGACTTCGTTCGGCCTCGGCTCACCGCCTGCGCTTCGCTGCGGCTAGTGTTCGGGTGGCACAGGCTTTAGCCTGTGTTCTGCCCTCCGCTCAAGATACACCGGCTGAAGCCGGTGCCACTTGGGAAAGGCCTTCATCACGTACTGATTTTCGCACCAGTTTACTTCGAATCTTTTCTGTCATCCCGAGCAGAGGCTGCCGGAGCCGAGGGATCAACGCGAAGCGATTAGTGCAACGCAGCATGCTCGCGCGACTACCTAAGGAGCTTCGCACTCTAGGTTACTCCAGGCGAATCAGTTTGCTGACCGGGGCGCTACCGGCCAGCTCCTCCGACACCCAACCGGGAATGATTGCTGAAAGGCGTCCGGCAGTTCCCCCGGCCACCACCACGATGATCGTGTCCGGCGAGCGAAACTTGCGCATGGCGCCGTCCGCCGTGGTCCACTTCGCCGCGCGTCCACGCGGAGCGGGCAGAATACCCGGTCCGGCCTGCTGCCGCACAACGGTCTCATAGAGGTAATTGCGAACGTCGCGCTTGGACCATCCGTCTCGGGCTATCGTATGAGCATGCTCCGGGCTCAGCACCAGCACGGTGTCGGACATCAGCGGGTACTCCCGGTAATTATTGATGCCGCCGCCCATCGTACCGCCGATGGTTGATACCAGCCGCTCAGCCGTGTTGCTGGCGAAATCAGCCACTTGAAAGAAACCAGTACCGCCGAACAGCGTGATAACCGAATCCTCTTTTTTAAAGCCGCGCTCGACGTGCAGCGGTTCCCATGGCGAAACTTCCTCATTCTCGGCCACCAGGAAACTGTATTGGCCGGGATGTCCCAGCGTCGCCTTGGTAACTCCATGAGGCCGCGCACCGCCGATGTTCATCGTGACCAGGCGCAGCGCCCGCCCGATGGTAGCGTTAGCGCGGAAGCCATGTCCCAGCGCGTTGTGGCCACAATTAAGCCCGATCGCGTCGCGGACCGGACCATTGATAATCGCCAGGGGCGCTCCCGACATCAGGGTAATACTGAGCCCATGGGCACAGAAGGCAGCGTCGCACAGCCCCTCGACTCCGGCCAGGACGACGGGAAAATACTCGGGCTTGCAACCGGCCATCACGGCGTTGACGGCGACCTTCTCGGCCGTCGCCCGTCCCATCTGCGGCCCGAGCACACCGATCAAGTCGTCGCGCCGGCGCCAGGGCACACGTGCCAGCATGCGCTCGACGCGCTCGCGGGTGGGCGGAACCACGGGCAATCCGTCGGTGACGCCGCGCTCATAGAGCATCTCAATCGGGTCGTCCGGAGCGATGTCCGTGGTCCCCATCGCCAAGCCTCCTGTCTTCACCCGCGTGTCATGCCACAGTCGTTGAGTCTGCAGTGGTGAAGGTTGTCGCGGTTCTGTTTTGCATGACCGAGAGGAATGTCTCCATCCGATCGCTCCGCATAGTCTTCAACGCGTGACGCAGCGCGATTATGATTCGAAAGCGAGCCGCCGTTACGGCATCGTCACCTCAGTCATGACATAGACCTTCACCTATCGTGCAGTCAATTCGCGCCGGCCAGCCCCTCGCCCGCCGTTTTTTGGGAAGTTTCATTTTCTCGCGGTACTGCGACCAGCCCACGCACGCGCGTAAATGTTAATCCCGCCCCCTGCCTAAAGTGAGCGTTATGGAGTTGGCAACCGGTTCTGTCATCCCGACCGAAGCGGAGGGATCGCGCGCCGTCTGCGGCGCGCAGACGCAAGCCTCTCGCATGGCCCGGAAGCTTCGTTTGTGCACAGCTCCCAGCATGCGCCCCGAGGAAGGGGCGCGATCCCTCGACTACCCCTTCGGCTTCGCTCAGGGCTTCGGCTCACCGGGATGACGGACGTGGCTTGTGTTACACTTTCGTGTAACGTGGCGGGTCCAACGGACCCGTGAATATCTGACCAGGGGGAGGTTAGGAGGGGCTAGCCTGATTTGCATCGGGCATTTCAAAGCGGAGTTAAGCCAGGGATACTGCGGTGGCTCCTTGTGAGAGCAACTACAGGTCTGGCACAATCTTGACCCACAAAGGTTAGAGCTGACCTGCCGATGAAGTGCCGAGGTGGCGAAACGGCAGACGCAGTGGACTCAAAATCCACCGTGGGCAACCACATGCGGGTTCAAGTCCCGCCCTCGGCACCACGTGCTCCGCGCCTCACCTGCGGGGATTTTTGTGTTCTCGTCGGAGCGATGGGTACTATCCTAAGTTCTCGCCCACAGTGTCCTATCTAATTTCTCCAGCAGGATCTGCGAAAGTGATAGGGCTGATCTCCTGGTCCGATCGAAACTGCGCAAAGAACCGGGGCTGACTGTTGTATAACGCGGAGCCTGAATCGGAATTCAAAAATGGAAATCCTGATTCAGCCCGACGGGCGGGCCTACGCGCAGGAACCTACGGATGAACTCTAACCGTGGCGCGGGGGTGGACTAATGTTCGTGACCGCAAAGGATCATTTTTCAAAATCGCTGGTATGTGGCATATGAGCGTGCGAGGTTCGGAAGTGAATCCTGGCAGCCACGACAAAGAGAGTCCCACCGGAGTAAACGTTCCGGGTGGCTGCGCGCTGCGGTGCTTGGTTCAGACGATGCGATTGTATCGGCCGCGAGCCTCATGATTGGCGTAGAAGCCGCCTCGGCGTCAGAGCAGGCCATCTTGATCGCCGGCGTTGCAGGGCTCGTGGCCGGTTCGATGTCGATGGCCGTCGGCGAGTACGTCTCGGTTAGCGGGCAGCGAGACTCGGAGCAGGCAGACATCGAGCTCGAACAGCGAGAGCTCGCCGGCGAGCCCGGGCTGAGCTGAACGAGCTCACGATGATCTACGTGAAGCGAGGACTTGAAAAAGATCTTGCGATGAAGGTCGCTCAGCAGCTGAGCGCTCAGGACCGGCTGGGCTCACACATGCGGGGACGAGCTAGGGCTCAAAATGGGGTCCCCTAGCAGGGTGCGGAAAAACCTATCTCTTCATGAAGAATCTTTCCGCACCCTGCGATAAAGCTGGCTTCTTTCCTTTAGTTCTCCCCCTCTGGGGGAGATTACAGAGAGGGAAAGCCGGGTGCGGAAGGCCTTTTCCGCAGCCTGCTTGTGCGTCCGCTGCAAGCGGCATGGATTTCAGCCACAATCTTCGCATCTCTCGCGGCGATCCCTATAGCAGCTCTCCTCATCGCGCCTCCATCTCAGGGCATCCCGGCGATCTCATGGGAACCGCGCTCAGCGGTCTGCCCCCGAGTAGAATCTCCACGCGGATCCACCAAGATGAGACTCGCAGCCGCCAAACGGCCTGAGAAAGCGCGTGAACATGATCATCCATCACGACATAGGAGGCCAGTTGATAGCGCTGACCGTCGAAGCTCGTCACCGCCACCACCAGCTCGCGCTCGCTGGCGTCAAGCTGCTACCGACCTCGAGCGAGCCGCCAAAATAACAAAATAGGTGACCTGGTCCTGCCTCCAGTGAGGAAGCTTGCTCCGGTAACAAAATTCCATGACTTATTGGCGGTGGCACGGGCGGGGACGCCCGCGCGACTTCGACAGGCAGGGACGCCTGTCCCACCTGTGCTGAGCATGTTTGATCGCTCGGGGGTGAAAGTCCCCTACCAACCTGATGGAGGTGAAGGGTAGCAAGACGCAAGGGCGTTACCAACCGCGAGGTTGGGTCTGAAGGAA
>WNFC01002272.1_pt1 | contig 22155 bp, 23 predicted proteins | sample 5400541 | NCBI WGS metagenome assembly WNFC01 (sample SAMN13153342, study PRJNA577476) | soil metagenome | isolation source: 120 cm saprolite under Douglas fir tree site 2 hole 2 replicate 1 | place: USA:California | collected 2015-04-18
GGCATCCGGAGGCGGTGGTCGAGGTGCATCGGATGCTGCGGGAGTCGGCGGCCGCATCCTCTTCACCCAAGGCGATGTCCGAGCGCCAGCGAATGGGGCGCGCTCTTCATCTTATCATCGGCTACTGTGCCCGGCAGGGGCTTATCCCACGCGCTTACGACGTGGAAGAACTGTTCGACGATGTCACACGGCCGCTTTTTGAGGGGCTAGCGCAATGAACTCTGAACCTATCTTCGATCTCGCCCATCTCGGTCATGTCGAATTGCTGACGCCCAAGCCCGACGAGAGCCTGACATTCTTTGTCGACGTGATGGGCATGACCGTCAGCGGCCAGAAGGGCTCGTCGGTCTATCTGCGCGGCTGGGACGACTATGAGCGCTATTCGCTGAAACTGACGGGATCGAAAACCTCGGGCATGGAGCACATGGCGCTGCGGGCGCGGAGCCCGCAGGCGCTGGAGCGCCGTGTCGCCGCGCTGAAGGGCTCGGGCTTCGAAATCGGCTGGGTCGATGGCGACATGGGGCAGGGGCCGGCGTTCCGCTGTCGCGATCCCGACGGCCATATCGTCGAGCTCTATTATGAGACCGAATGGTATCAGCCGCCGCCGGAACTGAAGCCCGCGCTGAAGAACCAGGCGCAGCGCTTTCCGGCGCGGGGCGTCAATGTCCGAAGGCTCGATCATCTCAATTGCCTCGCGGTCGACATCAAGGCCAACCGCATCTTCTTCGAAAACTATCTGGGTTGCCGTTTGACCGAGCAGATCGTGCTCAACGACGGCTCGGAAGCCGCGATGTGGATGACGATGTCGAACAAGAGCTACGATTTCGCCTACACCCGCGACCACTACGGCAAGATGGGCCGCTTCCACCACGTCACCTACGCGCTCGACAGCCGCGAGGAGATTTTGCGCGCCGCCGACATCTTCCTGGAGAACGGCGTGCATATCGAGACCGGCCCGCACAAGCACGCGATCCAGCAGACCTTTTTCCTCTATGTCTACGAGCCCGGCGGCAACCGCGTCGAAGTCGCCAATGCCGGCGCGCGCCTGATCCTGGCGCCGGACTGGAAGCCGATCGTCTGGACCGAGGAAGAGCGCAAGAAGGGCCAGGCCTGGGGGCTGAAGACGATCGAGTCGTTCCACACCCACGGCACGCCGCCGGTTGATGGGTGATTTCGACAAGCGCAACGCCCTCTTGGTAAGCAGGCATTGTGATTGTGATCTCGATGACAAAGTTTCAGCGAAAAGCATTGGGCAGAAACCGTCAAAAGCTCGCATTTGCGAGCGCGTTATCGTGCCTCGCCGCGCTGAGCTTTCTGAGCGGCGCCTTGGCCGAGGAGCCGACGCTGTTCGAAAGCCATCAGCTTACGCCGTCCGGAGAGTACACCCAGGGGATCGAAGGCCCCGCGGTCGATGCCGCCGGCGCGTTGTTCGTGGTCAACTTCGGGCGTCAGGGAACGATTGGAAAGGTCAAGCCGGGCGAGTCCCGGTCTGAATTGTTCGCGACACTGCCTCCCGGCAGCATCGGTAACGGCATCCGCTTCGATCGTGAGGGGCGGATGTTCATCGCGGATTACAAGAAGCACAATGTGCTGGTGATCGAACCCGGCGAATCCACCGCGAAGATCTATTTTCACAGCGATCGTTTCCATCAGCCGAACGACCTGGCGATCACAGGCGACGGCACGCTGTTCGCGAGCGATCCGCGGTTTCCCCATTCGGGCCAGATCTGGCGGATCGTGCGCGGCGCGGACGGAAAGGGAAGCGGCGAGATCATGTCGAGTGAGCGGTCGATGGGCGCGACGAACGGGATCGACCTCAGTCCCGATGGGGCGACGCTCTATGTCAGCGAGGCGGACACGCGCGAAGTCTGGGCTTATCGGTTGGACGGCACGAAGCTGGCCTCGCCGCGTCTGGTGAAAAAATTCGACGGGGGCGAGCTCGATGGGCTGCGCACCGATCTCGACGGGAAGATCTATGTCGCGCGCCCCCTGAACGGAAAGATCGCGGTGCTTGCGCCGGACAAGCCGGCGGAAGCGGCGCTCGTTCGCGAGATCACCTTGCGCGGAAACGAGCCGACCAACCTGACTTTTGGCGGTCCCGATGGCAAGTCCGTGTTCGTGACTCAACGGCAAGGCAGGTTCATCGAATCGTTCCGCGTCGACAGAGCCGGACGCGAACCTTGCCTGCAGGCTCCTGGCCGCTGCTAGGCGTAGCGGCGGGCAAGATCATGGTGCGGTCCGGATGGTCTGATCGCCGTCGGGCGGTTTCCGGCCATGTCTCATGAGAGCCGCGCTCATATGAGATATGCGCAACGTGCTCGTCGAACTTCTCCCTTGATACCTTCGCATCCTTTGGCGACACTGCCTGCAGAGAACGAAGAAAAACACCAGGGAGAAACTCATGCGCCCGTCCGCACGCGCCGTCACGCGGCTTGCCGCCACCTTCACCATCGCGCTCGGGCTTCTCGGCCAAGGCTTGGGTCAAGGCTTGGGCCGTGCGACGGCGGCGGAAAACTGGGACCTCTACATCTATAACCCCGTCGCGACGGTGGCCGCCGTCAAGGGGATGAACGTCATCATCGAGCAGATCGAGAAGGAGACCAATGGCGAGCTCAAGGTTCGCCTGCATCTCGGCGGCTCGCTTCCGATCAACACCACCACCATCACCCAAGCCGTCAGCGACGATGTCGTGCAGATGGGCGATGACGGCTACTTCACCGGCAATGTGCCGATCGGCGGCATTCTGCGGCTGCCGATGCTGATCCGCACCCGCGAGGAATATGCCAAGGCGGCAACCGTCGTCGATCCCTATCTGGAAACCGCCTTTGGCAAGAAGGGATTGGTCGTGCTCGGCCAGTATCTCTATCCGTTCCAGGTGGCCTATTCGCGCAACAAGCTGACGAGTTTGGCGGACTTCAAAGGCCAGAAAATCCGCGTCACCTCGCCGGAGCAGGGCGAGCTCATCAAGCGACTAGGTGCCGTTCCGGTAACGCTTGGCGCGCCCGAAGTGCCTTCCGCGCTCGATCGTGGCGTGGTCGACGGCGTGTTGACGGCGAACACCGGCGGCGGCAACACCTGGAAGGATCTGCTCAAATACAATTACCGGATCGGCGTGAATTACTTCAACTCCGTCGTGATCGCCAACAAGGACCGCTTCGCGAAGCTGCCGCCCGACGTCCAGGCGAAGGTGAGAAAGATCGTCAAGGACAACATGCCTTTGATCACCAGTGCGATGGAGAACGACGAGGACAATCTCACCAAGAAATTCGCCGAGGGTGGCATGACCGTGACCGAGCCGACCCAGGCCGATCAGGACGAAGCCGCCAAGATCGTCGCATCGTTCTGGGACGATTGGGCCAAGTCGAAAGGACCTGACGCCGCGGCCGCGGTGAAGCAGGTGCGCGCCGCGCTCGGACGCTGATGATGTCGCATTCAACGGACGGCACCGGCGACGGCCCGGCGTCGCGCGTCCAGGTGACGGGGATTGAGGTGGCGACTTCGGGCGCGAGCGCGATCGACGCCGTGAGCGAGGCGGTTTGCAACCTGTTCCTGCTCACGATGATCGTGATGATCGGCGCGGAGGTCATCGCGCGCACTGTCTTCGGCACCTCGTTGCAGGTCACGGACGAGGTGGGCGGCTATCTCCTGGTCGCGCTGACCTTCCTCAGCATGTCGGTCGCCGAAAGCCATGGCGCCTTTCACCGGGTCGAACTGGTGCAGATGCGGCTGTCGCCGTCCTTGCGGATCGTCTCGCAGATTGTGTTCGACCTGATGGCGCTCGCGGCCTCGGTGCTGGTGAGCTGGCAGTTGATCCGGCTCACGCTCAATTCATGGCACGCCGAGGACGTCGCGCCGACACCGCTTGCGACGCCGCTCTGGCTGCCGCAGGCCTCGATGGGGCTCGGCATGGTGCTCCTGTGTCTTGCGCTGACGCGAACCATCGCGGCCAAAGTGATCGTTCTGCGCAGGAGCGCCGCGCAATGAGCCCCGGCGTCGAACTCGTCTTTATTCTTGTCGTCTTCCTGGCGCTCTTGTGTGTCGGAATGACCATTCCGTTCGCGATCCTCGTTCCGTCGGTGCTTTATCTGCTCACTCATGCCGGCCTCGCCGGGCTGAAAGGCCTCGGCCTCGTGAGTTGGGGCAGCATGGACAGCTTTACGCTGAGCGCGATCCCGCTGTTCATCCTGATGGCCGAGATCCTGCAGGAAAGTAAGCTCTCCTTGCGCGTCTATCGCGGATTGTCGATCCTGGTCGCCTGGATGCCCGGCGGTCTGCTGCAGACCAATATCGCGGGCTGTGCGATCTTCGCCGCGATCAGCGGCTCGAGCGTGGTGACGGCAGCCTCGATCGGCCGCGTGGCGCTGCCGGAGCTGCAGCGGCGCAACTACAGTCCGCGATTGTCAGCGGGCTCGCTCGCCGCCGGCGGCACGCTCGGCATCCTGATCCCGCCCTCGATCGCGATGATCGTCTATGGCACCTTCACCGAGACCTCGGTGGCGAAGCTGTTCATGGCGGGCGTGATGCCGGGCCTGCTCCTGACCGCGATGTTTATGGCCTACATCGCCTGTCACGCCTGGCTGCAGCCCAGCGTCAGCCCGATTGTTACCAGGAAGCACGCATTGGATGAAATCCTCACCGCGTTCCTCGACGTCATTCCCTTCGTGGTGCTGATCGGCGGCACCATCGGCAGCATCTATTCGGGCCTGGTGACGCCGACCGAGGCCGCCGCGGTCGGCTGTGTGCTCGCCATGATCATCGCGCGGTTCTGGGGCGAGTTCAATCTTCGCGTGCTCCACCGCGCGCTGCAGACGACGGTGCGGGTCTGCGGCAACATCCTGTTCATCGTCTACGCGGCCTATGTCTTCTCCTACGCGATCTCCTATGCCGGCGTCGGCGAGCAGATCACGCAATTCCTGGTTGGCCTGAAGCTGTCGCGGCTGGCGTTCTTCGGCGCGCTGTTCGTGCTCTACACCGTGCTCGGCTGCCTGGTCGAAAGCCTCGGCATGATCGTCGTCACCGTGCCGCTGCTTTATCCGGTGCTGCAGCAATATGGCGTCGATCCGATCTGGTTCGGGGTCATCCTGGTGCTGTTCATCGAGATGGGCCAGATCTCGCCGCCGATCGGCATCAACCTGTTCGTGATCCAGAGCATCTGGAACGGCAAGCTCTCTGATGTCGTGACCGGCACGATCCCGTTCCACCTGATCATGTTCGTGCTGCTCGCTCTGTTGGTGCTGTTCCCCGATATCGCGATGTGGCTGCCGGGGAGGGTGGCGGCGGGGCCGTGAGAAGGCAGGCAAAGTCGCCTCTGTTCGCCAGTTCGGTGCATGAAGACCGTCGAAAAATCTCCGGCGAAGACGCGGAAGCCGTCGTCCGGACTTGCATTTGCAGGACTTGCATCCGCTGAGCCGAGCCCCATCTCGTGCCGGGGTGTAGCGTGCAGTGGAGACCGACCGATGGTTCCTCGTGTCGATTTCAAGAGTGAAGCGTTTCTTCGCGATCCCAGAGCTACGATTGCGTCGCTGCGTGCGTCCGGACCCGTCATTGCCACCAAGTTTCCGATCGTAGGCCCGGTCTGGGTGACCACGACCCATGAGGCGACCGCGCGCGTCCTGAAGGACACCGCCGTCTTCTCGCTGCGCCAGGAAGGCGGCGCCGTGGCAGGGCTCCGCTGGTGGATGCCGGCCTCGATCGCAGCACTTGCCAGCAACATGCTGACCACGGACGAGCCCGACCACACCCGCTTGCGCAGCATCGTCGACGAGGCGTTCCGCCGCCGTTCCGTGCTCGACATGGAGCCGCGGATCAGAGCCATCGCCGACGGCCTCGCCGACGAGCTCTTCGCGCAAGGCACGCCGGCCGATCTCGTCTCGCGCTATGCGCAGATCCTGCCCTTGTCGGTGATCTGCGAATTGCTGGGCCTGCCGCAGGCCGACCGGCCGCAATTCATCGGCTGGGCCAACGCAACGGCGCGGCTCAGCAGCGCTTTCGGTTTCCTGCGCATGATGTTCGTTTTGAGAAAGATGCGGCGCTACTTCGAGGAACGCTTGCGGTTGGCGCGCGCGCAGGGCGGCGAGGGACTGATCGCCGAGCTGGTCCGTGTCGAAGGCGAGGGCGGACGCATCAGCGGCAACGAACTGGTGTCGATGCTGTTTCTGCTGCTGGGCGCGGGCTCGCAGACCACCACGCATTTGATATCGGGATCGGTGTTTGAGCTTCTCAAGGACCCGGCCCGGCGCGACTGGCTGGAACAGGACTGGAGCCGGGCCGGGCTTGCGGTCGAGGAGTTCCTGCGCTTCGTGTCGCCCGTGCAGGTCTCAAAACCGCGTATCGTGCGGCAGGATGTGGATCTCGACGGCGTTCGCCTGAAGAAGGGCGACAAGGTCATGGCTATGATCGCGGCGGCCAACATGGACCCGAAGGAGAGCGAGTGTCCCGAGGCGCTCGATCTGGAGCGGCGTCCGAACCGGCACATGTCGTTCGGGACGGGAATCCATTTCTGCCTCGGCCATCAGCTCGCGCGCATCGAGGCGATGTGCGCCCTGGAGGCGCTGTTCACGCGCTGGCCGAAGCTCCGATTGGCGGTCGACCCCGCCGATATCCATTGGCAAAAGCGGCCCGGCCTGCGATCGATCGCGGCATTGCCCGTGGTGGCGGGGTAGAACGCAAGCGGAGATCCGGCGACGTAGAGCGCGATGCGATTAGGTTTAATCGCATCGCGCTCTACGTTTTTGATTGAGCATGATCTCCGCGCAAACGCTCTGCGTTTGTCGCGAGGGAAAACCGCTGCGCACTTTTTCCGGATCATGCTCTAGCTTTTTCGCGCCGATTGCGGCGGCCCGACAAACTCGACCGGTGTACCCTTCTTGACGCTCTTGCCGAGCAAGGTGACATCCCAATTGGTCAGCCGAACGCAGCCATGAGATTCGGTTTTGCTCACCTTGGACGGGTTGGGCGTGCCGTGGATGCCGTAACCTTCGGCCGAGAGGCCGATCCAGTAGGAGCCCGCGGGGTTGTTCGGCCCGGGCTTGATGTCGAACATCTCTTTCGATTTCACGCCCTTGAACTTGTAGTCGGGGTGATACCGATAGTTCGGGTTGGCATCTGAGGATTCCACTTTCAAGGTGCCGCTGGGCGTGGGCTTTTCCTCGCTTCCGACCGTTGCCGGAAAGAACGCGACAAGCTCGCCGGACTTCGAAAAGGCCTTCAGCGTCTGGCGCTCCTTGTCGATCTCGATCCGCGCGACCTTCAATCTGGCGTCGTTCTTCGCCACGTTGGTGACGAATATCGCTTCACCGGCCTGATCGAATTTCTTTCCGGGGTTCAAGGCCTCGAGCAGATCTTCGCTCATGTGAAACTTCTCGGCGAGCGCCTCGCGCGGACTCGTGTAGCTCAGCGCCTTGAGATCCTTCATATCCTCGATCTTGGCGGGAAGCTTGTCGAGAAACGGTCCCTTCACGTCATCCTTGGTGATCTTGTATTCGGTGATGGCGGGATCCGAACTCGTTGCCGCGAGCGCCTTCCAGACGTCGGCCGTCAGCGGCCGGTTCGGCGTCAGGCCCTTGGCGTCGGCGAAGGCCTTCAGCGCCTTTTGCGCGTTCTCGCCGAGCTTGCCGTCGATCTCTCCCGGAGAAAAACGCGCGCGATCCAGGAGAACCTGGACCTTCACCACGAGTGCGTTGATCCTGTCCTCGGGCGGCGGCTTCGACGTGCCGAAATCCGCGCCGTTGATGGCGGCGGCGTCGATGCCGGCCGCAACGGCGGGCGAGGCCAGGCAGACCCAAGAGCAGACCCAAGACAAGAGCACGATCAGGGATGGGCGGATCATCTGTGTCCCCGCGAGAAGGATGCAAGAAGGATGCGAGCAAATAAGGCGGCCGGGCGACGTAAGTTCCCTTGCCAGTTTCCTTGCCAGTTTCCTTGCCGGTCCGGGACGCCGGAACGGCATTCGGCAATCGCTCCGTTGACCCCGATCGGGGTATGGGTTCCCGCATGTGTCATATCTGCTGCACCGCGGATCTATTGCTCGAATGCATGATATCTGCCGCACTCTGGACGTAATCCGACGGTCATGTTCGCGCCGTGTCTGAGGGGAACGCTTGGCAGGCTACTGCCTTGATTCTTCTAAGCTAAAGGAGAAACTCCGTGAAGAAAATTCTGATTGTAGCGGGTGCAACGCTTGCCCTGGTGACGGCCGCTGGCGCCGCCGACCTCCCGCGCCCGCAGCCGGTCTATCAGACGGCTCAAGTCGGCAAGATGCCAGTTGGCAAGTCTCCCATTGGGAAGACCCCAATCGGCAAGGCGCCAGGCGCGCGGGTCTACTGAGACGCGGTATCGACTTAAGGTCCCGTTGAATCTGATCTCCATCGTCGACGGTTGAGGGGCGAAGCGTGGCAAATAGGCTGAAGAGATCAGGACTCTGCGCGTTTGCAGGGTTCACGCTCGCTATTCTGCTCCAGTGCGAAATCCAATCAGCGTCCGCGCGCGAGATTGACACTCGCGCCGGTTTGGACCGCCTCTCGTCCCAGAGACGGGAGGTCCACACGCGCGTTGCCAACGCGAATGCGCTCGGTTCCAGCGAGGCGGCGTCACAGTCGCCTCGCAAGCCGGGGGCGGGATCGGCAAAGGGCCCGTACTACGTCGATTTCAGAGCCAGAACGGCGGCGAGCTGGGGGCACGCCTTCGTCTGGTATGGCAAGACAAGCGAACGACAGGTTGAGGTCGCGGGCCTTACGCCTGCGGGTGACACGGCGACTTATGTCCTCGGCCATTTGACATTGGTGCCGTCCGAGACTGGGGCGAGCTATGGCGATCTCGATCCGCAGTATTTGACGGCTCACTACCGCGTCTACTTGAACGAGCCGGATGCAAAAAGGGTTTTCGCCTACATCAAGAAATTGCAGGCGAATTCACCGGTCTGGAACGCTGAAACATTCAATTGCACATCGTTCATCGGCAACATCGCAGAGTTCATGGGATTGAACGTTCCTCACCGCTGGCAGCGTCCCGAGGAGTACGTCAACAGTCTCAAAGCGATGAATGGCGGGCGCCCGATGGTGCATCTGTCGTCGGAGCAATAGCTCGCGTTCGTCGTTCCTTAAGGGATGAGCCTTCGCGTCGCGGTCCAAGATTGGCATCTGCTACGTGAGACTCGGAAAGCCCTGAGACATGGGCGAGGCCAAGACAATTGCTGCCCTCAATTCTTATTTGGTCTTTGCCGACGGAAACCTTTTTGTTGGAGTACCAAAACTGTCCCCCAATTCTCAGGGGGATTTTTTTGGCGTCCAGACTGATCGAAATCTTGTGAGCTCGCTCCCGAAGCGCAAGCGTCTGCCAGTTAGCTTCTATGTCCCAGGGCAACGGGTCGCCGGTGATCCACTCGTTCTTATCAATTTGCACGAGTAGCTCATTCGATTCGCTGAAAAGCTTTAGGGAGATTTCCAGGTTTTTGGTACCCAATGAAAGACTGAGAATTTCCTCACCGTGTATACGCATGAAGCAGCCTTCGCCGACGACAGTGATTGTTCCAAGATCGGCAGCGCAATAGTCCTGCTTAACCTCTAGAAGACCATTCGCTCGACCTCTTTGAATGTTGTGCGGTGTGGCCTTCAGCTCCCGTTGCTCACAGGTTGGCATCGCTCCTTTTGTAGCTTGATCATGATGCAGAGGGCACAGAACCATCATGTCGCCCGGACGATAGTGTTCGTCTTGTCGCCAGGGAATAATGTGATGGTACTGAAGAATTGGTGAACCGCACTTACAACAGCCAAATCCTGCCTCTTGGCGTAGTTGGCGTGCGACTACCGCTGGTATCGATTTGCGTGTTCTGTCCGACATTTGTTCGCGGAATTTAACGCTAGGCCGGCTCCCGGTCAGTCGGATGAGTTTCGAGAGCTAGCAGGGGAGCTCAGAGTGCAACTCTCTAATATGATTTGGATTTTCGGTGGTTCGGTTGAGTGGCTGGGGAACCTGGATTCGAACCAAGACAAACAGAGTCAGAGTCTGTTGTGCTACCGTTACACCATTCCCCACCGAAGACGCTGAAATTACAGCGCTTTTTTCGGAAGTTTTGCAATCTCGGCCAAGAGTTTTGCAAATTCGGCGATTTGCCGCCGCTGATATAGCCCGCTCCGGGTTCACGGTCTAGTCCTCCTTGCCTACAACGCGAAGCCGCTTCTGGCCGTCCGCGCCGACCTTCATCTGATCCTTGAAGCGCATGTAATGCTCGACGTTCTGGCGTGACATGCCGATGTCGTTGGCGATCTGGTCGACCTCATACCCTTGCTCGGCCCGGGCGAGGATGCCGGTCCCGCGCAACCCGTGGATCGTCGGATGGTTCGCGTCTTCGGGGTCAATGTCCCATTCGTATTTCTTGACCTGGGCGGCCACTCATTCTTTCCAACGACGGCACAGCTGGAGACCTTCGGGCGTGTCGGCGAGCCAGCGTCCCCAGCGCGCGCGGAGACCGTCGGCGGTGTATTGGGCGCCCTTCGGCGAATAGAGATAGAGATCGTCGCGGAAGCGCTCGATCGGCTTCAACCATCGGGAGTTCGTGAACGTCACCGGCGTCTCGGCCCAGCGGTCGATCTCGAGCGCGTCTGCCGTGGCGAGCGGGATATGAAAAGCCCGGCGCCGCTTCCGGGTCTTCTTCGGCCGGCACCATAGGCCGTTGCGGTCGCGGTGCTCGGGGCCCATTCGGATCAGGTCGCTGCCACGTTGGCACGTCATGATGCCAAGCCGTTCCATGCGGACCAGGTCAGGCCATGCATGCGCGCGCACATATTCCACCGCCCATGCTGGCCATGGCACATGGCCGCGATCGGGGATGTCGAAATCCTTCACCTTGTCGAACGGATTCGCCGTTGCAAGGCCGAGCGGGATCGCCCAATCCCAGGATAGTTCGGCCGACGGAAAGCTTTTGGTTCGCCATCACGGGCGTCTCTTTCATCGCGTCGCGCGCGGTCTGGACGGCAAGCGGCGTCAGGTCTCGCACCGATACCATGCCCCAGGTGTCATGCGCCTCGAAACGGCGCATCGTCACTTCATAGTTTGACTGCGTGCCTACGCTGAGCCGGGCAAATTCATCGCTGACGCGGTAGCGCGATATAAGATCGCCAACGGATCCGACGGGGTACGTCGTCGGCGCCGATGATTGGCGGCGCTCAACTTCGGCCCAGAATGCCCCCGGCTTGGTCTCCGCGTTCGGCAGCTTGATGCGCTCCCCCTCGCGGTTAGTGCCCCGGCCGGGGTTCCCCTGTTCTGCATAATGTTTTCCCTGTCTGCTGCCTATTGACCCGGAAACTGGCCGGCAGATGTGGTGTCGGCGTCATTGTCCCTGCTGCGCTCCGTCAAGGATTTGACCAGCGATGCCTTCACGCTCGAGACGTGCTCGCGCATCAACATCTCCGCCCGCCACGGCTCGCGGGCCATGATCGCCTCATAGATCCGATGATGATCGTCGTGGCGGCGGCGAACGTCGCGATGCTCGAAGGCAACGATGTTGCGGCTCGACGACACTGGCACGTGATGACAGATCCGGATCATCTCGGCGAGCATCCGGTTGCGCGCGGCGGCGAGCAGAGTGTCGTGGAAGTCACCATTGATGTCGCGATAGATCGTGAGATCGCCGGTTTCGAACGAGCCGCGCTCCAGCAATCTGTCGCCGGCTCGGAGGCTGCGCTCGATCGTCGCTTTTTCGTCCGGACTGAGGCCGCGTTCTGCGGCAAACCGCGCCGCAACCCCTTCGAGCGAGCCGCGGATCTCATAGGCATCGACAATGGCATCAAGCGGGAATTCGCGCACGGTGAAGCCGCGATTGGGCGCGTAATCCAGTAATCCTTCGCCCGCGAGCACTTGCAATGCGGCGCGTACCGGCGTGCGCGAAACCGCCAGCGTGCGGCTGAGCCTGACTTCGTTGAGCCGCTCGCCGGCAGCGACCGAGCCGTTCAGGACGGCTTCCCGGATCTGGTCCGTCACCGAGAGGGCTCGATTGCCGGCGCGCGATCCCCCAGTTGGCTCGAGAACAGCTTGGTCTGTCATTGAAGGTGTCGCCCAAAAGTGAGTACACTTATGAATACAGCCGCAGCATTCGACCACAAGCTTTCGGAGAAATCTATAATTAGATGGCGCAATTTATGTGCCTAGAAACTAGGCGTGACGCAAAAATGATACGAAAGGATCAAAAGTGTATGTAATTTGATTGACTCGATGGCAACTTCCACGAACCATAGGCCGTCCAAAGACGGTGAGAATGGCTTAGGTCCGATGGCGAATCCCAGCATCAGCGAGAGCGCCATCGAGCAGATCACCGCTGACCGCGGTCCACATTACGAACCGTTCGGCTGGCATCACTGGCCGGAAAATCCCTGGCTGGCTTATCAGTTCCGTCGCGGCCTCGGCGAAACCCAGGAAGGGGGCGGCAGCGTCAGCGAGGTAATGCAGGCGGGATCGCGGATGATTCCGGGTGATCTGGAAAGTTGGCACGCCGAGTGGATGCGGATTGCTGACCGCAACTGGAATCGCGGGCTCACGGAAGAGCAGTCCGGCCACATCCGCACCGCGATGAACTGCTTCCTGCGCGCGGCAGATTATTACCGGCAGGCTGAATTCCATCTTGAACCCGACGATCCGCGGCGGCTTCCTACCTTCGAAAAGATGGAAGCCTGCTCGCACAAATTCATCGGTTACCTCAATCCGCCCGGCGAAGTGGTCGAGATTCCCTACGAGCCGGGCAAGCCGATCTGCGGCTATTTCATTCGCGCGCCATTTCCTGGCGACAAATTGCCGGTGCTGATCTGCATGGGCGGGCTCGATTCCATCAAGGATGAGATGTGGTTCATGCAGGCCCATGGTTGCCTGCAGCGCGGCATCTCGGTGCTGATGATCGACGGGCCCGGACAGGGCGGCACGCTGCGCCGACACAAGATGGTCACCCGCGCCGACGCCGAAGTGCCGATCGGCAAATGCATCGACTGGCTCGCGCAGCGTCCCGACGTCGATCAGTTCCGCATCGCCGTGTGCGGATCGAGCCTCGGCGGCTACTATGCGGCGCGGGCGGCTTGCTACGAGCCGCGATTGGCGGCCGCGATTTCGCATGGGGCGATATGGTCGGTGCACGACATGTGGGGCACCAAGGGCGACGACTTCGGTCTCGCCATGCACATCCGCTGGGTGTTCGGCGCGAAGACGATGGCCGAGGCGCATGAATTGATGAAACCGTTCACGCTGAAGGGGCATCTCGAACATATGGCTTGCCCGTATCTGGTGCTGCACGGCGGCCACGACGTGCTGACGGTGACCGCGGCGCGCAGCACCTACGATTATGCCAGAGCGCACGGCATTGATGTGACACTGCGGGTGCTCGATCCCGAGGAAACCGGCGCCGAGCATTGCCAGCACGACAATCCAACCCTCGGCCAGGAAGTGCTGGCCGACTGGCTCGCCGATCGCTTTGGAATCGACCAGCGAGCGCTGCTGAAGACGTCCATCAATCCCTTGATATGAGGCGCGCAATGAATTTCGGTGTCGATCATCCCAGGGCCGCCGTGGTCGCGATCGACCTGCATCGCGGTCATCTCGACATGGCGGTGGCGACCATGCCGACCACGCCCGAGGTCGCGACCCGGATCATCGCCGCCAACAAGCGGCTGTTCGACTGGTGCCGCAGCGTCGATATTCCGATCGTCCATCAGGTTACCAGCTATCGCGACGCCGACGAAATCCGCGCCAATCCGTTCTGGCGTACCCGCGCCGAGGACCCGGCCGCCACCCGCAAGAACGTGATGCGTCACAACATTATCGGTGGTCCCGGCTGCACGGTGATACCGCAGCTGCTGGATCCGCGCGATTTCGTCGTCAACACCAAGAAACGATACGACTGTTTCCTCGGGACCGATCTCGATTTCATGCTGCGCTCGCACGGCATCAACACGCTTCTGATCACCGGCGTGAATACCAATTCCTGCGTGCTGGCGACAACGACCGCGGCCAATGTCCGCGATTACGCGGTGATCGTGGTCGAGGACTGCGTCGACAGCATGGATGGCCCTGAGTTGCATGCAGCCGGTCTCGCCTGCATCAAGACAGCCTTCGGCTTCGTGATGGACACCGACGCGGTGATGGTGCTCGAGGCGCTTGTCCCGCGAAGGACCAGCGCTGCATGACCGTTCAGATTCCCAACCGACCGAAGAGTAGCTTCCTATGACCGGCCCCATGATTCCGCGCGACCGCTGTGACTATTCTGCCATCGTCGACCGTCCGGCGCTCAAGCTGCCGGGCGGCGCCCGCATCGTGATCTGGACCATCGTCAATCTCGAAGTCTGGGACATTGGTAAGCCGATGGCACGGCAGGTGCTGCCGGCGCCGACCGGCATTCCGCTGCTGCCGGATGTGCCGAACTGGAGCTGGCATGAATACGGCATGCGCGTCGGGGTGTGGCGCTTCTTCGATCTCTACAAGAAACTCGGGATCGCGCCGACCCTCTCGATCAACGCACGGGTCTGCGAGGATTATCCGCGCGTCGCGCAACAGGCCAGGGACGCCGGCTGGGAATTCATGGGCCACGCCTACGAGCAGGGGCCGATCCACAAGGAATCGGACCAGAAAATGATGATCGATCGCTCGATGGGCGTGATTGAAAAATTCACCGGCAAGCGGCCGGTAGGCTGGCTCGGACCCGGTCTGACACAGACATTGGAGACCCCCGAATATCTCGCCGAGGCCGGCGTCAAATATATCGGCGACTGGGTCTATGACGACGAGCCGACCGTGATCCGCACCGCCAAGGGACCGCTGGTGACGCTGCCCTATACGGTGGAGTTGAACGACATTCCGATGATGCTGGTGCAGCACCACGAGAGCGATCATATGCTCAAGCGCGCTATCGACAGCTTCGACCGGCTGTATGAAGAGAGCAAGGATCGGCCGAAGATCTTGTCGCTCGCGATCCATCCCTACATCAGCGGGCAGCCGTTCCGGATCAAATATCTTGAGGCGATCTACGACTACGTCAACAAGTTCGAGGGCGTCGTGCATTGGAATGGCGAGCAGATCCTCGACTGGTACCAGGGCCAGGCCGCCGCGCAGCCGGGATCGAAGGCGTGAGCGCCGTGGTCCAGCGGGTGCTGCCAGCGATCCCCGTTACCGAAGTGCCGGTCGTGGGCGGCGGCTTCTTTCCCGTTCGTCGGGTCTATTGCGTCGGCCGCAACTATGTCGACCACATTCGCGAGATGAAGGAAGCCGACGAACGCGATCCGCCGTTCTTCTTTCAGAAACCGCGGGACGCCGTGGTGCCGGACGGCACGCAGGTACCTTATCCGCCGTTCACCTCCGATTTTCAGTTCGAGGTGGAGTTGGTGATCGCGATCGGCCGCGGCGGGCGCGACATCGCTGTGGCCGATGCGCCCGATCATGTCTGGGGCTATGCCGTCGGCATCGATCTGACCCGGCGCGATCGCCAGCGTGACGCGCGCGATCTGCGCCTGCCGTGGGAAGTCGGCAAGAGCTTCGACGCTTCGGCGCCGTGCGGCGCCATCGCGTCGGCGCGCGATGGGCGGCATTTCAAGGGTGGCATCATCACGCTTTCGGTAAATGGCACCGAGCGCCAGCGCGGCGATATCGGGCACATGATCTGGAGCGTGCCCGAGGTGATCGCGCAATTGTCGAAGCAAGTCACGCTCGGCACCGGCGATCTGATTTATACCGGCACTCCGGCGGGAGTAGGTCCCGTTGTGCCGGGCGATCTGATTGTCGCTCATATCGACGGGCTGCCGCCGCTTACCATCACCATCGCTCCACTTGAGGCATGACCATGCTGCCAGCCGAACGCATTGCCTATTCGCCGATTGCCACCCGTCCGCCGCTCAAGCTGCCGAATGGCGCGCGGATGGCGGTGTGGGTGATCGTCAATGTCGAGGAGTGGGACGCCAAACAGACGATGCCGCGCACGGTGCTGACACCGCCGGCCGGCGGCTCGCCGACTCCCGACATTCCGAACTGGGCCTGGCACGAATACGGCAACCGCGTCGGCTTCTGGCGCATCCTCAAAGTATTCGATGAATTCAAGGTCCCTGGCGTGCTCGCCATCAACGGCTCGGCGCTCGCGGCCTATCCGCCAATCGTCGAGGCGGCATTGGCGCGCAACTGGGAGTTCATGGGGCACGGCTTCACCCAGCGGAACATGCAGAAGGTGGAGAACGAGCGCGAGGACATTCGCAAGACCGCCGACGTGATCGCCAAAGCAACGGGCAAGCGGCCGCGCGGCTGGCTCGGCCCTGGCCTGACCGAGACCTGGGAGACGCCGGACCTTCTGAAAGAGGAGGGCTATGACTACGTCGCCGACTGGGTGCTGGACGACCAGCCGGTCTGGCTCAAGACCACGACCTCGCCGATCGTCAACGTGCCCTATACCCAGGAGTGCAACGACGTCGCGATGATGCTGATCCAGCATCACAAGGCATCGGAATATTACGACCGCGCCATCGATCAGTTCGAACAGATCTACGACGATGCGGCGGATTCTGCTCGGATTATGGCTTTGGTCTTGCATCCCTACATCATGGGGGCGCCGCACCGGCTGAAATACTTCCGCCGCATCTTCGAAACCATCCGGAAGAAGTCAGACGTCGCGTTCATGACCGGAGAACAGATCCTCGACTGGTATCTCTCCGTAGGGCCGAAACCGCCGTAAAGATCAGGGATGAGCATCTTTCAACTCCTCAACGGATTGACCTTCGCAGCACTGCTGTTTGTGGTGGCGAGCGGCTTTACGTTGATCTTCGGGTTGCTGCGCATCGTCAATCTGGCCCATGGCGCGCTGTATCTGTTCGGCGGTTACATCGGCTTTACCGTCGCGGTAAAGACCGGCAGTTTTACGCTCGGCGGCATTGGTGCCATGGCTGCCATTGCCGCAATCGGTTTCGTGCTCGACCAGGGCTTGCTGCGCTTTGTACGTGGCAACGAGCTGCGGCAGGTTCTGCTGACGCTTGGCTTTGCATTCGTGCTCAATGATCTGGCGCTGGTGATCTGGGGTGGCGACAGTTTTACGGTGCCGATCCCGCAAATGCTGCGCGGCGGGCTCCGTGTATTCGGTGTGTTTTATCCGACCTATCGTCTGTTCGTGCTGGTCACCGGGATCCTGGTGTTCGCAGCACTTTGGCTGCTGCTCAATCATACGCGGCTCGGCGCGTTGATCCGCGCCGGAGTCGATGACGCCGAGATGGTGGAAGCATCAGGGGTCAACATCCGCCGCGTGTTTCTTGTCACCTTCCTGCTCGGCTCGGCTTTGGCCGGCCTCGGCGGCTTGATGGGCGGCGCCTTTCTCTCGCTGTATCCGTCAGCCGACGCCGAGATCCTGGTGTTCAGCCTCGCGGTGGTGATCATCGGCGGGCGCGGCAGCCTGATCGGTGTTGGGGTCGGTAGCCTGCTGGTCGGCCTGCTCAACACGCTGGGCCAGGTGATGTTTCCGGAACTGGCCTATTTCGTGATTTTTGGTCCCATGGCGGTGCTGCTGGCATTCCGTCCGCTCGGCCTGTTCGGACGGGCCGCATGACGACGCCGCTCGCACCGAGGGATTTTCGTATTGCCGGCATGACCGGGCGCGCAGCGCTGATCGCCGCCATCATTGTTGTGGCTGCCGCCGCCTTGCCAATGGTGCTGTCGAACTATCAGGTCGGCCTCGCCACCGAAGTGCTGATCTTCGGTATTCTGGCGATGTCGATCGATATCCTGGCCGGGTTTGCCGGGCGCACCTCACTTGGCCACGGCGCGATCTTCGGTGTCTCCACCTATGTCGTCGTTTATGCCACCGCCCACGCCGGACTACCGCCGGCGACAGCCTTCGCAGCCGGCGTGTTGGCCGCCACCCTGGTTGCGGCGATCTTCGGGCTGCTCGCGGTGCGCACCTCCGGTGTCTACTTCCTGCTGCTGACGCTGGCGCTCGGCATGATCATCTGGGGCATCTGCCTGCGCTGGACCCAGGTGACCGGTGGTGAAAACGGCATGCGCGGCGACGTCCGTCCGGCGGTGCTGCTGACCAACAGGGCGTTTTATTGGGCCATGCTCGCCAGTGCCGCGGCGGTGGCATTTGCGATGTGGCGGTTCGTGCGCTCGCCGTTCGGGCTGACGTTGCGCGGCATCCGCGACAGCGAAAGCCGCATGCGCAGCCTCGGCTACAACGTGCCGCTACATTTGTTTGTCGGTTTCACGTTCTCTGGATTCTTTGCCGGCATCGCGGGCGCACTGTACGCAATGTTCAACAACTTCGTCAGCCCGTCCACCGTGGCGCTGGCGCAGTCGGTCGAGGGCGTATTGATGATGATTGCCGGCGGCGTCGGCACGCTGTTCGGCGCGTTCGTTGGCGCAGCCGCGATCATCGCGCTGGAGAACGTGGTCAGCGCCTATACCGAGCGTTGGCAGATGGTGCTCGGCATCACCTTTATCCTCATCATGATCTTCGCCCCTGAGGGCATCATCGGCAAGCTGCGCGCCATTCTAACGCGCAAGGTGCGTTAATCGAATACTTTGTGAAAGGATATCGAAATGGACCGCAGGCAATTTCTGAAGAACACAACGGCTGCACTAACTGTCGCAGGTGCAGGCGTCGGGCCTTGGTGCAGTGCCGAAGCGCAGGCCGGCCCGATCAAGATCGGTCTGCTCGCGCCGCTCACCGGCGTTGTCGCGTCGGGCGGCAAGGAGATGGTCGAGGGCGTGCAGTTCTATCTCGATCAGGTCAAGGGCGAGATGGGTGGCCGCAAGGTCGAACTGGTGATCGAGGACGACGCCTCCAACCCAGACACCGCTTTGCAGAAAGCACGCCGTCTGGTTGAGCAGGGCAATTGCCACATGCTGATCGGTAATTTGCTCGCCAACACCGGGTTGGCAGTTGCCAACTACGTCAAGGGCACCGGTACGCCGTACTTCATTCCGATCATCGCGGCCGACGATTTAACCCAGCGCCAGCGCATCAAGAATGTGATCCGCGTCGCCGGTTACAGCGCCAGTGAATTCACCCATCCGCTCGGCGATTGGGCGCTGAAGCAGGGTTACAAGAAGATCGCCACCATCAGCCAGGACTACACCTTCGGCCACGAACAGTGCGGCGGGCTCGCCCAGGTGTTCATCGAAGGTGGTGGCGAGATTGTGCAGCAGTTCTGGCATCCGCTCAACACGGCGGACTTCAGCCCCTATCTCGGCCAGCTCGCCGACCTCAAGATCGATGCGGTCTTCGCGATGGAGACCGGTGCGGATTCCACCCGCTTCATCCAGCAATATGCCAGCTTCGGCCTGAAGGCGAAGACACCGCTGCTCGCCGCGATGAACGGCACCGACCAGTCGGTGATTCGGACGCTTGGCGAGGAATGCGAAGGTATCTTCTCGCCGGCGCATTTTGCGGAGGGTTCCGACAATCCGGTGACGCAGAAGTTCGCCAAGGAGTATGAGGCGAAGTACGGCAAGATCCCGTCGCTCTACGGTTTCTCCATGTATTCCGGCGTAATGTGGCTCGACGCCGCGCTCAAGAGGATGGGTGGCAAGGTGGAAGACCGCGAGGTCTTCATCGACACCGTGTTGAAGACCGAACTCGATGGCTCGCCGCTCGGCAAGGCTGTCAAGCTCGATGCCTATGGCAACCCGGTCTACGACGTTTATATCCGCAAGGTCGTGAAGCGCGCCGACGGCAAATTCTGGAACGTGCCGGTCGCGACCTACCCGAACGTCTCGCAGTTCTGGAAATACGATCCGGAGACCTACATGAAGCAGCCGCCCTATTCGCGCACCTTCCAGGGCATCAAGAAGGGCTGATCGATCGCTGATGTCGAGATGCGGTCCAACGGCCGCGTCTCGACAATACTCAATCGCATTGTCGGACGGTGAACCGGTGTCAACTTCGCCCGACGATGCTTCACCGGAAAATATTTGTGCCCGAGCCGATCCTGACGCTGACAGATGCTGTTGTCGCCTTCGATGCGCTGCGCGCGGTCGACGGTGTCAGCCTGTCCGTACCGCGTGGCCAACGTCGCGCCATCATCGGTCCCAACGGTGCCGGCAAGACGACGCTGTTCAACGCCATCGCCGGAATGGTGCCGCCGACCAGCGGTCGGATTATGTTCGACGGTCACGATATCACGAAACTGCCGCCGCACCGCCGCGCGCAGCTCGGCATCTCCCGCACGTTCCAGATCACCAATCTGTTTCCGACGCTGAACGTGCAGGACAACATGGTGCTGGCCCTGCGCGGGCTGTCGTCGCGCAAATTTTCACTGTTCGGGAGGCCCGACACGGATTCGGTCGAAGCGCCCCGGATCGCCGCCGCGCTCAGCGCGGCCCGCATTGCGGAACGTGCCGATGTCACAGTCAAGGAACTGTCCTATGGCGAACAGCGCCAGCTCGAGATCGCGCTCTCGCTCGTTACCACCCCGACAATGCTGCTGCTCGATGAGCCGGCCGCCGGCCTGTCGCCATCGGAGCGCTCAATGGTCGCGCAGATCATCCGCTCGCTGGATCGCGATGTCACCGTGGTGCTGATCGAGCACGATATGGATCTCGCGCTTGGTCTCGTCGATTTCGTGACCTGCATGTTTGAAGGACGCATTCTGGCGGAGGAAGCGCCGGAGGGAATCCGTCGCAACAAGAAGGTTCAGGAAGTGTATCTCGGAAAGCCGCGTCATGCTTGAGGTTCGCGATCTGTGGCATGGGCAAGACCACCTTCATCCGCTCCATCATGGGGCTGACGCCACCGCAGATTCGCTCAGGCTCGATCACATGGCGCGGCGAAAGTCTGGTCGGCCTGCGCCCGCACGACATCGCCGACCGCAAGATCGCGATCGTGCCGCAAGGCAGGCGGCTGTTTTCGTCACTGACCGTGACCGAACATCTCACCATGCTGAAGAGCGCACGCGCCAGGGGCGGCTGGACGGTCGATCGTGTGTTCGGGATTTTTCCACGTCTTGCAGAGCGGCGACACCACCGCGGCGGGCAATTGTCCGGCGGCGAGCGCGGCATGCTGGCGGTCGGCCGCGCGCTGATGATCGATCCGCAGCTGATCCTGATGGACGAGCCGTCCGAAGGCCTGGCGCCCGTCATCGTGCAGCATCTCGAAGGGATCATTCTTGATCTGAAGCGCGAGGGGTTGTCGATCCTGCTGGTTGAACAGAATCTCTACAGCGCATTGGCAGTCGCCGACCGGGTGTACGTCCTCGAGACCGGGCGCATCGTGCATCAGGGTGATGCGACAGAACTGAGCCAGCATACCGATGTGCTGTTCCAGCGCCTCGGCGTGCAGTGAGCATGTGCGAAGGCCAGTCCCGCCGTCCGAACTGAATTGAGGAAAGTGAATCGCATGCCCATCATCGATATGCACACCCATACCGTCAGCAAGCGGGTCGAGCCGGTGGTAACCGGCCAATACGATCCGATGGACAATCCCTATCGTCGCGACATGTCTCCGGAGAGCCGGGCAACCGACGCCGAGCAAGGCAAGCTGTTGCCGAGACTGATGCTCGACGTCGCCGTGCGCCGCGAGGCGATGCAGCGGATGGGGGTCGATTTTCAGGTCATTGCCCCGGCGCCGGCGCAGCAGCATTACTGGGCCGGTGAAGAATTGCAGGTGGCTTTGTCTCGGGTACAGAACGAGGACGTAGCCGCATTGGTTGCCAAAGACCCCGCGCATTTTGCCGGCATGGGTACGCTGCCGATGCGGTTTCCCGCCCGTGCGATCGAGGAAGCTGTGCATGCCGTCGAGACGCTCGGCCTGCGCGGCTTCCAGATCGACACCCGCGTCGAGGCCCTCGAACTGTCGAATTCGGTCTTCGACCCGCTCTATGCGCGCCTGGCGCAGCTGCGTGTGCCGCTCTTCGTGCATCCGCTCGGCTTCTCACATGGCCAGAGGCTTGGCGATTTTTTCATGGTCAACAGCGTTGGCCAGCCGATCGAGGAGGCGATCGCCATTTCGCATTTCATCCTCGGCGGCGTGCTCGATCGACATCCTGAACTGGATTTGGTGATAGCCCACGGTGGCGGCTTCTATCCATTCTATGCCGGTCGCATGGATCACGCGTGGAAGGTACGTCCCGAGGTGAAACGCCTGGCCGCAGAGGCTCCATCCAGTTATCTGAAGCGGTTATGGTTCGATACTTGCGTGTTTCGCACTGACCTGATCGA
>WNFC01005934.1_pt1 | contig 22148 bp, 18 predicted proteins | sample 5400541 | NCBI WGS metagenome assembly WNFC01 (sample SAMN13153342, study PRJNA577476) | soil metagenome | isolation source: 120 cm saprolite under Douglas fir tree site 2 hole 2 replicate 1 | place: USA:California | collected 2015-04-18
TTTGTGAATCATTGCGAGCGCTTCCTGAGTTTTCCCGAGGGCAAAGACCGGAATGAGCACACATCCACCACGAGTGAATGCTTGATCGATCGCCTGCGCGAAACGGCGTTCCTCATTCCCGCGAGAAAAATTTTCCGGGAGTGGATTATCGCCGCGGGTGCATTCAATAATCAGGACATCGATGCCGGACTCGGGAAAGACTGCGGCTTTCGCAATGGTTTGATCGTCGAAGTTCACATCCCCGCTGTAAAAGATGGCGCGACCTTCCGCGCGGAGCAGGATTCCCGCGGAACCGAGAACGTGACCTGCATCGAAGAACTCAAAAGTAACGTCGCTCTCAGGCCGCGAGCCTGTTCGCTCTCCTTCCAATGTAAACGCTTGCCGCATTGGACGTGCTTCCCAGAAATCGGTCGCGCGTTCGGTTTCGCGATGGGTGTAAAGCGGATACATCAGAATGCCCAGTTCTTCGCGCTGCCGGGTCATCACGTTTACCGAGTTATGTAGCAACGCGAGGGCGCGGTCCGCGATTGGCTTAAAGTTTGGCAGCGCTTCTTCGCCTTCCAACTTCGGGTGCATTCCGCAATCGAGCACCAAGTGGTGACCGGCGGCCTCCAAGTAATAACAATTGGCGCCGATCTCCGTCCGGCGGGTGAGATTGATGAATTTCAAGATTTAGGGCGGGCTGAGTTTTCGCATTTCTTCCCGTAACCGAAAGTCATTTCCTGCTGTCATACTTTTGTAAGCTGAATTTCCTTCCAGTTTAATGTTGACTCCCCTGTCATCCGAAAAGTGGAACTATGAGACGGCCGCGCATCTCTTAGACCGGGCCGCATTCGGTGGCACGCCGGCTTAGTAATGAGTCCGCCAATATTCCACCGCCGGCTTGGGCGCATCCGCGAGACGTTCGGCAGCTGCTGATGCAAGTTCGCGCGCTAAAAAATGAGCCGGCCGCGCGCAAAGAAAAACTGCGCGAAATTCGGATGATGGAGGGTGAAAACATTCTCGATCTGCGGCGCTGGTGGCTCGAACGCATGATGACGACGCCGGCGCCGCTCCTGGAAAAGATGACGCTTTTCTGGCACGGCCATTTCGCGACAAGCGTGCAGAAAGTCAAAGACCCTTACTGGATGTGGCGGCAGAACGATCTCCTGCGACGTAACGCGCTCGGGAATTTCGTCAGCTTGACGAAGAAGATCTCACGAGATCCAGCGATGATGATCTATCTCGATCTGCAACAGAGCCGAAAGCAACACCCAAACGAGAATTGGGCCCGCGAGCTGATGGAACTTTTCACGATCGGGATTGGCAATTACAGCGAGCAGGATATTCGTGAAGCCGCCCGCGCCTTTACCGGTTATCGCGTCGACCTGACAAACCAAGAATTCCGTTTCGCCGCCGGTCAGCAGGACAGCGGTGCAAAAAACTTTATGGGCAGAGCCGGCAATCTAAATGGCGACGATATCATCGATACGATCACGAAGAAGCCGGCTTGCGCTCAGTTTATTGGTCGCAAAATCTGGCGCTATTTCGTGGAAGATGAGCCGCCGCCACAAATAGTCGACGCCGTCGCGGACCGAATTCGCGCGCACAATTATGAAATTCGCCCGGTTTTGCGCGAGATTTTTAGTTCCGCTGAATTTTATTCCGACCGTGTAAGACGGAATCAGATCAAAAGTCCCGTGCAGTTTCTTATTCAAACTGCAAAGCTACTCGAAGCGCCGTTGCCGTCGGCGCTGGCCGCGCAAAATGCCATGCGGCAAATGGGCCAGATTCTTTTCGCGCCCCCAAACGTAAAGGGTTGGGATGGCGGCAGGAGTTGGATCAGCACATCCACACTTCTTTTCCGTTACAATTTCGCGAATTACTTGATCAACGGTGATGCGATGCTACCAGCGGGCGCTCCGGGAAAACAAAAAGGTGCTGATCGCGGTTTTCAGAGATACGCCGCGGCACTGGCCGCGGATATTCGACGCGATCCAATTGATGTTTCGAAATTGATTCCGCCAGACCTCCGTGAAAAGCCGCAAGAACTTGTCGCGCATTTGGGCGAGCGACTTTTCCATAGGGAGCCGGCGCAAAAAGACGCAAACACTTTCGTGCAATATCTCGCCGCGCGGAAACCGAACACAGGCGACGACACAATGCGCGATCTGCTCCATCTCATGATGAGCACGCCGCAATTTCAACTCACCTGATCAACTTATGAAACCCACTTTGCAAACGCGTCGACAATTCCTTCGTACCTCGATGCTCGGGGCAGCAGCAACTTGGACGTTGCCGATCTTTCTCGAGAAAACGTTTTTCGCGCTCGATGCGATGGCGGCCGACGCGCTGACGCAAACCGCAACCGGCAAGGACAACACCATTCTCGTCGTCCTGCAGATGGCCGGCGGCAACGATGGTCTCAACATGGTAGTGCCATACGCAGACGATATTTATTACCGCTCACGACCCGCGCTTGGTTTACACGCCGATAAAATTCTGAAGCTCGATTCCTACGTCGGATTGAATGGCAAACTCACCGGCTTGAAAGCCCTCTTCGATGAAGGGCATCTGAGCGTGCTGCAAGGTGTTGGTTATCCGAATCCCAACCGTTCGCACTTTCGTTCGACCGAAATCTGGCAAACCGCGTCGGATGCCGATCGCAATGAAAGTGAAGGCTGGCTCGGGCGGTATTTCGATAATTGCTGCAAAGGCGCTGATCCGACGGTGGGCGTTGCCATCGGTGAAGAAACACCGCAAGCCTTCGCTGGCAAAACTCCGGCCGGCATCACCTTCTCGCGTCCGGAGCAGTTTCGGTGGAGGTCCGCCGAAAAAGCCGAAGGTCACATGAGCGCCGAAGAATTTTTCTTTCGCCAATTGAATGGATCGGCAGAAAGCGAAGCCGCTCCAGCAGCGGCGTCCACTGGTGATTCCATTGCCGCGATCTCAGGCAAATCGAAAACCGATTTGAGCACGATTGATTTTCTGCAACGAACGGCACTCGATGCGCAGTTGAGCTCAGACAAAATTCTCGCGATCGCGCGCAAATATAAATCGACCGTGTCGTATCCGCAGGGGCGGCTCGCTGCAAGCCTGAGCATGATCGCGCGCATGATTGCCGGCGGTTTGCCGACGCGAGTTTATTACGCAAGTCAGGGCGGCTTCGACACCCACGCCGGCCAAATCAACGCGCATGAACGTTTGATGGGTGAATTGAACGATGCATTGACGCCGTTCGTGACTGATCTCAAACAACAGGGAAATTTTGATCGTGTCCTCTTGATTACCTTCAGCGAATTCGGCCGGCGCGTGGCCGAAAACGCGAACGGCGGAACCGATCACGGCGCGGCCGCGCCCATGTTCGTCATCGGTGGCGCTGCGAAACCGGGATTATTTGGAAAGCATCCGAGCCTGTCGGATTTGGATCATGGCGATTTGAAATTCAACACGGATTTCCGCAGCGTTTACGGAACAGTCTTGGACAATTGGTTGCACGCCCCCAGCCAGTTGGTGCTGGGGAAAAAATTTCCCGCGCTGCCAATTGTGTAGGTAGGGGCGGTTCACCGAACCTCCGCAGGCGATTGGGTCAATCGCCCCTACCTAAAAGTTGTTCGAAGATCCGCATCCAGTTTCGGCGCAGTATTTTTTCGATCGAGTCATCGTCAAATCCGCGCTCGATCAGACGGCCGGTCAGATTGCGCGCGTGCACATGATTCGAAAGATCAGGAATGAAGTGAACGTTAGTGAACTTCTTGCGGAACTCCTCTTGCACCTCTTGCGACCACTGGCGGTAGATGAACTCAAAAAAATCAAAGCCAATCCCGACTCCATCGATCCCAATGAGATTGGTCACGTGCTCGATGTGATCGATGTAGCGATCGATCGTCGTCTCTTTTTTATGCGGGCTGACAATCGCCGCATTGATCCCGATCACACCACCGCGTTGGCCGATGATTTTAATCTGGTCATCATTAATATTGCGCTCGATGTCGTAATATTTTCTCGCATTTGTATGTGAAACGATGAGCGGTTTCGTGGTCAACGCGACGATCTCGTCGAAACCAACGGGGTTGATGTGGGCGAGATCGATCAGAATACCGAGCTCCTCGCATTGCCGCACCACGTCGCGGCCGAACGCGGTCAAACCATCGCGCGATGAGCCGCTCGGTGCGAAGACGCCGCCCTCGCCCGCTGCGTTGCGTCGCGCATGCGTGAGTCCAATCGCGCGCACGCCGAGCTCGAAGAAAATACGCAGCTGATCCAAATCTGTTCCGAGCGGCTCGACACCTTCCATCGTAATCACGATCGCAATTTTACCTCCCTGCCGCGCGCGACAAATCTCGTCGTAACTTTTGCAAATCGCGAAGCGCTCCGATTGTTCGACTTCGGCATACAGCCGCGCGATTTGATCGAGGCCGATGCGCAAACCCATTTCTGGCAAATATCGGTCTTCGACGTAAATCGCGGCGCCGAGTACGCCGATATTGCCCGCTTCGAGTTCCGGCAAAAAATTTGTCGCCAGAATATTTTGGGAGCTGCGCTTTTCGTACAGATCCATCGGCAAATCGAAGTGCATGTCGACAATCCCCGGAGCATGCAGCCGGTCGATATGCGCCTCGATTGATGATTGATCGGACACGGAGAGTGGAAAACTGTTCTAACGCGGCCCTTTCGCGGTGCCACTGTCCCGATGCGCAAAAAGACCGATCAGCACGAGAATCCAAACTGTGCAAAGCGGCAAATATCCGGGTAGCCAAATAAAAAAACGGGAGATAACCCCGAGCGCGAGCAAGCAGTAGCCGGCGGTGAACGCGATTGCTCCCAAGACGATAACGTCACGCGAAAAGTTGATAACCACACCCGCCGCCAGGATCGCGGCGAAAACGATTACGAAATCGAAAATCCGGCTGATCCGGCGCAGGTAATGATTGCTTTGCATCGTGGCGATCGCGGCCGCGAAAACATCCGGCGGCGAAAGCGGATTGGCCGGAGTGCGCGCGAGAACGATGTGTTCGCGAATATCTTCGAGATGCGCTGTGGTCGTCCCGCTGCGATCGCGTTGCTGCGCCGCGAGGAGCAGTTCGTTCAAGGTAATGCGGCGCGCATTATTGGCCACCAGTGGATTGATTAGCATCGTGCCGTTCGAAAGAATCGGGATCTTGCGCTCGCCCGGGAGCACGAGTTGCGAACCGAGTTCAACTTTCACTTCAGCCGGTGTTATGCGCAGCCACAAGAGAATTGCTTGAAGGGGAAACGATGGAATCACTTCTCCCCGATAGCGGAAGAGCAACGGCACGCGGAGATCATCCGCCGCTTCTTCCGGCAAATTAACGAAACCAGGCGTAGAAATGAGCCGAAGGTCTTCGTTCGGTTGCCGGCCAACTCCGGAAAATTCAACCAGTGCGCTGCGGCTCCCGCTGACTTGCGTAAAAGCCGGAATGTCAGGTGGCGCCGCGTCGGGGTCAGGCGTCGTGGTTAGTTCGGCGCCGAGCAAAAGCTTCGGCACGCGCATTGCCTGATCGAGAAAAACTTGTTCCTGGGCCGTGTCTTGCACGCGCCATTTCAAAATATTCTCGAAGGCTATTACGGTTGGTTTGAATTCAAGAACAGCTTGCAAAAAAAGAGCGTATTCGAGCGGCGAAACCGCCGCGCCGCCGCTATGCAAAAACGCCTCAGCGGAATCTTTCGACGCTTCCTCTTTTTTCTGCGGGGACTGATTGCTCCCGATCTCCACAACCGTGAGTGGCACCGATACGCTGTGAGGTTGCCCGTTGCGGAGCTCCCAACGCAAAAAACCTTCCTCTAGTTTTTCGAACCGCGGCTCGCGTAAAAGTAAAATCCCGAGAAGTAGCACGACGAGCATCGGCCAGACGGAAGGTCGCTGCATCGGGGAGAAAGTGAAAAGTGATGAGCGATGAGTGACAAGCGAAAAGATTTACCAGAAGTGACGAGTGACCAGTGATGAGATTTGGCTCCGGTCCAACTTGTCACTCATCACTGCCGCGTTAGCGGCTTAGCTCGAGCATGCGCAATATCGGTGCTTCGGCGCGTTTGCGCAGCGGTTCCGGCAGAGTGATTTCCGGCTCTAGATTCAAAAGCGCATCGTGCGCTTTCTCCAGCGTGTTCATCTTCATGAAGCGACACTCCGCGCAGAAACAGTTTTCCGTCGGACCGGGAATGAACGTCTTGCCCGGAATTTCTTTACGCAAGCGATGCAGCATTCCCGCTTCGGTCACCACAATGATTTCGCGCGCCGGCGACTCCCTGCAGAACGTCACCATCTTTTCCGTGGAACAGACTTCATCCGCAAGCATGCGCACGGCATAAGTGCATTCGGGATGCGCGACGAGCGGTGCACCGGGATATTCTTCGCGAATCTTGCTAATGCTGCGCGCTGTGAATTCGATGTGCACATAGCAATTGCCCTTCCACAAATCCATTTTGCGCCCAGTACGCTCCATCACCCATGCGCCAAGATTTTGATCCGGCACGAAAAGGATATTTCTATTGGCGGGCGCGGCGCGGACGATTTTCTCCGCGTTACCACTCGTGCAGATGACATCAGCCAGCGCCTTCACACCCGCGCTGCAATTGATGTAGGCGATGACGTAATAATCCTTGTCCGCGTGGTCCTTCAGAAACTGCGCGAGCTTCTCTGGCGGACACGATTCCGAAAGCGAACAGCCGGCGTCGAGATCCGGCAACACCACCTTTTTTGTCGGATTGATGATCTTCGCTGTTTCCGCCATGAAGTGAACGCCACAGAATAAAATTACCTCCGCCTGCGTTTTCGCGGCTTGAAAACTCAAGCCTAACGAGTCGCCCACGAAATCCGCCACATCTTGAAGTTCCGGCACCTGGTAATTGTGGGCGAGGATTACCGCGTTCCGCTCCCGCTTCAGCTCGCGTAATTCTTCTGCGAGGTCGACACCGAAATTTACACCGGCGCTTACCATTGCTTAATATCGCGGCTTCACATGACTTTACAAACGGAGCACTCGCAATATCGGCTTGGTTTCATCGGCGGAGGCGAGCTCGCTGGCTCAGTTATTCGTGGCGTTGTTCGTGCCCAATTTTCTAAATCGCGCGAGATCCTTGTCAGCGAGCCGAATGTGCAGGCGCGCGAGATGTTACAAGCCGAGACCGGCATTTCCGTAACCGCGGAGAACGCAGAGGTCGCAGAGAATGCGGCAATAATTTTGATCGGGGTAAAACCAGGTGTGGTGCTAAATGTGATTGGCGAAATCTCCGGCACGATCGAAAACAAACTCGTCATCTCGCTGGCGGCGGGGGTTCGCGTTTCGAGCATGGAAGCAAAGGCGCAAGCGCGGTTTATGCGCGCGATGACAAACACGCCTGCGGCGATTTGCCGCGCGGCCACGGCAATGGCGCGTGGGTCGCGCACAACAAATGACGACTTTGATCTGGCGCGGAAACTGTTTGGCGCGATCGGAATTGTCGTCGAGATAATCGAAGATCAAATCGATGCTGTGACCGCGCTTTCTGGCAGCGGACCGGCATTTGTTTACACCGTGATCGAAGCACTCGCGGCCGGCGGAACAAAAGGTGGACTGCCGTCTGACGTGTCGCTTGCACTCGCAACGCAAACTGTTCTGGGGGCGGCGCAGCTCGCACTCGAAACCAAACTTTCGCCGGACGAACTACGCCGGATGGTTGTGACTCCCGGTGGGACAACCGCTGCCGGACTCGCGGCGATGGAAAAATTTCGTAACAGTGAAGGCTTGATTGCAGCAGTCGAAGCTGCGGCAAGACGCGGCCAAGAAATGGCGCAGGAAGTAGCACGGGCTTCCAGCCCGTGATCATCGGCAGGATGCCGAGGCCACGAATTACAGCGCGTTCCGCATCGCATTGAGCGGCGCCTCGCGTCCAAACCAAAGCTCAAACGCAAGTGCGCCTTGATGCAGCAACATTGACAATCCATTCGCGGCGCGCGCGCCAGCCTCGATTGCGGCTCGCACGAACGGCGTCGTCCCGCTCGAATAAACCGTGTCGTAGATCATCAAATGCGGCGCAAGTAAACGCGCGGGCAACAGCGGTGGATCAGATCGACTGAGACCGAGCGGCGTCGCGTTCACGATCAAATCGAGATTTCCGATCTGAAACCGAAACGCCGGTTCTTCCCACGGAATGGCCTGCAAGCGCGGGACTGGACCAAAAACTTTCGGTCCCAGAAAAAAGTGACGTAGTCCTTCGACCAGCGATTTTGCTTTTTCGAAAGTACGATTAGCGACGACAAGCCGCTCGCAATCTTCTTGGGCGCACTGCATGGCGATGGCGCGCGCAGCCCCGCCTGCGCCGAGCACGAGCACCCGCAGGTCGCGAAGGTCGACCGAAAATTCCTCACGGATGGCGCGTGCGAACCCCCTGCCATCCGTATTGCAGCCGCAAAGTTTTTCTCCCTGGATGGAGATTGTGTTCACTGCGCCAACGCGACGCGCGCTCGCCTCGCAATCATCGACCATCTCGAGCGCCGCGATTTTGTGCGGCACCGTGAGATTGAGGCCGATGAAATTGTGAGCGCGGACCAAGCACAACCCTTCGCTCAATTCGTTAGGCAAAATCTGAAAGCGCGCGTACTGAGCAGCGACCTGTGACTCTTTCAAGGCCGCGTTTTGCATTTGCGGCGAAAGTGAATGGGTGACTGGATCGCCAAAAACACCAAGGCGAATTGGAGGATCGACCCTTTGCGCGGCGTGACTCCAGTTCTGAAGATCCGCGAGCGTGTAAAGTTCCTTCGCGCGTTTCTTTTTCATCTGCGCTGACGCATCTAATGACGACGTCGGCTGAGACTCCCGCGCCCTCCGATTTTATCCGTGACATCGTCGCGGAAGATCTGCGCACCGGAAAACATAAACACATTCGCACGCGTTTCCCGCCGGAGCCGAACGGTTATCTCCACATCGGACACGCCAAATCGATCTGTTTGAATTTCGGTATCGCTCACGAGTTTGGCGGGATCTGCAACGTGCGCATGGACGACACGAACCCGGCCAAAGAAGAAACCGAGTATGTCGATTCGATTATGGCAGACGTAAGATGGCTCATTGACGGCTGGGCTAACACAAACCTCGGCGGCGCTCCGTTATACACTTCGGATTATTTCGATCAGCTTTTTCAGTACGCGGTCGAGCTCGTGCGCAAAGGCAAAGGTTACGTTTGCGACATGACGCCGGAGGAAACCGACGAATACCGCCGGCTCGGCAAAGAAGGCCCGTTTCGCAATCGTTCAATTAACGAGAACCTCGAGTTGCTGGCGCGCATGAAGGCGGGCGAATTCCCGGATGGCGCGCGCACGTTGCGGGCGAAAATCGACATGAGCGCGGCCAATGTCTGGCTGCGCGATCCGGTGCTCTATCGGATCCGACACGCGGAGCATCATCACACCGGCAATAAGTGGTCCATTTATCCGATGTACGATTGGGCACACACACTGAGCGATTACATCGAAGGCATCACCCACTCGGTTTGCACGCTCGAGTTCGAAGTGCATCGACCGCTCTACGACTGGATTCTGGATTCGCTCGATTTGCCGCCGCCGATTCCGCACCAATACGAATTCGCGCGGCTCAATCTGACTTACACAGTGATGAGCAAACGAAAGTTGATCCAACTGGTGAGCGAAAAGCTCGTCAATGGCTGGGATGATCCACGCCTGCTCACGATTTCCGGTTTGCGTCGGCGCGGAGTAACGGCGAGCGCGTTGCGCGCCTTCGCCTACAACATCGGCATAACGAAATATCCGAGCATGACCGAAGTGGCTCTGCTTGAGCACGCCGTGCGTAATGAATTTAATCGCACAGCCACGCGACGTATGGCGGTCCTGCGGCCGATTAAAGTCGTGCTGACGAATTATCCGGAAGGTCAGACTGAAGAGCTCGATGCCGTCAACAATCCCGAGGATCCGAATTCAGGAACGCGCAAGGTGCCGTTCGGTCGCGAGCTCTTCATCGACAGCGCGGACTTCATGGAAACGCCGCCGCCGAAATATTTTCGCTTAAAGCCGGGCGGAGAAGTTCGGCTCAAGTACGCTTACATCATCAAGTGCGAGAAGGTGGTGAAGGATAATATCGGGAATGTCACCGAGCTTCGCTGCACAATCGATATGGAGAGTAAATCAGGGGGCGCGACTTCCAATCGCAAAGTCAAAGGCACGATCCACTGGGTGAGCGCGGCGCACGCTTTCGATGCGGAAGTGCGATTGTATGACCGGCTCTTTACCGTTCCGGAACCCGGTGCCGGCGGCGATTTCAAATCATTCATCAATCCGGAATCGCTCGAGATGGTGCGTGCAAAATGCGAACCGGCGCTCAGGGACGTTCGACCGGAAGAACGTTACCAATTCGAACGCCTTGGTTACTTCGCGCTCGATCCGGATTCAACAGCTGACAAGCAAGTGTGGAATCGCACGATTACTTTGAAGGACACTTGGGCAAAGGAAGCCAAGAAGGCATAACTGGAGGGACGGGCTCTGTCCCGTCCCAAACATTGGGGACCGACACGCAGGCCGTCCCTCCAATCAAAACATAGCGAGCGCGCGATCGAGCCGCGCGAGCACCTTTTCTTTGCCGAGGATTTCGAGCAAGTGATACAAGCTCGGACCGACATTACTGCCGGTGACAGCGAGCCGTGTCGGATGAACTAACGCGCCGAGTTTCACGCCCAGCTTGGTCGCGGTCGCTTTCAACATGCCTTCCAATTCCGCGACATTAAAAATTTCGAGCGCGGCAAACGCGTCGCGCACGGCCGTTAGGCGAGAAAGATTTTCGCGCGTGAAATGTTTGGCGACGCCTTCCGGATTATAAATGATCTCGTCAGCAAAATAAAAACCGCAGTAGGCGGGCAGTTCATCAAAGGTGTTGATCTTGCCTTGGCATGTTTGGAGCGCGGCACGGATATACTCCTCGGGATAATTGTCGATCTTTACGCTGCTCGACCGCAATCTCGCGACAGCGACATCGTAAAACTCCGAATCGCTAAGCTCGCGTGCATATTCGCCATTCAACCAGTGCAACTTGTCTGGATCGAAGGTCGCATGGCCACGCACGATGTTGTTGAGATCGAAAATTTTGATGACCTCGTCGATCGACATTTTCTCACGATCATTCTTCGGCGACCAACCGAGCAGACAAAGATAGTTGCGCACCGCCTGCGGCAAATATCCCCTCTTAATGTAATAGTCTACGCTCGCCCCCTGATCGCGCTTGCTCATCTTCGAACCATCCTTGTTTTTGATGAGCGGAATGTGGGCGAAGCGCGGCGGCGTGAGGCCGAGGGCACGATATAGCTCAATATGCTTTGGTGTGTTGGAGAGATGATCTTCGCCGCGAATGACGTGCGAAATTTTCATCTCGATGTCGTCGATTACGTTGACGAAATGAAAAATCCACGAGCCATCTGGCCTGCGGATTGTCAGATCGGGATGCGTTTCTTCATTCGTGAGATCGAAATTAATTTTGCCGCAGACAAGATCATCGACCACGACGTGTTCGCGCGGTGAGCAAAAACGGAGCGCGCCAGCGTCTTCGAAAATGTGACCGCCGGCCTGAAGTTTCTTCAAATAACGCTCGTAAATCTCGTTGCGTTCGCTTTGGAAATACGGTCCGAAATTTCCACCGATGTGCGGGCCTTCATCCCACTCGAGCTCGAGCCAGCGCAACCCTTCGTAGATCGCGGCGGCCGCTTCTTCCGTGTTGCGCGCTTTGTCGGTGTCTTCGATTCGCAGAATAAATTTCCCGCCATGATGCCGGGCGAAAAGCCAGTTGAATAACGCCGTCCGTGCGCCGCCGATGTGCAGATAACCGGTCGGTGATGGCGCGAAACGAACGCGGATATCGGCAGTCATTTCTAAATTAATTAGCCACAGATGGACACAGATGAAACACAGATTGCTGTAGCCGCCTCGCCGTGCGAGACGCGAACGCGGCGTGGCATCGGCATCTTGCCGATGAACTTCGGCTGGAAGCCGATGCTACAAAGTCACTCGATGAAAATCTTTTTGGCACGCCGACGTACGTAACGGTTCTGCGCGAGATTAATTTTCGCAGCAGGCGCATTTGGGTGGAACAACGAGCGTACGCGCTCGATCAATTCAAATCCGACTTCGGCGGCATCGTGCGCCCGCAACCACTTGAGAATCGACTGTCGCTGAAGGGCGATCGGAAGCTCGCGTAGCTTGGTGACTGAAAGATCACCCTGCCCGACCTCATCAACCGCATTTTCGATCCAACCTCTTTCTTCGGCTGCAATCATTGCCGCGCGCCAGATAGTCACACGAATATTTCGCCCGAGCTCTTTTTCGAGAAATGGAATGACGCGAAGCCGCACACGATTGCGTAACGGAACCAAACTTCGGTTGCTCGCATCCTCACGAAATTTCAGCCGATGCACCTTGATGTAATCGTTGATCTGCGTGCGCCAGGTGCCGAGCAACGGCCTAACGACTTTCAGGTTCGTCCCGCCGATATCGCGCGTCGAAACTTCACGCATTGCCCCGAGGCCCGACGAGCCAGAGCCTCGGAAAAGATTGATCAAAAAAGTTTCGACCAGATCATCGGCATGATGAGCTAGAAAAATTGTGTGACAGCGGCGGCTGCGCGCGACGCGAGCAAAGAATTCGTAGCGCGCTGTTCGCGCCGACGTTTCGAGCGACAATTTTTTCTTTGCAGCGAGTGCGCGGACATTTGCTGATTCAGGTTCAAAATCAAGCTCGTACTTCGCCGCGAGGTTTGCGACAAAGCGCGCATCGGCTTTCGAAGAACGTCCGCGCAGTTGATGATCGAGATGGCAAACGATCACTTTGCGATAGCCCTGCCCGACCAGCCAATGAAGCAGTGCAACGGAGTCGCGTCCGCCAGAAACACCGACGAGGTGGTGCTCATCGGATGAAAAATTTCGGAGCGTGTCAGATCTCAATTCATTGAGGCGCCGGCTCATTAGTAGAAGGTAGCGCAAGCTTTCATTCGAACTGCAATCAGAAAAGCCCGCAAGTTGCCGGCTTGTGCAGGCTGGCAGCATGCGCTCCCCTGGGAGATTTGACAATGAATGAACGTTCATTCATTGTCCCAACCTCATGTCATCCACCCGGATAGAATCCACCCCCGATCGACGAGAACAGATTTTGAAAGCGGCGATGATCTGTTTTGCCAAACGAGGCTTTCACCAAGCCAGCATGCACGACATTAGTGCGGAGGCAGGCATCAGCGTTGGTCTTATTTATCGTTACTTTGAAAACAAGGACGCCGTTATCTCGGCGATGGCCGACGAACACAAAACTGAGATTCAACAAGTGCTCGAGCGAGCGCGGCAGGCACCGAGCTTGCTCGAATCGCTTGAAATTCTTTTCACCGCGCACTGTTGTGAGAACGCGCCACAAGTGGAAGCGGCTTTCGTGGTGGATCTTTTTGCCGAAGCGAGTCGCAATCCGCGCGTCGCCGAACTGGTGCGCGACGTTTGCGGGACAACGATGAATGGCGTGACTGATCTCATTGCCCGCTCTCCGGAAGCTCGGAACACCAACCACGATCTCACACCCCACCAACTCGCAGAATTAATCTTCGCCGTCGCGGACGGAATGTTGATGCGCGAGGTCCTGAACGTTTCACGCGCCTCGGATGCGGAACGACGCGAACGGCAGCTGCAAGTCGCGCGTAGTTTGTGGCGATTGTTATTCAGCTCCCACCCGGAACCAGCTTATGCATGACGTTGCCAAACCTGGATGGTCGAAATTTGAAATGAAACCAATGAACAAGAACGTCACGAAGGCGATCATCGGCGTGGTAGCAGTAGCCGTGTTGTTGATTGTGATCAAGGGACTGCAAATACGCGCAATGATGTCAGGTGGCGAAGGTGGAATGCCACCTACGACGGTGACAAGCGCGGAAGTGAAAGCGGAAAACTGGCAGCCACTCTTGTCCGCCATTGGTTCCATTTCGCCTGTGCAGGGTGCGATGATCAGTACCGAACTTCCCGGGACGGTTGCTGAAGTCGCTTTCGAATCAGGCGCGATGGTGAAGAAGGGCGATCTGCTCGTGCAGCTCGATACGTCGGCGGAAGAAGCACAGTTGCGTTCCGCGGATGCTGACACTGAGCTGGCGCGCGCCGATGTGGAACGGGCGCGCGATCTCACCGCACGGAAGGTGATTTCAAAAGCCGAACTCGACGCGGCCGAGGCAAAATTCAAACAGAAGAGCGCCATGACCGAAAACATGCGCGCGATGATTGCCAAGAAAACGGTCCGTGCGCCCTTTGATGGCGCGGCCGGGATTCGGGCCGTCAACGTCGGCCAGATGATAAATGCCGGGCAGCAGGTCGTTCCGCTGCAAGCGCTCGACCCGGTCTATGTGGACTTTGCCCTGCCCCAGCAACGGCTGGCAGAATTATCCAACGGTCTCGAAGTGCGCGTAACGACAGACGCGTTCCCCGAACAGGAGTTTCGCGGAAAGTTGACCGCGATTAATTCCGCGGTGGATATGGCGACGCGCAATGTCTCACTACAAGCGACGTTGCCGAATCCTGATCACAGCTTGCGTCCAGGGATGTTCGCGAAGGTTGCCGTCGCGTTGCCGCAGAAAAATCCGGTGCTCGTCATTCCTGCGACTGCGGTCTCGTACGCACCCTACGGCGATTCGGTTTTTGTGATCGAGAAAAAGAAAGACGAAAAAACGAAACAGGAAATGCAATTAATCCGGCAGCAGTTCGTTCGGCTCGGTGAAACGCGTGGCGATTTTGTAACGGTGACGAATGGACTTAAAGCCGGCGAGACCGTGGTAAGCTCGGGCGTTTTCAAATTGCGCAATGGCATGCCGGTTGTGATCAATAACGAACTCGCGCCCAAACCCGAGCTTTCGCCAAAACCGGCGCAAACTTAACGCGAGGACCGAGATGAAATCTGAATTTCGAATCCGGGGGGTACACGCGCCTCGCGTGTTCATTCTGGCGCCCTCGCCGGAATGCCGAATGTTTTTCCATTCTATTAAGTTATCGACCTTCGGCGAGGCCCCGACTCGCGCACGCGAGGGCGCGTGCGTTCCCCAAGCAAACGAATGAAATCCTTCACCGACGTTTTTGTGCGGCGACCCGTGCTCGCCATGGTCGTCAGCCTTGTCATCGTGATCGCGGGGCTGCAAGCGATCAAGACGCTGAACGTGCGGCAATATCCGCGCAGCGAAAACGCGTCCGTCACAGTGAAGACGATCTACGTCGGCGCGAGTGCGGAACTCGTGCGCGGTTTTATCACCTCGCCGCTGGAACGCGCGATCGCCGCGGCCGATGGCATCGATTATTTGCAATCGCAAAGCCAGCAAGGCCTCTCCACGATCACAGCGCGATTGCGCTTGAATTACGATTCGAACAAAGCGCTCGCGCAAATCAGTGCACAGGTCGAGTCGGTCCGCAATTTTCTTCCCCCGGAGGCAGAAGTTCCCACGATCAAAATCGAGCAGGCCGATTCACAGTATGCGTCGGCGTATCTCAGTTTCACCTCCGACATTTTGCAGCCTAACGAGGTCACGGATTATCTCGTCCGGATCGTGCAGCCGCGTCTCTCCGCGATTCCCGGAGTGCAGGCAGCGGACATTCTTGGTGGACGCACTTTTGCCATGCGCATTTGGCTTAAGCCAGACCGCATGGCGGCACTCAACATCAGTCCGGCGCAAGTTCGGCAGGCTCTGGCGGCGAACAATTATCTCGCCGCAGTCGGTCAAACCAAAGGCTCGCTGGTGAAGGTCAATCTGACGGCCAACACCGATTTGCACACCGCGGATGATTTCAAACGGCTCGTTATCCGACAGGAGAATGGCAAGCTCATTCGGCTGAGCGACATCGCCGACGTTGTGCTCGGGGCTGAGGATTACGACACGGAAGTTCGCTTTTCGCAACAGCGCGCCGTGTTCATGGGCATCAGGGTGTTGCCGAACGCGAACTCAGTTGATGTGATCAAGCGCGCTCGTGCGGAGATGGAGCAGATCAAGCATGAACTGCCCACCGGAATGCAGGCGAGCGTCGCCTACGACGCCACCGAGTACATTAACGACGCGATGCACGAAGTCTTTAAGACATTGATCGAGACACTCTGCATCGTGATGCTCGTGATCTTTTTGTTCCTCGGCTCGTGGCGTTCGGTGCTCGCGCCGATTGTCGCCATTCCAGTTTCACTGATCGGCGCTGTCTTTCTCATGCAGGTGTTCGGATTCACGCTTAACCTGCTCACGCTTCTCGCGATCGTGCTCTCGGTCGGGTTGGTGGTCGATGACGCCATCGTCGTGGTCGAGAATGTCGAACGACATCTCCGCGAAGGGATGCGTGGTATCGAGGCGGCGTTGCGCGGCGCACGCGAGTTGGTCGCGCCGATCATCGCGATGACGATCACCCTGGCTGCGGTCTATACACCCATTGGCTTGCAAGGTGGCCTGACCGGTTCGCTCTTCCGCGAATTCGCGCTCACACTGGCCGGCGCGGTCTTCATTTCGGGCGTTGTGGCGTTAACGCTCTCGCCGATGATCTGCTCGAAGCTGCTCCACCGCGGCGATGCTGATAAAGGCTTTAGCGGCCTCATCAATCGGAACTTCGATCGTTTCCGCAATGCTTATGGGCGACTACTCGATCGCACCTTGCAGATGCGTCCGGCCGTTTACGTCGTTTGGATAGCTCTCGCGCTGCTAACGATCCCAATGTTCAAAATGTCCACCCACGAGTTGGCGCCGACAGAAGATCAAGGCGTGATCTTTGGTTTCATAGATTCACCCGCCAATGCCACCCTAGATCAACTCCAACCCTTCGCGGACGCGGCCGGGAAAGTCTTCCACAGTTTTCCAGAAACCAATTTCTCGTTCCAGATCACGTCTCCGGACGAAAGCTTCGGCGGAATGGTGTTGAAACCGTGGGGAGTTCGTAAGACGCCCACTTCAGCGTTTGTCGGCCCGGTGATGATGGGACTGATGCAGATTCCGGGCATCGAAATGTTTCCGATCATGCCACCGGCACTGCCCGGCGGCGGATTCATGCCGGTCGAATTCTACATCTGCTCCACCGCCGAGCCCGAGCGGATTCTCGAGCTGGCGGAGCAATTGAAAATGCGGGCGATGCAGGCTGGCGTTTTTAGGTTTCCACCGCCAATCGACACTAAGATCGACCAACCTGAATCTCAGATTGTGATCGACCACGATAAAGTTGCGGCGTTCGGCCTAAATATGAAACAGATTGGCGCCGATCTTTCCGCCATGGTTGGAGGCAATTTCGTTAACTGGTTCAACATTTCCGGCCGAAGTTACAAAGTGATCCCGCAGGTGCAGCGGGTCGATCGGTTAAATCCGAACCAGCTCGAAAATATGTACGTGACCGGTCCTAACAATCAGCTCGTGCCTCTCAGCACAATCGCGACAATCCAAAATCGCACTGTGCCGCGCTCGCTTAATCGTATCCAGCAACTCAATGCCGTCCGGATCATGGGCGTGCCGACTGGCGGGCTCGATCAAGCGCTCAAGTTTCTCGAGAACGAAGGAGCAAGGATTCTCCCGAAGGGTTACTTGATCGATTACACCGGCGAATCCCGGCAGCTGCGCACCGAGGGAAACAAATTTTTGCCGGCGTTTACACTCGCCATCGTGCTCATTTTTCTGGTGCTGGCCGCGCAGTTCAACAGCTTCCGCGATCCATTCATCATCCTGCTCGGCTCGGTCCCGCTCGCCATGTTCGGCGCATTGACTTTCACGTTCTTGAAAATGCCGAACCCGAACATGGCGTTCTTCACGGACAAGTGGACCACGACCATGAACATCTATTCGCAGGTTGGCCTGGTCACGCTAGTCGGTCTGATTTCGCGAAACGGAATCCTGATCGTGCAATTCGCCAATGAACTTCAGCGGCAGGGCCGCACTAAGCTGGCGGCCATCGCCGAAGGGGCCCGCACGCGACTGCGCCCGGTGCTGATGACAAGCGTCGCTACAGTCTGCGGTCATTTTCCCCTCACGCTCGTGCGTGGTCCAGGCGCGGCGGCGCGAAATTCCATCGGTCTTGTGCTCGTGGGAGGAATGACAATCGGCACAATCTTTACCTTATTCATCGTGCCTTCGCTTTACATGCTAATCGCGAAGCAGCATCACGAACGGCCGCTCGATGCGGCCGAAGTTGAAAAGGATGGAGAACACGAAGTCGAACCAGTCTCGGAATTTGAAATGCCCGCAGTGGGCGGCGATGGCCATCGCTGGAAGCAGGGATGACTGAGCCGGAGATCGGCGCAAGCGCGACTGTTGATCTTATTGTCCGCGAATCGGATTGCGCGAATGCGCTTCGCCTAACGAGTGATGCCGCGGATAATAATTTTCCCGCAGTTTTCGCCACCACGCGCATGATTGCACTGATGGAACTTGCTGGCGCGCATTTGCTGAAACCGTTGCTGCGAGAGGGCGAAATGTCGGTTGGCGCGCACATCGATGTGAGTCACACCGCAGCCACACCAATAGGCGCGAAAGTTGCCGCGACCGCGCGCTATCACGGACGGGACGGAAAACTCTTCGTCTTCGATGTCGTCGCGCACGACCCCGCTGGCGAGATTGGACGCGGCACGCATAAGCGCGCGATCGTTTCGGAAGAACGCTTGCTGGCTGGCGCCGCAAAACGCCGAATTTAGCGACGGCGTTCGACTTCCTTTTGCTCGATGGGCACAGCATGCTCGTCCGGCTTGGTTTTGGCGCCGAATTGATTCGCGTAGACCTGCGTGAATTCGGCGCCGAAAAGTAAAATCTGCGACGAGTAATAGATCCAGAGCAGCAAGGTGATGAGTGAGCTTGCGGCGCCGTAAGCTGAAGCGGCCGTCCCACTCCCGAGATACAAACCGAGCGCCCATTTACCGATCAGGAAAAAAATAGCCGTCATCGCGGCGCCGATCCAAACATCGCGCCATCGCGTTTCGGCATCGGGCAGAACTTTAAACATCATGGCAAAGAGCGTGACGATGGCGGCGAAATCGAAGATCAGATAAACCCCGATCGCAATTGCCAGACCGCCGGGCAAGTTCGCCTGAATGTAGTGACTGAACTCTTTGAGAAGCGCTTCGATCGTGAGCGAAACGAGCAAAAGAAAACAAAGACCGGCGAGCGTGCCTAACGAGAGAAAGCGTGCGCGCAAAAAACCCCAGATGCCGAGGCCGGGCTTGGACTTTACGCCCCAAATCGTATTGAGCGCATCCTGCAGTTGCCCAAAGACACCGCTCGCGCCGAAAACCGCGATGGCAATCCCGATGATGGTGGCAATCGTACTTTTGCCGGGGGCAGAAGCGCGCTGAGCAATGTCCTGCACCACTTGCACGGCGCTCTGGTCGAGGAAGTAACTCATCTGCTCGGTCAGTTTGCTCCACGCGCCGGCGGGATCGTCGCGAAAGAGCACGCCGCCAATCGCGAGCAAAACAAGAATGAACGGTGTGAGGGAAAATACCGTGTAATACGCGAGGGCCGCCCCTAATTGCGGCGCTTTGTCCTCGATCCATTCCTGGCCCGTTACTTTGAAAAGATTGAACATAGTTCCGCCGATTGATTTGCCTGTCTTGCTCATAAGCTCGTGGATAGAAATCGCCGCTGACCGGTATGGAGGATGCGGCGCGTTTCGGGATCGCGGCGGGATGTCGGTTTTACGGAACCGCGATTGGTTACAACCTGAAGGCGCGAAGCTCTCGTTTAATGCTTGTGCAATGGATCCAACATCTGCAATGGCCTGCCGTGCGGGCTACGTTGCTCTCTGCATGGCTCGTCGCTCCTCAAATTTAAACGTCGCCGGCAATGGGGCTTTTGGATTTTCCTGCTCAACAATCTCCTTTGGATAGTGTGGGGTTGGTACGATCAGCTTATGCTTTGATCATGCTGCAGGTCGGGCTGGCCACACTGAATATTCGCGGCGGCGCGACGAACGAATCGCCCTAACAGGTCCTCAGAATAAAAGCGCGGCCGTAGAGTTGCGCTACTGAAGCTGACAAAAATTCGGTTTTGTTAGGTATCTCGTAGAAGTAGCGAGCCAACATCAACGCCGTGCAGGCATCGCATGAATTTTTGTCCAAGTCCACTGGCGCGGCGATCGACTTCACGATAGAGACCCGCATGCGTGCGATGATGCTCGAGAAAATCGGCGCTCCGCTGGTCTTCCGCGAAATTCCAAGACCGACACTCAAGCCTGGTCAAGTGCTCGTGCGAATTTCAGCGTGCGCTGTTTGTCGCACCGATCTGCATGTCGTCGATGGCGAACTGCCAAATCCGAAACTGCCACTGATTCCGGGACACGAAATCATCGGACGCGTCGAAGCTCTCGGTGAAAGCGCTGATCGATTCAATCCTGGCGCGCGCGTTGGGATTCCCTGGCTTGGCTGGACGTGCGGCGAATGCAACTACTGCCGGTCAGGTCGCGAAAATCTTTGCGATCGCGCGCGATTCACCGGTTACACGATCGACGGAGGTTATGCCGAGTTTACCGTCGCGGATGCGCGTTTCTGTTTTCCGATTCCCGACGCGTTTGATGACACGTCGGCTGCGCCGCTGCTCTGCGCAGGATTAATTGGTTATCGCGCGTTACGCAAAACCGGCGACGCACATCGACTTGGCCTTTATGGTTTCGGCGCGGCTGCACACATCATTGCCCAGGTAGCGCGGTTTCAAGGGCGGCAGGTCTTCGCATTCACGCGTCCCGGAGATTTCGCGAGGCGGGAATTTGCGCGAAAATTAGGCGTAGTTTGGGCAGGCGGTTCCGATGAAACTCCGCCGGTCGAACTCGACGCCGCGATTATTTTCGCGCCAGCGGGAGCACTCGTCCCGGTTGCGTTGCGCGCCGTCAGTAAGGGCGGAACGGTCGTCTGCGGCGGGATTCACATGAGCGACATTCCTTCGTTTCCGTATCGCGATTTGTGGGAAGAACGTGTGATCTGTTCGGTCGCAAATCTCACCCGGCGCGACGGTGAAGAATTCCTGGACATCGCTGCACGCATCCCCGTTCAAACCGCAACGCAAACTTTTGCATTGGAGCAAGCAAACGAAGCTCTTCGGCAATTGCGCAACGGTGATTTAATGGGTGCAGCCGTTCTTACCATTTCATAACTAACCGCGGACATTGTAGCCGCCCCGCTCTCTCGGGGCGTACGCATCGCAAAACACGGCGGCGGAGCGCCGTGGCTAACCTTATCTCGTACGGTAGTTTACAGTTACTTCTCCGTCAGGGAGTAAGGCTAGGATGAGGGCAATTCCCGCGCTGCGTCAGCTAACAAGCGGCGCACGTCCTCATCGGTTGTTTGCGAAAAGTCGTCATAGAATTGGCCGACACCGTGAAACCAATCTGGCGCAAAAAGCCAAACCGTTTCGTCTGCGAGTTTTTCAATTTCCCGGCAGGTCTCCGGCGCGCACACGGGAACCGCGACAACAATCTTTGCCGGCTCTTGTTCGCGCAGGGCTCGCACCGCGGCATGCATCGTCGCTCCCGTTGCTAATCCATCATCAATCAGAATGACGACGCGGCCGCGCACTTCCGGCGGCGGTCGGTCGTCGCGATAGGCACGCTCGCGCCGCTCCATCTCGAGTAATTCGTTTGCCGTTACTGCTTCGACAATTGCTCCCGCGTCGGGCAAAACTCGGACGACATCTTGATTCAACACTCGCACGCCACCCGACGCGATCGCACCGAGAGCCAGCTCCTCGTAACCCGGCACTCCCAATTTTCGGACGATGAAAACATCCAGCGGAAGGTGGAGTCGTGTCGCCACTTCATAGGCCACTGGCACTCCGCCCCGTGGCAATGCGAGCACGATTACATCATCGCGATTCGCATACGCGCCTAACCACTCCGCAAGTTGCAGGCCGGCGTCTGCACGATCGCGAAATGTTTTTTCCATGATCGGCGCCGGAGGAGAAAAATTAGGAAGGCGCAGGGCTGGCTGCGCCATCACCATCGCGTTGCAGTGCGATGCGCAGCACCTCATCGACGTTCTCGACCGGAACGAATTTCAACTTCTGCTTCGCCTCTTCCGGAACATCGACCAGATCTTTTTCGTTTAGCTTCGGAATGATCACGGTGGAAATGCCGGCACGTAACGCGGCCAGACTTTTTTCTTTCAAGCCGCCGATCGGCAGAACAAGTCCACGCAAAGTGATTTCGCCAGTCATCGCGACATCGGATCG
>WNFC01004025.1_pt1 | contig 22147 bp, 15 predicted proteins | sample 5400541 | NCBI WGS metagenome assembly WNFC01 (sample SAMN13153342, study PRJNA577476) | soil metagenome | isolation source: 120 cm saprolite under Douglas fir tree site 2 hole 2 replicate 1 | place: USA:California | collected 2015-04-18
GGATAAGAAGGGCAGTCGAAGACTACGACTTTGATAGGCGGGAGGTAGAAGCGCAGTAATGCGTGAAGCTGACCCGTACTAATCGCCCGTTCGGCTTAATCATAAAACTTTCCCAAACCGTCTTTGGGGAAGAGCAAAGCAGGCCTCGGTACGAGGCCTCAAGCCAAATAATGCACAGTAGCGTTCGATTTCGAGTCGAACCTGTAATGCCAGCCAAATCTGTTGTCACGCTCGCTGCGTGACGTCCGTAATCATCCGGATGGCCGCAGCGAGCTACAAGTTTCTGGTGGTAATACCGCGAGGGTCACACCCGTTCCCATCCCGAACACGGAAGTTAAGCCTCGCAGGGCCGATGATACTGCACGGGTAACTGTGTGGGAACGTAGGTCACCGCCAGGATTAAATTAGAAAAGGCCGTTCTGAGCAATCAGCTTTAGATAGGATGAACGCATTCGGAGGCATTAGCAGATATCCGCGAGGCTATTGAGCTATGCATAGAAGATATGGAAAGCCGCGGTGAGGAAATCCCTGATCCCTGTGAGGTTCTTGTGGGTAGCGTTGTCGTCACCCGATGAGCCCTGGGTTACCGGTTGTTTCGGGCGAACAATTAATTCGAGTTTTGCAGAGATTCGGGTACGTATCAGTACGGCAGAAGGGTAGCCATGTCAGGCTTCGGCATGCGACTGAAGCCCAGCGCCAAGCAGTGACGGTTCCATTGCACAGTGAAATAGCCTTTGGCACACTCCGCAGAATTCTGCGCGATGCGAGGGTATCGGTAGAGCAACCGATCTCTGAATTATAAGAAGTGACTCACCACTATTGTGGACGGTTCAGAGAGGGGCCGGGGGACCGGCGACATCGGCTTCGACCTTGGGGTCCGAGATTTGCTGTCTTTCGTCGACCGCGAATAGCATGTAATCGCGGAAGTGATGGCGGCGGTGCATGCGGCGGTTGCCGTAGTCAAAGTAAATCTCGGCGCTTTCCGGGAGCCACAACTCCTGATGGTGCGACTTGAATGTCACCGGCATATACTCGACCGCAATGTGCTCGGCGCGCAGTTGGATTTGCGGAACCGGAGAGACGAGGTCGGTTTCGAGGCTGACGACCTGGAAATTGTCCGCCGAAATCCAGGCGCGGCCGCGCAATGAAATTGAGAACGACCTGGAGTTCACGCGGTAGCTGCGCAAGCGAGCGGGCTTGTCTGGCTTCTGACGAAAATGCACTTGCCACGCCAGGCCGCCGTGCCAGCGGCTCAGGCCCTCGCAGGCTAGCTCATAATCCTCCATATAAACCGGATGGAAGACCATCACCAGAGCGGTCAAGCCTAGAGTGGCAATGCGCTCCGGAAACTGGTCGAGATCCATGATGCCGTTGCGGTATTCCTCCATGACGTACATGCCGGGACGCACTTGGTGCACAGAGGCCACGTAGGAGTAGTTGCGCGAAGCGCGTCTGACGGGGAGCCCGGAGTGGTCGATTACCTCGTTTTCCAGCGACTCCGTGGCAGCGATCCGGTTCACCGCATCGACGAAATCACTCACGCGGTTACCCGCCTGTTCTTGAATCTTCTGCAGTGGGCAACTCGCCGCGGATTCCACTGCAGGCATGCTGTCGTCTACGTCCGGAGGCATCCACTTGGGCGGGGGCATCAGGTCGGCAACCAGGGAAGGCGCGGGAGCCTGGCTCGTGCTCGCAGGTGTCGGGGCACCCCCGGTGGGACCGGGAGCAGTCAATTCCGGCTTTTGCAGTGTGTCCAGGAGTTTCTGCGCTTCGACGGCGCGGGGCCCGGAAGGCTGAGACTTCAAGAAAGCAGTAAGCGCTTTCATCGCCGCGTGGGAATCATTGCTGTGTAAAAGCGTTTGCGCCAATACGAACTGAGCCCCCGCGGCGCGCTCTTTGCCCAGCTCCAGGGCGCGCTGCGCCTGCTTCTGCGCTTCCTCATATTGCCTCTGGTTGAAATATATTTCCGCGATGCGTTCGTGGTAACGCCAAGCGGAGGGAGCAGCCTCCGAAGCGCGCAGCAGATAGCCGGTGGCGGCCGGGTAGTCTGAATTTTGCAAGGCGAGCTGCGCGAGAGCGGCGAGCGAGAAAACATGGCGGGGCGAGATCTGCGCAGCTTTTTCCCAATACGCCTTGGCTTTCGCAAAATCCTTGATCTGCGCGTAATACATCCCCCACAAATAGCTGACGTCCGGATGAGAAGGCGCCATGTGCGAGGCTTTCTCCAGGTGCTTGCGCGCGTCGTCGGATTTATTTGCGCGGAGATCCTCGAGCGCTTTGGTTACTTCCTTTTCTGCGTTGGGCGCCAGAATGGGCGAGCCCGGAGGAGAGGAAGCAGCGGAAGGGCTAGATTCCGGAGTCAAAGAGATGGAGAGCTGCTGGCGCTCCGCCGAGTTCACGATCTGCACGTTCTCGGTCACACGCTGATAGCCGGCGGCAATGATCTCCAGGGTGTAGCTTGCGGGAGGGAGATTTGTAAACTCGGCTGTGCCGCTGCGGAAAACACCAATACCTGCGGAGCCGCCGGAAAAAGTGTTGAGATTGACGACCGCGGGGGTGTCCAGAGGCGAACCATCCGGCATTCGCACGCTGACCACCAGGCTGGCCGGCCGCTCCGGGGCTTGCATTTGCTGATTGGCTTGGTGACCGGAAGCTAAGGGAACGAACAGGACGCTAGCGGCAGTGAGAAACAGAATGCATAGGGTTAGGCGGTTCGGATGGGCAAGCATCTCGTACTCCCCGGCGGGGCCAGGTTATCTGAAGAGGCGAGCAGTGACCACACACGCAATGGACCTGATGCGCTGGACGCCGTCTTGGCAGCGATTGTACTCCTTCGGAGCGTTTTTTCTACTGCCAAAGAAGGGAGGGCAGGGATTCTGTGCGTCCGCGCCTTCTAACGTCTAAGATAAATCCGGCAAGGTAAATTGGGCTGGCGTTTTGGCTCTCTAGGCCTGCGCCGAAAAAGTGAAAAAGTACTATTGACCCCGATACCCCCGCGCGGTAGCTTTAGAACTCCCTTCTCCGGGCCCCGGTAAACCCTCTTGAGCGAGGTCACACATGGCTCCAAATCTCGCCCCAAACATCGTTGCCAAGTCCGTGCAGGAGCGCTGGGCGCAGTTGCGCAGCCACAAGCGCGTTATTTCCAAGGTGAAATTGCTTGTGGAATGGGACGAAGGCGCGGCACCACACACAGCACACGCGGTAACCGTGGATGTTAGCCATTCCGGATGCATGGCTGTCGTGGGAGCGGATTTACCGCTGCACCGAAAAGTGCGGCTGATTCATCCGGAGAGTGGCCGCAAGGCGGAAGCTGAAGTGGTGTGGCGCGACCACGAAGCGTGGGATGTGGGGCTTGAGTTGGTCCAGCCAGATGCATCCTTCTGGGGATTGAAAATTTAGCCCACCAGGAATCAAAATTTCAATAACGCCAAGTGTGGCTGCAGAGCTACTCTTGTGTGTACGAATTCGTGCTTCGGTTTTGCCCTTCTGAGATAAACTCCCTTCCAGGTATCTCGCGTATCGGGTTTAGCCGGGGCAACCAACAAAAACTGCTGTGATTCTTATAGCCAGCAGGCCGGCTAGGCACGGCTAGGCAGAAGACAGCAATCGGCGAAGCAGGGGGTTTTCGCCGAGACGGAGTAACGGTCATTTGTGCGGCATAACCGGGTTTACGCATCGAGACGGTGTGTTCGACGGCGCGCGCATTCGCGCGGCCACCGACTCGCTGGCTCATCGAGGTCCTGACCAGCAGGGCACGTATGAATCGGCGATTGTTTCGCTGGGCGCCGTGCGCCTCAAGATCATCGATCTTCAAGCGGGCGATCAGCCCATGGTCAGCGAGGACGGCAACACCGTCCTGGTCTTCAACGGCGAGATCTACAACCACCGCGAATTGCGCGCGGAGTTGGAAGCGCGCGGAGAAAAATTCAAGACCAGCAGCGATACCGAAGTAGTTCTGCGCGCTTTTCTGCACTGGGACAAGGATTGCTTCGCGCGCCTGCGCGGCATGTTTGCGCTCGCGATTTGGTCGCAAGATGCAAGGCGATTGGTTCTTGCGCGCGATCGCCTCGGGATCAAGCCGCTATATTTCAATCTGCGCGGCGGCGAGCTATATTTCGGCTCCGAACTGAAAACCATTTTTGCCCATCCGGAATTTAAGCGCGAGCTGGACTTCACCGGGCTGCAATACTACCTCTCGCTGAACTATGTTCCTTGTCCGCACACGCTGGTGCGCGGCATCGAGAAGCTTCCTCCCGGACACCTTTTGGAATGGCAGGATGGGGACGTCGAGATGGAAGCGTATTGGCGGTTGCGCTTCGAGCCTCAGGAACAGAAATCCCTGGAAGGCGCGCAGGAAGAGCTGGATAATTTGCTGCGCGAGTCTGTTCGCGATCATTTGATTGCCGATGTGCCGCTGGGAATTTGGCTCAGCGGCGGTATCGACTCTTCGACCATTCTTCATTACACTCGGGAATTGTGCGGTTCCCGCGTTAAAACGTTCTCTATCTCCTTTGCCGGGCGCAGCTTCGACGAAACCTCGTACATCCGCGATATCGCCGCAAGGTACGACACCGAACACCACGAACTGGATGTCAGCCCCTCCCTGGACTTGCCTGCGGCGATTGAGGAGCTTGCCTACTACTCCGACGAGCCGTTCGCCGACGCGGGCGCTCTCCCGGTTTGGTTTCTTTCCGCGCTCAGCCGCAAACAGGTCACCGTCGCACTGAGCGGCGAAGGCGCGGACGAACTCTTCGGCGGGTATATCACGTATGCGGCAGACCGCTATGCGGCTCTGGCGCAAAGCGTCGCGCCTCCGATGCGCCGCGGGCTGCTGGGTCTGTTGCGCTATTGGCCGGTATCGAACGACAAGATAAGCCTCGAATATAAAGTGAAGCGGTTTTTGGAAGGCACATTTTTGCCGCGCGATGAAGCGCACGCCTACTGGAACGGAACATTTTCGGCCGCACAGCAGGATCAATTCTTGCTGCAGCGCAACCGCACTTCCATCCAGGACCTGTTCGATAGCGATTTGCCAGCCGCCGACGAGAATGGCTCGCTGAACCGTTATCTGGCCTTCGATCAGCGCTACTACCTCGCCGACGACATCCTGCAAAAAGTCGACCGCATGAGCATGGCGCACTCACTCGAAGTGCGTCCGCCGTTTCTCGATCACCGAATCGTTGAGTTCGCGGCGCGCTTGCCGGAGCACATGAAGGTTAATGGCCGGCAGCACAAAGTGGTGCTAAAGCGGCTGATGCGGGATAAGTTGCCCATGTCCGTGCTGCGGCGCGCGAAGACCGGCCTGGACATTCCCGCGCATGACTGGCTCCGCGGAACGCTGCGGCCCCTGTTGATGGACACGCTGAGCGCCGCAGCCATTGACGAAACGAATCTGTTCCGCCGCGAGGGCATCGAGTTCCTCATCAAGGAGCACATGGAGCGCCGCGGCAATCTCGGCTATCACCTATGGGGTTTGCTCATTTTGTTCCTATGGATCAGACAGTGGAACATCCAAACCGCGGCAGTGCCGCGCGTGGCGGAGAAGATCGTCGCGCGGGCCTTCACTCGGGCTTAGTCGTAGTCCCGGGGGGTTTCACGATCATGACTCAACTCGTTTGCGATAGCAGGCGTTCGAGGCGTGGCGATACCTTCTCGCAGAACGCCGCCACCCACAAGCCCGCCATCGCGCCGGCGAAGACGTCCATGGTGTAGTGCGCGCGAAGAATCAGCACGGCCGCAATTTCAAAAAGCACGATCAGGATCGCTATAGCCGTGAGCCACGATCGGCGAAAACGCGCCAGCTCCATGGCCCCAAAAACAGCAATGGCTGTGTGGCCCGAGAAAAAATAATCATTGCCCACGTTGTAGGTGACGAACAGCGAGGGAAATCCCGGATAGCGCCAAATCAAGTGCGGCGGCACCGGCAGCGCGCACAGCGTTTGCATTACCTGGCGCAATCCCAGCAGCAGAACCAAACCCAGAAACGGGCGCACCCGGCCAGCGAAGATCCACTCGGCAACGAGAAACAGCCCCAGCGCATCGATGAACCCCGAGCTGACGATCAGCAGCGCGTTTGCCGCGGATGGATGTTGCCCGAAATACGAATTCAGCCCGCCAAAGAAATTCTGCAGCGCGTCGCCGATTTCTGGGGACGGGGCTCGTGCGCCGATCAGCGACTGCGTCCAGAACCACAGCGCCAGCGCGGCCACCGTCGCGACGATCCGCAACACGAGACCGCGGCGCCCACCCGGCTTTGTGCTTTCGTCGCTAGACACGCGCGCTCGTCTCCAGCGCCAATTCGCGAGCTTTGCGCAGGTCCAGCTTGCCCGTCCCGAGATACGGCAATTTTTCAATGCGCACGAATTGATCGTGCCGCGGCCGCCACAAAGCGGGCAGATCGCTCTTGGCCAGTCCGGTCACGCATTCCTCAAGCTGCTCTTCGGATAGCGTGTGCAACACAATCAGACGCTCGCCTTTTTTTTCATCCGGCACGGCCGTGACCACAAACATCTGCTCCGAAGCGCCCACAAGCTCCTGCAACTTTTCTTCGACTTTGATGTGCGGCACCATCTCTCCGCCGATTTTGCTGAACCGGCTGAGCCGGTCGGTCACCCGCAAGAACCCGTCCTCATCGACTGTGGCGATGTCGCCGGTGTTGTACCAGCCGTCACGCAGCACTTCCGCCGTTTTCTCCGGGCGATTCAGGTAGCCTTGCATCACGTTCGGCCCGTGCACCAGCAGCAAGCCCGGCGCGTCTACGCCCAGCGGCTCGTGCGTTTCCGGGTCGATGATCTTCACCGTAATTCCCGGCAAAGGATGACCGATGCTGCCGCGCTTTGCTCCCACTTGTCGAAACGATGCCGCGCGGAAATCGATGGTGTTCACCGTCACCACGGGCGAACATTCTGTGCAGCCGTATCCTTCCAGCGGCCGGATGCCGAAGTGATCCTCAAAAGCCACCGCGATACGCTCCGGCAGCTTTTCCGCCCCGGCCATCACGAAGCGCAGGCTGCCGAATTCTTCCGGAGTGCAACGTCGCAAATAGGTATTCAAAAATGTGGGCGTAGCAAGAAGGAAAGTCACCGCGTATTTGTTGATCAGCGCGCCGATTGCCCGCGAGTCAAGCGGGTTCAGATGGAACACCACGCCGACACCCACGGCTGCGGGCAGACAGAGCGTGGCGGTGAAGCCGAAAGAATGAAAGAACGGCAGAATGCCCATGATGCGGTCGTCGGGCTGCAGCAGGAACACCTGGTCGAGCTGTTCGACATTGGACGCCACGTTGTATTGCGTGAGCATCACACCTTTGGGCTCGCCCGTCGACCCGCTCGAGAAAATAATCGTCGCCAGGTCATCGAGGCCGGGAACTCGTTCGCCTCCCGCAAACCGCGTCAGCGCGCGCACCGGCAACAAAAGCGCTGCCAAAGCGGCTGCCAATCTTTCCATCAACTTTGGCTCCTGCGCGACATCTTCGACAAAAATGGCCTTGACCGGCGGCTGAATGTGCACGCGCTCCAGAAACACGCGCGCGGTGACGATGGTCTTCAGATTGCATTGCTTAGCGCACGATCCCAGCGATTCATTCGACACCGTGTAGTTCAAATTCACCGGCACTTTGCCCATCAACATCGCTGCCAGATTCACCAGCGCTCCGGGAATTGACGGCGGCAGCAGAATCCCGACCATCTCCTGGCCTCGCCAATGCGTTCGCAAGCGCCGCGCCAGGAATAGCGTGCGCGCCAGAACCGCGAGGAAGTTCAGCCGCGGCGTTTGTCCGTCGGCCATCGCGAAGCGCAACGGATGCCGGCGCGCCGTGCACACAAACGACTGCGGCAGCGTGTGCATGCGCTTCTTGCGCCGCGCGAAAGCCTCCGCGCCCAGGTTTTGCACCGCTTGGCGCGCTTGCGTGGAGGTTGCCGTTGCCGGCAACGGCTCGCCAAACGTGACCCGCACCGGATACGGCAGGTGCCGTGGAAACTTCCACAGAAACTTTCCTTCGGCAAAACTGAAAATCGATCCCCATACTCCGTCCAGGTGAACGGGAATAATCGGCACGTCGACGCCCTTGATAACGCGCTCCATGCCGCGCCGGAACGGCAGCATCTGGCCGATGCGCGTCATCTGCCCTTCGGGAAAGATGCATACGAGCTCGCCGTTTTGCAGCGCTTGCGTGGCTTGACGCAGCGAATGAATCATCTCACGCGGGCCTTGATCCGAAGCGATGGGAATCACCCGCAGCATCTTCGCGAACGGCTTGACCAGCGGATGCTCGTACGATCCCTTGAACATCAGGAAACGCACCGGCCGGTCGAGCGAGGCAATCAGAAGCACCGCGTCAGCCATCGACACATGGTTCGGCACCAGCAGCGCCCCGCCCTTCGCCGGGACCCGTTCGCGCCCCGCGATATCGAGCCGATAGAGCGTATGCGTCGCCGTCCACAGCAGCAGCCGGATCAGCGAATCCGGCAGCAGGTGCAAAATGTACCCAGTGGCCGCCAGCGTCGCAATCGAGGCCCAAAGAAAAATCGCTCCGGAGCTAAGATGCAGCCAGTGCGAAGCGGCATAATACGCGCCCGAAGCAACGCCCACGCCAACGAACGAAAGCCAGTTTGCCGCGCCGAGAACTCCTCCCTTGTGTTCCTCCTCCGGAATGCGCTGAATCAGCGCGCTGACCGGCACAATAAAGAATCCGCCGGCAAACCCCAACCCCGCGAGCAGCACCAGCACTTCTGCAAACGTCAGTCCCGGAATCGCCAGGCCCGCTCCCAGCAGCGTCATGCCCAGCGCGCCCAGTGGAATCAGTCCGTATTCGATCTTCCCGCCGGAAAGAAAACCCGCCGCAAGGCTGCCGACGCCAATCCCGATCGCCACCGCCGCCTGAAGGAATCCTCCGTGTGTCGAATCCAGATCCAGCACATCCTGGCCATAAAGAAAAATGTTGAATTGCAGCAGCGCCGCCACAAAGAAAAAGTAAGTATTCCCCAGCACCGCGAGCCACAGGACGCGATCACCGCGAATCAGCTTCATCGGCGACCACACGTCGATCAGGGAGAGGGCGTTAAACTTTTTTGTGGGGTCGGCGGCCGGAACGCGGCTGATACCCACGCTGCACAGCAGGCCCACAACCGTAAATGAAAAGAGCACCGCTCCAGAATAGATTTGGTGCCCTTTGAACGCGTCGGCTAAGAGCGCGCCGCAGACGCTTCCCGCGATTATCCCGAGGAACGTTCCCAATTCGAGCACGCCATTGCCCCAGGAGAGCTTTTCCGCGGGCAAAAGTTCTGGCAGCAGTCCGTATTTGGAGGGCCCAAAGAGCGCGCCTTGCGTGCAAACCAGAAAAATCGCGGCCAGCGCCAGCGGAAAATTCGGCCCTGCAAGCGCCAGTACCGCCAGAAGCATCACGCCGATCTCAAATACTTTCGTCCACAGCGTGACGCTGCGTTTGCTGAAGCGGTCCGCCAGGTAGCCGCCGCTTAACGAAAATAGAATGAATGGCGCAGCGAAGAGGACCCCGACCAGGAATTCGAGTTGCTCGCGCTGCGCTTTGTCCTTCTCCAGCGCCAGAACCAGATAAATTGTCAGGAATTTCAGGGCATTTTCGTTGAAGGCGCCCTGGAACTGCGTGGCGATCAGGCTCCAGAAACCTCGCCGCCAATTCGCTTTGCCTTCGGACATGGCAAGGTTTCCGTCGGGAGACATACCGGTGCACTCAAGCTGTTAGTGGAACCGAGAGATGCAACGATTCTAACAGGGCGCGCGGGAGATTCAGTATTCGGCCACAGCGATTTGTGACGAAAGCGTTTCCTTTCTAGCCCGCGCTCTCTTCCCCCTGCGCCCTCGTGACCGCCTGGCAAAGCCGGGGTAGGATAATGCCGCGCGGCAAGGAGCAACCATGAAAAACGGCGACACCCAGACGAAGTCCGTTCTAATCACCGGAGCCACCGACGGTTTGGGGAAAGCGCTGGCCCTGCTGCTGGCCGAGCGCGGCTATCGCGTGTTTGCCGCGGGCCGCTCGGCGGAGAAGCTCGCGCAGCTCGACGCCATCGCGCGCGAGAAGAACTTAGCGATGGAGAGCATCTCTCTCGATGTTTGCAGCGACGCTTCGGTGCAATCGGCAGTCCAGACGGTGCTCGCCAAAGCGGCCTCGATCGACGTGCTGGTCAACAACGCCGGCGTCAATTACACCGCCGCCGTCGAGGATCTCAGCATGGAAGACTGGCGCGCCCAGTTCGAGACCAACGTTTTTGGTGTGCTGCGCGTCACGCGCGCGGTCCTGCCGCGCATGCGCGAGCGCCGCAGCGGCCGCATCCTGATGATGAGTTCGCTCTCCGGCCTCGTGACGCCCCCCACGCAAGGCGCATACAGCAGCAGCAAGCACGCGCTGGAAGGCTTGAGCAATGCGCTGCGCATGGAGCTGTATCCGTTTGGCATCGATGTCGTGCTGATCGAGCCGGGTTACATCATCACCGGCATACAAAAGACGGCCGCGGAGCTCTCAAAGCCCTACCTGGAAAAAGGCGGACCGTACGCTCCGCTCTACTCGCAATTCTTCACCAGCGTCAACGATATGCGGACCAAATCCAAGTACACGCCTGAAGATTGCGCGCGCGTCATGCTGCACGCCATCGAAACATCGCGGCCGAATGCGCGCTACGGCGTCACGTCCCTGGCGCGCTTCGTAAAATGGAGCAAGCGGCTGCTCACCGACAGCGCGATTGACGCCATGCTGCGCCGGCGCTATGGAATCGTGCGCGAGAGCTGAGCGCTCCGATTCGGCTATTAAGGGTTGGAAACCTGAAACGACAAGCTGTTTTCGCGCAACTCTTCCCACCGTTTGCGCCACGATTCATGCAGCGGACTCTCCGCGTAATCGGCAGCCGCTTCCGGGCTGGCAAACTCGATGGCATACACGCCGTCGAAGTCGCGAATTTGGTTGCGCTGTGTCTTCAGCCAAATATTCTTGACGCCGGGAATTTTCGCCGCCATCGTCTTGATGCCGGCCAGCGCCTGCTCTTTGTCATTTTGCGAAGTGGTGTTCTTCCATCTGTAAACGACTACGTGGACCACGCTTTTTGGTTGGCCAAACCTGTTCTCCGCCGCCACGCTCTGCGCGTGCCAGCTCCCAGCCGTCACACCTCCGGCAAATAGAGCGGCCGCGGCTGCAATCTTGCCAAGACGCCGTCCTGCAAGTCCCATGATCTTCCTCCTCGTTTGCATGCCAACAGTTTATGTACACGCAGGAAGAGAAGCAACGCGGCACAACGGCATAGAACTCATTTTCCGCTCTCTCGCCCTTCCTTTGCTGATTCGCACATAAAAAAGCCCGGTGAACGTGTGCTCACCGGGCTAAGAACCTTCAGATTGAATTATCTCAGGGCTTTGCAGGATCTGTCGGCTTCGGGTCGCTCGGCGGGACCGAAGCAGTTTCCGGCGGTTTTCTTTCCGCGGAGCTCGCGTTTGCCGTGTAGCGCGTTAGGTACGGCATGAACGGGGTGACTTCAAACGGCATTTTCTCGCGTTCCGCCACCGTTCCAACCGGCTTGCTCTTGATCAGCTCCAGGCGGTCGGACCAGACATCGAGCTTCACGCGCCCGCCGATGGGCAGCGCCGCGATCATCTGCGCATTGTTCTTCTGATCGGTGTCCGCGGCAACCTTGCCCTTCAGATCCGCGATCGTAGCAACGCGATCTCCCAAATGGGCGCTGATCAGGTTGGGAATTTGTTTTTGGCGTATCTGCAAAGCGCTGAGGAAAAGCGCGGCATTGGCCAACTGGTTCTTGTAAGGGGAATTGTTCAGCAAGTCCACCGCTTTGGCGCTGGCGGCCAGCTCCTCCGCCTGCGTGCGCGCAAAACCGAAGTGCCGGAAGGTGTCTTTGTCGTCGACGAGCAGTTGGTCGAAGAACGCATAAGTCGTGTCCATGCGATGGCCGAGAACCGCGTGGCCGAGCTCGTGCGCGATTACCGTGGCCAGGCTGGCCTCATCTGGCAGAACGTCGATAAGCCCGCGGCTGAGCACGATCGTGTGGCCGAGTGTGAAAGACTCCAGCGTGGTGGTCATCAGCACGCGGCATTTCACTTCCGGCTCGATATCCAGGTTATTGGTGACCTCAAGATTGTTGACCACCGTCTCCAGGATCTTGTCGACCTCGCCTTTCGGCGCCATCAAGCCGATGCGTTGCAGCCGGTCGGCAACGTTTTCCTCCGCCTGACGGTCCCAGGAACGCTGCGCCTGCACCGGACTCAGATCGTTCGCGGTCTTGGTGTCATCCTGCACCGTGCTCTCGATCAGGATCTTGCTCAACTCTTGTTCCTGCCCGGCGTGCCCCAGGTTGTATCCCCATAGACGCGTCTGCGCTTTGAAGTCCAGTTTCTTGGTCAGCGCGTAGTGCAAATCTTTCTCTTCGCTGTAGACGAAGGAGGGCACCCACAGGCCCGCCTGCGCGTTCGTGCGCCAGCTATCGAAATGGAAGTACCAACTGGCGTGCCCGCTGCCGCCGTACGCTCCGTTGAAGCGCACTACGTTAAAGTCTTGATCCTCCACCCAAATGCGGCCCAGGAAGCGGCCCTTGCCGGCTTTCGCATCCGGAGTGACGTCGAACACCAGGCAGCGCACTTCACCCAGGAATTCGCGCCGCACGTAGTCAAACTTATAGTGCTGCTTGTCGAAGCCGTTCGTGTCGATGAAGATCATCTGCAAAAAGCCGTCCGGCAGGTACTGCATCGCGAACGAAAAGAAATTTCCAATGCCGGAGAAAATCTTTTTGCCTTTGTTGTCTGCATCCGTCAGCGAAACCAGGTTCACGCCCTTGGAGAAATCCGCGCGGCCCAGAAAGTACTTGTCGCCGGCGGGCACAAATCCGAGATTGCTGTCCGGTTTCTGGTTTTGAATGTAGGTTTCCACCAGCGGAGAATACCTGCGGATTTCCTGATTGAGGTGATTCTCGTTGACGATGACGCGGTCGACGACTTCTTCGATGGTCTTTGGCTGGTCGGCTGGGCGGGGTGCCGCTGCGACGGCCATGCTCCCCATCCCGCTCGATACCAGCACGAGAATAGTTGTTGCTAGCTTGCGCATTTCTCTGCTCTCCCCTCAGTAAGCCTCAGTACGCCCTTGCCCTTAGTAAGCCAGCCGGAACTCAATGCGCACGCGAGCAGGAAAATCCACTGGCTGGCCATCTCGCTTCGCAGCTTTGAATTTTATTTGTTGCGCTGCCCGCACCGCTGCCTCATCGAGGCCGTGGCCGAGGCCGCTGATGACTTGGTTCACCTGGACCGTGCCGTCCGCCTGGAAAACCAAGTCGAGAACCACGTCGCCCTCGAGTCTCAGAGTACGCCCTTCCGCGGAGTATTGCGGGTGGGGTTTGTCCAGAATGTCAACCATGGTCGTTGGCGCGTCTCCCGACGCGGCTTTCTTCTTTGGCGTGTTGTCCGCCACGGTAGCGTCGGCGAAGCCGCCGCTTTGCACCTTTCCGTGTTTTCCACCGCTCGGCGGAGGATTGGCTATGCCATTTCCGAAGCCGGTGCTCGCCACTGTGCCGCGCACTCCCTTGTCGCCTCCTGTACCGTTTCCATACCCAGGGCCGCCCGGCAATGCTGGCGAGCCCAGCCGATTGATATTCGTCGTCTTGTTAGGATTGCCCTTGCCCGGAAGCCCATTAGGCTCCCCAAACCCTCCGGTTTGTACTTTGTTCAGCGGCAGATTCACCGTAGCCGGTGCTGCACTTCCGGTGCTCATGTTGTTGACCTTCACTTCGTCTTTCGGCCGCTTCGGTCCATTGATCGGTGTATTCAACTTCGCTTCAAACACGGTTTCTTTCGTCAGTTCAGGCGCCTTGACGTCAAGCTGCCTTATCTGCGGCTGAAACGCCTTCTGCTGCACGAAAATGTGCGGCTGCTTGGGGCTGAGCTTCGGCTCCTCGATCGGTTTCGGTTCGGGCGCCTTCGCTCTAACTTTGGGTGGGGGCGGAGGCGGAGGCGGAGGTGCAACGGGCACTTCCGTCACCGGCATCAGCAAAGGAACGACGGAATATTTCAGGGTGCCCAGGCGCTCAGGAAAAAAGATGGGCGCAGCCAAGAAAAAAGTGAGAGCCAGGATTTGCGCGATCGCACTTACCCCGATGCGGTCCCAGCGTTTTTCGCCATCTGGCAACAACGCCAACCGCGCGGGCACCGGCTTGGTTCCAATGGCGGCCCTCCACGCCTCATTTCGAGTACGAGGCCGCTTCGCGTCGAAACCTACTCCGAGACGCATACTGCCGGTTGGGGGTTCTGCAGTCATCAATGGTGTCATTCGCGTTCTGCCTTCACGTAGATTCCCTCCGGCGAGCACGGGTTTTCTAGGCGGACCTAGGTTACCAAGTTCGCTGGCCAGGAATAAAAGTGCGCTAGCGCGAGAGTAGAGTACTAATGGGGCTGGGCAGCCCTAATAGGACCATCGTACTATCGTCGCGAAGTCGCCAACGGCGGCCTCGCGACTGGATACAAGCGCATGCACCCCTTAGAACAACCCGGCGAGGCATCGCAAAGTTGCGGGTTGGGGCCGCAACCAGCCCTAGGATATCGCAAATTCTCTGCCCGTGGCGCGCTTTTTGCCGCACCGGTTCCCGCCAACCGGGGTTATCTTTGTAAGATGCAACAGGGACCGCAACGGGCTGCGCGTACAGTATGAACCGTACTGTGGAAAATGGGATGGACGGCGCGAGCCCCGGAGGCATCGGCTGGCTCACCGGCCGCCAACCATTTGTGGATCAGCTACTTGCAGCTTCCGGGGCGACCTCCTGGGGACTGCCGCGCGGCTTGTTTGCCGCCGCCCTCGAACGCAGCGCCAGCAAGCGCTTCGGCGAAGAATCGCCGGGCGCCGGCAAGATCGAAGAATACCTTTCCGCGCTGCACCTCCAGGACCTGGCCCTCGCTTGCGCCTGTGCCGAAGGCCGCCCCGATGCGTGGGATCATTTCGTCGCAGCGTTTCGCGGATACATGCGTTCTGCGGCGAGCGCCATTCTGCGTTGTCCCCCGGATTCGCCGGCAGCGTGCGAACTGGCGGATTCCCTCTTCGCAGATCTCTATGGGCTAGGCGAAGGCGCCAACCGCCGCTCTCTGTTCCGTTATTTTCACGGGCGAAGCTCGCTCAAGACTTGGCTGCGCGCGGTCCTCGCTCAGCGGCACATCGACGCCATCCGCGCCAACCGCCGCTTCACCGATCTCGACGGCGCGGACGGCCATGCCACCCTACCCGCCGCACAGCTTGCCGCGCCACGCCACAAAAGCAGCGCCGGTGCGCAGCCTCTCCGCGATCCGCATCGAACGGAACTCGTGACCCTCTTCCACCGAACCCTGGAAGTAGCTCTCGGCCTTCTTGACACGCGGGACAAAGAGCGCCTGCGTCTGTACTACGCCGCGGAGCAAACCCTGGCGGAGATCGGCCGCAAACTGGGCGAGCACGAATCCAGCGTTTCCCGCAATCTCGAGCGCACCCGCCGCGAACTGCGTCAACACGTCGAGCAAGCCCTGCGCAAAGGTAGCAGCGTCGACGGCGCCAGCCCCGCGGCCGCGCTCAGCGACGCACAGATCGCGCTGTGCTTCGAGTATGCTGCCGAAGACTCGCCCATCGACTTGGACAAGCTGCTCCCCGAGAGCCAAGTGGCCGTGCGCAAAACGGAGAGCAAGAAGCTATGAGCGCCAACCGTCGCCGTTACCAGCTCTTGGGTCTTGGCGTTCCCTGTAGCGCAGGGTGGAGTCCGCGGAGCCCTGCGGCTTTTCAGCGCAAGAGACGCATTCTATTTCGTTCTAAAGAAGGAGGGGCGAATGCCGTCTGACGACCGCGAACGAAGCTTTGAAAATGCGCTCGCGAGTCATTTGCGCGCGGGCAGCTCCGCGGACGACTTGCACAATGCCTGCTCCGACGCGGAAACCCTCTCGGCGTATCACGAGCGCTCGCTCGCCCCGCAACAAATGGCGTCCTTGAAAACGCACGTCGCGGATTGCAAGCGTTGCCAACAGATACTCGCGCACCTGGAAGCCACGGACGAAATACCCGATGCCGCGCCAGACATCGCGCGGCCAACAAGCGCCGGCGCAGATTCCAACGTCCGCGTGCTGCATGGTCGCAAGCCCACGCTCTGGCGCTGGGTCGCGCCCGCTGGCGCTCTGGCCGCCGCGCTGTTGGTTTGGGTCGCCGTCCATGAAGACAAGTCAGCACGAATCCCAGCGCAAGCGACAAGAGTCTCCATGAAGACAAGTCAGCACGAATCCCAGCGCAAGCGACAAGAGTCGATGCAAAGCAAGTCGAGATGGCAAAGAACCTGCCCGCTTCTCAGCCCCCATTGGCGCCTCCACCATCCTTCGATGCCACACGGAAAAAAGAAACTGCTCCGTCCGGTTCGCTGGGCGCTTTGCATGCCGCTCCGCCATCGCAAACTGCGGGCGCCCCCAAACCACCCCTTCAATCACTTTTGAAGCAAAAAGACTCCTCAGACGCCGGGAAAAAATCCTGGGTCGCTGATGATTCCAGGCAAATGGCCGACAACTCCCTGAACCGCGAAGTGTCACCTCCGTCGGCAGAGGCCTTGCAATCCCGCGCCGAGTTGCTGGAGAGAATTGAGACCGCCAAGACCGACGCAGCCAAAATCGCGGCGGAAAACAAAGCCACTAACGCGAGACGGGATGCGTTCTCGTCCGGGTCTCGTCAGCAGCCCGCACCCGGAGCTGCCCCAGCGCGAAGCGCGACTGCGGACGCTGCGCCAGCAGTTCCCTCCGGGCGCGCGCAAGCCTCTTCCGAAGCAGCCGGGGTGTCCGGTGGTGTCATTCAGCAGCAAGAGATCGCGGGCATGTCCAAGTTCAGCGAGAAAGCCAAAATGCGCCTCGCCGCCAGCATCGGCGAAGTCACCATCGCGGCCCCCGGCGGGACTGTGTCTTGGCGCGTCGGGCAAGCCGGCATCATCGAATTTTCCCCGGACGCCGGAAAAACGTGGACCTTGCAGGCCAGCGGCGTAACAACGGATCTGCTCGGTGGCTCCGCACCCACCGACAAGGTTTGCTGGATCGTCGGGAGCAGTGGAACAATCCTGCGCACCACCGACGGCGGCGCGCATTGGCAAAAATTGCGCGCGCCTGTGCAGGAAGACATTCGCGCAGTCGTTGCGGAGGATGCCCGCCGGGCCACCGTGTCGTTGACCAACGGCTCGTATCAAACAACCGACGGCGGCGCCAGCTGGAACAAATTGGCTCCGGAGTGAAATCCGCCGCATGCAAGAAATTCCCCCGACCTCGTTCTAACCGTGGAAGCAAATTTGAGAAGAGGACAACGATATGAAGACTCCCAGCCAGAAATTCCGCGCGCGCCTGCCATGGTTTGCCGCGGCCACGCTCTGCGCATTGCTCAGCGCAGGCGTGCTCTACTCCGCCACACGCAGCCACCGCCCCGGCACGCAAGACAAGGAAGCTCGCCCGTCGTCTCCCGACCAGGCTTCTAATCTGAACGATCAGACCGACCTTGCCATCACGGTCTATAACTCCAACATCGCGCTGGTCCGCGACGTTCGCCAGCTAACCCTGCCCACCGGCTCTTTCCGCCTCAAATTCATGGACATCGCCGCCACCGTCAATCCGGCCACCGTGCACTTCCGTTCCCTCACCGAGCCGGACAAGCTCGGCGTGATCGAACAGAATTACGAATACGATCTACTCGAACCCGCCAAGCTCCTGCACAAATACGTCGGCAAGGAAGTCACCCTCGTCCGCGCCTATCAGGACAGCGGCACCACCAAGCGCGAAGAAATCAAAGCCACCTTGCTCTCCGACAATAACGGTCCGGTCTGGAAGATCGGCAACGACATCGTCACCGGAATGTATGCGGAGAGCTATCGCTTTCCCGAAGTCCCCGCGAATCTTTACGATCGCCCGACGCTGCTGATGTCGCTGGACAATTCCGGCGCGCGCAAGCACGAGATCGAAGCCTCCTACCTCGCCACCAATCTTTCCTGGAACTCCGACTATGTCCTCACCGTCGCCCGCGACGACAAGGCCGCCGATCTCGACGGCTGGGTCACCCTCGCTAACAACAGCGGCACCGCCTTCCGCAACGCGCGACTGCAATTAGTTGCCGGCGAATTGAATCGCATCCAGCCGTCCGCCCCCATGGCTATGAAGGCTGATGCAGTGAATGGAAGAATGGCCAAGGAAATGCAGTTCCAGCAAGAAAGCTTCTCTGAATACCATCTTTATTCGCTGGGCCGCCGCACTTCCGTCGAAGATAAAGAAACCAAGCAGATCAGCCTCTTGCAAGGCACCGGAGTCCCCGTCGAGAAAGTCTTCGTCGTCAACGGCCAGAATTTCTACTACCACAACCAATACAGTCCCGGCTCGCCGCAAAAAGATCCGGTCATGGTCTTCTACAAATTCAAGAACGAAGAAAAGGCCGGATTAGGCATGCCCCTGCCCGCCGGCAACCTGCGCGTCTATCAGAAAGACTCCAAAGGCGGCATCCTCTTCATCGGCGAAGACCACATCGATCACACCCCCAAAGACGAAACCGTCACCGTGCACATCGGCAACGCCTTTGACGTCGTCGCCGAGCGCAAGCAGACTGATTACAAGCGTATCGACACGCATGTCTGGGAAATGGAATTCGAGATCACCCTGCGCAACCACAAGGACTCGCCCATCACCGTCGAGGTCAACGAGCCCATCGGCGGCGACTGGGAAATGCTCTCCTCCACCTACAAATTCACCAAGACCGCCGCCTGGGCCGCCCAGTTCCGCGTCCCCATCGACAAAAACGGCACCTCCGTCCTCAAGTACCGCATCCGCGCCAAATGGTAGCCCTCCGTTTTTCCGGTAGTGGGTCAGTTCTGATCTGTGCGTTAACCAGGCAATGCCCCGATTTTTCGGCAGCCCGATTTTTCAGGAAGATGCGCTCCAGAATCGAAGGTGAGCATCGGCGAGTAGCCGACTGATCGCATCTCGGTCCACCTCGTCTGGAAGCGGCGAAGTTGCCTGAGCAGCTAGCGCTTCTGATTCAAGTTGCGCGCCGAGCTCCCGAATTTCGGTAAGAGAATACTTACCCCTGCGGATTTCGATCAACTCCTCCCGGTTTGGTCTCGGCAGCGTGATGCGTCCGTGCTCCATCAACTCTTTCGCTTCTCCGTACAGACGGATGACATGCATGGCGTACTTGGTGTCGTATCCGTGTGCTTCTTCGAGTTGAGCGCGGTGAACGTTCTTCTGCCCCTTCTGACCGAGGAGTCGTTTCATCTGGTCATCGGCGAATCCGAGGAACGGCTTCACATGCCCCTTCGCAAGGAACAGTTCAGGCCGGGCGGAAACGTGGTCCCACGTCTTGGACGTGAACTCAAGCGGCGCGAACAAGAAATGCAGAGCCGATGGATTGCCCTTGACGGCGAGTCCTGCCCACTTCATCAGGGTATATAGGCAGACGTCCACATCTAGTGGCCCGTTGCCTCCGAGTTTGCCTCCGGTTGTGAAAACGAAATGCTCCTCGCGTTCGAGTCCCAGAAGCTTGGTCGGTGGCGGAATGTAGAGTCCGTACCAGTCGGTATCGTCAGTCGCGCCCAGTTTTGCACCGTGCGCTTGCGAGCCGCCGATACACGCCATGATTAGGTTTTCTTGATGAACGAATCCGTATTGGGCGAAGTCTGGTTTCACTTTGCGTTCCTAGGTACCGTCAATGGTATCGCGCTCCCGTTGGTAAGAGCTTCGACCTAATCTTAGCTTCTATCGAACAATCGGACGCCTTGCTTCGCAATCCTATGTTCAGGTAGGACGCCTCTGTTTCGGAATAACCCCTGACCAGTTCCGTAATCGGAAACTGACGCACACTTTTTCTTGACGCGGAACGGTTACCCTGATATTCTATCTTCAGGTAAAAGAGCGCCAAGTTATCTTGGCGCTCTTTCCTTTTGGAGCCGCTTTTTCCTTGTCCGTTACTGAATGGTCCGCCCAGCGGCGCTTTTTTGCCTTTCCTGCTCGCCGCTGGCAGCCAAATCTTGCACAATTTTGGTGCAACTCTAAGTCCCTTTAGAATCAACACTTGCAAAAGTGTATCAAAACAAATGACTTTAACTCCCTTTAGAATGAACACTTATGAAAAACCGGGGGAGGGGTGGGTGGGGTACAGACCGGGCACATCCCTGACAGAATGGACCGGGAGCATCCTTGATGCTGTCGCATCTGACGACTCACCTCGGTAGCTGCACGACGTGCCCAGCTTGCTGGCGTCGTGTGCACCGGGATGCGCATCACTCGCCGATGACGGCGTCGGCCTCGATTTCCACCAGCATTTCCGGCGAAATCAGGCTGCTCACCTGCACCATGCTCGTCGCCGGCCGGATCGCGCCAAAAAATTCGCCATGCGCGCGCCCGACCTTCTCCCACTCCGCAATGTTGGTGACATAAATTCGCGTCCGCACCACATCTGCCAGCGTCGCGCCCGCCTTGGCCAACGCCGCCTCAATGTTGCGGATCGTTTGCACTGTCTGCGAGTACACGTCGCCCAGTCCAATAATCTTTCCGTCCGGCCCGGTCGCCGTCGTGCCGGATACGCTCACTACATTGCCCACACGCACCGCGCGCGAGTACCCCACAATCGGCTCCCATTGCGCTCCGCTGGAAATATTCTGACGAGCCACGCGTATCCCCCTTCGCCGCGCCTTGCTACGTCGCTGCGCAGGCGCATGCTAGACTGTACAAATTATGGCACAGCCGCCGCGCTCGCTTGCCGCGCGGCCTGGCCTAACCAAAAGCGCATGAAATGCAACAACATATTGGAAGCCGTCGGCCGCACGCCGCTGGTGCGCCTCAATCGCATTAATCAGGGCCTCAAGCCGCAGATTTACGTCAAGGCTGACTACATCAATCCCGGCGGCTCGGTAAAGGACCGCATTGGCATCACCATGATCGATGATGCCGAAAAAAAAGGCCTGCTCAAGCCGGGCGGCACCATCATCGAAGGAACTTCCGGGAATACGGGAATGGGTCTCGCGCTGGTCGCGGCCGTGCGCGGCTACAAAATGGTTTTCACCATCACCGACAAGCAATCGAAAGAAAAAGTGGACCTGCTCAAAGCGCTGGGCGCGGAGGTGATCGTTTGTCCCACCGCCGTCGAGCCGGAAGATCCGCGTAGTTACTACTCCGTGGCGAAAAAACTCGCCCGCGAAATTCCCAATTCCTACTATCCCAATCAATACGACAATCCCATGAATCCGGAAGCGCATTATTGCACCACCGGCCCGGAAATCTGGGAAGACAGCGAAGGCAAGATCACGCACTTTGTTTGCGGCATGGGCACGGGCGGCACCATCAGCGGCGTCGGGAAATATCTGAAGGAAAAGAATCCCAGCGTCAAAGTCATCGGCGTCGATCCCTACGGCTCGCTGTACTACGATTTCGTGAAGCGTGGCGAAACCGTGAAGGCCAAGACCTACGTGGTCGAAGGCATCGGCGAAGATTTTTTCCCCGCCACCATGAACCTGAAAATCTGCGACGACGTCATCCAGGTCAATGACGAAGAGTGCTTCGTGGTCGCGCGGCGTCTGGTGAAACTGGAAGGCCTGTTTACCGGAGGCTCCGGCGGCGGCTGCATTTCCGCAGCGCTGCAGCTCGCAAAAAACCTCGGCAAGGAAACTTTCATCGTGGCCTTCCTGCCGGACACCGGAATGCGCTATCTCAGCAAGGTCTACAACGACGAGTGGATGCGCGAGCGCGGCTACGTGGAAGCCGCCGTGAAAATCACCGCCGGCGAAGTAGTGAACGCCAAACACCAGGCCGGCAAAGTACGCGAACTGGTGATCGCGCGCCCTTATCAGACGGTGTTCCACGCGCTAAAAACCATGCAGGATCAGGACATTTCGCAAATTCCCGTCTTTGAGGAAAACATCCCCATCGGCACCATTTACGAAGACCAGATTCTGACCATGGCGCTGCAGGGCAAAGATCTCCGCAAACTCGTCGTCCGCGAAGTGATGAGCAAGCCGCTGCCGCAAGTGCCGCGCACCGCGCCTGTCGAGCGCATCACCTACATCCTTAGCCACGAAAATCCCGCCGTCTTCGTGGAGATGGGCGACACCCGTTTCGAGATCCTCACCAAATACGATTTGATGAGCACCGTCGCCAGCCTCATGGAATCCAAGCG
>WNFC01006249.1_pt1 | contig 22139 bp, 19 predicted proteins | sample 5400541 | NCBI WGS metagenome assembly WNFC01 (sample SAMN13153342, study PRJNA577476) | soil metagenome | isolation source: 120 cm saprolite under Douglas fir tree site 2 hole 2 replicate 1 | place: USA:California | collected 2015-04-18
TCATCGGGAAAGACGGATTCCATGCGACCTCCCATGGAAACCCGTCCGGATCGGAGAAGTACCCCGAGTAGCCGCCCCAAGAGGCTTCCTCACCGGGCTTCAGGAGTGTTGCGCCTGCAGCCTCCGCCTCTGCGAGCACTGCGTCCACTTCGTCGCGCGTCCGAGTGTTGTATGCCAGCGATATGCCGCTGAAGCCGGAACCCTCGGGAGCGATCCTCGCATCCCTTGCGAGCTCGCTTCGCGGGAACAAGGCGAGAGCCATCCCTCCCGCTTGGAAGAAGACGACGCCTTCAGCTTTGGCCATTGATCTTCGCCATCCGAGGCGCTCATAGAATTCCCTGCTGCGTGCTAAATCCGCCACGCCGAGCGTAACTAGACTCAGACGCTGCTCCATCTTGGCTCCTTCTCGGTGCGGGCCGTGTCCAGCATGGCCACCCTTGCGTAACCTACCCAGAAGCGGAGTTGACCCAGCCGCGGCCTCGCGATTCCCGGTGTCCCCGTTTATCTTCCCGCCTCGCGGGCGTGGGCCATTCCGGTGCGGGCCTGCGCCGTTTGCATCTCTGGGAGTCGATTCCGCACATGAAGGCAACCGATATTCGCCGCGGGCACGTCATTTTGATCGACGGCCAGCCGTGCCGCGTCATGGACTTCACGCACCGCACGCCGGGCAACTTGCGCGCGTTCGTCCAGGTGCGGCTCCGCAACCTGGTCACGGGCAACACGTTCGACACCCGCCTCGCCGCCACCGAATTCGTGGACGAGGCGCCGCTCGAGACCAAGGAGTTCCAGGTCCTATATCGCGACCAGGGGAGCGTGCACGTGATGGACACGACGAGCTACGAGCAGCACACGCTCGACGCCGAGGCCGTGGGCGACCACGCCGACTGGCTCCAGCCCGAGATGCACATCCAGGTCGAGTGGCTGAACGGTCGCCCGGTGGGTATCGAGCTCCCGTCCGTGGTGGAGCTGGAGGTGGTGCAAACCTCCCCGGTGATGCGGGGGGCGACCAAGACGGCGAGCACCAAGCCCGCGAAGCTCGCGAACGGCGTGACCATCCAGGTGCCCGAGTTCATCAGCGAGGGCGAAAAGGTCCGCGTGGACCCGCGCCAAGGCGCCTATCTCGAGCGCGCCAAGTAGGGTACGGGCGTCCCGCCCGTTCGGGTAGGGCCCGGCGCCGACCGCGCAGGTAAATTGCCGGAAGTCCCCAACCCCGGGGCACGAGCCCCGGGGTTGAATTGTCATCGACAGGATCGCCTATGCACGCGGCCGCACGACTCGACAGCCTCGGTACCGAACAAGCCTACGTGGTGCTCGCCGCCGCGCGGGCACTCGAAGCAGCGGGGCACCGGGTGGTGCATTTGGAGATCGGCGAGCCCGACATGCCGACGCCGCCGCACGTGGTCGAGGCGGGCGTGCGCGCGCTCCGGGATGGACTCACGCGCTACGCGCTCGCCGCCGGCGTGCCCGAGCTCCGCGACGCGCTCGCGCGCTCGCTCGCCACGCGCGGGGTGCGCGTCGGGCCTGAGAACGTGGTCGTCACTCCCGGTGCCAAACCGATGCTGTTCTCGGCGACACTCGCCCTGATCGAGCCGGGCGACGAGGTGCTGTGCCCCAATCCGGGCTTCCCGATTTATGAGTCGGTGGTGCGGTTCGCGGGGGGGCACCCCGTGTACTATCCGCTCGACGAAACCCGCGACTTCGCCCCCCACCTGGCGGCGATCGCGGCGCGCATCACGCCGCGCACGCGCACCCTGATCCTCAACCTGCCGCACAACCCCACGGGCGGCGTCGCGACCGGCCGGGACCTGACGGCGCTCGCCGAGCTGGCCCGGCGGCACAACCTCTGGGTCATCTCGGACGAGGTGTACGGCCGCGTCCGCTACGACGGCCGCGAGGACTCGATCGCCGCGCTCCCCGGCATGGCGGAGCGCACGGTGATCGTGGACGGATTCTCGAAGAGCTACTCGATGACCGGGTGGCGCTTGGGCTACGGGGTGATGCCCGCCTGGCTCGCCGAGCCGATCACGACGCTGCTCATCAACAACATCTCCTGCACCGCCACCTTCGTGCAGTACGCCGGTCTCGCCGCGCTCACGGGGCCGCAAGACGCCGTGACCCGCATGGTGGCGGGGCTCGGGGCGAAGCGCGACTTGCTGGTGCGCGGGTTGAACGCGATCGAGGGCATCCGCTGCGCCACGCCCGCGGGCGCCTTCTATTGCTTTCCGGACATCGGCGGGGTGCTCGAGCGGACCGGGCTCACGTGCGAGTCGTTCGCCACGCGGCTGCTCGCCGAGCGGCACGTCGCCGTGCTGGCGGGGTCGGCGTTCGGCCCCGCCGGGGCGGGGCACGTGCGGCTGTGCTATGCGACGGAGCCGGCCGAGCTGGAGCGCGGGCTCGCCGCCATCCGCAGCTTCGTGGCTGAGCTCGCGCCCGTGCCTGCGGGTTCACCCGACCCGGCTTGACCGGAGCGGCCGCCGGGGTCATCTTACCGGTGACAATCGACGCTTCGTGGTGATTTGCCGCGTATTGCTGCCACGTTAAACAAGAGCTAAAAAGCGACCGCCCGCGGCCTCTGTTGCCCGGGCTTTTTTGTTGAGGTGGTCCGATGGCGCTGCACGAGACTGCGATCGCTGGCCCCGCCGGCCCCGCTGGCCCCGCTGCCCCAAGTACGCGGCCGCTCACGGCCCGACCGCTCCGCTGCCGCAACTGCGGCGCCGAGTACGCCCCCGCCCCGGTCGCGATCTGCGCGCACTGTCTCGGACCGCTCGATCCCATCTACGACTCGGCGCGCCCGCTCCCCGATCGCGCCACGATCGCCGCGCGGGCGCCGTCCCTGTGGCGCTACCGGGAATGGCTCCCGTTTGAGGGCGATCCGGTGTTGTCGCTCGACAGCGGGTTCACGCCGCTCCTTGAGACGCCCGCCCTGGCGCGGCGGCTGGGCGTGGCGCGGGTGTGGGTGAAGAACGACACCGTGTCGCACCCATCGCTCTCGTTCAAGGATCGCGTGGTGGCCGCGGCGATCAACGCCGCGCGCGCCTTCGGGCTCGACACCATCGGCTGCGCGTCGACCGGCAATCTCGGGAACGCGGTCGCGGCCCACGCTGCCCGGGCGGGATTCAAAGCCTGGGTGTTCATCCCCGAGGATCTCGAGGCGGGGAAGGTGCTGGGCACGGCGGTCTACGGCGCGCGGCTCGTGCGCGTGCGCGGGACGTACGACGACGTGAACCGCCTGTGCGCGCAGGTGGCGGATCGGTTCGGCTGGGGGATCGTGAACGTCAACCTGCGCGGCTACTACGGCGAGGGCTCGAAAACGCTCGCGTACGAGATCGTCGAGCAGCTGGGCTGGCGGCTGCCGACCGCGGTCGTCGCGCCGATGGCCGGCGGGTCGCTCATCAGCAAACTCCGCAAAGGGTTTGGCGAGTTCGCCGCCGCCGGCCTCGCCCGTGGCCCGGCGCCCCGGCTGTACGGCGCGCAGGCTGCGGGGTGCGCCCCGATCGTGCGGTTGGTCGAGCGGGGAGCGGGCGAGATCGAGCCCGAGCGGCCGCACACGATCTGCCGCTCGCTCGCGATCGGGAATCCCGCCGACGGGGCGCTCGCCGCTCGCACCATCCGGGATACGGGCGGCTGGGCGGCGGCGGTGAGCGACCCCGAGCTGGTCGCCGGCATCCGCTTCCTCGCCGAGGACACCGGGGTGTTCGCCGAGACCGCGGGCGGCGTGACGGCCGCAGCGGCGCGCGCCCTGGCACAGGCCGGTCGGCTCGGGCCCGAGGACGAGGTCGTCCTGTGCGTCACCGGACATGGCCTCAAGACGCTCGAGGCGGTAAGCGACGTGCTCCAGGGTGCACCGGTCATCGCTCCGCGGCTGCGCGACGTCGCGGCGCTCGTCGAGCAGTGATCAACCGCATCGCGCGGAGGACCTAACATGGCGATCACGCTGCATCTTCCCTCGGTGCTCGCCGCCCACGCGGGCGGCGCGCGCACGATCCAGGCGGCCGGACGCACCTTGGGCGAAGCGGTGGCCGACGTGGCCACGCGCTATCCCGCGCTCGGTCCGCGGCTCCGCGACACCGCGGGCCGGCCCTACCCGTTCGTGAACTTCTACTTGAACGAGGAAGACGTCCGGTTCCGCGGCGGCTTCGCGGCCCCGGTCCAGGACGGCGACGAGGTAACCGTCATTCCGGCGATCGCGGGGGGGTGAGGGGGGTGAGGGGGGTGAGCGGGACCTGCTGCTCGACCAGGGCCCGGTTGATCCAGACGACGCGCTCGCCGCACACGATCGCGTCCACGGGGTAGGGGGCCATCAGGAACGACTGCCCGTCGCCGCTCAGGACGCTGGTGCCCGGGAAGAAGTACCAGCACCGCCCGGCGCTGGGGTGGCTGTGGATCGTGCCGACGGTGCCGGTCCACCCGGCATCCTCGCAGCTCTGGCGCGGGACGACCCACGTCGCCGTCGACTGGGCCGGATCGACGTCAGCGGGCGCGATGCGCTCGACGAAGACCTCTCGGCCCCGCACGGTCCCGATCATACAGCCCATGAACTCGGTTGGGAACGCGCGGAAGGCGAGCACCAGGAACCGGCGCGCCTGGTCGGAGAGCACGAGGGTGCGGGGCGCGCGCTCGGGCTCGACAGCGACGCTCGCCGCCCGGCCCTGCGCGCCCGCGGGGGCGACCCGCGCCGTCGCCAGCACGAGACCGCCCAGCACGAGGAGCACCAGTCTGGGCATGCCGACCATCTCTCTAATCCCTCCCTCAAGCGATCGAGCCGGTGACGAAACGCGAACGCCCCCGCGCCGGTGACACAGCGCGGGGGCGTTCGAGGACGAGCCAGGAGCGACTGCGTCTAGATCCCGCGCATTCGGTGGGGTGTCCAATTGCGGTGATTGCGACAGACCGACGGCACGGCGCGGCGACCCCGGACGACGAGCGTCTTCGGTGACCAGTTGCTCGGAGCGAGCGCCCGCAGGGAGGGCTGTGTCGCGAAGCTCATGAGCGCAGTGTAACCGATGGCGACTGGGCCCGGCTACACTCCGTCAGGTGGGGCGCGGCCCACCCATTCGGGCCGATCTCACAACCCCGCATCCGCGGCGGCGACGCGCGCCAGGGCGGCCCAGTCGCTGTCGCCCCACCCGCGGGCCAGCCCCGACAGGAAGCGGTCATGGATCAGGCTCGCGAGCGGCATCGGGGCCGCCACGTCGTCGGCGGCGGCGAGGGCGAGGCGCACGTCCTTCAACCCGTAGCGCAGCTTGAACCCCGCCGGCTCGTAGCGCTCGGACGCGATCAGCTTGCCGTAGTTTTCATAGATCGGCGAGCGGAACAGGCGGCCGTTCACGATGTCGAGCAGGTCGGCCGGGAGGACGTCGTACTTGCGCGCCAGGGCAAACGCCTCGCCCATCGCTTCGATCGCCGCCGCCAAGAGGAAGTTGCCCGCGAGCTTGATCACGTTGGCGCGCGCCGGGTCCGTGCCGGCGACGACGACGCCCTGACCCATGGCGTCGAGCAGCGGGCGCACGCGCTCGATGGCGTTGGGCGGCCCGGCGGCCACGATCCACAACTGCTTCGCCTCCGCTGCCTGCGGCCGCCCGAACACCGGGGCCGCGACGTACAGCTGCCCTGCGGCCCGGTGGCGCTCGGCGAGCAGGAGCGACAATCTCGGGCTGATGGTGCTCGCGGAAATGTGGACCGCGCCGCGGCCGAGTGCCGCGAGCGCGCCGGATTCGCCGAGCATCACCAGCTCGAGCGCCTGGTCGTCGGCGACCATGGTCACGAGCACGTCCACGCCCCGCGCGGCGGCGGCGGGGGTGTCGGCAATGAGCGCCCCGAGGGGCGTGAGCGCGTCGGCCCGCGCCCGTGTGCGGTTATACACGCTGAGCGTGTGCCCCGCTTGCAGCAGGTGCCGGGCCATGGGGAGGCCCATGCTCCCGAGACCGATGAACGCGACGTTCATGATTTCCAGGTAACCCGATGGTGGAACTACAAGGTTCCGCTTGCAGCCGGCTGTTCGGAAGGGGGAGCGTCGATGAAGGCGATTCGCGTCCATGTCCCGGGTGGCCCCGAGGTGCTGCGCTACGAAGACGTCCCCACGCCCACGCCCCAGGCCGGCCAGGTGCTCGTGCGGGTCGAGGCGGCCGGCGTCAACTTCATCGATACCTACCAGCGCAGCGGGTTCTACAAGGTTGCGCTGCCGTTCACGCTGGGCCAGGAGGCGGCGGGGGTGGTGACCGCGCTCGGGCCCGGGGTGACGGAGCCCAGCGTCGGCGCCCGGGTTGCCTATACCAATGTGCTCGGCGCCTATGCGCCGTACGCCGCCGTCCCGGCCGATCGCGTCGTGGTGTTGCCCGCGGGCCTCGACGCCAAGCAGGGCGCCGCGGCGATGCTCCAGGGCATCACGGCGCACTACCTCACGTCGACGACCTATCCCTTGAAGTCCGGCGATACCTGCCTCGTGCACGCCGCCGCGGGAGGCGTGGGGCTCCTGCTCTGCCAGATCGCCAAGCTCAAAGGCGCGCGCGTCCTCGCGACCGTCTCGACCGAGGACAAGGCGGCGCTGGCGCGCGGAGCGGGGGCGGACGAGGTGATTCGCTACACGGACCAGGACTTCGAAGTTGAAGTGAAGCGGCTCACGGGTGGTAAGGGGCTGCAGGTGGTGTACGACTCAGTCGGGAAGACGACCTTCGCGAAGGGACTGAACTGCCTGGCGCGGCGGGGCATGATGGTGCTCTTCGGTCAGTCGAGCGGGCCGGTCGGATCGTTCGAGCCCCTGCTCCTGGCCCAGAAGGGGTCGCTGTTCTTGACGCGCCCCACGCTCGGGGACTACATCGTGACGCGGGATGAGCTGCGCGCGCGCGCCGGCGAGGTCCTGGGCTGGATCGGGAGCGGGCGACTGAAGCTACGGATCGCCCATGAGTTCCCGCTCGCCGCCGCGGCCGAGGCGCACGCCTCGCTCGAAGGGCGTCAGACGACCGGCAAGGTGCTGTTGCTTCCTTAACGAGCGCTCCGGAAGGGAGAGGCGGATCATGACGCTGGCAACTCGTTCGCTCGGCTCGAGCGGACTCGCCATCACCACCGTGGGGTTCGGCGCGTGGGCCGTCGGTGGCGGCGAGTGGGGGCCCCAGGACGACGCCGAGTCCATCGCCGCGATGCGGCGCGCGCTGGAGCTCGGGATCAACTGGATCGATACCGCCGCCATCTACGGGCACGGTCACTCCGAGGAGGTCGTGGGGCGGCTGCTGCGCGCGCTGCCGGCCGGGGAGCGGCCGCTCGTATTCACGAAATGCGGGATCGTCTGGGATGACCGGAATCCGGCGGCGGAGGCGCGCTGGGTGCTCGAGCCCAAGTCGATCCGCCGGGAGGCGGAGGACTCGCTCCGCCGCCTCGGGGTCGAGCGGATCGATTTGTACCAGTTCCACCGGCCGGACCAGACTGGCACCCCGATCGAGGACTCCTGGGCCACGATGCTCCGCCTCGTGGAGGAGGGCAAAGTCCGCACCGCGGGCGTGTCCAATTTCGCTGTCGGGCTGTTGGCGCGGTGTGAGGCGCTCCGCCACGTGGACTCGTTGCAGCCGCCCTTCTCGCTTATCCGCCGCGAGGCGGCGACGAATGAAATCCCCTGGTGTGCGGCGCACGCGACGGGCGTGATCGTGTATAGCCCGATGCAGTCCGGGCTGCTCACGGACAGCTTCCGGGCCGCGCGGGTCGCGACGCTGCCGGCGGCGGACTGGCGGCGCCGGAACCCGGAGTTCCAGGAGCCGAACCTGGGCAAGAACCTCGCGCTGCGTGATGCGTTGCTGCCCATCGCGCGGCGGCACGGCACGACGGTATCCGCCGTGGCGGTCGCGTGGACGCAGGCGTGGCCCGGAGTGACCGGGGCGATCGTGGGCGCGCGCCGCCCGGCGCAGGTCGATGGCTGGATCGGTGCGGCGGCGCTCGAGCTCGGCGGGCGGGATCTCGACGCCATCGCCGCCGCGCTCGCACGCACGGGCGCTGGGGCGGGGCCGGCGCATCCGGCGGCCGGGGCCGGGGGCGTCACGACGCGACGCCAGAGAGCGGGCGACGGGTGAGTGGCGTCGGGCGGCGCGCGTGTCCGAACGCCGGCCCGGCCCGGTTATATTCCTGGACGGCGCGGGTCCGCCCGCGCCTCGCACCGGGAGCGGTCCGGCATCTCCGCCGGGCCTAGGCGTTGCCCAATCGGCCCCCCGGTGGCTGTACCTTCACCAATGGGAGCCTCTATGTCCACGCTGCAGACCCCCGATCTCCGGCACAGCGCCGTGGTTGTCATCGACATGGCGAACGACTTCGTCTATCCCGGTGGCGTGATCGCGGATGCCGGCGGCCCCGAGTACCAGGAGCGCGCGCGGCGCATCATCGAGCCGCTCGCCCGGCTCGTCGCCGCGGCGCGCCAGGCCGGCGTACCGGTCATCTTTGCCACTGACGCCCACACCCCAGCCGATGTCGAGCTCAAGAAGTGGCCGCCGCACGCCATGGCCGGCACCTGGAACGCCGAACTCGTGCCCGGGCTCGCGCCCACTCCCGGCGACGTCGTCGTCGGCAAGCAGACTTACAGCCCGTTCATGAACCCCGAGTTCGAGCGGGCGCTCACCGAGCGCGGCGTGACCCGGCTCTACATCACGGGGCTGCACACCGATTGCTGCGCGCGCCACACCTCGGGGGACGCGTTCCAGCGGGGCTACGATCTCGTCTGGGTCACGGACGCGTTGCAGGCGTTCAGCGAGGAGGCCCACCAGGCGGGGCTCGAGTACTTCAAGGCCTGGTACGCGACCGACCCGGCGCGGCAGTTGCGCACCGCGGCTCAAGTGATCGCCGACTGGAGCGAGGTAGCGGAGCCGGCGCTGGCCTAGGCGTTCGCCGACTGGGCAGCGTTCACGGGCCGGCGCCGCGCGATGCGGCGCCGGCTTCGCGTTGGGCCCCGCGCACCCACACGCGGACCTCGGTGCGGGTGGGACGCACCCGCCCGCGCGCGATACGCCACACGCGGTCGGGGTCCGCGGCGGCCAGCTCCTCGACCGTCCCGATCCCGCCGCCGATGAGCGCGGCCGCGTGCGCCGTGCCGATCCCGCGCAGGATCACGAGCCGCGCCGCCTCGTGAGCCGCGCGCGCGTCGGCGGGCGTCAGGTTGGCGCGGTAGGCGAGCTCGGCCGCCGGGCTCCGGGCCACGCGGAACACGTCGTCCCACCCCGCGGCCTCGAGGCGCGCAACCACCGCGTTCGTGACGCCCGGCAGATCCCGCAGCTCGGGCGCGGTGGAGCTCATGGTCCAGCGATCGATCCCCAGGAGGGCGAGGACGACGACCGCCACGGACGCGATCAGGGCGCGACGTGTGGTGCGCGGCGCGACGAGATGATAGAGCGACCATACCTCGAGTGCGAAGAACGGGAAGCCCAGAAACCCCACCGGGGGCATCTCGAAGATCTTCGCGCGCTCGAGGAAGGGCACGGTATAGATCCAGCGGCCCCGGGCGAGCGCGTTGAACGATTCCCACAGGATCCCCGCAAAGAGCCCGGCGGCCATGAGTCGCGCGATGCGACCCCAGCTGCCCCGGGCGATATCGCGGAACAGCGAGCGCTCGGGCTGCTGCTGATAGAGGAGCGGCTCGGCGATGAGCCATCCCGCGCCCCAGGTCAGGGGATAGAGGTAGCGGGGCAGGGCGAGGACGAGCCCGAGAATCGCCCACCCGAGCCAGAAAGCGGCCCGCACGTGCTTCGGTCGGAGCGGGAGGGGCCGCGCGCGCAGCTCGTGCCACACGCCCAGCCGGTCGAGCACGCGCTCGGGGAGGAGGACGGCCGGCACGACCGTGGCGAGCGAGACGGTGATGCCGATCCAGCGCTCGAGGCGAGCGGCCGGCAGAAACACGTAGTACCAGTCCTGGAGCCGGAGGTTGATCGCCTCGAACACGAACCAGATCACGGCCGACCACCACAGCATCGCGATGAGGTCGCGGGGCCGGGCGAGGAGCGACCCGCCGCCCAGTAACGCCACTACTTGGTCGAGGATGACGAGCGTGGGATACCAGGCGAACACGTAGAACCAGGTGGGGACGGGCGCGATCTCGTAATGCAGCAGCACGACGGCGGCGGTGAGCGCGAGCGCCGCCGTCGCGATGCGGGGCCGGGCGAGCGCGGCAGCCGCGGTCCGAGGCGCGCGTAGGCCCACGTTTCCCCCTACCGCGCCGCGGAGCGCCGCGCGCTGGAGGCGGCCCGGGCCGTCAGCGCCCGCCTCCCGCTCCGGGCGGGACCGGTCGAAACTGCAGGTCCTGATAGTCGAAGCTGAAATCCGCGAGCGGGGACACGGCGGCCAGCCGGAACCGGTCGATCGATCCGTCGGGGTTCAAGGCGAACGTGACGTAGGCATCCTCCAAGTGCTTGGCGCGCCAGTGCGCGATGAAGCTGTCGTGCTGCCAGTGCTCCAAGTCGCCCACGAAGGCGGGCGAGTGGGCGAAGCGCAGCACCAGCCGCCCACCCGTGAGCGCCACATCCGCGTCCCCGTACAGGTCATCGCGGTAGTGTCCGGCGTAGCGCTCGAGCGGGAGTGAAGGCTTCGAGAGCGAGTCGCGCGTGGCGCGGCTCGCAGCGACGGCCGAGTCCGCCTGGAGGCGATCGTGCTCGGCCACTTGGGCGAACGCGGCCACCCAGTCGGTCCGGGGGCGCGGCGTGCCCAGGAAGTCGTCGAGCAGGCGATAGGTGAGCGCGGCCATCAGGTCCGACTCCGAATTCGTCAGCACGACCACGCCGAGCTTCTCGGCCGGCACGAGCGTGATCTGGGAGGTCATGCCGGCGAGCCCACCCGTGTGCGACACCGTCTTCCTGCCTTGATAGTCGCGCAGCCGCCAGCCCAGGCCGTACTCGGCGAAGTTCGCTCGCAGTGCGGCGAGCGGCGGCTCGGGATCGGAGATCGGCAGGATCGTCTGCCCGGACCACATGTCGCGGGCTTGCCGCTCGCTGAACAGTCGACCCCCCGCATAGCGTCCCGAGTCGAGCCGGCACACGAGCCACTTCGCGAGGTCGGTCACGTTCGACACGATGCCGCCGGCGGGGGCGGTGTTGTCGACGGAATCGATCGGCACGACCTGGAGCGTGCCGTGCTCCACGGCGTGCGGCGCGGCCGCGTTCCGGCTGGAGGTGAAGAACGCGATCGTCGTCCCGGTCTCACCCATCCCGAGCGGCGCAAGGATGCGCTGCGTGACGAAGTCGTCCCAGCTCGCGAGCGCCGCCGCGGCCAGGAGCTCGCCCGCTACGATGTAGAGCACGTTGTCGTAGGCGTAGGCGCTGCGGAAGCTCGTGACCGGCTTCGCGTACCGGATGCGATAGGCGATCTCCGCGCGGCTGTACTGCGAGTGGAACCAGAGGAGATCGCCGGCCCCGAGGCCGAGCCCACTGCGGTGCGTCACGAGGTCGCGCACCGTGAATTCGCGCGTCACGTAGGGATCGTACAGCTGGAACCCGGGCAGGAACTTGGTCACCGGATCGTTCCAGGAGAGCTTGCCCTGGTCGGCGAGGATGGCGAGCGCGGCGGTGGTGAAGGCCTTGGTGTTGGAGGCGATCTGGAACAGCGTGTGCGCATCGACCCGCGCCGTATCGCCGAGGATGCGCACGCCGTAGCCCTTGGCGAACACCACGCGGCCATTCTTCACGAGCGCGATGGCGGCGCCCGGTGTCTCGAGGCGTCGGAGGCCGCGCGCGACATACGCGTCGAAGTCCTTTTGGCTGAAGCTCTGGGCCGACGCCCGAGCCGGTACGACGCCGAGTACGAGGCCGGCGACAGCGACGGTGATCCTCACGACGATCCTTTCCGGTGGCGGGTCGAGCGCTGTGGGGAACGGCGGAAGATACCGAGGGCCGGGGCCCGCGTCACGGGATCGCGCGATAGACGCGCGTGGGGGCCTCGAGGTGTTGGGTCCGTGGGCACGGTGAAACCGGGTCATTCTCTGACGTCGGGCGCGTTGCGGATCGGCGGGGTGGAGCCTCAACGTTCCAGCAGGTGCTGGGGACTGGGCTTTCTTCGACTCGGGAGATCACCATGACGATTCGCATCGGGACGCTGGCGCTCGTGCTCGGTCTCGCCGCGCACCCCGGCTCGGCCCAGACCGCGGCCGACTCGGCCGCGCTCCGCACCATGGCACTCGACTATATCGACGGTTGGTACTCAGGTGACGCCGAGCGCATGGAGCGCGCGCTACATCCCCACTTGGCCAAGCGGCTGGTGCATGTCGACCCGCAGGGTAAGAGCCGGCTCGTCGACCTGACCGCGCTCGAGCTGGTGCAATCGACCCGCGCCGGCTATGGCAAGACCGCTGGCGCCGAGCGGCGGGAAGACGTCACGATCCTGGACATCTTCGGAAACGCCGCCGTCGTGAAGGTCGACGCCTCGACGTGGGTGGACTATCTGGAAGCGATCCGCTGGAACGGGCGCTGGGTGATCGTGAACGTGGTGTGGGAGAACCGTCCGAAGAGCAAATAGCGGCCTCGCCGACGGACGTCGTCGCGGCGCGCTCAGTCCCCGATCGAGAGTCGCACCACCACGTTCCGGCCCTCGCCGAAGGCGAATGCCTTGTACCGGCTGAGAAAGTCGGTGTAGCGTGCGTTCGCGGCATTGCGCAGGCGCACGTCGAGGCGAAGCGGGCGACCGCCGACCGTCTGCTCGAGCCCCGCACCGATGGTCAGCAGCTGGTAGGCGCGGGTCTGCGAATCGAAGGGGCCCAGCCGGGTCTGGCGCGCCACGGCCTCGAGCCCGGCGCTCAGGTAGGCGCGCTCCGCCCAGCGGAGCCCGCTCGCGTGCCACTCCGCTTCGAGGTCGGCGCGCGGCGGTGGCATCAGCGGGAGCGACTGGTGCGTGTCCTCGTCGGTGCCGCGCACGACGTCCGCTCGGCCGCGGAGTGTGAGCGCCGGGGCGGCGGCTACTTCCAGCCCGAGCTCCGTTCCGAGCAGCGTGGCCCGCGCCTGCTGGTAGCGGTAGATGGCCAGCGCCGTCGCCGAATCCTGCGTTCCGGTCGGTGCGATATAGAGGTAGGCGTCGATCTGGTTGCGGTAGGCGGCGAGCTCGCAGCGCACGCGGCCGGTCTGCCAGCGGACACTGAGATCGGCGTTGAAGCTCACCTCGGCGACGGCGAGGCCCGGCGCGGCGCGATACACGAGCCCCAGATCCGCGGTGAACGCGGCCGCATGCCGCGTCTGGGCCGATACCTTGAGCGCGCCGTTCGAGTCGGCGCTCACCTGACGCCCCTCGCCCCGCGCCCCCGCGACCACGGTCCAGCGGCCGAGGGCCGCCGTCCCGAGCACGAAGACGGCCCCGCCCGTCGTGCGGGCCGCCGGGACGAGCGGCACGGTGCCACGCGTCTGGTTGTCCTGGAACAGGCCAGACACCCCCACCGTAGCGGTGAGCCCGTGCGGCCCGGGGTGGTGCAGCAACACATCAGTCGAGAAGGTGTTCAGCAGCAGGTCGAAGGTCGGCGTCGCGCTAGCGACGCGGCTCTGATCAACCAGCTCCTGGAGTGCGTGGCGCTGCCACTGGGACTTCGTCTCGAGGCGCACGCCCCCGAGCACCGTGTTGCTCGTGAGTTGCAGCCGGTTGTCGCCGACCCGGCGCAGCGGGCCGCTCACGTTGTCCGCGGGGACGGGCGGGCCGTCGAGCAGGCCGAAGTCGCCGCCATACCGGGTGTAGCGGAGCATCACGCTTCCGCGCTCTCCATGGAGACCGGCCGCGACTTCGCCATTGATGGCGTGGAATGCGGTGTTGTACAGGTCACCGGAGGGGGTGGAGTCGTTGCCGGGGGGCGTGTGGAAGTTGCTCGCCCGCCGCCCGATGGCGGTCACGCTCCATCCGAGGCGCCCGCTTGCGCCCTCTGCCCGAAGCGCCGTACCCACCTCGTCGTTGTTAATGGCGCCGTACAGTTCGGCCGTGCCGCGCGCAAAGGCCGGCCGTCCCCGACCGTCTGGCACTTCGTTGGGGATCACGTTGATCACGCCGCCGATCGCGTCCGAGCCGTACAGCACGCTCGCCGGGCCGCGGATCACTTCCACGCGCTCCGCCAGACGCGCGTCCACCGACGGGCCGTCCTCGTCGCTCCAGGAGTAATCCTCGAGCCGCTGCCCGTTGTCGAGGACCAGTACCCGCGGCCCCGTGAGCCCGCGGATCACGGGCTTGGCGACCTGCTCGCCCGTGTTCAGGGTGCGCACGCCCGGCAGCTCGTCGAGCGCGTGGGCGAGCGAGACCTCGTGAGCACGCCGCAGCCGTTCGCCCGCGAGCTCCGCGCTCGCGAGCGGCGCCGTGAGCGGGCTGATGGCGGAGCGGGTGGCGGTGACCGTTACCGCGTCCAAGTGCAGCGTGGTCGGTTGCAACACGATGGTCACGAGGCGGCCCGGCACGGTGGCGGACGAGACGTTCGGAGCGTACCCGAGGCGGCGCACGACGAGCGTGTAGCGCCCGGCGGGCAGCTCCGCGAACCGGAACGCGCCATCCGCACCGGTGGCCACCGTCGCGCCGAGCTCGGCAACGCTCACCGTGGCGGCCGCGAGCGGGTGGCCGGTGGCGTCGGCCACCGTGCCCGAGAGCGTACCGCCGCCGGTGACGCTAGCCGCGAGGGCCAGGGCGAGCAGGGTCAGCGTGTCGGGCCCCCCGCACCCACCGCCGGCACGTTCAGGTCGCGGATCATGCGGTTGAACGCGGCGAGCTCGCCCGTCTCGATGGCCCGCAGCGCCGCGAGCTCCTGGTCGAGCTTGCCCGACAGCTGGGCGAACACCTCGCGCTCCTGCTTCGTGGGCGCCGCGTCCGCGCTCTGTACCATCGCGTTGAGCGAGAGCAGCTGGTTGTAGATCTGGATCGGCCAGTGCAGCGTGGACTCGTCGGCGTGGGCGTGCGGCTCGGAAAGCCGGCCGCGCACCGCCTCGAGCCGGGTCTTGAGGGAGTCGGCCTGCGCCTTGATCCGGTCCGCTCCCGGTCGGCCCTTGGTCCACTCGATCCAGCTCGTGAGCTGCGTCTCCGCCTGCTCGATGCGCTCGACTGCGGCGACAAGGCTATCGACCCGATCGTGGAGCCGGAGGGCGAGCGTGTACTGGGCCGCGAGGTCGGCGAGCGGCGTAGTCACGCGCGGGTCGTTGCGGACCGTGAACGGCTGGAGATAGCTGGTGCCGCCGACGATGAGCTTCACGCTGTAGCGCCCGGGCGGCACGACCGGCCCGGTGACCATCCCGTCGTCGATCACGATGTCCTTCGCCTTCTTCACGTCCGGGGCACGCAGGTTCCAGACGAAGCGGTTCGTGCCCGCGCGCGCCGGCACGGCCGAGTCACTGGGGGCGTACGTGGCGCTGTCGGTCGAGCCGGTCCAGGCGCTTGAGTCGGCCTTGCCCGTGAAGCTGCGGATTGCGCCCCCGGCGCTGTCGAGGAAGGCAAGCGACACCTCGCCCTTCGGCTTCTCCGCCAGCCAGTACGTGACGGCGGCGCCGGGGAGCGGGTTCTCCCCCACCGCGGGGATGGGTCGCTCGCTTCGCCCGCCGGCGAAGCGCACCGCCTGCTCCGGCGCGAACAGGTGCACCCGTTCGGCGAGCGCCGCGGTCGTGAGCTGCCGCACGGGCGAGATGTCGTCGAGCACCCAAAACGCCCGCCCGTGCGTCGCCACGATCAGGTCGCTCCCGTGGATGGCGATGTCGCGTACCGAGCTGCGCGGCAGGTTGAGCTGCAGCGCCTGCCACCGCCCGCCGTCGTCGAACGAGACGTAGAGCCCGGTCTCGGTGCCGGCGAACAGCAGCCCGCGCCGCACCGGATCCTCCCGAATCGCCCGCGTGTAGGCGCCCGTGGGGATCCCGCTCGTGATCCTGGTCCAGGTCTTCCCGTAGTCGGCGGTCTTGAAGAGGTAGGGGGCGACGTCGTCCTGTTGGTAGCGGTTCGCCGCGAGATACGCCGCGCCGGCATCGAAATGCGAGGGCTCGAGGATGCTCATGCGGGTAAACTTGGCGAGGCCTTTCGGCGTGACGTCCTGCCAATGCGCCCCGCCGTCCCTGGACACGTGCACCAGTCCGTCGTCCGACCCCGCCCACAGCACGCCCGCGGTCACCGGCGATTCGGCGAACGTGAACACCGTCGCGTACCACTCCGTGCCGGTCATGTCGCGCGTGATCGGGCCGCCCGTGGGGCCGAGCGTTGTCGGGTCGTGCGCCGTCAGGTCGGGGCTCATCGCCTGCCAGCTCGCGCCGCCATCCGTGGTCTTGAAGACCTGCTGGGCCGTGGCGTACAAGGCGGTGCGGTCGTGCGGTGAGAACACGATGGGAAACGTCCATTGGAAGCGATACGGCACGTCGGCCGCGGCGTAGCCATCGAAGTTGTTGAGCCACACCGACACGTCGCGCGCCTGCCGCGTGTGGTGATCGTAGCGGGTGAGCGTCCCCATGTAGGTGCCCGCGTACACGACGCTCGGGTCGCCCGGTTGCGGCGCGATGTAGCCCGACTCGCCGCCCCCCACGGGATACCAGTCGCGCAGCGTGATGGCGCCATCGTCCGAGCGGCTGGCGATCGACACGGTCGTGTTGTCCTGCTGCGCGCCGTACAGCCGGTAGGGGAACTGGTCATCGGTCGCGACGTGGTAGAACTGCGCGGTGGGCTGGTTGTAGATGCTCGACCACGTCGTGCCGCCGTCGAAGGAGACCGTGGCACCGCCGTCGTTCGCCTCGATCATGCGCCGCGAGTCTCTGCGATCGATCCACAGCGTGTGGCAGTCGCCATGCGGGACCCGAATGCGCGAGAACGTCTTGCCACCATCGACCGAGCGCCAGGTACCGAGGTTGAGGACGTACACCATGTTCTCATTCGCGGGGTCGGCGGTGACGAAGGAAAAGTACCACGGTCGGATCATGAACTTCTGATCCGCGTTGACGCGCTCCCACGTCGTGCCGGCGTCGTCCGAGCGGAAAATGCCGCCGGTCGAATCGGGGGCCTCGACGCTCGCCCACAAGCGCGCGGCGTTCGCGGGTGACACGGTGATGCCGATGCGGCCGAGCGGCCGTGGCGGCAAGCCGCGGTTGCCGGTGATGTCGGTCCAGGTATCGCCGCCATCGGTGCTCTTCCACAACCCGCTCGAACCGCCCCCCGCCGAGAACCCCCACGGGAAGCGCTGCGCCTTCCACAGCGCGGCGTACAGTACGCGCGGATTCGCGGGATCGAGGGCCAAGTCGATGGCGCCGGTGGCGTCGTCGACAAACAGCACCTTCGCCCACGTCGTCCCACCGTCGCTCGAGCGGAACACGCCGCGGGTCGGGTTCCGCCCGAAGGCGTGGCCCATGGCGGCGACGTATACGACGTCGGGGTTCGTCGGGTCCACCCGCACGATGGCGATGTGGCGCGTGTCCTCGAGGCCCAGGTGTCGCCACGTCTCACCGCCGTCGGTCGAGCGCCACATGCCGTCGCCGTAGGTGAGGTCCTCGCGCCAGTCGGCCTCGCCGGCCCCTACGTAGATCACGTTGGGGTCGGACGGTGCCACCGCGATGGCGCCCACCGAGGCGATGTCGGCGCGGCCGTCGGTGAGGTTGGCCCAGGTCTCGCCGCCGTTCGTGGTCTTCCACACGCCGCCGTCCACCGCCCCGAAGTAGAAGACGAGCGGCCGGGTAGGGTCGCCGGCCACGGCCACGGCGCGCCCACCCCGGAATGGGCCTACCAGGCGCCAGTGGAGCGCGCGCAGTGCGAGGTCCGGGGCGAAGGCGGCGGCCGTCTGCCGCGCCGAGTCCGCGCGGGCGGGCGCCCGCGGCGCCCGCTGAGCGGCGAGCGGAGTTAGCCCCGCGAGGCCGGCGAGAGCGATGGTGAAGGAGGGGCGCGTGGCGGTAGCGGACATGATGGGCTCCGGGTGCGTAGCGATGGCGGATGGCGGCGGTGGCTCGGGCCAACCGGCACGCAGCATATCCCGCGCGCTGGAGGGTCGCAAGCGGCGCCCGAAACGCGGGGAGCCCGACCCCACACGAGGTGAGGTCGGGCCCCGCTGAACGATGGCGTGTCGCTTGCTGCTACTTCTTGTCGTACTGCAGGCACACCTTCAGCTGCGCGATCGCAGCGTCGATCGCCTGGATCGCTTCGACGCGGTGGCCGCCGAAGTCATGCGCGGCCTTCTGCAGATGATCCTTCGCGCGCTCGAGCGAGCGAACGGCCGCGTTGATCTGTGGATGGGGCTCCGCGACCCGAACTGCGGGATGGGTCGGGTGAACCGCGTTGGTCGACGTGGCGGCCAGCGGCAGGGTGAAGAGGGCGGTGAGCGCTGCGACCGTGGACCAGCGAGCGACGGGGTGGTGCATATGGCCTCCGGGAGATGGGGTCGATCGTGCGTCATAGGTAATGACCTCCCGGACTTCCCGGCAGTCACTGCTATGGCGCGTCGACTCCGAGCACGCACGGCGGCCAGCGCTCCCTCCTACGCGGAAGAGAAAAAGGGAGCGCGGCGCCCCTAGGCTACCGCACTCCCCTCTGGGATGGTGCACCGATCAGGCCGGTCTACTCGCGGTCGTCGTCTCCGCCTGCCGCCCGCTTGTACATCCAGTACTCGGGCCCCGCCTGGGACTCGGGCCAATCCGCGAGATGCTCCGCGCCGCGCCAGCCGTCCTCGGCTGGCGCGGGAGCCCAGGAGTTCTGGGCGCGATGCAGGTCGCCGCGCCAAGCCTCCCGGTCCTCCGCGAATAAGCGCTCCAACTCGTCGTCGCCCGGCTCGCCGGGCATCCAAGCGTGTGGCATGCATCACTCCTCGTCGACCGCCCCAGGGCGGCACCGCATCCCACTGACGGGCAAGCTGCGTGCCCGCTGCGGGGATGCGGGGCAACTCGCCCCGTGCTATAAGGATAGGTGGCCGGGTTGGGGACCCACCGGCCGTCGGGTGCCGATGCGCGACGAGGCAAGGTGCCGCAGGCTGACACGCAACCGGCACGTGACCCGGATCACGATGGGCTGCGCGTCACCCTCAGCTCCAGGCGGTGGACGCACGATGCGCGGCTTGGCAGCTTTCGACGGCGTGTACGTGGCGCCCGGCGTGACGCATCCGTTGCGCGCAGGGGGCGCCGAGCCGTTTGGGTTCCGCTTGACCGTGGACCGGGAGCGGGACTAACCCGAGGTCGTGCCGTGAGCCTGCGATCGGTGAATCCCGCGACCGGGGAGCTGCTCGAGACATTCGAGGAGACACCGGCCGACGAACTCGACCGCATGCTCGCGCGTGCCGACGCCGCGTCGCGCGAGTGGCGGCGGCGCCCGATCGCGGAGCGCGCCGACCGGCTGCACGCGGCCGCGCGGCTCCTGCGCGAGCGCGCCGACACCTACGCCCGCACCATGGCCCTGGAGATGGGAAAGCCGCTCGCCCAAGGGCGGGCGGAAGCGGAGAAGTGCGCCTGGGCATGCGACTACTACGCCGACCACGCCGCCGCTTTCCTGGCGGACGAGCCGCGCCAGAGCGACGCGACGCGGAGCTACGTCCGCTTCGAGGCGCTCGGGGTCGTGCTCGCCATCATGCCGTGGAATTTTCCGTTCTGGCAGGTGTTCCGCTTCGCCGCGCCGGCGCTCGCGGCGGGGAACGGCGCGATCCTGAAGCACGCCCCCAACGTGTCGGGTGCGGCGCTCGAGATCGAGCGCCTGGTGCGCGAGGCGGGGTTCCCCGAAGGCTTATTTCGGGCCGCGTTCCTTGAGAACGCGGCGGTGGCGGAGGTGATCGCCGACCCACGCGTGCGGGCCGTGACCCTCACCGGCTCGGACCGCGCCGGCAGCGCGGTCGGCGCCGAGGCCGGCCGCCACGTGAAGAAGACCGTGCTCGAGCTCGGCGGGAGCGACCCGTTCATCGTGCTCGAAGACGCCGACCTGGCCCGCGCCGCCGCGGCCGCGGCCGAGGCGCGGCTCCAGAACAGCGGCCAGAGCTGCATCGCGGCGAAACGCTTCATCGTGGTCGAGCGGGTGGCGACTCGGTTTCTCGAGCACTTGACCTCCGAGATGCAGGCGCGCCGCGTGGGCGATCCGCTCGATCCGACGACCCAAGTGGGTCCCCAAGCTCGCCTCGACCTGCGGGCCAATCTGCACCGCCAGGTGGAGGAGTCGGTGGCGCGGGGCGCCCAGCTGGTGCTCGGTGGGCGGCTGCCGAAGGGGCGCGGGGCGTTCTATCCGCCCACCGTGCTGGTGGCGGTGGAGCCGGGGATGCCGGCGTTCGACGAGGAGACGTTCGGACCGGTCGCCGCCGTCGTGCGGGCTCGGGACGAGGCCGACGCACTGCGCATCGCCAACGCCTCGCCGTACGGGCTCGGGGCGTCCGTGTGGACCGCGGACGCCGCGCGCGGCGAGCGCCTGGCGCAGGACGTCGAGGCGGGAAGTGTGTTCGTGAACGGGATCGTCAAATCGGATCCCCGCCTCCCGTTCGGCGGGGTCAAGCGCTCCGGGTACGGGCGCGAGCTGTCGGAGTACGGGCTGCGCGAGTTCGTGAACATCAAGACCGTGTGGGTAGCGTAGCGTGCGGGTTCGGGTGGGTACGTCGGGCTACAATTTCCCCGAGTGGAAGGGCACGTTCTATCCGGCGAAGCTGCCCGCAGCCCAGATGCTCGAGTACTATGCCCAGCGCCTCTCCACGGTGGAGGTGAATTACACTTTCTACCGGATGCCGAATGCGAAGACGGTTGCCGGGTGGGACGCGGCCACGCCCGCCGGGTTCACCTTCGTGCTCAAGGCCCCGCAGCGCATCACCCACATGGCGCGACTCCGAGACGTGGACGAGCCGTTGCGCTACTTCCTTGAGACGGCGCGCAAGCTCGGCCCGAAGCTCGGCCCGATCCTGTTTCAGCTGCCGCCGAACTTCAAAAAGGACCTGGACCGGCTCAACGATCTCCTCACCCAGTTCCCGGCCGACCTGCGGTGCGCCTGGGAGTTCCGCCACGAGTCCTGGTTCGCGGACGACGTGTACCAGGCGCTCCGCGCCGGGAGCGCGGCGCTGTGCGTCGCTGACACGGAGGCGGGCCACACGCCGCTCGTTGCGACCGGGGAGTTCGGCTACCTGCGGCTGCGCGATGAAGGGTATGAGAAGAAGGAGCTGGCGCACTGGGCCAAGACCGTGCGCGAGCTCGGCCAGAGCTGGCAGGAGGCGTTTGTGTTCTTCAAGCACGAGGAATCGGGCATCGGGCCCGCGCTGGCCCAGCAGTTCGTCGAGCTCCTCGCCTGAGTGGACGGTGGCGACGTGACGGCGCCCGTGATTTTCGGTACGCACGAAGAGAAGACGCTCGCGCAGCTGCGGGACGTGGCGAGCCGGGCGGAGCGCGTCGCCCTCATGGCGGACGGCCATCTGGGCTACGTGATGCCGATCGGCGGCGTCGCGGCGTATCGCGATCAGGTGAGCGTCGTGGGCGTCGGATTTGATATCGCCTGCGGCAACGCAGCGATTCGTACCGACCGGCGGCTCGATCATTACACCCGGGCCGATCTCGAGCTCGTCGCCGACGAGATTCAGCGCGCGATTTCGTTCGGCATGGGGCGGACCAACCGCGCCGACGACGCGCCCACCGGCCATCCCCTGTTTGAGCATCCGGCGTGGGACGCGCTGCCGGGGAAGCACGAGCGCGACGGTCTCTTGGCCAAGGCGCGCGGCCAACTCGGCACCGTGGGGGGCGGCAACCACTACGTCGATGTGTTCGCCGACGAGAACGCGGACGTCTGGGTGGGTGTCCATTTCGGCAGCCGCGGCTTCGGGCACGCCGTCGCGTCGGGGTTCCTGGCTCTGTCGCAAGGGAAGCGCTGGGGACAGCGGGTGCCCGAGCTGGAGGCGTTACTGCCGCTCGCCCAGCCGCTCGGTCACGACTACTGGCAGCTGATGACCCTCGCCGGCCAGTACGCCTACGCGGGGCGGGAGTGGGTGGCCCGCAGGGTCGTCGCGATCTTGGGCGGCGAGGAACGCGAGCTGGTCCACAACCACCACAATTTCGCCTGGAAGGAGACGCACGCGGGGACGGACTACGTCGTGGTTCGCAAGGGCGCGACCCCGGCGTTCCCGGGACAGAAGGGGTTCGTGGGCGGCTCGATGGGCGACAACGCGGTCATCGTCGAGGGCGCGCGCCAGGACTCCGAGCGACAGCGGGCGGCGCTCTACTCGACGGTGCACGGAGCCGGGCGGGTGATGTCGCGCACCGCGGCGCGGGGCAAGG
>WNFC01001923.1_pt1 | contig 22136 bp, 27 predicted proteins | sample 5400541 | NCBI WGS metagenome assembly WNFC01 (sample SAMN13153342, study PRJNA577476) | soil metagenome | isolation source: 120 cm saprolite under Douglas fir tree site 2 hole 2 replicate 1 | place: USA:California | collected 2015-04-18
GATCCACCACCAGCACCGGCCGCTCCTCGGGCGGCCGTTCCGGCAGCAGCAGGATTTCAGCGCCGATAGTTCGGTGCCTCCTTCGTCATCGTCACGTCGTGCGGATGGCTTTCGCGAAGCCCCGCGGCCGTGATGCGGACGAACTGCGCGCCCTTCATCTCCTCGATCGTCGCGGCGCCGCAATAACCCATCGCCTGGCGTAGCCCGCCGACGAGTTGGTGCAGGATCGCCGTGACGGGCCCCTTGTAGGGGACGCGTCCCTCGATTCCCTCCGGCACAAGCTTCTCCACGTCCTCGACGTCTCCCTGGAAGTAACGGTCGCGCGACGATCCACGAGCGCGCATCGCGCCGAGCGAGCCCATGCCCCGGTACTCCTTGAACCGCTCGCCCTGCTGGAAGATCACGTCTCCCGGCGCCTCGTCCGTTCCCGCGAGAATCGATCCCGTCATGACGGAGTCCGCTCCGGCCGCGAGCGCCTTCGCGATGTCACCTGAAGAGGACAGCCCTCCGTCCGCGATGATCGGCACACCGTGTTGCCTGGCAGCCTGCGAGGCTTCGTAGATCGCCGTGACCTGAGGGACGCCGACTCCGGCCACGACCCGGGTCGTACAGCTCGCACCCGGACCGACTCCGATCTTCACTGCGTCCGCTCCTGCGTCGATCAAGGCTTCCGTCCCTTCCGCCGTTGCGACGTTGCCGGCGACGACCTCGACGTCGAGCTCGGACTTGATCCGCCGGACCATCTCCGACACGGACGACGAGTGGCCGTGTGCGGTGTCGACGACCAGCACGTCGACGCCCGCATCGACGAGCGCCCCTGCGCGCTCCCATGCATCCGGGCCCACACCGACCGCGGCGCCGACACGCAGGCGTCCCTGCTCGTCCTTCGTCGCCTTCGGAAACTCGATCCGCTTCTGGATGTCCTTGACGGTGATCAGTCCCTTTAGCCGTCCTTCGGAGTCGACGACCGGGAGCTTCTCGATCTTGTGGCGGTGGAGGATCGCCTCCGCCTCGGCGAGCGTCGTCCCGACAGGTGCCGTGACCAGGTCACGCGACGTCATCAGCGCGGACACCGGCTGAGATGCGTCGGGCGCAAAGCGAAGATCGCGATTCGTCAGGATCCCGACGAGCAGGCCCGTCTCGTCGGTGATCGGCACGCCCGAGATGTGATACGTCGCCATCAGCTCGAGCGCATCGGAGACGACTGCCTCGCGCGGCAGCGTCAACGGCTCGACGATCATCCCGGACTCCGAGCGCTTCACCTTGTCGACCTCTGCCATCTGCGCATCGATCGACAGGTTGCGGTGGAGGATGCCCATGCCGCCTTCCCGCGCCAGCGCAATCGCGAGCCGCGCCTCGGTGACCGTGTCCATCGCCGCCGAGACGATCGGGATCTGGATCGTGATGCCGCGCGTCAGCCGCGTCGCCGTGGACACCTCGTTCGGTAGCACCTGCGAATCGGCCGGGACGAGCAGGACGTCGTCGAACGTCAGTCCTTCTCTGCCGAACTTGCGGTCGAGCTCGAGGAGCCGCTCGACCTGTCCGGGCGCTAGCTCAACTCCCATCGGGTCACGCTAGCACCCCGCCAAGACATCAGCTCGCGACCGGCTCGAGCACCTGAACGTGAACCGAGCTTTGCAGCCGCGTGGCCTCCCTGGGCTCGAAACGCCCGGCCCCGACCTCGAGCGTCGAGGCCGCTCCCGCGGCTACGGCGATCTTCAGGGCGCTCTCGAACGGCTTGTCGGCCACACGCGCAGCGAGGAAGGCGGCGAGGAGCACGTCCCCGGAGCCGACAGCCGAGACGGGCTCCACCAGCGGCGCGTCGGCACGGAACAGCGTTCGCTTCCGGTCGGCGCGGAAGAGCCCGAAGCTCCGGGTCTCGGCGGTGATCAGCACGTTGCGGGCGCCCATGTCTGCAATACGGTCGAGCGCCATCATGTAGTCCTCGTCGTCCCCGAGCTCCTGGCCGACGAGGCCCTCGGCCTCGCGCTGGTTCGGCGTGACGAGGAACGCCTCCGCCTCGACGCCCAGCCGCAAGGGCGGCCCCTCGGAGTCGAGAACTGCAGGCACGTTGCGCCGGTTGAGATCGCGGATCGCCTCCGCATAGAACGCGTCGCCGACGCCGCGAGGAAGCGTCCCCGCGAACACGACCATGTCGGCACCGCGCGCGAGATAACTGATCTTGTCGAGGAGCATCGCAAGCTCCTCCGGCTCCACATGTGGCCCCCATTCGTTGATCTCCGTATACGTGGCCGCCGTCGGGTCGACCACAGCGGTCGAGGTGCGCGACTCGTCGGCGATGCGCACGAAGTCGTTCAACACAGCCTCGGATGTCAACTCCTCGACGATGCGCGTTCCCGTGCGCCCGCCCGCGAGGCCGGTCGCCACGACCGGCACGTCCAACCGCTTGAGAGCACGCGCGACGTTGATCCCCTTGCCGCCGGCGAGGGTGAGACCCTGGCTCGCGCGGTGGCGGTGGCCCAGCTGAAAGTTCGGGACCGTCAGCGTCCGGTCGATCGCCGCGTTGAGGGTCACCGTGACGATCACGAGAACCAGTCCTTCACGTGGGTGAAGGTTCGGCCCACATAGAAGCCGGCGCGTCCCCCGAGTCCCGGCTTCGCAACCGATCGCCCCGCGATCAGGGGGGCTCGAGCCACGAGCCTGCGCCCGGAGTAGACACGCAGCTGGCCGACCCGCTGGCCTCGCCGGACCGGCAGTTCGAGCGCAGCCGGCGCGACGACACGCTCGACGAGCGGCCTGTCGATCCGCACGGCTCGGGCAACCTGGCGTGCGGCCACGATGGGAATCAGGCCTTTCCCATACCCGACGCTCGCCTGCAGATACACACGCCCGGGCGGCACGAGCCACACGGGCCGGTAGCGCGAGATGCCCCACCGGAGGAGCGCGGCGAGGTCCTGGTTGCGCTGCGAGCGTGTGGGACTTCCGAGCACGGTCGTGTACAGCGTGACACCGTTGCGGCGGACGGCGGCGACCTCGCACCAACCGGCTGTGCCGGTGTGCCCGGTCTTGACGCCGAACAGGCCCTTGAAGACGCCGAGCAGGTCGTTCCACGTGTGGAGATGCCTGCCGCCGGGGATCGTGTCGTTTCGGATGTGCACGGTGGAGCGGATCCGCGGGTTGCGCATCGCGAACTCCGCCAGAGTCGTCACGTCTTTGGCCGTGGAGTAATGACCCCGGACGTCGAGTCCGTCCGGGCGGATGAAGTGGGTTCGCTCCAGCCCCAGCTCCTGCGCCTTCTTGTTCATCATCGAGACGAACGCCTCGCGGTCACCGTGTCCGACGTAATCGGCAAGCGCCACGGCGGCGTCGTTCGCGCTTTGAATCAAGGCGGCCTTGACGAGGTCGCCCACGCGTATGCGCTCACCGGCGCGAAGGTTCACAGTCGACTCACCGACGGCGGCCGCATCCGACCGGACCCGCACGACGTCGTCCCAGCGCGCGTGGTCGAGCGCGACGATCACCGTCATCAGTTTCGTGATGCTTGCGATCGGCGCGCGCATCCACGCACTGTGTTGTGCGAGCACCTCGCCTGTGGCGGGGTTCTCGACGATGAACGCTCGCGCGAGAACCGGCGGCGGCGGCGTTGCTGCCGCGTGTGCTGCGGTGACGAAGGCGAGCGCCGCGAGGAGGGCGGCGACCCAGATCCGGAGGATCACGAGCAGGAGGTTAGCGCCCCTGCCGGTGATGCAGCCGTGTATTGCCGGTAGGGGCGCTACTTCACTCGAATGCGCTGGCCGATGTGGAGCGCCGTTGGGTCGGTCCCCGGGTTCAGCGTCATGAGCTCGTTCACGGTGGCGCCGTACTTCTGGGCGATGGAGCCGAGCGTGTCACCGCTCTGCACGACGTAGTACTGGGCTCCCGGCGTCGTCGTTGCCGTCGTCGTCGCTGTCGTCGACTGTGGGGCCGTGAGGACGAGCTTGGTCGTGGTCCCCGGCTGCGTGGTCGTAGCCGCCGTTGTCGGCAAAAGGCCGACCGTCGTCGCCGGACCGGAGCCCCCGTTCAAGCCGGCCTTGATCAGGAGCACGGCGATCGTCACGGCCGCGAGAAACGCCGCCGGAGCGCCGTACCGCGTCAGCTCCTGACGCCTGCGCGGATCCATGGCCTGCTCCTTACCAGCCGGAGACTGCCCACACTTCGCGCGCGTACTTCGACGCCTCCGCCGCAGCTGCGCTGCGCCAGTCCATACCGGAGACGCGAAAGGCGTAGATCACGTCGCGCGAGACGTTCACGAGTGCGCTGGCCGGGCCACTGGTGAAGGCACGCGCCACGTCCGCAGGCGTCGCACCCTGGGCGCCGACGCCGGGAAGCAGCAAAATCGCGCGTGGGAGAAGCCTGCGCGCCTCACCGACGGCGCGGGGATGCGTCGCTCCGATGACGGCGCCGACCGACGACAAGCCGTGCTCCCCGACCAGATCGGCTCCCCATTCGGCGACGAGCTCTGCGACCTGGTGCCAGACGTGCCGGCCGTCGGAGAGGACGAGATCCTGCACCTCGGCACCGCCGGCGTTGGACGTCTTGACGACGCAGAAGATTCCCGCGCCGTCGCGGCGGCACGCGGCGAGGAACGGGTCGAGCGAGTCACGGCCTAGATACGGATTCACGGTCACCGCGTCCGCGAGTGGAGGCCTGCCGTTCGGTGACTCCAGATACGCCGTCGCGTACGCGCGCGCGGTCGAGCCGATGTCGCCGCGTTTCGCATCGGCAATCACCTGCAATCCCGCGGCACGGGAATACGCACAGACATCCTCGAGAGCACGGATCCCGTCGGCGCCGAGCGCTTCGAAGAAGGCGACCTGCGGCTTGACGGCCACGACGTACGGCGCCACTGCATCGACGAGGCCACGACAGAAGCGCGCGCAAGCGTCCGCCGCTTGCCCGCGGCCCAAATGGGCCTCGCCCTTCAGCTCGACGGGCAGGAGATCCGGCCGCGGGTCGAGCCCGACGACGAGCTGCGAACGCTTCCGCTCGACTGCCTCGGCCAGGCGGTCGGCGAAGTTCGTCGTCGCGACGGCGGCCATGCCGTGAGACTACTTCGCGCCAGAGACGACGAAGGCCGCGACTCTTGCGCGGCCTTCGTCAGTTCTCGAGAGGTCCGGGACTAGCCGCCGGCCCCGCCGCTCTTCACGGCCGCCTTGAGCTGACTTCCCGCGGTGAACTTCGGCACCGTGGCTGCCGGGATCGTCACCTTCTGCGACGGATTGCGGGGATTCACGCCCTGGCGCTCTGCGCGCCGCTGGGTCACGAATTTTCCGAAGCCCGTGAAGGCCACTTCCCCGCCACCTTGCAGCGTGTCCGTGATCGCGTCGAGGAAGGCGTCTACGGCCTTGGCCGCATCGCGACTCGAGAGGTCAGCGCGCCTCGCGACCTCGTTAACGAACTCCTGTTTCGTCAAGTCCCACTCCTCCTGTCGACATATCGAACCGGGCAAAGACCCTAACAGCAGTGCCGGACTGGCTCAACCATGCGGTTTTGCGGGTCTTTTGAGGCGAATCAGACGGTCCCCGGCCCCGTTTTCGCGGAAAACGCGGCCATCAGACCGCCTGGACGATCTCGCTCGCGCGGAAAATCGGGCGCAGGCGGACGGCCTGGCGAGCAAGCGCATCGGCTCCGCCTTCCTCGCGATCGACGACGCAGACCGCCGTCCGCACGGTCAAACCGGCAACCCGCAGTGCCTCAACCGCTTCGAGCAGGGCGCCGCCGGAGGTGACGACGTCCTCGACGAGACAGACGGTTTCCCCCTCGACGAACACCCCCTCGAGCCTGTTCGAGGTGCCGTACTCCTTCGCGGCCTTGCGAACGATGAGGAATGGGAGCCCGGACGAGAGCGAGCCTGCAGCCGCCAGCGCGACGGCTCCGAGCTCGGGCCCGGCGAGACGCGTCGCCTCCGGCTCGAAGTCGTGCACGGCGCGCGCGATCCGGTCCCCAAGCTGCGCCAGGATGTCGGGCCGCGTCTCGAAGCGGTACTTGTCCAGGTAGTAGCGCGACCGCTTTCCGGACCGCAGCAGGAAGTCCCCTTCGAGGTAGGCGTGCTCGCGGAGGGCGAGCTTCAGCTCGTCGTCGGTCAAGTACCGCGCGTCTTGCGGATGACGTCCCGCGCAAGGGGCAGGAGCCGTTCGGCTCCCGGCGAGCCGTTTGTGAGCGAGAGCATGGAACCGTCCTCGAAGTAGAGGTCGGCCCGCTCACGATGCGCGGACTGGCGACGAATGAATGCGGCGCCGGCGAGCATCCCGCCGGCAACGCCAAGGAGTGCGGCGATGCTACGACGCATCGGGCTTCTCTCTCCTCACCGGTTTGCGTGACGCCGTCTTCTTCTTCGCAGCGGTTGCGGTCTTCTTGGCTGCGGCGGGCTTCTTCGGCGCGGCCGGCTTCCTCACGGGCTTCGGCTTCACGTTGCGCAGGGCCGACTTGAGGTCGTAGAAGACGAGCCCGGCAGTCGGATTGCTGCCCGTCGTGGCAGCGATGACCGTCTTGCCGTCACGCACCACGAAGACATTCCCGTCGCCGGTCGCGACCTCGAGCTGCGTCAATACGCTCTCGCCGGTCTTGACCGCGTCGGCAGCGGCGAGGAGCCCACCCGCTGCCCGGGCCAGGTCGTCCGCCCACATGGAGTCCGCGAGCGTTGCCGCGGCGACCTTCCCCGTGTCGTCGAACACGACTGCTGCCTGGATCTGCGAGGAGATCTCGGTCAGGTCGGCGAGTGCCTGCTGGGCATCCATCGTGGGCCAAAGCATAGAGGCGTCGCTCGCGACGGCGGCCTCGAAGGAGGAGGTGGCCCGACCGCTGCGGCCGTGGACGAGATACTCCGCGACGTGCGAGTCCGCCGACGGGACCTGGTGCAGAAGTTCTACGCCGACCGAGGCCCGCATCTCGCCGCGATGATCGCGTACTTCGCGTTGCTCTCCTTCGTCCCGCTGACCTTCATCTCGCTTGCCCTGCTGGGTCTGACGGGGCGGGCGGACGAGTCCTCGTTCCTCGTCCGAGAGATCAAGAAGACCCTGCCGGGGACGCCGATCGACCAGATCGTCAGCCTGGTGCACGCCGTTCAGGACAATGCGGCGACACTCGGCATCATCGGCGGCCTCGCGCTGTTGTGGACCTCTCTCTCCCTCTTCAGCGTGCTCGAGTCCGCGCTGAACATCGTGTACGGACGCCCGAACCGATCGTTCCTCCAGGGCAAAGGGCTTGCCGTCCTCTTGATGGTCGGCTCCCTGGTGACGCTGTTCGTCGCGCTCCTCGCCGGCTCGCTCGGCGTGACCGCCTTGCAGGACTACCTACCGGGAGTCGTTTCGAACGCGGCGACGGCGTACGCGCTCTCGATCAGCGTTTCGCTCATCGGAGTCTTCCTCTTCCTCGTCTCCTGTTACTACGTGTTGACGAACGACGACGACCTGTCGCTGCGGGAAGTCCTTCCAGGCGCGATCGTTGCTGCAGTCCTCCTGGAGGCGACCTTTCAGGTGCTGCCGCTCTATCAGCGCTACGCCGACCTCAATCCTGCGTTGCGTGCCTTCGGTGCTCCGGCGATCCTGCTCGTCTGGCTCTACGTGATGGCGAACGTGATCGTGTTCGGCGCCGAGCTGAACTGGTGGGTCGAGCGGCGCACCGAGCAGCGGCAGGACGAGGAGCTAGCGGGACTCGCCTAAGCGCGCGAGGAGCGCACGCGCCGCTCTGGCGCGATGGGAGTTCTCTCGCTTCCAGCCGTTGCCGAGAGCGGCAACGGTCTGCTCCTCGCCGAGCGGGACGAAGATGGGGTCGAAGCCGAAGCCTTCCGTTCCGCTCGGCTCGAAGGCGATGCGTCCCTCGAGCGTGCCCGTGCCGCGGAGCTCATCGCCGGCCGGCGAGACGATGACGAGCTCGCTGACGTACCGCGCGCGGCGGTCCTCGGCGTCACCCAGCGCGTCGAGCAGCCAGCCCACCGGATCGTCCTCGCCCGAGCGCGCTGACTGGACACCCGGCCATCCTCCGAGCGCAGCCACCTCGATGCCGGAGTCTTCCCCGAGTACCCATTCGTCCGGCTCCGCGCGCGTCCGCCCGAACAGCACCTTCCCGCGCGCGTTGTCGTAATACGTGGTGCCTTCCTCGGCCGGATAGTCGTCTGCTTCGAGCGGCTCGATGCTCCAGTTGGGCAGCAAGTGCTCGAGCTCGCGGGCCTTGTTCGCGTTGCGCGAGGCGAGCCGCGCCTTCAGTCCGTCCATCTCACCTCGACGACGTCGTCGAGGTCGGCGATTCGCGCGACGATCCGCGCCGGTGGGACGTCGCGCGGCAACACGACGTCGAGCTCGAGTCGCCGGCGCTCTCCTTCCTGGCTGACCTCGAGCGAGGCGATCCGTGCTCCCGTCCTCTCCACCTCGTCGATCACTGCTCCAGGGGCCTGTCCCGCCGGCAGCGCGACGAGCAGCCGTCCGTCCTCTGCACGGAAACGACTGAGGATTCGGTACGCGATGATCCGCAACGGCCAGAGGGCGAGCAGCACGAGCCCAGTGGTGATCACCGCGACGCTGTAGTAGCCGGCCCCCGACGCGAGGCCGACTGCTGCAACGACCCAGAGCGTCGCGGCCGTGGTCAGGCCTCGCACCGACAATCCCTGCCGGATGATCGCGCCCGCCCCGAGAAAGCCGATGCCGGTGACGATCTGCGCTGCGATCCGCGTCGGGTCCGCCCGGACGACGCTCGCTCCGGAATCGAGGAAGGCGTGGAATCCGTACGCACCGACGATCGTGAAGAGGGCGGAGCCGAGCGAGACGAGCAAGTGCGTGCGCAGGCCGGCCTCGCGCTCGCGCATCTCGCGCTCGAAGCCGATCAGTCCACCGAGCAGCGCTGCGAGAGCAAGCCGCAGGAGCGACTCGTCCCAGTTCAGGGTCGGCAGCGCGCTAGACGCCAGCTGCAGCAACTGCCTCTTCCTGAGTGGTCGCGAGCTGACGCTCGCTCCCGTGGGGGGAACCATGTTTCCCCCACGAGCCCCCTTCTTTGCGGTACGCCTCGGCCCGTGCGCCGCTGAGATCGCCGCGCGTGCCGAGGAGGACACGAGGGGGAACCGCCCGGTTCGCCCCGAGCCCCTTCCCCACGCCCAGGCAGACGCACGACGTAGACCAGCTCATGCCCGAACCTCAACTGCGTCTGCCTGTGCGACAGCCAGCTCTTCGATCCCCGCAGCAGCCAGCTCGAGCAGCTCGTCCAGCCGCGCGCGCGTGAACGGTGTCTTCTCCGCCGTGGCCTGCACCTCGACGAGCGCGCCCTCGCCCGTCATGACGACGTTCATGTCCACCTCGGCCTCCGAATCTTCGGAGTAGTCGAGGTCGAGCAGCGGGTCGCCGTCGACGATTCCGACGGACACCGCGGCCACCGACCCGCTCAGGGCTTTCGAGAGCCCGAACCTGTCCAGCGCTCGCCTCGCCGCGACATAGGCTCCGGTGATCGCGGCGCACCGAGTCCCACCGTCGGCCTGCAGCACGTCGCAGTCGATCCAGAGCGTCCTCTCGCCGAGTGCCTCGAAATCGGTGACCGAGCGGATCGAGCGGCCGATCAGCCGCTGGATCTCGATCGTGCGCCCGCTCTGCTTGCCCCGCGCCGCTTCACGGTCGGTGCGGTCTCCGGTCGACGCCGGCAGCAGCGAGTACTCGGCCGTGAGCCAGCCACGGCCCTTGCCGTACAGCCAACGTGGAACGCCTTCCTGGATCGACGCGGTGCAAAGGAGCTTGGTCTTTCCCTGCGCGTAGAGGACCGAGCCGTGGGGCTGTTCGAGGAAGTCGGGGATCAGCTCGAGTGGGCGGAGCTCGTCGGTCCTGCGGCCGTCGTTCCTGGGCGTCATGCAGCCGCACCGAGGGCCGTGAGGTCCACGTGCTCGACCTCGGCGACCGGTAGCTGCAGGAAGCGCGCGCCCATCTCCCGGAACACGTCGGGGTCGCCGGTGGTCAGGAAACGATACGACCCTTCGCGCCGAGGGTCGTTCTCGTAGCCCTTCCGCGCGAGCGTCTCGGCCACCTCGCGTGCGGTCTCCTCGGCGGAGAACACGAGCGTCACGTCGCGCCCGAACACTCGCTGGAAGATCGGCCTGATCAGCGGATAGTGCGTGCAACCGAGGATGACCGTGTCGACCTCCGCCTCCTTGAGCACGGCGGCGTACTCGCGCACCGCTTCCGTCGTCGCCGCCCCGAATGGATCCTCGCTCTCGATCAGCGGCACGAGGCGAGGGCAAGCGACCGGCACGAGCACCGCGCCGGCGTCGAGAGCGTGCACGAGCTCCGCGTATCTGCCGGCTGCAACCGTGCCTTCTGTCGCGAGCAGGCCGATGCGCCGGTTGCGCGTCGCCTGAACCGCGGTGTGCGCCTCCGGAGTGATGACGCCGACCACAGGCACCTCGAGCTCCTCCTGCAACTGCGGTAGCGCCGCCGACGTCGCCGTGTTGCAGGCGTTGACAACGAGCTTGACGCCCTGGTTCTGCAGGTACGCCGCGATCTCGCGGGCGAACTGTCGGACCTCGCCGAGCGGCCGAGGCCCGTACGGCAGGCGTGCGTGGTCACCGAGGTAGACGAAGTCCTCGTGCGGCATGGTGACAAGGCACTCGTGCAGGACGGTCAGGCCGCCCACGCCCGAGTCGAAGACACCCACCGGCCGCGGATCCACACGGCGATCGTATCGCCGGGATACGCTGTGCACCTCGTGCGCCGCTTTCTTGTCGTGTTCGCGGTTGCGCTGACAGCCCTGGCTCCGGCAGGTCGGGCCGCTGCAGGCGACTTCACCCAGACCGACACGAAGCTGACGATGAGCGACGGCGTCCGGATCGCGGTCAGCTACTTCGAGCCAAAGGGGGGACGCCGCCCTCGTCGGGCTGGCCGGCTGTCGTCCTGCTCCACGGCCTGGGACAGACGCGCAACACGTCGGACTTCGTCAACTGGTCGCCGAACCTGATGGCGCAGAAGTTCTTTGCCCCGGACGGCTACGCCGTGCTGACCTTCGACGCCCGCGCGCACGGAGAATCAGGAGGACAGTTCACGCTGGACGGCCCACGCGAGCTCCAGGACCTGCGCGAGCTGTTGAGCTGGCTGACGACTCAGCACCCGGTGGACCCTCAGCATGTCGGCGCATACGGCGCTTCGTACGGCGGTGGGCTCCTCTGGCGCGCGGCAGTGGCGGGCCTCCCTCTCGCAGCGATCGCGCCCGCGGCGACCTGGACAGATCTCCGCGAGGCGATCGCGCCTCAAGGCCATGTGCGCGCCGGGATCGTGCTCGGATTTTCCCAGGACGTCGCGCGGGACCGGTACGGGCCGGAGGAGCTGCAACTTTTGACCAATGCCATTTCGGAAACCAATGTCCCGGCAATCCGCGCCTATCTCGCGACACGCTCGACACGCTCACAACTCGGGGAAGTGCGGATTCCGACCTTCATCCTCCAGGGCCGCCGCGACTTCGCGTTCGACGCCGACCAGGCAATCGCAGCCTTCCGCCTGCTCAAGGGCCCGAAGCGCCTGTACCTGGGAGATTTCGGCCATCAACCCGCAACGAATCCACCGAGCGAGTTCGACTATGCGGCCGTGGAAGTGCGGGCGTGGTTCGATCGCTTCCTCAAGGGGATCCCGAACGGCATCGACAAGCGCCCACCGGTCGAGATCGCGCCGGATCCATGGCGTAAGCCGGTGTCGTTCAAGAGCTTGCCCAAGGCGCGTCCGCTGACGTTTGCGTTCAGGGGGAGGTGGATGCTTTCCGCAGAGGGGAAAGTCGCACGGACGACTGCTCGCGTTCGCCACCTCGAGAACTTCGGCGCACCGATCGTCAAGCTCTCGTTTGCGACGCGCACCGGTTACAAGCATCTCGTTGCGGTTCTCAGCGCGATCACACCGAGCGGGTCGGAAATCGTCGTCAGCGACGGTGGGGCGGACACGCAGACGAGCGGCAAGCGCCCACGCACGGTGACGATCAAGCTGCAGAACGAGATCACCTCGATCCCGGCCGGCTCGCGCCTGCGAGTGACGCTAGGCGCACGCTCCACGGTGCAGAACCTCGGCAACCTCGTCTACCTGATCCCCGTCGCCGACGGGTCGGTCGGCCAGATCGGGAAGTTGACGCTGAAGCTTCCGGTTCTGCCGAAGCCCGTGTCCCCTTGATCTCGCAGCTCGCCGCGGCGGCAGCCTCGATCGCCCTCGTCAGCGCTCCGGCGGCGACACCGGGTGTCACGTCCACGACGATCACGCTCGGCGGGACGGTCCCGATCAGCGGCCCGGCGGCCGCGTACGGCTCGGTCGGACGCGGTGCAGACGCGTACTTCAAATACGTCAACTCGAAAGGCGGCGTCTTCGGCCGGAAGATCGTCTACAAGTACCTCGACGACGAGTTCGACGTCGCGAAGACGATCACGCTAACGCGCCAACTCGTGGAGCAGGATCAGGTGCTGGCCATCTTCAACAGCGTCGGCACCGAGCACGCGCTTGCGATCCGCTCCTATCTCAACGACCGCCAGGTGCCGCAACTCTTCGTCGGCAGCGGCGTCTCGAAGCTGGCGACTGAGCACGCGAAGTATCCGTGGTCGATGGGATACCTCCCGAGCTTTGCCGGGGAAGGAGCGATCTACGGCCGCTACGTCGCCGCGCATCAGCCCAGAGCGCGCATCGCCGTGCTGTACGAAAACTCGGACTTCGGCAAGGACATGCTCAACGGTCTCCGTCACGGTCTCAGCGGCAAGGCCAAGATCGTCGGTGCACAGGCCTACGAGATCACGGACAACGACGTCTCCTCGCAGATGGCGAAGCTCAAGAGCAGCGGTGCAGACACGCTCATGCTGTTCGGCACGCCAAAGTTCGCGATCTTCGGCTACGTCGAGGCGTTCCGGCTCGGGTGGCACCCGCACGTGTACGTCACGTCCGTCTCGATCAGCCCGGACATCATGAAGATCGCCCGGGTCGCGTCCAGCCGCAAGGAGGTCGAAGGCTCGGTCTCGATCGCGTTCGTGAAGGATCCGACCTCGAAGCAGTGGCAGAACGACAAGACCGTCCGGCTCTACAAGTCGATCCTCGCGAGCTTCCTCCCGAGCGCGAAGCCCGACGACGTGTTCAACTACTACGGCATGGCGGTCGCCTACACCATGGTGGACACGCTGCAGAAGGCCGGCCGGAATCCGACGCGCGCAGGGTTACTGAAGGCGGCGAGCCACCTGGACGAGGCGAATCCGTTCCTGCTGCCGGGCCTGAAGATCAAGACTTCGCCCAGCGACTACTACCCCATCGATCGAGTCAAGCTGGCGCGTTACGAGCAAGGTCAGTGGCGGTTCTTCGGGAAGTTCGTAACTGCTCGGGATTAGAGCGTTTTGTCAGGATCCAGGCGGATAGATAGTTCACTTCCGACGGGCGCGCGGGCCAAGCCCGCACGCCCTGACGGTCGGCACCGCAAGCGGTGCCTCAGTCAACTCTTGGGGGCACCCCGCGTCTAATGAGAGGGCCTTTGATCTCGAAAGTAGGAAGGGAAGGGGTATGAAGACAATCCTCAGGCTGGCCGTGCTCGCACTCGTCGGCACGACCGCTCTGGCACTTGCCGGGAATGCGCTGGCGACCCAGAAGCTCAGCATCAAGCAGAGCACGACGTCGCTCACGATCAAGGTGTCGCAGGCGCAGTCCGACGCGCAGCCGGCCAGCATCTCCATCTACGTTCCGAGCGGCTACTCGATCAACACATCGGCGACACCGGGGACGAAGATCGGGTCCACGAGCGGCACCGTGTTTTCGCGGGACGCGAACATCCCGCTGCCGCTCTCGGGTGACGTCATCGTCGTGCCGCCGACCACGAACGCGCCCGGCTGCGACCCGGTTCCCCACATCGCCGTCTGGAACCTCGCCCTGTCGGTCGCCGGGCAGAGCATCAATCTGCCCGTGCACGTCGACCAGCTGGCCGGCGCAGAAGCGGCGCTCGGCGCGTACAGGCTCGTCGTGTGCCTCGGGCCGGACGACGTTCCGCTCGGCACGCCCGGCCGCTCGCCGAACGGAGCTCGGCTCCTCGACGCGACGTTCACGGTGGACAACATCTTCACCGTCCCCGCTGGGCAGAGCATCTGGAAGGCGATCACGACACCGTGGGCGGGTGCTGTGCCGAATGCGGCCGGAACGGTCGAGACGCGCGCGTCCGTCGCAGATGGCGCCGTGACGTTGGCGAAGAAGGTCAACGCCCCGAGGCGGCTCGTGAAGTTCACCGGCAAGGTGACGCAGGCAGGCAGTCCCGTTTCGGGCGCGAGAGTCACGCTTCTCGTCAACGGCAAGTCCGCCGGCTTTACCGCGCGGACGAACGCTTCGGGCAACTTCAGCGTCGTGCTGAGGAAGACGGGCAAGAAGACGACGTCGACGTTCCAGGCGCGCACGACCGTCGCAGAGCGCGACATCACCTCGACGGGATGCGCCTCGCCGACGCCGGGCGTTCCAGGCGGCTGCGTGAACGCGACGGCGTCGCCCTTTACCGCGGTGAGCGCCAAGATCTCCATCCGGCTCTAGGCGCGAAGACAGCATGAAACGGTAACGAGACGGGGCCGCAGGCCCCGTCTCGTATGCTGGGACGATGGCCGCGGACATCCGAATCGGAACGTGTTCCTGGGCCGACGATGCGCTCTCGAAGCACTGGTATCCCCCGGGCGTGAAGGCCGCAGAGCGCCTCCCGTACTACGCCGAGCACTTCGACACCGTCGAGGTCGACTCGACCTATTACCGCCTGCCGAGCGACGAGATGGTCGAGCGCTGGGCGGAGCGGACCCCGGACGGATTCGTGATGCATGTCAAGGCCTTCGGCCTGATGACGCGTCATCCCGTCAAGCTCGAATCGCTGCCGCCGGACCTGCGCGACGAAGCGCCGACTGACGAGCGTGGCCGGGTCGAGCGGCCGTCGCGCGAGTTTCGCGGCGAGGTGTTTCGGAGGTTCCTCGGCGCGCTCGAACCGTTGCGCTCGAGCGGCAAGCTCGGCGGGATCCTCTTCCAGTTTCCTTCCTACGTGGTCTACAAGGACCGCTCGCTGGAGTACTTGCAGTGGGCGCGGGAGCAGCTCGGAGACGACGAGATGCTCGTGGAGTTCCGGCACTGGAGCTGGCTCGACGAGGACCATCGCGACGACTCCTTGCGTTTCCTGGAGGAGCTGGGCGCGACGAACGTCATCGTCGACGCGCCTCGAATCGAGGGCGCCAAGAATCTCATCCCGACCGTGCCGGCACTCACCAGCTCGACTGCGTACATCCGCTTTCACGGAAGGAACGCGTCGACCTGGAACAAGCGCGGTGGAGGCGCCGCCGAGCGCTTCGACTACCTGTACTCCGACGACGACCTGCGAGAGTGGGTTGACCCGTTGCGTGAGCTCTCGGAACAGGCCGAGCAGGCGTACGCGTTCTTCAACAACAACGCGACCAGCCCGGACGGACGGGGCGGGCGAATGGCGCAGGCCGCAGCGAACGCGAAGCAGCTACAGCAGTTGCTGCAGGCGGCGAAGGTTCCCGTGAACGGGCCCCGCTGATGGAGGTTCTAGCGGTCATCCATGGCAAGAGCGTGCGTTCGGGCGTGTTCGGCGACGTCGTCCGGGAGCGCGGTCACGGACTCGACGAGTGGAGCCTCGCCTGGGGCGACCCGTTGCCGCGTCCGCTCGACGCGTACGGGGCCGTGCTCGTCTTCGGGGGCGCCATGCATGCGGATCAGGACGAACATCATCCCTGGCTACGGGAGGAGGACTTGTTCCTGCAGCGGTTGCTCGACCTGCACCTGCCCGTCCTCGGAATCTGCCTCGGCTCGCAGCTGCTCGCCAAGGCCGCGCACGCGCCGGTCTATCCCCTCGAGGAGGCCGAGGTCGGCTGGCTCTCGGTCGAGCTCACCGAGGCGGGCGCAAACGACCCGGTCCTCGGCCGGCTACCGGGAACATTCGCAGCGCTTCAGTGGCACTACTACGCCCACGATCTCCCGGCGGGCGCGGTCGAGTTGGCGCGGAACCACGTGTGCACGCAAGCCTTCCGGCTGGGCGAGAGCGCGTGGGGCGTCCAGTTCCATCCGGAGGTGACGCTCCAGCAGGTGGAGAGCTGGGTCGGCGAGGAGGACAGGCTGCCTGTGGATCCCCAGGCTCTGCTCGTCGAAACGCGAGAGCGGATCGAAGGATGGAACACGCTGGGCCGCGAACTCTGCGCGGGGTTCGTCGAAGCTGCCGAGCGAGTCGCCAGTCCGGCTTAGCCGACTCCCACGACGGGACGACGTGTCGTGTCCGTCAGCCCTTTTCGAGCGGCAGGTCGTCGTGGCGCGACCACTCGTGCCACGAGCCGGCGTAGTTGCGTGCGCGGTATCCAGCGTGGCGCAGGGCCATGGTCGCGAGCGCGGAGCGCGATCCCGAGTGGCAGTAGGCGACGATCTCGGCCGGATCCCCGAGCCGAGCCCGGATCTGATCCGCGGGAAGCGGTTCGCCGGGGCCGGCATAGAGCTCGTGCACGGGGACGTGACGTGCGCCCGGGATGCGACCCTGCCGCGGGTCGCACGGATAGCCGTGCTTTCCCCTGAACTCCTCCTCCGACCGAACGTCGAGGATCATCAGCGTCGCATCGTCGAGTCGGCCCACCAGCTCGTCGCGTGTCGGAACCGCGTCGAAGCGTGGCTCGAAGGTCGTCTTCACGGGATGCAACTCGACCGGTCCGATCTGCAACTCGCTCGTCCAGGCCGCAACGCCGCCCAGCAACACGGCCACCCGTGGGTGTCCCGCGAGCTCTGCCATCTGCGCGGCGGGCATCGCCCCCATGCCGTCGCCGCGGTCGTAGAGGACGAGCCGCTCGTCGCCGGTCACGCCGTGACGCCGGAGGCGCAAGCCGACCTCCGGCGCGAGGGCCTCCAGCATCTCGCGATCGCTCATCGGCGGCGGGGAGCCCAGGACGAGCGGCCTCGAGCCCGGGATGTGTCCACGTTCATGCGCATTCGGCCCGCGCACGTCACCGAGGAACAGATCGTCCGCCTCGAGCTCGCCCTGAAGCCAGGCGACGTCGACCACGGCAGGGAGCTCAGACACGGCCGACGAACTCGCGCAGGATCTCGTTGAACTCAGCCGGCCGCTCGAGGTTCACGAGGTGGCCGACGCCGCGCAGCTCGCGGACGTCGAACTCGCTCACCTCGGCCGCAGACACGTAGGGATCGAACTCGCCGATGACGAACTGCACGGGAGCGGAAAACGACCGCACGACATCGGTCGAGTCTGCGCGGTCGCGAACAGCCTCGAGCGCAGTGATGAGCGCCGCGGTGTCGCGGTAGACCAGGTGCTCGTCCGCCGCGCTCTCGTCGTGAAAGAGCTTCGGCAGCATCATCCGCCACAGACCTTCCAGCCCCTCGCTGCGAATCAACTCGATCGTGTCCTCCCTACCGGCGCGACGTTCGGCCGAGTCGGCGTCGGGACGCGCGCCGACGAGCAATAAGCCGCGCACCCGCTCGGGGACGCGCCTCGCCAGTGCAAGCGCGCAATAACCGCCCATCGACGCTCCGACGACGACCAGGTCGCCCTTGGTCTCGCCGGCGATCGAATCGGCCCACTCGTCCATCGTCCGCCCACGGCCGTAGAGCCGCGGCGCGACCACCTCGTGCCCGGTGAGCGCTGCCCGCTGCGGCTCCCACATCCCCTTGTCGAGCGGAAACGCATGGAGCAGGAGAACCTTCACGACGAGGCGACGACGTCGAGCTCGGCGGCGATCGACGGCCGTTGCTCGAGCCGGCCCACCCACTCCGACAGGGCTGGAAACCGGCCGAGGTCGACAGCCATGCGATCGCGGGCGCGCAGGATCCACGGTACGTAGGCAATGTCCGCGAGCCCGAACTCCTGCCCGCTCAGGAACGGTCGCTCCTGCAACGCATTGGCCAACGTGTCGAGCACAGCATCGAGCCGCCCGCGCGCACCTTCGTCACCGCGCCGCAACGCGTAGTACGGCTTCGAGACCTCGTCGAACCGGAAGACCAGCATACGACCGAGCGCCCGGTTGGCGGGATCGGGCGGCCAGAGGGGAGGATCGGGATACCGCTCGTCGAGGTACTCGTCGATCACAGCGGATTCGGCGAGCACGAACGTGTCTTCTTCCAGGACGGGCACGCGCCCGAGCGGGTTCTTCTCGTAGATCCACCCCGGCCGGTCGTCGAGGTCGATCATGACCGGCTCGTACTCGATCCCCTTCTCGGCGAGCGTGATCCGGACACGCGCGCAATACGGGCAGCGGTCCGCGTCGTAGAGCGTGATCACCGGTCGATCCTAGCCTCGAGCCCGAGCACGTCGGCGATCTCACCCAGGAGCTCGCGGGCAGGGGGAAGCTCCGACGGCGAAGACGCCGTGCGTGCAACCGCGCGGACGCGCGCCGGATCGGCTCCGGTGAGGCGCGCGGCGAGAGTCGGATTCGCCGAGAGCGACAACTGGTCGGCTTTGTTCAGCTCGCCGTAGTACGTCGGCACCGAGAGGTACTCGTCGACCATACGGCCGCGCTCGAACAGGAGGAAGCGCACGACCGCCTCCTCTTCGAGCGCAAGCGCGACCGCCGGTACTCCCATCCGCTCGGAAAGCTCGGCGCCAAGGCGGCGCTGAGCGCTGCGATTGTGATCGCAGAGCTCGTCGACGATCGTCACCCAGCCGCTGCGCAGAGACGAGATCTCGGTCTGTCCCGAACGCCCCAGCCGTGGCAGGAATTGCGTGACGGCGCGCTCGACGCCTTCTTCGTCGTCGGTCTGAACGTGCAGCGACCCGAACGACGGCGGGCGATCGTCACTGCCGAGCCGATCGGCGAGCGCGTCGACCGGCGCGACCATGAACACGTCCATGGGAATGAACCCGAGCCGCTCGTACAGCCGGCGTGCGTTGCTGTTGCTGATCAGCACCTCGAGGCTGACATGGTCGAGGCCGGCCGAACGAGCCGGATCGATGATCTCTGTAAGCAGCGCCCGTCCGATCCCCTTATTGCGTGCTTCGGGCCGTACGTAGATGTCGGTGACGTGCGCGGTCTTCCGGCCGCGGTCGCCCAGGACGCAGAAGACGAACCCGACGGCGCGACCGTCTTCCTCTGCGATGAGAGCCACGCCTTCGCGCACGGTCTGGGAGAGATCGGACCAGGCGTCCTCCCAGCTCTCGCGTAGATACTCCGGCTCGGGAAGCTCGGCCTCGAACTCCGTCCACAGCTCGCGAATGAGCTCCTGGTCGTTCCTCGTGGCGGGGCGAATGGTCATCGGTAGCGCAGGGCGGCGAGAAGGTAGTGGGCGCTCAGATTCTGGAAGGGATGGAATCGGACGCCCGCGGCACGGACGTCCGTTACTTCAGGGTAGAACGCCAGCACTGCCTTACGCAGGCCGAGGTCGCCCGCGGGCCAGGCCTCGCGTCGAGCGAGATGACGGGCGAGGAACCAGTCGGCGCTCCACTCCCCGAGCCCGCGCAACGACGTGAGCCGTGCCTTGACCTCGTCGTCGGGCAGCGTCTCGAGCTCGTCGAAGTCGAGGTCGGCGCGCGCGATGCCCAGCACGTACTCGGCCTTCCGAAAGGAGAAGCCGAGCGCGGTGAGCTCTTCCTCGGTGGCTCGCGCGACACGTTCGCGGGTCGGAAACGCAACCGCATGCTCGGCGGGGACGCCGAAGCGGTCGACGAAGCGGCTACGAACGGCGAACGCGGAGTGCAGCGACACCTGCTGGGCCGTGATCGAGGACACGAGAGCCTCGAACGGGTCCGGTGCGAGCGGCGGCCGGAAACCGGGAAGGAGTTGCACTGCGCCGGCGAGGACGGGATCACGTTCTGCGAACTCGAGGAAAGGCGGCAAGTCGAATTCGAGGCCGAGCAATTTGCGCACGACGGGCTCGATCGCCTCGTCGAACGGCTCGACCTCCACGCCTCCTTCGGCCGGCGTGATTCGAATCTCTCGTCCGGCGACGACACGCTGCAGGCCATGCTCGTGCCAGACGTTCGCGGGGTCGACGCCCCAGAACGTGAAGCGGTCGAGCGAGCGTTCGAAGTCGTACGGCTGCGAGACCGCCAGGTGACCCACACGGCCCAAACTACCGTCCTACGAGAACCGCCCCTGAACGGGGAGCAAGCGAGATTCTCCTCCAGCTACTCGGGAAGAGCGGAATCGGATTCAGCCGCCCACCATGCAGCTAAACGTCCTCCGTGACGACGTAGACCGGTAGGCCTGCGCGGCGCTGGACCCGATAAGGCTCCTGGGACCACATGAAGTCGCCGACGACGCGGTTCCGGGGCGGATCGGCCCCATCACGATCACGTCGCAGCCGAGCCGCTCCGCCTCGCTGACGATCCGCTTCGTCGCCTTCCGCGTCGCGAGCACGTGTCCCTCGGCGTTGATCCCTTGCCGCTTCAGCGCCTTCACCGCCGCTGCTAGGCGCTCGCGCTGCCCTTCTCACTCGTCTGGTGCCTCGCGCCGGCGCGAGGCACACTCACTGCCAATGGAAGCACCACGGCAGGCCAAAAAGAAGCGGCGCTTCAGGCCGGCGCCTCCCCCGCCGCCGCGTTGGCGGTTGCCCGTGCGCCGGCCCCCGTTCTGGACCGGGATCGCCGTGGGCCTCGGTGTGTCCGCGGCACTCCTTGTAACATTCTTCGCCGGCCGCCCCTCGTCGCCAGCGGCGAATGCGCCGTGGGGCGCGAACAGGACACACCTTCGGGAGCGCCTGCGCGCGCTGGGTCTGCCCGTACTGCCGGTGGAGGGAAGGGCGCTCCACACACATGAGCACCTCGACCTGTACCTGAACGGAACGCACGTCGCCGTTCCGGCCGGCGTCGGCATCGGCATCGATCCCAGTCGACGTTTCTTCTCGCCGCTCCACACCCACGACAGGACCGGCATCCTCCACGTCGAGTCGCCGACGAGGACCGCCTACACACTCGGCCAGTTCTTCGCCGTCTGGGGCGTCCGCCTCAGCGCGAGCTGCATCGGCAGCTACTGCGCCGGCGGCGGCCGGACGCTCCAGGCGTTTGTCGACGGCCGGCGCGTGAATGGCGACCCAACGGTGATCCCGCTCAGGCGTCACGCGGAAATCGTGCTCGCGTACGGGACGCGGCCGGACCTTCCGAAGCGGATCCCGTCCTCGTACAGCTTCCCCTCAGGCTACTAACCGTCTGGGCGCGAGACGAGGTAGCTCGGATTCGCGCCGGGCGCCGGGAGCAGCGCTGCTCGGCTACGGGTCTTGGACGACGATGTGGACCGGCACCTTCGCCTTGCGCCGGACGCGGTAGGGCTCCTGCGACCAGAGCATGTTGGCGACGATTCGGTTTCGTGGCGGGTCGCCGCCCATCACGATCGCGTCGCAGCCGAGCCGGGTCGCTTCTCCGACGATCCGCTTTGTCGCCTTGCGCGTGCCGAGGATGTTGCCGTCCGCCGCCACCCCCCGCCGCTCGAGCAGCTCGATCGCTTGTGCGATGCCGTCCCGCTGGTCTTGCCACTCCCTCGCATTCGGGCGGAGCCACGGCGAGGGCAGGCCGAAGGCGACCCCGTAGATGCGCGCGACCGCGAAGACGTGCACGGGCGCCCCGGACTTGTTCGCGAGCTCGGCCGCCCGCTCGACGGCCGCCTTCGGGATCGGCCGGCCCTCGGTCGCGAGCAGCACGCCGCCGCGCTGCGCGGTCGCAGCGGCTCGTTTGATCGTTCGGCGGCGCGGCATGCGAGTGGGACGGGGCGCCGGGGTTCCGGCGCCCCGTCGGATCCGGTTAGGAGCCGGGGCTCGGCAGAGCCGTGGGCACCGCCTCCACGTGCTTCTTGTCCTCTACGTTCTTGCGGTACCAGTAGAGCGGCAGGTACGAGAGCAGCGTGCCGATCCCGATGAAGTAGTAGACGAGCGTGTTGCGGCCCGCGAGCGAGCACGAGCAGGAGGCGTACACCGGCCCGCCGTAGAAGTAGATCACCGCGTAGAACGCCGCGAGCGCCAGCGCGACGTACTTCATCCACTCGGGCAGCTTGAACGGTCGGCGTAGATTCGGCCGGTCGCGGCGGAGCAGGTAGTAGCCGACGAGCACGGGTAGGAACGAGGCGAGGTAGCCGACGTTCGAAAACGTGTAGATCTCGACCGCGCCGCCCATGAAGACGACGGCGATCATCACGACGACGTTGAACATCATCGAGCGGTCCGGCACGCCGTGCTTGTTCTGGTGTTGGAAGAAGCGCGGGAACTGGC
>WNFC01001925.1_pt1 | contig 22132 bp, 21 predicted proteins | sample 5400541 | NCBI WGS metagenome assembly WNFC01 (sample SAMN13153342, study PRJNA577476) | soil metagenome | isolation source: 120 cm saprolite under Douglas fir tree site 2 hole 2 replicate 1 | place: USA:California | collected 2015-04-18
GACGACGGCGGCAGCTACCGCCGCGGTCGCCACTGCACCTCTCACCGCCCCGGCAAGCGAGAACGCGGCGCCGACCGCCACCGCGCAAACACCTGTGATCGTGACCGCGGCCGCGGCCGCGACCGTATCGAGGCCTGCCGCTCCCGCCGCGGCGCACGGCGCAGAGACGTTGCAAGTCGAGGCCGACGGCGCGCCGGCCACCGCCGAACCTGCGCCCGCCGTCCCGACGCCCGCACAGCCCGGCGCGCAGCCCCCCGTCACGGCTGCGCCGGAGAAAGCCGACGAGCCGAAGGCCGAGCCCCGCCGCGCGAACATGACGCTCACCGCCACGGCAGACGCCACGCCGAGCGCCGCCACCTCCGACGCACGTCCGCAGGCGGGCGCGCAAGCGAATGCGCCGCTGCCGCCGCCGAGCGTGCATGCCGAGACGGTGCAGCAGCTCGGCGTTGCCGCGCTCACCAATTCGCCGCCCGCGACGCCGGCCTGGACGTCCGCACTGCCGCCTGCCGTCCCGCTCGCGGGCGTCGCGGTCGAGATCGCCGCACGTTTCCAGGGCGGCACCAACCGCTTCGAGATCCGCCTCGATCCGCCGGAGCTCGGCCGCATCGACGTGCGCCTCAACGTCGATCGTGAGGGCAACGTCACCTCGCATCTCGTGGTCGAGCGCTCCGACACCCTCGACCTCCTGCGCCGCGATGCGCCTCAGCTCGAGCGCGCTTTGCAGCACGCCGGCCTCAAGACCGGCGGCGACAGCCTCCAGTTCTCGCTGCGCGACCAGGGTTTCGCGCAGAACCAGAACACCGGCGACAACGCGGCAGGGCGCACGGCCCGCATCGTCCTGCCGACCGACGACCCCGTCCCACCGCCCGAGAGCGCACGCGGCTACAGCCGCGTGATCAGCGCGAGCGGCGGGCTCGACATCCGGGTGTGAGGAAGGGAACCGACATGGCCATCAGCAGCATCCTCCCCGCCAGCACCGCCGCCGCGACCGCGACCGGCATCGACAAATCGACGATCGCCGGCAACTTCAATACGTTCCTCCAGCTGCTCACCACGCAGCTCAAGAACCAGAACCCGCTCGATCCGCTCGACACCAACCAGTTCACCCAGCAGCTCGTGTCGTTCGCGCAGGTGGAGCAGCAGCTCAAGGCGAACGAACAGCTCACGGCCCTGGTCGCGCTGCAGCAGACCGCGCAGACCACGCAGGCGCTCACTTTCGTCGGCGCCACGGTCTCGGTCGATGGCGCCAACGCGCGGCTCGCCAATCACCACGCCAGCTGGAGCTTCAACGTGTCGAAGCCCTCGAGCGCCACCATCGTCATCTCGGACCAGAGCGGCCAGACCGCCTATACCGGCTCCTTCACGGTGCAGGCCGGCACGCAGCAGTTTGCCTGGGACGGGCATGGGACCGACGGCCGGCTCTGGCCGGACGGCGACTACAAGATCACGGTGACCGCCAAGGACGCGAACGGCCAGAATACCGGCGTCTCGACCGAGGTGAGCGGCGTGGTCGACTCGGTCGACCTCACCCAGAACCCGCCACTCCTCTCGGTCGGCGGCAATACGTACACGGTGAACCAGATCAAGCGGGTCATCCGCCCGGGCGGCTGACCGGTCCAGCCTCGTAGCGGGGACCCCCGCATCCGCGGAGATGGCGGCCCCGGATTCGCTACCGCTCCATCCGGGCTAACGGCAACGCCAGCGCTACGGCCCTCTCCAGGCAGTATTTTCCCAATTTGGACTTGTGCTTAGGCAAATTTTAAGCCGCCGCCCGTACAGTCGCGGCCAGTTCGTCAGTTCTGTCTGTCCAGTGCGTGAGAGTATCCATGACCGAACCCCACCGCCCGAGGGTGAAATATGTGATCGGGCCCGACGGTAGCCCGCTCACCATCTCGGATTTGCCGGCGCCGGGGACCAAGCGTTGGGTGATCCGCCGCAAGGCCGAAGTCGTGGCAGCGGTGCGAGGCGGCCTTTTGTCGCTCGAAGAGGCGTGCAGCCGCTATACGCTCACGGTCGAGGAATTTCTCGCCTGGCAGTACTCCATCGATCGCCACGGGCTCGCCGGCCTGCGCACCACGCGCATTCAGCAATACCGTCAATAGATCAACGACTTCGATGAAGTGTCCTGGACGCCGGCGGCCGCGCCGGCGTTTGCTTTTGGGGGTACGTCGGGCGCGGCCGCCAACTTCCTTGAAAAATTTTCGCACCCGTCAGGAACCGGAAAATAGCGATCGCGTTGATCAAGGTCGGATAGATGACCCCCCAAGCCCCCCAATCTGTCCGGCATCGCCTTGCTCCTATGTGGCCATAGGCAGGGCAGAAGGTCGCCGTTTCGGCGGCCTTCTCTTTTGTGGGCAGCCCTCAGCCTCTCTCCGCCCTCACCCTGAGGGAGCGCGCGTGGAGAGGCCGAACCGGTAAAATCGACCGGTTGGGGTAACCCTGCGTCAGCAAAGCCCGCATTTTTCCGGCCCGCCGCGGGGTCCGCGCCCCGTTCCATTAACCAGATGGAAACCATGAACTCGGCAAAACTTGCCGGGTCGGACGCCCGTCCGGCGCACGGACGCAAAAGAACAATTCGAGGGCCAAGCCGGTGCAAGGTCTGGTGGATTTCGTCAAAGCGCTCGGGGCGACGCGCCTCGCCGCCATGGCCGCGGTGACCGCGGCGCTGATCGGCTTCTTCACCTTGGTGATCCTGCGCGTCACCTCTCCGCAGATGACGCCGCTCTTCACCGACCTCTCGGTCGAAGATTCCGCCGCGATCGTCAAGGACCTCGACCGCCAGGCGATTCCCTATGAGATCCGCAACGAGGGCTCCATCGTCATGGTGCCCAAGGACCGCGTGACGCGCCTGCGCATGAAGCTCGCCGAAGGCGGCCTGCCCAAGGGCGGGGGCGTCGGCTACGAGATCTTCGACAAGTCCGACACGCTCGGCACCACGAGCTTCGTCCAAAACATCAATCACCTGCGCGCGCTCGAAGGCGAGCTCTCCCGCACCATCCGGGCGCTCGACCGCGTGCAGGCGGCGCGCGTCCACCTGGTGATGCCGGAACGCCCGCTCTTCTCGCGCGACAAGGTCGAGCCGTCCGCCTCGATCGTGCTCAAGGTGCGCGGCGCGCTCGAGGCCCAGCAGGTGCGCGCCATCCGCCATCTCATCGCCTCCGCGGTCAACGGATTGAAGCCGCAGCGCGTCTCGATCGTCGACGAGGCGGGCCACCTGCTCGCCGACGGCGCGGTCGACACCGAGCCGGGCGGCGGCGCCAACGCCGACGAGCGCAAGGTCGCCTACGAACGGCGCCTGCGCGAGCAGATCGAATCGATCGTCTCCAAGGCGGTCGGGTCCGACCGGGTGCGCGTGCAGCTCACCGCCGATTTCGATTTCAACCGCATCACGCAGACCTCCGACCGCTTCGATCCGGAAGGCCGGGTGGTGCGCTCGACGCAGACGCGCGAGGAAAGCTCCGGCGCGGCGGAAAACCAGGGCCAGGTCACGGTCGGCAACGAGCTGCCGGGCGCGCAAGGCGCGCAGCAGAACGCCACCGCGCGCGAGCAGAGCAAGAAGTCGGAGGAAATCGTCAACTACGACATCTCGCGCACGACCGAGACCAAGGTGATCGAGGGCGGCCGCGTCAACCGCGTCTCGGTCGCGGTCCTGGTCGACGGCACCTACAGCAAGAACGACAAGGGCGAGCCGGTCTACCAGGAGCGCCCGAAGGAGGAGATCGATCGCATAGCGGCGCTCGTGCGCAGCGCCATCGGCTACGACCAGAAGCGCGGCGACCAGGTCGAGATCGTCAACCTGCGTTTCGCCGACATGCCGGCCACCAACGCCATCAGCGAGCCGACCGGCATTCTCTCGTACTTGCAGTTCACCAAGGACGACATCATGCGCTCGATCGAGCTCGGCGTGATGCTACTGCTCGGCGTCGTCGTGCTGCTCCTCGTCGTGCGGCCGCTGGTGCGGCGGATCATCACGCCGGACCAGCCAATGAGCGAAGCGGACCAGGCCGCGCTGCCGGCCAGCGCGCCGATGCCGGCGCTCACCGAGGACAAGCCGATCCAGGCCAAGCCTAGCCAGACCACCAAGATGATCGAGATCGCGCAGGTGCAGGGCCAGGTGCATGCCCAATCGGTGCAGAAGGTCGGCGATCTCGCGGACAAGAATCCGAACGAGACCGTCTCCATCCTCCGCCAGTGGCTGCACGAAGCGGCCTGATCCGCCATGCCCGTATTCACCGGAAGACCCAACCCAGAGATCGAGAGCGTGGTCGCCGCGCTGGCGAGCCGCCAGGCCGCGGAAACGCCGAAGAAACGCGAGCTGACCGGGCCGGAGCGGGCGGCGGTGCTCATGCTCGCGCTCGGCGAGCAGTACGGCGGCAAGGTCTGGAGCCTGCTTGACGACGACGAGCTGCGCCAGCTCTCGATCGTGATGTCGACGCTCGGCACGGTCGAGGCGGAGCAGGTCGAGAGGCTGCTGATCGAGTTCGTCTCGCGCCTCTCCGCCACCGGCGCGCTGATGGGCAATTACGACGCCACCGAGCGGCTGCTCCACCAATACCTGCCGCCCGAGCGCGTCGGCGGCATCATGGAAGAGATCCGCGGGCCGGCCGGACGCAACATGTGGGAGAAGCTCTCCAACGTCCAGGAGCAGGTGCTCGCCAACTATCTCAAGAACGAATACCCGCAGACGGTCGCGGTGGTCCTCTCCAAGCTCAAGCCCGAGCACGCCGCGCGCGTGCTCGGGATCCTGCCGGAGGATTTCGCGCTCGAAGTGGTCAACCGCATGCTCAAGATGGAGGCGGTGCAGAAGGAGGTGATCGAGCGGGTCGAGAGCACGCTGCGCACCGAATTCATGTCGAACCTGTCGCAGACGCGCCGGCGCGATGCGCACGAGGTGATGGCCGAAATCTTCAACGGCTTCGACCGCCAGACCGAGACGCGCTTCATGACCGCGCTCGAGGAAACCAACCGGGAAAGCGCCGAGCGCATCAAGAACCTGATGTTCACCTTCGACGACCTGGTGAAGCTCGACAACGGCTCGGCGCAGACGCTGCTGCGCAACATCGACAAGGAGAAGCTCGGGATCGCGCTCAAGGGCGCCAACGAGACGGTGCGCACCTTCTTCCTCAGCAACATGTCGACGCGCGCCGCCAAGATGCTGGCCGACGACATGCAGGCGATGGGGCCGGTGCGCCTGCGCGACGTCGACGAGGCGCAGGCCATGCTGGTCAATCTCGCCAAGGACCTCGCCGCCAAGGGCGAGATCATGATCGCGAAGAACCGCAACGACGAAGAGCTGGTCTATTGAGGAAGCGATGACGGCGCGCGCCAAATTCCTGTTCGATGCGGACTTCAGCGCCGGCGCGGCGGCGCGGGCGGCGCAGGCGACGGTGTCGAACGCCGAGCACGAGGCCGCGCTCGCCGAGGCGGAAGCGCGCGGCTATCGCAACGGCATCAGCGCGACCGAAGGACGGGAGAGGGCGGATGCCGAGCGGCGCCTCGCCGAGGCCCTCGAGCGCATCGCGGCCGGGCTCGACCAGGTCGGGCAGCGGCTCAAGGCGGTGGAGGACAAGTTCGAGGCGGAAGCGGTGGAAGTCGCGCTCGCGGTCGGCCGCAAGCTCGCGCCGGCGCTGATCGCGCGCGAGCCGCTCGCCGAGATCACGGAGCTGGCCGACACCTGCTTTCGCGAGCTCATCGCGGCGCCGCATCTCGTCGTGCGGGTCAACGGCTCGATCTACGCCGCCACCAAGGAGCGGCTGGAGGAGCTCGCGCAGGCGCGCGGCTTCGAGGGCCGGCTGGTGATCATGGCCGAAGCCGAGATCGCGCCCGGCGACTGCCGCATCGAATGGGCCGACGGCGGGCTCAAGCGCGAGCGCGCCGCCACCGAAACCGCCATCGCCGAAGCCGTCGAGCGCTACGTCGCGGTCCGGCGGCCGAGCCTCGACATCCCGCTTGAAATGCCCGGAGAGCCGAACAATGGCCGATAACGACAAAATGCCCTTGCCCGATCTCGACAGCGAAGCGGCGCCGCCGCCTGAGACCATCGGCGATGCTGCCGCCGCGGAGACCGGAAAAAGCGCCGCCGATCTCGAAGCGCTGTTCGACGTTCCGGTGAAGGTGTCGGCGGTGCTCGGCCGCGCCCGCATGGATGTCGGCGAGCTCTTGCGACTCGGACCCGGCGCGGTGCTCGAGCTCGACCGCAAGGTGGGCGAGGCGATCGACATCTACGTCAACAACCGGCTGGTCGCGCGCGGCGAGGTCGTGCTGGTCGAGGACAAGCTCGGCGTGACCATGACGGAAATCATCAAGGCGGAGCGGAACTGACGCGGCGTGCGCGCCGCGCGACCGGCAACAACGGATAAGAAAGCAAACGGAGCCAAGCCATGCGCCTCCTGATCGTCGGAACCCTGAAGGGCCAGCTCACCGCCGCGACCAAGATCGCGATGGACAAGGGCGCGGCCGTGACCCACGCGGAGAGCAGCGACCAGGCCATGGCGGTGCTGCGCTCGGGCAAGGGCGCCGATCTCCTCATGGTCGACGTCGCGCTCGACATCCGCGACCTCGTGCTCCGCCTCGAGGCCGAGCGCATCCACGTCCCGCTCGTCGCCTGCGGCACGCAGAACGACGCGCGCGCCGCGGTCGCCGCGATCCATGCCGGCGCCAAGGAATACATCCCGCTGCCGCCCGATCCCGACATGATCGCCGCCGTGCTCGCCGCGGTCGCGGACGATACGCGCGAGCTCGTCTATCGCGACGAGCTCATGGCGCGCGTCATCAAGCTCGCGCAGCAGATCGCGCCGAGCGACGCATCCGTGCTGATCACCGGCGAGTCGGGCACCGGCAAGGAGGTGGTGGCGCGCCACGTCCACGCCCGCTCCACCCGCGCGCGCGCGCCCTTCATTTGCGTGAACTGCGCCGCGATCCCGGAATCGCTCCTCGAGTCCGAGCTGTTCGGCCACGAGAAGGGCGCCTTCACGGGCGCGATCGCGCGCCGCATCGGCAAGTTCGAGGAGGCGACCGGCGGCACGCTGCTGCTCGACGAGATCTCCGAGATGGACGTGCGGCTGCAGGCAAAGCTCCTGCGCGGCATCCAGGAGCGGGTGATCGATCGCGTCGGCGGCAGCCGGCCGGTGCCCGTGGACATCCGCATCATCGCAACCTCGAACCGCGACCTCGCCGAAGCGGTGCGCGAGGGCACGTTCCGCGAGGATCTGCTTTTCCGGCTCAACGTGGTGAACCTCAAGATCCCCGCCCTGCGCGAGCGTCCGGCCGATGTGCTGGAGCTCGCCCAGCATTTCGCCAAGCGCTACGCGGCGGCGAACGGCCTGCCGGCGCGGCCGCTGTCGAGCGAGGCCAAGCGCCAGCTCACGCTGTCGCGCTGGCCGGGCAACGTGCGCGAGCTCGAGAATACGATCCACCGCGCCGTGCTGATGGCGAGCGGCGACGAGATCGGGCCCGACGCGATCCTGTCGCCCGACGGCCTGCGGCTCGATGAGGCCAAACCCGCCGCGGTCGCCCATGCGGCGCTCGCCGCCGAGGCGGTGACGCGCGCGCTGGTCGGCCGCACCGTCGCCGACGTCGAGCGCGACCTCATCCTGGAGACGCTCAAGCATTGCCTGGGCAACCGGACGCACGCCGCCAACATTCTCGGCATCTCGATCCGCACGCTGCGCAACAAGCTCAACGAATACGCCGCCGAAGGCGTGCCGATCCCGCCGCCCGGCAGCGGCGAGATGAAGGGCGCGGCGTAAAAACAAATGCGCGGGCCGACGGCCCGCGCATGTCCCGTACTCGACGCAAAACTTGTTTAGAACGACACGCCCATCGACTGCAGGATCGACATGCCGGCCGCGCGCTGCTCTTCGCTGAGCATGGCGATGAGCGGCTGGGCCGCGGCGCGCAGCCGCTGGATGGTCACCGCGGTCACCGTATAGCCGGCGACGCGGGCCTGCGCGCGCTCGACGTAGCCGCCTTCAGCCGAAGCCACCTGGTACTGCTGCTGGTGGCGCGCCAGCGAGCGCAGGGTCGACTCGACCGAGTGCCAACGCGACAGCTGGGCCGGCGTGAGCTGCAACGCGTGCCGCAGGCGGGCGATCTGCCCCTCGGTAACGACGATCTCCTGCGCCGCCGCAGTATTGAATCCGATTCCCCTAGTTGAGACCGAAATAGAGCCGATGGTCGCGAGCGCGATTGCGCCCACGAGCGTTGCCTTCCACATGAATCTCTCCAAGTTGTCCCCTTCGCTGCGCGGAATACAGGCGCGAGATGCGGACCGCAAGTACAAATATCTTTGTTCCACAATCACGTAATCAATTAATATTACCCCTCAACGATGAAATATGGTCGTGAGGGCGCAAAATATTGGCAGCACTGCGGCAGCGGAACTTTGGATCACGAATCAGTGGTCAGTAATCAGGCGATCAGAGGCGTCTGAACGCTGATTACTGACTTCCGATCACTGACACCTGGTCAGCCGGCGTCGGTCGAATGGATGCGCCGTTCGGCCACCGCCAGCGGCTCCAGGCTGCCGCGCTGGCGGCGGATCATCAGCTTGTTGAGCGCGCCGAGATAGGCCTTGGCGGAGGCAACGAGCGTATCGGGATCGGCGCCCTTGGAGGTGACCGAGCGGCCGTTTTCCGACAGGCGAACCGACACCTCGGCCTGCGCGTCGGTGCCTTCGGTCACCGCGTGCACCTGGTAGAGCTCGAGCACCGCCTCGTGCGGCACCAGCGCCTTGATGCAGTTGAAGGTGGCGTCGACCGGGCCGTTACCCTCGCACTCCTCGATCATCGCCTTGCCCTCGATGTCGAGCTTCATGGTGGCGCGCTGCGGCCCGCGCGTGCCGGCGATGACCGAGAGCGAGACCAGCTTGATGCGGTCCTGCGCGGTCGCGATCTCCTCGTCGACCAGCGCCTCGATGTCCTCGTCGTAGACGTGCTTCTTGCGGTCGGCGAGCGCCTTGAAGCGCACGAAGGCGTCCTCCAGCTGGTTGGCGGCGAGCTCGTAGCCCATCTCCCTGAGCTTGTGCACGAAGGCGTGGCGGCCGGAATGCTTGCCCATGACGAGCGAGGTCTGCTTCACGCCGACGCTCTCGGGCATCATGATCTCGTAGGTCTGCGTATGCTTGAGCATGCCGTCCTGGTGGATGCCGGACTCGTGCGCGAACGCGTTGCGTCCGACGATCGCCTTGTTGTACTGCACCGGGAACGAGGTCGCGGCCGAGACGAGCTTCGACGCCCGCGTCAGCATGGTGGCGTCGACGCCGGTCCAGAACGGCAGCACATCGTTCCTCACCCGCATCGCCATCACGACCTCCTCGAGCGACGCGTTGCCGGCGCGCTCGCCGATGCCGTTGATGGTGCATTCGATCTGGCGCGCGCCCGCGCTTACGCCGGCGAGCGAATTCGCCACCGCCATGCCGAGATCGTCGTGGCAGTGCACCGAGAAGCGCGCCTTGTCGGAATTGGGCACGCGCTCGCGCACCATCTTGATGAGCGAGAAATATTCCTCCGGCACGGTGTAGCCGACGGTGTCGGGGATGTTGATGGTGGTCGCGCCCGCGTTGATCGCGGCCTCGACGCAGCGGAAGAGGAAATCGTGCTCGGTGCGCGTGCCGTCCTCGCACGACCACTCGACGTCGTCGGTGTAGTTGCGCGCGCGGGTGACCTGGGCGACCACCATCTCGAAAACCTTCTCCGGCTCCATCTGCAGCTTCCACTTCATGTGGACCGGCGAGGTGGAGATGAAGGTGTGGATGCGGCTGCGCCTGGCCGGCTTGATCGCTTCGGCGCAGCGGTCGATGTCCTTGAAGGCGGCGCGCGAGAGGCCGCACACCACGGCGTTCTTGGCGCGCTTGGCGATCTCGTGGACGGCGTGGAAGTCGCCCTCCGAGGCGATCGGAAAGCCGGCCTCGATGATGTCGACGCCCATCTGGTCGAGCAGTTCGGCGACCTCGACCTTCTCCTCGTGCGTCATGGTGGCGCCCGGGCTTTGCTCGCCGTCGCGCAAGGTGGTGTCGAAGATGACGACGCGGTCCTTCTCGGACTGGGTTGGCGCGGTCATGGAAAAAGTCCTTCTTTTCGCGGAATGCGCCCGTCGGGGCGCTCTTGGGGTTCATCCAGTCCAACCCCTGAGTGCCCAGGCGCAAAAGCCCGGCCGGCCCTCAGGGGCAGGTAAGAAGGAGGTTCCCAAGAATGAGGGCGGCCCCGGGAATGTCCCGGGCGATCGCGCTGAGATCGCAGCGAATCGACATGGCTCCTGCCCTCGAAACGGCGTTGCCAGGGTCGCGAAGAATGGTGAAAGCCGCGTTAACCCTGGGGCCGCAGGCGATGTTCTAACGGCTCGGACCGCACCGGGCAAGGGGCTGGGCGGTCGGGAACCGGCTAGCGCGCCTTGCGAGGCTTCGCCGGGGCCTCGGCGAGCAGCGCGTCGCGCACCTTTTGGAGCTCTTTGAGCGCCGCGCCTTCCACCTTCGGGAACTCGAGATCGAGCCGCTCCATCGCCGCGATCATCGTCTCGGCGACGATGACGCGCGCGACCGGCTTGTGGTCGGCCGGCACCACGTGCCAGGGCGCCGCGCCGTGGCTGGTCGCGCGGATCATGTCTTCGTAGGCCTCCATGTACTCGTCCCAGCGCGCGCGCTCGGCGACGTCGGCCATGGAGAATTTCCAGCGCTTGGCCGGCTCCTCGATGCGCCCGAGAAAGCGGCGCCGCTGCTCCTCCTTCGAGATGTGGAGGAAGAACTTCAGGATGAGGACGCCGTTGCGCGCGAGATAGCGTTCGAAGGCGCGAATGTCCTTGAAGCGGTGCTCCCAGATCTTCTTCGTGACGAGCGGCTTCGGCAGCTTCTGGCGCGCGAGCAGCTCGGGATGTACGCGCACCACCAGCACCTCCTCGTAGTAGGAGCGATTGAAGATGCCGATGTGTCCGCGCTGCGGCAGCGCCTTCACGCAACGCCAAAGGAAATCGTGCGCCAGTTCCTCCTCGCTCGGCGCGCGGAACGGGTGGACATGGCAGCCTTGCGGATTGATGCCGGTCATCACGTGCTTGACCACGCCGTCCTTGCCGGCCGCATCCATGCCCTGGAGGATCACGAGCACCGACCAGCTGTTCTGCGCAAAAAGGCGTTGCTGGAGATCGGTCAGGCGCCCGGTGCCGGCAGCCAACAGCCGCTCCGCCCGCGCCTTGTCGACGTCGAGACCGCACGTCCCGGAAGGATCGTGGTCGGCGAGCCGGAATTTATCCGGCTTGTCGATGCGCACATGCTTGATGAGCTTCGCGGGCTTCATGCCGCCGATCATAGCGGCTCATGCCCGAAATGTGGCGAGGGCAACGGTCAAATTTCGATCGCGCCTTCGGTGACCACGACTGCGGCGCCGCCGATGGTCGCGGCCGCGAGCTTGCCGTTCCGGATCGACATGATGAGCTCGATCAGGCTCGGCCGGCCCATCTCGTAGCCCTGCTCGATACGTACGGTGTGCTCGCCGTCGTCCATCCGTCGATGCGCCGCCAACAGCCCCGCGAAGGCGGCCGCGGCGGAGCCGGTCGCCGGATCCTCGGCGACGCCGAGCTTCGGCGCGAACATGCGGGCATGGAAATCGTGGCCCGGCTCGGCGACCTCGCCGCAATAGAGATAGACCACAGAGCGTCCGCCGAACGCGAAGGCTTCCTCGAACCGCGCCGGATCGGGACGCGCCCGGCCGATCGCCGCGAGCGAGCGCACCGGCACGAATGTCTGCGGAATTCCGGCCGACCAGCGGGATGGACGCAAATCCTCGAAGCCGATGTCGGCAGCATCGAGCGAGAGCGCCGCGGCGGCGGTGGCTGCATCGGGGCCGGCACCGATCTCCTCGGGCAGGCGCGGCAGCGCGAAGGAGGCGCGGCCGCGATCGCCATCGGTCATGGCGGCACGGCAGCGCACCGGCCCGATATTCTCCTCGAGCACGATCTCGCGTGCGCCGGCGCCGCCGTCGAGGCGCGCGAGCAGGACCGCGGTGCCGACCGTGGGGTGGCCGGCAAACGGCAGCTCGGTGCCCGGCGTGAAGATGCGAACGCGCGCGCGGTGCGCAGGATCAGCTGGCGGCAGGACGAACACGGTCTCGGGATGATTGAACTCGCGCGCCACCGTCTGCATCGCGGCGGTATCGAGATTTTCTGCGTCGAGCACGACGGCGAGCGTATTGCCGGCAAAACGGCGCTCGGTGAAGACGTCGAGGGTGACGAAGCGGCGGCGCATGCGGTTCTCCTAGATGGATTCGGGTTGAAAGGTCTTGCTCGGCGCGACGATCTCGTCCTGCGCCTCGACGATGAGCATCTCGCGCGCGCCCGCTTGCGCGGTGCGGCGCAGGATGCCGAAGACCGAGGATGCGGCGCGCGACATCGCCTCCGCCGCCGAACCGGTGCGCAGATGATGGGCGAAGAACAGCGCCGCGATGGCGTCGCCTGCTCCATGAACGGCCGTGGCGAGTTTCGGCGTGCGCACGCGAAAACGTCCCCGCGTGTCCGACACGACGAGGTCGACCGTATCAGCGGGAGTTTCGGCCGTGTGCAGCGAGGTCACGAGGACCACGGCAGGCCCGCGCGCATGAATTGCGTCCATAGCCGCGATGGCTTCGGCAAGCGTCGCGCTCGTGCGTCCGCTGAGTTGGTCCAGCTCGAACTGGTTGGGCGTCACAACGTCCGCGGCGGAGAGTGCGCGGGCGCGAAAGAACTCGGCCACGTCCGGCCGCACGTAGACCCGTCCCGCGTCGCCGATCACCGGATCGCAGCAGTAGCGCGCGGCAGGATTGGCTGCCTTCACCTTCGCGACCGTCTCGAGGATCGCGTCGCCGATATCGGCGCTCCCGATGTAGCCCGATAGCACGCCGTCGCACGTCGTCAGCGCGCCAAGTCGCGCGATGCCCGCGACGATCTCATGGATCATGGCCGCGTCGGACACCCGGCCGGTGAAGCCGCCGTGGCCCGGATGATTGGACAATTGCACCGTATGGATCGGCCGCACCTCGATGCCGAGCCGCTGCAGCGCGAACACCGCCGCGGAGTTGCCGACATGGCCGTAGGCCACGTGCGACTGGATCGAGAGGAGGTTCATGGGCGGAGGATGCCCGTGCGGCGCTCCTCATGCCAACCAAATCTCGTGATGGGGATGATCAACAGACTGTAGCCCGGATGGAGCAAAGCGTAATCCGGGATCACCTCATCCGCTTGCGAGGCTGATCCCGCATTCCGCTTCGCTCCATGCGGGCTACAGCAAAAGGCTCACTGCATCCCGAGCTTCTGGTGCGCCTGCTCGACGTACTTGTTGGTGTAGGTCTTCGACAGGTCGATGTTCGCCTTGGCGATCTCCGGCACCGACTGGCTGAATACGGCGAGCACGGCCTGCGCGCCCTTGGGGTCCATGCGGCCGGTGGTCGAATACATCGGCAGCGTATTCTTGAGCGCCGCGAGATAGAGCGCCTTGTCGGGCCCCACCAGCTCATCCGGCATCTTCGCCATGATCTCTTCCGGCGTATGCGAGTGGATCCATTTGAGCGTCGCGACGATCGCGTTGGTGAGCGCCTGCGTCTCCTTCTCGTGGCTCGCGATCCAGTCCACGCGCGTATAGAGCGCGCCGCCCGGATATTCGCCGCCGAAGACGTCGAGCGTGTCCTTCTGGGTGCGCGTGTCGTTGAGGATCTTCAGGTCCTTGTTCTTGCCCTGCAGCAGCGTGACCGCCGGATCGAGCATGATTGCGGCCTCGACGGTGCCCTGCTCCATTGAGGCGACCGCGGTCGCCTCGAGCCCGATACCGATGATGCCGACCGAGTTCGGATCGACGCCGTTCTTGGCCAGCATGTAGTTGAGGAAGAAATGGGTCGACGAGCCGGGCGCGCTCACCCCGACCTTCTTGCCGGCCAGATCTTTCACTGTGCGCACCGCGCCGGTGTGCTTGGGCGCAACGACGAGCGCAAAGCCCGGATAGCGGTCGTACACCACGAAGGCCTGCAGCGCCTGGTTCTTCGCCGCGAGATTGACGCAGTGGTCGAAATAGCCCGACACCACGTCCGCGCTGCCGCCGAGCACCGCGGTGAGCGCCTGCGAGCCGCCCTTGAAATTGACGAGCTCGACCTCGACGCCCGCTTTCTTGTATTCGCCGAGCCGCTCCGCGAGCATCGTCGGCAGGTAGCACAGGCAGCCGGCGCCGCCGACCGCGATGGTGACCTTCGCGGCGCTGGCAACGCCGCCCATCAAGACGAGCGCGCCGAGCGGCGCCAGGACGGACCGCAACAATTTGCCGATCATGACTGTCTCCCAGGGGCTGTTTCGCCGCCACCATACGGCAGCCTTGGCATGACGCAAGGGTGCCACGGGCGACGATTCCGCACAGGAATTTTCCGTGCTGGCCGTCCGATATCGAGCACCTGTTTTCCGAGAGCCGGTCCTGCCGATGGCCGAATTCCGACAATCCCATCCGGGGACACGCCGCCGCCTCGGGCGAAACCATGTATTCCTGCTTCTCCTCTCGGCGGTCTATCTGGCGAGCTTTTATGCCTGCGACCGCCCGGGGGCGCTGCGGCGCACGCTCGAGCCGCTCGAACCGGCGCTACCCATGAGGCCCGTCACCGGCCGTGCCTGGGTGGTCGACGGCGACACGATCCGCATCGCAGGCATTCCGATCCGCCTCGACGGCATCGACGCACCCGAAAGGTCCCAGACCTGCACCTATCCGAACGGCGGCGCGTGGCCCTGCGGAGAAGCCGCGACCCGCCGGCTGCACGAGCGCACGCGCGGGCGGATCGTCACGTGCAAACCAAGAGGCCACGACCGATACGCACGCTTGATTGCAACGTGCTGGCTTGACGGATCGGACCTCAACGCATGGCTCGTGCGCGAGGGCTGGGCCGTGGCGTCAGGCTTGCGCCGCACCTACGCGGCGGAGGAGGCGGCGGCGAGCGCCGCGAAGCGCGGCATCTGGACCGGATCGTTCATCGCGCCGGCGGACTGGCGGCGCGCGCATTCCAATGGTTGGCGCCATCGCTGGTGAACGGTCAGCCGCGCGTATCGGCGGTCGCCGGCCGCCACTTGAGCAGGCGTTTCTCCACCACGGTGACGAGGGCGTCGATCACGATGACGAAGACGGCGAGCACGAACATGCCGGCAAAGACGCCGGCGACGTCGAATATGCCCTCCGCCTGCTGGATCAGATAACCGAGCCCGGCCGCGGAGCCGAGATATTCGCCCACCACCGCGCCCACCACCGCGAAGCCGACCGACGTGTGGAGCGAGGAGAACATCCAGGAGAGCGCCGAGGGCCAGTAGACGTGGCGCATGAGCTGGCGCTCGTTCATGCCGAGCATGCGCGCATTGGCGAGCACGGTCGGGGTCACCTCGCGCACGCCCTGATAGACGTTGAAGAACACGATGAAGAAAACGAGCGTCACCCCGAGCGCGACCTTCGACCAGATGCCGAGCCCGAACCACAGCGTGAATATCGGCGCCAGCACGACGCGCGGCAGCGCGTTGATCATCTTCACGTAGGGGTCGAACACGGCCGCGACCGTCGGCTTGCGCGCGAACCAGAAGCCGACCAGCACGCCCGCACCCGCGCCGATAGCGAACGCGAGCATCGATTCCCACAGCGTGATCCAGAGATGCTTCCACACCGTGCCCTGCGCGAACATCTTGACGACGCGGGCCGCGACGTCGGCCGGATTGGAGAAGAAGAACGGCGGCAGCAGCACCGCGCCAAAGATCGGCACCGTGGTGAAGACATGCCAGATGGCGAGCGCCAGCACGCCGACCAGCACCTGCAGGATCAGAAGCTTGGCGCGCGACACGCTCAGGCCCCTCCTTTTCCGTCATTGCGAGCGAAGCGAAGCAATCTCATGCCACAGCCGTCCGCGAGGCAGAGACTGTTCCGTCGCGTACGCAGGTCGGGCTCACTGCGGCTTGGTGAACCGGCCGATCAGGCCAGCCGCGCCCTTGGTGTGACCGTCGAGCGCCTTGAAAAGCTCATCACGCGTAAGGCCGGGCTGTAGCGCCTTGGGATCGAGGTCGGTGGCGATCAGCGTGAACGTGTAGTGGTGCCAGTCGCCGGGCGGCGTGCAGGGCCCGGAATAGTGCGCGAGCTTGGCAATGTTCGCGCCGCCGACATACTTGTCGGACGGCTGGCTGACCTCGCCTTCGGCGAAGCTCGTCACCGATGCCGGGATACCGTAGGCGACCCAGTGCACGACGCCCAGTCCGCCGCGCCCTTCGGGATCGAACATGATCATGGCGTAGCTCGTGGTGCCGGCCGGCGGATTCGACCACGCCAGCGGCGGGGAGATGTTCTCGCCTACGCAATTGGGATTCTGCTTGTTGTTGCCGGCATTCTTAATCGCGAGCTTGCCGTTGTCCTCGAAGGCGGACGAGCGCAGCATGAACGGCTCGGCGGCCTTCGCGCCCTGCCAGGCGCCCATGGAGACGAGTGCGAACGCGCTCGCCACGAAGAGATTTCCGATATGCTGCTTCACGGCATTTCCTCCAGTTGGTTCGGGATGGTGACTGTAGCCGGCGATGGGTGCAGTTCAAGGCGGCTGCCCCGCCCTCAGCCTCCACCGCTTTGCGCGTAGCCCTTGAGCACTTCGTCCTTGAGCGTCCGCCAGATCTCGCGATGGAGATCGTGAAACGCTTTGTCGAGCTTGACCTCGGCGATGTCGCGCGGACGCGGCAGCTCAACTTTCCAGTCGCCGATGATGCGGGCGGCCGGACCGGCCGACATGATGACGACGCGATCGGAGAGCGCGATCGCCTCCTCGAGATCGTGGGTGACGAAAAGCACGGCCTTTCGCGCCGCGCTCCAAAGATCGAGCAGCAGGTTGCCCATGATCTGGCGCGTCTGCGCGTCGAGCGGGCCGAACGGCTCGTCCATCAGCAGGATTTTGGGATCGCGGATGAGGACCTGGGCGAGACCGACGCGCTTGCGCTGGCCGCCCGAGAGCATGTGCGGATAGCGTGCGGCGAAACCCGCAAGCCCGACGCGCGTGAGCCACTGCTGGGCCCGGCCGCGCGCCTCCCCGGGTGACGCGCCCGCGACTTCGAGCCCGATGGCGACGTTGTCGAGCGCCGTCTTCCAGGGAAACAGCGCATCGGACTGAAACAGGTAGCCGGCCTGCGCATTGCGCCCGGCGAGCGGCGCGCCGAAGATCGCCGTCGTTCCGGCGCTCGGCTCGATCAGACCGGCCGCGACGTTGAGCAGCGTCGACTTGCCGCAGCCGGTCGGACCGACGATCGCGACGAACTCGCCGTCCGCGACCGCGAGCGAGGCGCGTTCGACCGCGGTGTAGGTCGTGCGTTCGGAAATGCGGAACGACACCGTCACGTCGCCGAGACGGACGGCGGGCGCGCTTGCGCTCGACTGCGCCGGTGGCCCGCCCTGCTCGGCCATGCATGCCCCTCGTCGCGGACGCCCCTCGCCCGCCGCGCCCGAAGCTATCCGGCCGCCGCAAACTTGCAAGCGAACGCCGGAACGAGCGCTACAAGCCCTTGATCAGGCCCGCGTCGATGAGCAGGCGATTGAAGCGCCGCGCCTGCGCACCGGCCTCGCAGCGGTAGAACAGGCCGTTGCAGCGCTGCATGATCTTCTTCTGCTCGACGAATGTCGGATCGAGCGGCAGCCCGGCGGCTTCCTGAATGACGAGCGGAAGATACGGCGCCTCGAGCGCGTCGAGCGCGGACGACACGTCGACCGGTTTGAAATTCACCGCGTCGATCGCGTAGTAGGTGGTGAAGTAGCGCGGATCGTAGGCCATCACCTTGCGCGCGACCTGCGCCTCGCTGAGCTCGGGCTCGAGCACGCGCGACGAGATCCAGGGCTGGTGATCGCCGAAGCGCACGATCAGAAACGACTCGTCCGGGAATTCGCGCTTGAGCCGCGCGACAAAATCGCGGTAGTCGCGCGCGCTCATGGTCTGCCGGCGGATGTATTCGTCGATGCTGGTCTCGTTGCCGAGGCTTTTCCAATCAGGCGTGAGGTCGGGGCGGTACGACTTGTCCCACGGGAAGTGATTGGCGGTCACGTAGGTGAAGATGAACAGCGGCGCGCTGCCCTTCTCGCGCGCGATCGTCCGCACCGTCTGGTCGTAATAGTAATGATCGGGCTCGATCTCGGTCGCACCCATATCCCGCATATCGGTGAAATGGTCGATGCCCGCCGTCTGCTGGAAGTGGCGCGCGCTCAGGAAATTGCCGTCGTCCGGATAGAGGCTGAAGGTCCTGTAGCCGCAGCGGCGCAGCGCCTGCGGCAGCCCGCGCTCGACATGGCCGGCGGCGATGCGCGTGACGTAGAACATGAAGCGGCCGAAGGAGCGTGGCGAGAGGCCGGTCAGCACGCTGTATTCCGCGTACCAGGTGGGCCCGCCGGTGGCGTCGAGAAGGAAGGAGCGCTGCTTGCCGTCGAACGAGCGGAAATGCCGCCGATAGTCGGGCGGGACGCGAATGCCGGGAGCGGCGGTGATGTCGAAGCTCGATTCATCGAGCACCATGATGATGTGCGGCCGACGTCCCGGCGCGTGGCAGCCGTCGGCCGTGACGAACGGAAGCTGACCCGCGGCCGAGCCGCCGGCGTCGGCGTCGAGCCATCCCTGGCTGAACAGCTCCGATACGGCGGTGACGCCCGAGCGCACGAAATTGGAGACGTGATTGACGCCCTGGAACGGCTCCCAGGGCTGCTCGGGCACCGCAAGCGACAGACCCGTGAGGGCCGCGAGGCACGCGGCGCCGCCGAGCGCGGAGATCCGCCGGCGCACTTTGAACGGATCGAAGCGCCAGACCACGATGAGCAGCGGAACCACGACGGCTGCCGCGACAAGCAACGTGACCCGCAGTTGCGGGTGCACGGTGAAGAGGAATGCGGCCGTCTCGGGCTCGACCATGAGGAAGTCGAGGAACGTGATGGTCCACCAAGTGATGCCGACCTTGAACTGGGAAATGGCGATTAGGCCGTAGAACAGCAGGAGCGACAGCGCCGCCGACAGTGCGGGCCGCCGTAGCACGACCAGAAAGGCAAAATTGAACAGCCCCCAGGCGAGGATGAACAAAGCGAAGTGGACGGCCTCGTACTCGGTCCACCACAGGAGCGCGGCGGCGATGAGGTGCAGGCCCACGATGACCGCGAGCCACGGCCGCGAGGATGCGATGAAGGTCCTCAGATCGGTCAGGCTGGGGGCGGTGCGAGACCAGTTCGTGATCGACATGGCGGCCGCTACAGCCTCTTGATGAGGCCGGCATCGATGAGAAGCCGGTTGAAGCGTCGCGCCTCCGCGCCGCCGTTGCACAGATAGAATGCGCCGCCGCACCGCTGCAGGATGCTCTTCTGCTCGGCGAAAGACGGGTCGAGCGGCAGTCCGGCCGCCTCCTGGATCACGAGCGGCAGGTAGGGCGCTTCGAGCGTGTCGAGCGCGGATTTGAGATCGACCGGTTTGAAATTGATCGTGTCGATTGCGTAATAGGTCGTGAAATAGCGCGGATCGTTGCGCTCGACCCGTTGCGCGATCGCGTCCGCGTCGAGCGTGGGATCGATGATGCGCTCGGCGAATTCCGGCTGATGATCGCCGAAGCGCACGAGCAGGAAGGATTCGCGGGGGAAATCGCGCTTGAGGCGGGCGAGGAAGTCCGCGTAATCGCGCGCGCTCATGCCCTGGCGGCGCACATACTCGTCGACCTTCGCGCCGTTGCCGAGATCCATCCAGCCCGGCGTGAGGTCCGGGCGATAGCGCGAATCCCACGGGAAATGATTGGCCGCGAGATAGACGAACAGAAAGAGCGGGGCGTTGCCGCGCTCGCGTTCGATCATGCGCGCCGCCTTGTCATAGTAGAAGCGGTCGGGCTCGACGCCGATCGAGGCCATGTCGTGCGCGTCGACGAAACGCTGGATGCCGGTGGTGATGTGGAAGCTGCGCGCGCTCAGGAACGCGCCGGCGGCCGGATAGAGCGTGAAGGTCTTGTAGCCGCAGCGCTGCAGCGCCAGCGGCAGTCCGCGCTCGACCCGCCCGGCGGCGATGCGGGTGACGAAATAGGCGAAGCGTCCGAACGAGCGCGCGGACAGACCCGTGAGCACGTTGTATTCCGTGTACCAGGTCGGCCCGCCGGTGCCTTCGACCACAAAGGCGCGCTGCTTGCCGTCGAACGAACGGAAATGATCGCGATAGCCGGCCGGCACCTTGACGCCGGAAACGGCCGTGATGTCGAAGCTCGACTCGTCGAGCACCATGATGATGTGCGGGCGCCTGGTCGTCGTGCCGCAACTCGCCCCGTCGCCGACTTTCAGACCGCCGGAAGCCATGGCGTCGGACTCGAAGAGCCCGTGAGTGGAAAGCTCCGACATCGCCTCGACGCCGGTGCGCATGAACTTGGACACAAAGCTGTCGCCGTAGAATGCCTCGTGGTGCTCCATCGGGACCGCGTAGGACAGCGCGGTCATGCCGACGAAGCAGGCCGCCGCGCCGGCGGCGGCGGTGCGCATCCGGATGCGATACGGGTCCAGCCACCACAGCAGCGCGAGCAACGCGGCGACGAGGACGCCGGCGAGCATGAGGGACCGGCCGAGATCGGGATAGATGGTGAGCAGAAACGAGACCGTATCGGTATCAATGATCATCAGGTCGATGAAGCTCGCCGTCAGCAGCAGGATCTCGTGCTTGAGGCTCGACACCAGGATGAGCATCACGATCATCGTGAGGGACAGGCCGGCGGCGACGCCGGGTCGCCGGACGAGCATCAGCCAGAAGAAATTGAGGAAGCCCCACGCGAGAGCGAATATCAGCTTCGGCACGACCGCCGCTTCGGTCACGAGCATGACGGCGAGCGCCGCGAAGTGGAGGCTCAGGACGGTCGCAAACGGGATCGAAAGTGCCGGAAAAAAGCCCCTCCACGCCGGAAACCGACGCCCTGCGCGGAAATACCCATAGAACGACATGATCCACACGTAAAACCCGCGCTCCGCCACATCCCCTTGATGCAGCCGCAGCGCGGGCCCCCGGGTCATATTTCTGTAACAAAAACGTCATGGCAAGGGCGGCGATCCCCCGCCGTGCTAAAAATCCTGGAGCGCGCCCGCCGGACGGCCGTTCTTGCACTGCACAATGGATGCCCCGCCCGACGTGGTGTCCGCACGAAAAGGCCCGCGAACAGCGCCCATGACCCAAGCGCGCGACGTCATCCGGTTCGAAAAGATTTCCAAGGCTCATGAGGGCCGCAACGCCCTCGAGGGCGTCTCCCTGGCGGTGCGCGAGGGCGAATTCCTGGCGGTCGTCGGACCGTCCGGGGCCGGCAAGACCACCCTGTTGCGGCTCATCAACCGGCTGACCGAGGCGAGCCAGGGCGTCGTGCGGGTCGAAGGCGAGGACGTGCGCGCGGTCGACGCGATCGCGCTGCGGCGGCGGATCGGTTACGTCTTTCAGGGCATCGGCCTCTTTCCGCACATGACGGTCGCGGAAAATATCGGCATCACGCCGCGGCTGCTGGGCTGGGACGCGCCACGCATCGCCGCGCGCGTGGAGGAGCTCATCAGGCTGGTACGCCTCGATCCGGCCGTCCACCGCGCTCGCCTGCCGCATCAGCTCTCGGGCGGCGAGCGCCAGCGCGTCGGCGTCGCCCGCGCGCTCGCGGCGCAGCCGCGCATCGTGCTGATGGACGAGCCGTTCGGCGCGCTCGATCCGATCACGCGCGACGCGCTCGGCCAGGACTACCGGCATCTGCACGACGAGCTCGGCCTCACCACGGTGATGATCACCCACGACGCGCTCGAGGCCGTGCTGCTCGCCCATCGCATCGTCGTCGTGCGCGACGGTCGGATCATCGCCGACGGCACGCCGCGCGCGCTGATGACGGAGGACCGCGACGATTACGTCGGCGAATTGATGCACATGCCGCGCCACCAGGCCGAACGCCTGCAGGCGCTCATCGAGGACGGGCCGCGATGATCGCGGATTCGCCCTTCGCCGACGCGCTCGCCCGCCTGCCCGACTATCTCGGCAGCCATGTGCTCGTCAGCGTCACGGCGCTGGTGCTCGGGCTTGCGGTCAGCCTGCCGCTCGCGCTCCTGTCGATCCGCCGGCCGGCCTGGCGCGGCGTGCTGCTCGCCGCGCCAGGCCGGCCGGCGGATCGACAGGAGCGC